>MDSW01025240.1_pt1 | contig 55160 bp, 45 predicted proteins | sample 811171 | NCBI WGS metagenome assembly MDSW01 (sample SAMN05326641, study PRJNA326480) | marine metagenome | isolation source: seawater | place: Atlantic Ocean: North West | collected 2012
ATCTCAACAGCAAAATCAAACTCAATTGTTCCATTAGCATTTAGGTACATATCCTGCTTGAAATTCTCCTGAATTCTGCAAGAAACATCAATATCAAGCCTCGATCCTTGAGAAGTAACCTCTTCTTCTCCAAATCCTTCACTAGCCGAACCAGCAGAGTCGTTACCATCAAAATGAGTCCAGCAATTGCCCAAATCACTAGTCCCCCATATGTGCATGTGAGGATTATCTACCGAAGGTTGCTTTGGATCTTGGACTGCGTTCTGCGCGCTCGCAGGCGCGGCAACAGTTGACAGAACCATCAGGAGAACAAGCCCTGATGCCTTCACTACGCGCCCCGTCTGCATGATGCCGGCTTCAACGGGTCCGGTTTGAGGCTTCCCCCGTTCTGGGAGACCATCAGTCGAATCTGTGGAATCCGCCTTCCGCGGCACTGCGCCCCTTTCGGGCTATGTTGAGTGCCTCTCCAAGCATATCTGCACTCATCATCTCGACATCGAGCCTGCTGTTGGCCACTCCAGTAATCACTGACATGACCTTGATTGTGTCTCCGAAAGCAGGATCTTGCCTTGCTCCGAAGATGACATTGGCATCCGGAGACAGCCGCGCAGTCATCAGTTCACAGACTTGGTTTGCCTGCTCCAATGTCATGTACGGACCTCCGGTCACATGAATCAACGCTCCAGAGGCTCCGTCAATCTCGATATCCAGTAGCGGGTGGTTCAAACACTCGTGTACCACTTCTTCAGGACCCTGATCACTCTCACCATAGAGCATCATTGTCACTCCTCCACCCTTCATGATGGAGCGAACATCTGCGAAGTCTAGGTTAATCAGGCTAGGTAGCGTGATTGTCTCGACTACTCCCTTGACTATCTCAGCAATTAGTTGGTCCATGATACTGAATGCCTCATCCAATGGTAGATTGGGTACGAAGTGGAGTAGTCTGTTGTTGTCCAGAACTAGGACTGCATCGGCTGCCTTACGGAGTAGATCAAGTCCCTCAAGCGCTCTTTGCATGCGCTGCCTGCGCTCAACCGTGAATGGGGTCGTTACTACTGCAACCACCAAGGCGCCTGAACGCTTCGCTTCCTCAGCAACGATTGGTGCGATACCAGTTCCAGTTCCTCCACCTAGGCCTGCGGTAACGAACACTAGGTCGGCCCCACTGACAATTCTAGAGATGACATCTCTACCTGCTTCTGCACATCGTCGGCCCATCACCGGATCTCCCCCTGCTCCGAGACCCCGGGTGATGTGCCTGCCAACAAGCAACTTCTGCATCGCTCTGGTATGATCGAGATGTTGCTTATCGGTGTTGATGGCGACAGTTGTGGCGCCCTCTACACCAATGTGTGTGATTCTGTTCATCGTATTGTTACCGGAGCCTCCGCATCCGCAGACTAAGATTCTTGGATCTGGGGGCCCGTACGATTCGAGCTCCTTGTCAGTCAATGTTGTGGGTATCCTACCATCCGGAATTTGATCGATTGTAGTCGCTGGCGCCCCTGTCATCATCCTACCCCGAATGCATCCCCGGCATTGCTGCCTACTTCACGAAGTGCAGTTCTTGGCCTTCTTAACCGTTGAGGGATTTTACCGACCCATGAAGGCGATTATTGAGGGGTCTCCGGAAAGCGAGATAAGCAGGAGAGCTCTCGACAGGCATAACCGCGCTTAGCTCAGCTGGCTAGAGCACCTGACTGTAGACTGGAAACACTTGGTTGTGGGCAGCCATCAGGGGGTCCCCGGTTCAAGTCCGGGAGCGCGGACCAATACTCACTCAAACGGCCTTTCAGTGATGTGGGCAGCCTCATAAAGGAGAGTTTGGTCGGCGGCGCGCTGCGAGGTAGATAGTATGGGTGTACAACAGCATGTTCGTTCACTTTGGAAGACTCCGAAGGCATCACTACCTCCTCGTTACCGCCGTGACAGAATGGCAGGCTGGAGAAGAGAACCAGTTTACCAGAGAATTGACCGCCCTACACGCATAGACGCCGCGCGCAGAGTGGGCTACAAGGCCAAGCAGGGCGTTGTCGTGGTAAGGACAAGAGTGCGCCGTGGTGGTCTGCGAAGGAGCAAGATCCACATGAAGCGCAAGCCCTCCAAGACGGGTATCAAGAAGATCACAATGGGCAAGTCAATCCAGAGAATGGCCGAGGAGAGAGTCAGCAGGCGCTACCCTAACCTCGAGGTCCTGAACTCATACTGGGTTGGAGAGGACGGCAAGAACAAGTTCTACGAAGTCATCCTTCTAGATCCATCTCACCCTGTAATCAAGTCAGACAAGAATTTCGGATGGGTATCAAGTGGTAACAGCCACCGTGGCAGAGCCTTCCGAGGCAAGACCAGCGCCGGTAAGCGCGGACGCGGTCTGATGAATAAGGGCAAGGGAGCAGAGAAACTTCGGCCCAGCCTAAAGGCCAACAAAAACCGCGGCAAGTAAGCACCTTGCTTCCGTCAGGTTGATGCCTGTTCAACATCGGCGCGGGCCATGGCGGATTGCCAGGTTTCCGATATTCGTGGCCTACCGGTCATCCTACCGGACGGCAGACTACTGGGAACTGTTCATGATACCGTCATCGAGACTGATGGATGGCGCTGCACCCATGTGTTTGTTTCTGATCCACCCGCTGACTTAGTCGAGGGCAGGATTCATGTTGCGATTCCTTGGAATTGGATCCGTTCAATTGGCGATGTAATGATCCTCAGGTGGTTCCCTCCTACTCCCGTTCCGAGGAACGCCTCATAGCGCAAGAAACGCTTGAGCATGTGATGAACGCGATTGCGATACGATTCAAAAGTAGAAGGCAAACCGTTCAGCGTGCGCCGAGCCACCACTGCCTTACTAATCGCCCTACTACTAGCCAGTAGCGCCCCTCTCGCACAGGCCACTCCTAAGGGAGTGATTTCCTGCATCAACGCCGACTTATCGATGATGCCAGCCAACTGGAATGTCGGAGATCAGTCCTGTGTCAGAGTCGATCTGGGAGAGCTGCAACCAGGAGAAATCCATTCCTTCGATTTGACTACTGATTCAAGCATCGATATTCTGCTTTTCTCGGTTAACTCAATTTCAGTCTATCAGAATGAGCAGTCTTACAGGAGCGATGCAATCTGGGAGAGAAATTCGGTTTTCGAGAATTTCAATGGCACCGGTTCCTGGCATTGGACTGTACCAAACGACAGGGACCCCACTCGCTGGTATCTAGTAATCGACAACTTGGCCCACCCTCAAGACATGGGAGATGGCGCTCAGGGCGGATCAGCCGCCTCTGTCACTCTGAACTCATCTCCGGTAACACCGGGCCCCTTCACCCTAGCCGACACCATCGTCAGACTCAGTCCGGGAGAGCACTCAATTCTACATGGCCCCTTCGTGGTTGATACAGGAACACAGGTCAGAATGGAAGCCAACACAATGGAAGGTGCCCCTGATGTCTTCCTGATGACTGCATCACAAGTCGAGACCTACGAGCAAGGAGGAACTGCAGCATCGCGCGTTCAGGGAACTGATATGCTACTTATTACTCAAGAAAGGGACATGGTTTGGCTTGCAACTGAGACTTACGAAGGAGAAGATCTCTACTTGGTAGTAGATAATCGAGCCGGACCTGCTGGCGGAGGCGCCGGAACTGAGTCCATTGCAGTAACCGTGATGCTATCACTTACACCAGTCCTAGAACCAGTCATCGAATCCGATGTCCCACTAGATGTGGTCGATGTCGCCTCTACTGTGATGCTCGATGCCCGGCAGACACCAAACAATTCCGATCAGATTCCTGACTCTGGATTCCGCTGGGACACCGACGGCGACGGCCAGGACGACCACACCGGGGCCGTAGTAAATGTCAGCTGGGCCAATCCAACCACCGTTACCATCAGACTCACGGTAGTCGCAACAGATACTCGCAGCGCGAGCGTATACCAAGAAATTCAGGTAGCCGACATCTCTGATCCCGAAGTCAGTATTGGTGTCTCTTCAGTTCTAGAGCGAACTTATGGAGAGGATGTAATACTTAGCGGCCAGGTTACTGACAACTGGGGGGTCGATACAATCGAGTGGTTGATTGATGGCATTCTGATTGAGAACTACTCCGGGGACGAGAATGGAGCAACGGTGTTCACATACTCTTTCGATGCAACCTACTCTGCCGGACTCCATACGGTCACAATGCGAGCGACTGACAATTCAGGTAGAGTGTCTGAGGAAACCGCATCAATCAGCCTGTACGACTCAACTCCTCCTGCAATTGGAGACAATCCAACTGAGATTACCTTACAGATTGGACAGACCTTCCGATTTGAGGCGAATGCTTCTGACTCAGAGTCTCCTGAACTGATGATTACTTGGGATTTAGACGACTCAATCGACTCCGACTCAGATGGTGACTCAGGAAATGATGCTGACAAATTCGGCGACTCGGTCCTATGGAGCTACGATACATCGGGACCGACAACCGTAGTCTGCAGAATCGAGAATGAGGCAGGCTTAATCTCGGAGTTTGAGATACTGGTCAATGTTCTGAGTGGCTCAGAATCTGACGATTCAGACTTGACCAGTTTGCTAATTATGGCAGGCGGAGGACTGCTAACTCTGATTGTAATCGCTCTAGTTGTTTGGAGAGTAATGTCCAACCGCAGAATGTCGGCGATGCTAGCGGAACAAGAATCCGAAGAAGATGAGCCTGCTGCTGCACCTCCATCTGTAGATGAACAGAAGGCGATGTGGGGAGGTGGCTACGGCGGAGCATCTCAGTCTGAGCCACAGCAACAACCGCAGACCCAAGTCTTCGGGGACTACTCCAGTGGCATGTCCGGATCAACTCAGGGAATTACCTCTGCTATGGGAGAGGATGATGGTGCCGAGATTGATCCAGACATAGCAGAATTATTACAAGCATCGTCGCAAACAAATTCCGAGTCTAACACTCCAAGTATCAGCAGCGATCTTCTATCTGAATTCGAGGATGACGAGGCCGTTGAGAGAGAAGAGGTCGAGTATTCTCATGAGGAAACCTCCGCAGAAGAAGTATCCAACTGGGAGCCAAGCGAAGAAGAACCAACTCCAGAGGAGTCAGAAACCTCGGATAGAACAGTTAGGCAGAACTGCTCCTCATGCGGCGAGATGTTTGAGGTTACGATGCCTCCTGGAGTAGATGCAGCTAGGACCGAATGCCCCCATTGCGGCTCCGTTGAATCGGTCTCACTCGACTGAACCCCATTCGCTTGTATCGCTGGATTACCGATTCATGCAGGGCAATACCCTTTAGCGCACCTCTAGGAGGTGCGAACATGAGTAGTGACGCAGTCAGGTTGGTCAGCAGGGCCCCTAGCACCGGTCACTCACACACGATTCTCATCGTCGCTCTACTACTCATACCCACTCTTTCTCCGATGTCAGCGGTGAATGGTGAGGCAAGATTCGAGTCCGATGATTTTGGTATCCTCGATGAACTCTCAAGTGTCTTAGATGAGAGGGAGGAGATGCTTGACAGTAATTCTGTTGGCCAGATAGCAGGACCAATAATCGAGGGTGTCAGCAATTCTGTAACTCCAGTTTCTTCCTCAGATCCTCTTTCAGCCATAGATTCGGTTACCGATGGAATCAGTATGGTTCAGACTTCGCCTCCTGAACCAGTTCATCCAAGCACCTACCAGTTATTGTCAAACCAAGAGAATGCTCCAGGTGAAGTTCTGAATATTTGGCAGACCATAATCAACATCACCGATTATGTGATTCGAACTGAGTTTACCGATCTTGAGGGCAATACTGTTGAGAAATTTGAGGTCGTAAGTTTCTCTGCCTCGCTTCTCTCGTTGCTCGATATCAATTCAGAACCTCTTCTGCATGAGGTCGATATCGATAATGACGGCGATGATGACATAGAGGTCGGTCTCAAGATTGCATGGGAGTTCCTTGGAGGTTGGGGCATTGAAGGAGGAACTCTGTGGCTGGAACCCGGTATCTCATATTCAGTCAGGGTCCTCGACTCCAGTATTAATGACCCCGATTGGCAACATCTGGATACATTGTCAGTCTCTTTGATCAAGGCTTTCGCCTACTCAGGTCCAGACTCAATACTAGCACTTGGAGAAGGAGAGACATACATTTGGGTAGTAGACTCGAAATTTACTAATCCCCCAGAGGAATTCGATTTGAGGATAGGAATAGAGAGACTATATTTCGATATTTCAGGTGCCAGCATCGACCTAATTTCTTCTCTTATTCAGGCTTTGACTCTTGGAATCATCAATCCCGGAGCCGATCAGAGCGGAATCACCTTTGCATCTATTTCGGCACCCTATGCAATCGAGATTACTAATCCCGGAGGAGGTGACTGTCCGGAAAGATATTCTCCAGACGAGTTGCTATTTGCCTCTCACAATGACATCAATTGCGGTGTCTCTGCGGGTTTCGGATATCTGCACTTCTCGCCTCCCGACGATAATGGGGCGAGAGATCTGTGGGAATTAGCCTACATCGAACTCTCATTCCATCCAAACAGACAGGCCGTGGTAATACCGGAGGAGATTGAGGTTGTAATCAGAACCGATAGCGTCCTTCCAGAGAACAACTTAGTCGACGGAGAGAGAGGCCTGACCACTATTGAGTACTGGGCAGATGAGAGAACAGACCTACATATCCACTTCCATGAAGACAGGTCTGAATTGCCCCCCGAGGAATCCGATGATGGCTCTTATGGGAATACTACAGATTCACTGGGTTGGCTCAGAGGTATGCCAAAAGGGTCTCTATCAGAAGGCGAGATAGAGAGAGTTTTCCGTATGCTCGGCTCTGATGATTCTCAGTCAGAACTACCAGGGGAGTTACCAGACAGATTAGGTTTTATCATTGGTATCAAGAACTTCTCTAGGGATACTAGTCAGAATGTCGACGACCCTACATTGCCGGTGAATCCTGCTAACCCTCCAAAGACGCTGATTCTTCTCCGTTCAGCACAATCAATCGAACGACTTGATTACGACTCATGGTTTACTAGACAGGGCGTTGAAGAAGATCATAGGAAGATACACATCGATGCTAGGGATATACCTACTGCGTTAGTTCTGTATGGCTCTTTCGAGCTAGGAAGTAGCAACAGCGATAGCGAATTCGATAGCGAGGACAATCTAGACTTTGTATCGAAAGTGATAGACAATGTTCTGATTAACATAGTAGATCTGTTCTTGGATATTGGAACTATACTGAATGATGTCCCTTCTGCGGTGGTTGATGTCATCAGTGGAGGCGTTGATGGAGCCAGTGGACTTGAGGGTAGGACCATCCATCTTCTTCTAACTGACAATTGGTTGATCACCAGAGAAGATATGCCTCTGACCAGTCTTATGGTACAAATTGGATCTAGTGACCATCCAGTCGCAACCGGCGACCATCTACTCCTCTCGAAGGACAAAGGACTCAATCTGATTCAAGGTAGAAATGGCCCACTGGAACCTCTAGCCCCAGTAGCTGCTAGCCTCAGATTCAGCGGTATTGCTGCCTTCTCATTGATTGATGATGATATTTTAGATGAACAGACTGCTATACTTCGAACCGCATCAGATGAGAGTTTCGCATTCACATACATTGAACACCCTACTGGTAGCATTGAGAACCTGTCATTCCAATCATTAACCCTCAGTGATATACCAGACAATCTCTCTGTCTATGTGAGTCCAGACGGAATCCAATATCAGGCCTCGACTAATATCGAATCGATTAGTTACGCAGGCTTAGACGGCGACCAAAGACAGGCCGCGAGAATAATCGGAGTGCCCAATTCGTTCACAACTACCTTTGGCACAGTTACCGAGTGGTCATCCGACACTCCAATTTCTTCCATCGAGGCTCAAATTACTAATTCATCAGATCCCGTTACAATGAGTGGAGATCACTTCCTGTTCCACCACGATCAGGTTACCGAGAGTTCTACGATTTCTGCAAGAATTACCGGATTGAGCAGCATTGGTTGGACCGCTCCAACAGAAGAAGGCGCTTCAGGACCAGCAGGCAGAGGTACAGCACAGATGTCGGTAATCGGAACAAAGAGTCTGGGGATTGATGTCAGTCACGCACCTACAATGGGCGGAAACCAACTCTCAGTAGTAGCCTCAATCGATCCATTGCCTTCCACAATTGGAGTTCAGATTCCAACCGGTTCTGATTCTGGACCTAGCCTAGATGTGCCCGAGTTCAATGCTTCAAACGGACTTTCTGGAGTCGCCTTCTTCATCGGCGGTATAGCTGATCTAGGACGCTCTGTGAACAGCGTTCTAGCCGGGGTTACTTCTGATATCTCAACTGGCTCAGAATCGGAGCAGGACTTCTCCTTCGGCATCATGTTAGATGCCGACTCTTCATTCGATTTGGCAGTTGAGGCATGGCATGGCGACGGATCTGTTGTAGCACCTACATGGGTGCACGGGATTGCTCTACGAGCAGCATCCTCGGGTATCGCAGATGGATTCTATCTGAGAGTCTGGATGCCCGGACTACCACCTCAAATTGATTTCTCTGTGACTAGAGAGATGAAGCCTGAGGGAGAGGACTGGTACATCGCAATCGGAATGCAGGGTTGGATACCTGGGCATAGTGAGCTAATGGTTCACTTCTACGGAATCAATGGCCAAGACTTACTTCTTACTCTGCAAGGTCTAACTGTTGGTTCATCTACCAATCTTGGACTCGATGCTCTGTTTGAGATTCGTTCTGCTGGACAGATTACCGAAGTTACTACTTCTACTCATTATGTCCTGTCTGAGAGACTGGATTGGGTTCATGTTCTACTAATCGACAGGACTGCTGGTAGCAGAACCGAGGTTATGATTGAGGACATTCCTGAATCAGTTGATTTGCAAGCTAGTATTGGAACTGCAATTAGCATTGATATGTTCGTGCCAGAGATTTACCGCCGGGAAGGAACCGCTGTAGGCTCGATGATGCTGCAACAGATGCAATGGTTAGACTCGGCTTGGTGGCCAGCGACAGTTTTCCTCACTAATATCCCAGGATGGATCAATCTAACTACAGAACCATCGACTGATTTTGACATCACCAAGACACTCGCTTTCCAGGGTTCACCAACTCTCGAATTCAAGGCATCTATGGAGGGGGCCTCCCTATACATTGAAGCTTATGGAAAGGCAATCAATAGGAAGGGAGATGTTATTCTACTAGCAGAGGGAATTACTGACTTCATGTCGATTAAGATGACCGAGTCATATGGTCTTTCGATTCGATCTGGAGGACAAGGTGTCGAGAAATTGTATGTCCGGATGAGTAACATCCCTGCGACTCCTCCAGTTGTTCTTGAGGAGCTCGAGGTCCTAGGAGAGAACCTGCAACGAGCAACGATCAATGTTCGAGAATTATTGGGACCTTATTACAGCGTCATAGAGATTGATGATGTTCAAGGAGGCAGGATTATTGCATCTGCTCGATTATCTGCAACCATAGAGGATACAGAATTTGATTTGAGAGGAGTTCTCCTAGACGCTCAGTTCTCGGGCGGTCTTCCGACTGGTACTACATTGGGCGTTAATGGTATGGCATCCGACCTCTCAATGCTCAATATGGTTCCAGGAATGGGCGACTCGAACAAGCATCTGATGGTAGCGGAACCGTTCTCTTCGGCAGTACTCACTATCTTAGCTACAACTCTGGGCGGTGACTGAATGGGATTGATGGAGAGAATAAAGAATCAGAACGAGGATGAGGACATCAATCCTGATGCTGATTTGGCACACGAGATTCTTGAGAAGATAGAGGACAGCGCTAGGAAGCACATCTCTCCAACTAGAGTTATTTTCGCCTCGATTGCTGTCTTGCTAATGCTTGTTGCTACCTTGTTTGTTGTTGCATGGGTCGTTCCCTATGACAGAGTCGCAGTCGATATCGTATACCGTGAAGGAGGCCCCGGTCATGTGGTACTCGTTGAGCTAGGCAATGACGGAAGCAGGGCAATTGAGAATGTTGACTTGACAATACGTTTCATCGACTCAGAGGGATTGGAGGTAGCCAGACAAGACTTCTCCAGAGATTCTATTGCAGCCCACACTTCAATTGCTGGTGATGAACTAGAACTGCAAATAGGCGGAGAATCAGTATGGGAAAATTACACCATTGAAATCATACTCTACTACGATTCCTATGATGGAGAGAGAAGTGAGAGATGGACTCACAATGTAGGGGAATGGACCATGCAACTATTCTTCGACAGGTCATCCTTCCACATCCTCTAGACAGATGACTCGTCATGGGTTCGTAGAACCCATACGCTCAAATCGCCCCCTCTCGGGCGAAACCCATGCAGAAGCGCTCAGTGGTACTCGTTTTGGCAGTACTACTGCTATCCTACTCGCCCTTGTCCTATGACACCACATCAGATGAACAGATGTTGGGATACACTCCCGAGAGAGTCGAGATAGCCCCAGACCCTGACAGCATTCAGGATCTTGGAGCACCAATAATTTACGATGGATTTGAGGATATTCGCGCCAACCGAGCTGACTCCAGCATCGGAGTTTACACCGAGGCAGGACTACTACTTGGAGTCGAGATAAGCTCGGAGTTAGCCCAACACCGTTCCGATCTCTCAATCGCCATTGTCGACGGACAAGTTGGACTCTGGGATGCCAGACAGATGATATTGGAAGCAGCCAATGTAGAAATTCGATCGACAATTCCTCCATCCGGATTCCTGATACAAGGTCAGCCCGATGAATTATCTTTGGTTGCGGAATTGAAGGAAGTCGTCTCTCTGCATGAAGTACCCTCAGCTCTACTCATACACCCAGAACTAAGACTGATTAACGGAGAAGGGGAAATCCCAGTCGAGGTAATCGGTTGGAAAAACATAGATCTAGTTCGGCAAAATCAACCGGGCCTTGACTTCCAGGACTCATTGCTAGATGCTTCTCAATGGCTCACAGAGCCTTGGTCGCCGGAGCAGGGGAGACTCTGGGGCTCGATTGACATCGAGCATATCGATGACATCACTAGACACCCCTCAGTAGCCTACATTGCACCAATGCCTGTTCTGGTATTGCATAACGACCAAGCAAGGAACCACATGGGTATCAATACCGTCGAGACCACTTTCATCACTGGACTCAATGGTAGTGGCCAGAAGATAGCTGTAGGAGACTCAGGCCTAGATGACGATCATGGTGACTTCTCTGGTCGCGTTGCAGCCTTGACCTCAGTAACACCAGGAGACTCCTCCACAGCGGATACCACTGACGGCCACGGTACTCATGTGGCCTGTACAGTTCTTGGCGATGGTTCCCGTAGCAGTGGAACTTACCAGGGAGTTGCCCCTGAGGCACAGTTATACTTCCAAGCAATGGAAGATGACGATACTGGTCAGTTGTACAGTTATGGAATCAACAGCATGCTCAACTCTGCCTACAATGGCGGTGCTAGATTACACACAAACAGTTGGGGCTCGGGCTCAGGCGGTGGCGGCTACTCTACTCAGTCTGAGGACGCTGATGATCGAACATCGACCTGGGACCAATATTGGTCGTATCAGGGAATGACAGTCCTCTTCGCAGCAGGAAACGATCGCAACTCGGGAGTATCTCCTCCAGGTACAGCAAAGAATGTGATTACAGTTGGAGGACACAAGAACCGCTACAGTGGCGCTCCAGACGAGATGTACTATTGGAGTAGTCGCGGTCCAACCGACGATGGCAGAATCAAGCCCGACATAGTCGCTCCTGGAGATTATGTCAGGTCTTGTAAGTCTCAGGAGGCCGACAATGCTCAAGGCTCATGGAGTAACACTTGGTATCTCGAATACAGTGGCACTTCTATGGCTACACCTGCAGCAGCAGGAGCGTCTGCATTAGTTCGAGAATATCTGATGGAGATTACCAACAGACCAGCTCCACAAGGCTCTCTGATCAAGGGTTTATTGATTCTGGGAGCCCAAGATATGGGGACTAGAGACATCCCGAATGACGATGAGGGGTGGGGCAGATTGAATCTTGTCAACTCATTGATTCCAAGCAGCGATGTCGGCATCTTTGTTGATGATAGATCTCGACTATCAAGCGGCCAGACAAGCGACTACACTTTCGATGTTTCAAGAGCCGGCGAACCTCTCAAAGTAGTCCTGACTTGGTCCGATTATCCTGGCTCAACATCTTCCTCCACTCAACTACGTAACGACCTAGATCTTGAGGTAATTTCTCCTAATGGACAAGTATCGTACAAGGGCAATGTATTCGTTAATGGTCGCTCAGTCACGGGCGGTACGAAGGACTCAGTCAACAATGTCGAGGTCGTACTGGTTGACAATGCTGCTACAGGTACATGGACAGTTAGGGTGAGAGATGCCCAGCATGGAGGAGGGAGGTCATGGCAACCTTACTCCTTAGCCGTACGCGGCGTCAATGTGAACGACCTAACTCCTGATCCAACATTCGTTCAGGATTCGTTTGAGATATCTTCCTCAATTCCACAAGTAGGAGAAGAAATCGACATTTCTGTAGAAGTCAAGAATCAGGGCGCTGGTTCTATTGCAGACCTCTCAGTAATTGCTCGGGCCGATACGGAATTGCTTGGAATGCATCAGATTAGTATGTCTCCAGGGGAGACAACTGATTTGGAATGGAATTGGACTCCTGATCAAGAGGGAGAAGTAGAACTGACATTCCACATCGATCCGAGTGGATTGGTAGAGGAGGTTTCGGAGTCGAATAACTACCTAGTCGAAACGGTAATTGTCAGCGCTCCAGGAGTCAGAGTTTCAGCACTCGAGGAGACGATTACTCTATCCGACTCAACTGTCAGCTCATCTGCATGGCAACTATCTTTGATGAACACGGCCTTGTTTGAGACCAATGCTACTATCGAAGTAACTGACCCAGTTAGAGTTCAAGATGGAGTAGAGTACAATTGGTTCACCTCGTTCACTTCCAACACATTCAATCTGGAACCAGCAGAGATTGAGGAAGTTAGCCTAACAGTTCTACACCACGAGTCTCCACCTCCTGGCCTTTACAGAATGGTCGTCACCGGGACAGACATCGAGAATAATGTCAACTCACAACTGACGATTTACCTAGATGTGCCAGTTCTAGCAGGAGTTGATATCGTCATGAATGGCGAACAATTCCTAGTCAGTCCTCTTGACCCGACACAACTCCAGATATTGGTCTTCAATGAAGGAAATGGAGCGCAGAGTTACGATGTCGAGTTGGTATCTCCATCCGGATGGCACCTCGGTCTTGACTCATTGGGAGCATTCTCAGGCTCATCTCACGGGTCAACAGGAACTCTGGCTAAGGATGCCGGAAGGGCCATCGACATCACGATAAATCCGCCCGGAGCAATGATTCCGGCTGGAAGTGTGTTTGATGCAGCACTGATTATCCATTCACGCGTTAGCTCAGACTCTTGGAGTGAGGATATTTCTCTGGTAGTGATGGATATTGACGAAGTCAGCACAACTCCTAACTCAGGCGGCGCCGAGCAAGAAGTAACTCCTGACTCATCACTCGAAATTGATTTAGAAATCACTAACCATGGAAACCGCCTACTTGAGTTGCAACCATACCTCAGGAGCATTCCAGGTGGATGGAGTGTAACTGATGGTCTTGATACTGTCACTGTACCCACAGGAGACTCAACTACAATCTCGTTAGTACTCGAAGGAAACGGGGCCGCGGTTAGCGGTGAACTGGAGATTCGTTTCGCTACCGAAGATGGTTTCTCATTCGACTGGAACAGAACTCTGAATGTACTTTCAGGAGCTATTCCAATACTACAATTCCAACAGATAGCACTTCCTGACGGTACCTCTGCGGACCATCCTCTAGGAATACCATACCACCCGGTTGGAGGGCTGGGATTCGATCTAGCCTGGAGTATCGAGAATGTGGGATCTACGACTTGGAGACCAAGCACTTCGCTTGAGGTCCCAGATGAAGACTGGTCCTCCACTTGTACGGCGCCTTCTACACTAGCGCCTGGAGCTAGCTCAACGATATGGTGCACGGTAGTAATCCCACTATCTGCTGAGGCCGGCTCGGAGCCTGTAATCACTCTAATTATGGAAGGCGAGGGAGTTGTTATCAGTTATCCGATTTCACTGCTTGTACAGCATGTAGACAGCGTCTCTTGGAACTTAGTCAGCCAAGCCACTGCCCACCAGGGTTATGCCACGACTATACAGATAGAGTTGGAGAACACAGGTAACTCACAAGTTTCGGATATTCTACAAGTCACAGGACCATCAGATTGGGATCCTTTGATTCTAGATGGAGTTGTTGTGAATTTGATGCCCGGCGAAGTTAGGACTCTCAAGGTAGGATTTACACCTAAAACTGGGAGTGATGGAACCTTGGTTGTGAGCATCGCCGATACTCAAGATGTAATCGAAACATCATCATTCACTATCGACATAGATGTCCTCCCTGCAGCAAATACTCAGGATTCTTCTACTCTACAAATGGCTTTGATTGCATTTGTTGTTGTGGCAATGATTGCTGGTGGTGTATTCTTGTATTCGCGAAGAGATCAATCTTCCAGTCTAATTAGTCCTGATTCTCTGAACAAAATTGCAGACTCTTTGGGCCTATCTGAAAAGGAAGAGGAAGAGACCAGCGGTATTCCCTGCTGGATCTGTAGTGGCGATATCACTGTGGGAGATGCATGGGCCTGCTCAGAGTGCGGTGCGAGGTACCACAAGGCGGACCAGGTTCCTGGCTGTGACATCGTCTCTATGGGCAACTGTCTGCATTGTGACACTTCGACAGACGACCTAATCGAAGCCTAATCGAATCACGACCCTAGGGGTCGTGTGGCCCGAAGCCCTTAGAGGGACGGTCTAGTGCGAAATATGATGAAGCCAAGCAATTCAGCAAGTCTGATCGTTGCAGTACTCGTTCTGAGCCTCTCATCACCACTGGTCGCTGCTGATGTAGAAATCTCAGTTTCTGCAAATCCCATGACGGCCGAGGCAACAACAGATGATGCTGCAGAATACGACATAGTGATACAGAATTCTGGAGACGATGATGCCTTGGTTTCTCTAAGCACTCAGCAGGGAAATGACTGCAATGGATTCACATCAACGCTGGAAACAACAACCGTGACGGTGGACTCAGGATCATCTGAAACCGTCAAACTAACCGTTTCTGTCTCTGATCAGGCCAACGGAGAGTGTGAAACCACCGTGAATGCTCAAGGACAGGTTTCTGGAGGATTACCAGGATCTCCCTCGAATGATGATGTCACTGTTACGACAACCGCTGGAGATGGAGGAGGCCTGTATTCTGTGAGCCTCACAACGGATGAACAACTCAAGACCTACGATGGCGATACCACAGGTTCTGACAGTGTCACTTGGGATGTCGATGTCGAGAACAATGGCGAACAACAGGCAAATGTTCAGTTGGAGTTGACTTCGGATAGTGACTGCGAATCAGATACTTTGGATGCCACTGTTGACCCACAGGTTTTGCAACTTGAACCAGAGGACAAGGAGACGGTGGAAGTTACAGTCGACATTCCTGATGGGAGTTCAACTGAAGCCGGTGACCACTGCTTCATACTCAAGGCCACAGTAACAAATGACCCTAATGCTGCTGACCAAGCCGAGGACAACCTCACTCTGACACTAAAGGTCCCCGAACGCAAGGAATGTGACCCAGACTTACAATTCACCTCTCACAATCTCGACCCCGGCGACTCTGCAAGTAACTCATTTGAGGTTGAGAACATTGGCAATACCGAGTGGACTGTAACTGCCAGCGCTCAGGCACAAAACTCTGATCACGATATATCGGGTTGGGTAGACTTTGATAGCCCATTGAGCAAATTACTGTCTGAACCAGGTGGATCTCAAGACAGCCACACCTTCACATTCACCGTGTCTCCAGATGATTCAGTTGAATCAGGCACACAAGTCGGAATCAAAATACAAGGGCGTGCCGGGACCACAATAGGCTGCGAACAGATTCTCACTGTAACTGTCGGACAGAGTCACGCAGCTGCACTTTCACTAAGTAAAAATAAACTCAACAATGTCGAACCGGGGTCGTCAGATACACTGTCTGTACAGGTTACCAATCAGGGCAATGGCATGGAAACAATGTCTATCGGAGCAGAAGGTCTACCCCCTGGTTGGCAAGTGTCATTCTCTCAGACATCAGTGACAGTAGGAAGTGCCAATTCAGGCAATAATAGAGAGACAGTTACTGCTGAGGTATTCGTTCCCGAAGATGCTAGTGCGGTCGAAGATGTTGTGATTGCATTCACAGTTGGAAGAGGAGGAGGAAGCGACCCTTATGACTCCAAAGACCTCACAGTTTCAGTCGCAGCCAAGCACAGCGTCACTACATCAATTCTGTCTACTCAACAGACAGGGCGCTCGGATCAGACAGTACAATTCCCAATTGAGGTCACTAACTCTGGTAACATTCAGGACACCTTCAAGTTACAGACCTGTGATCCAAACGACCAGACTGGCTGCAACTCACCTATGTGGCAGTCATCATTCTCTGATTCACAAGGCAATACCATCACACAGATTGTATTAGATCCGGGCCAGAAACAAACCGTCTTCCTCGATGTACTGGTTGAAGGTGAGGAGGATGCCGACTCAGCGAGCACCCTCGCCCGCATCGCCATCTATGGGACCAATATCGCCGATGAGCACACCGTAACTGTAGTGGTTTCGAACTACAACTACGCTATGGCAATTTCACCACAGAATCCAGGAGAGATTCCTGACCAGATTCAAGCAACCCTTCCTCCGGGCGGCTCAATTACCACCTCTTTTTGGGTAGAGAATACAGGTGACTACCCCGGAGGAGATACAGCTGTCATTACCGTCTCAGGCATGGAATCATCGGTACTTAGGACGATGACTGTAGAAGGAGTTGAAATCGATGGTACTTTCTCCATTGGTAATGGCGAGAGAGTTCTGTTAGTGATCGAACTAGAAGTCTCCGAGGGAGTTGCGAATGGCGTTTCAGGAGTAATTGAAGTCGGGGCCTCTTCGCAGAAGAATACTGCCCAAAGGACCACTGTTGACATAGTAGTTGAAATCAGAACTATACACGACCTAAGATTCACACTTGAAGGTGAAGATTCAAAGAGCGCAGAATGGCCAGACAAGGCCTACTTCACCCTATTCATCACTAACCATGGCAATGTCGTAGAAGATGTTGAGGTACTATCCAGCGAGTCTCTACGAGGTTGGACTGTTAATGTCGATTTCGACGAATTTGAACTTGCGCCGGGTGAGACCAAGGAAGTCCAAGTCAGCGTAGTTCCACCTAGCGAATTGCTTGAAGATGATACCTACAGATTCACTGTTACTGTGCAACCCGAAGGACTTCCGGTAGCGGGTGAACCAATTGATCTACAGGTTACTTCGGTCATGCCATCGACATTCATTGGACTCTCTGAGGAAGCCACTCAAATGCTAGTTTACGGTTCAATCATCCTAGGCTCTATACTAGTCGTAGTGTTGTTCTTCCGCTCTCGAGCAGAGAACCGAAGAATAGCCGAAGTGCTGGAAAATCAGTTTGAGGACTGAACAATCTTCCGGAGTCCTGCCCGGATAGGCTTATTGCCCCAATTCAGTTGCAATGACCCGTCGGTCCCTATAGGGACCGTCGGGTGTAACCTATGACTTCAGTTCCTGAGGCCTATATTGCGGTCGCTGCGATGACCTTGGTAGGAATCGGATTTCCAGTAGGTAGTTTCATCGCAGCCGAGTTACTGAGGCCAAGAAAATCACCCAATGACCCGACCAAGTTGAGATCGTGGTTATTGCCTGGGTATGAGAGTGACCAGAGCCTATACATCCGCAGAGACTCGACTTACGAGTGTGGCGCCGAACCTCTAGGAGAGGCTCACATCAATTTTCATTTCCAGTACTATTGGTACGCCATCATCTTCCTCGTTTTCGATATTGCATTCATGTTCCTAGCCTTCGGTGGAGTAATTGCAATCCAAGATGGTATGGCTGACAGTGAGATGTATGGGGCTCTTGCCACACTGACCGTGTTTACTCTCCTGATGGGCCTAGGCGTTTGGCATGTATTCCGCAAGCGAGGAAGAATATACATCTGAGGTGAATTATGACAGAAGATGGACAGAACTACTCGGTATTCAACAGTAGGATGCTCGTTGATGTCGTTGGCGATGTTACTGATGAGGCTCTCAAGGCAAGCCGAATGAAGGATGTAATTGGTGTCCTAGCAGGACGATTATTCAACTGGGGCCAGAGAAAGTCCCTATTCCCACTGCATCTTGGAATCAAGTGCTGCGCCCTCGAGATGGCAGCAGCAGGTGCAAGTAGATTCGACGCTGAGCGCTTCGGTGTTTTCTTCAGATCGAGTCCAAGACAGTGTGATGTTCTCCTTGTAAATGGCCCAATCAGTAAGAAGTTTGCAGACCCTATTGTCAGACTATGGGAGCAGATGCCTGAACCAAAGTGGTGCATCGCTATGGGTGAGTGCGCAATCTCAGGCGGACCGTACTTCCAATCATACAATGTTCTCGAGGGAGTCGATACCGTGATTCCTGTCGATGTATACATTCCAGGATGCCCTCCAAGGCCCGAAGCCCTGATTGACGGATTCGACAAGCTTCGACAGAAGATTATCCGAATCGGTGTAGATGTAGATGATGTCAGACCCGAGTCTGATGCCCCAGTAATTATCGGAGACGAGTGAGGTGAATCTATGGGTAAGATAGTTTCAGTTGAAGTCCAGAAGGAAGCTGCTGAAGTTATTGTCAATTCAATATCGGAGCTTGATGGAGTCGAAGCAGAAGTAGTCGAGCGTACTAGCGGAACAAACCCTAGGAATGTGGTAGTTGCTAATTCATCTCCTGGAAGTTGGAGGAGTTTGGCAGAGAAACTGTACTCGGACCACGCTGTAGATTACTGTTCGATGATTACTGGAATTCATTGGCCGGAAAGAGACGACGACCGTAAGTGGGAGGTCGTCTATCATTTACTCAGAACAGGAGTCAGGGACCCACCTTCGGCAGATGGAGTCGTTCAACCAATCATTGTAAATCCTTCAACAGTAAGAGGTATTGGAACACCAGTGGAGGTTGAGATTCATGTCGATTTACCAGATTCAAGGACCCCTTCAATAGACTCTGTTCAGGATATTTGGATTGGGGCCGATTGGAATGAGAAGGAGACTTGGGATCTAGTGGGCATAGACTTTGATGGTCACGAGGGAATGAGACGAGTTCTTTTGCCTCACGAGACTCCTAGAGGCTACCACCCTTTACAGAAACAGCATAATCTGAGGTATCACGGCTTCGAAGAGATGTATGATGACGCTCAAGGATTCATGCGTAAGCCAGAGGATGTTGGCAAAATCAAGTAGGTGAGATAATGGCAGAGATGTGGATTTCAATGGGACCTCAGCACCCTATGACCCATGGTCTTTGGACACTTAAGGTAAAGGTCGACGGAGAAACCGTCGTTGACACAGAGCCAGACTTGGGATACATCCATCGTGGCGTTGAGAAAATTTGTGAGGCGCGCGACTTCACGCAGATTACAACTTACTGTGACAGATTGTGCTATGCCAGCGCTAACACATGGTCTCACTCCTACATCTACGCTGCAGAAGATTTGCTTGAGGTAGAGGTCCCTGAGAGGGCCGAGTACATCCGACTAATCGCCATTGAGATTCAGCGGATTGCCAGCCACCTGATGTGGCTGGGCGCATATGGCCCCGACATTGGAAATTTGTCAATCATGGTCTGGTGCCTAAGAGAACGCGAGATGATGATGGATCTTCTCCAGGAACTTGGAGGCTCTAGGATGCACTACAATTTTCCAAGAATCGGAGGCGTCAAGCGCGACCTACCTTACGGATTCGCGCAGCGAGCCCGAGCCAAACTCAAACTATTCCTCAACAGAATTCAAGAGTATGAGGCGCTTTATGATGAGAGCACCATTTTCCTTGTCCGAAGTCAGGGAGTCGGCTATGCAAAGCCGGAGGAGATGATCAACCATGGAGTCACTGGTCCAAACCTCAGGGCGGGCGGTGTCAATTACGATGTTCGATGGGCTCATCCTTACTCAGTCTATAGCGAACTCGACTGGTCAGCCCCAGTTGAACGCTCTTCAATCAAGGGAGCAGACTGCTACGACCGCTACAGAGTCAGAATCGAGGAGATGAGAGTCAGTGCTTCTCTAGCTTTGCAAGCCCTTGACAAGATTCCAGGCGGGGCCGACACTCATTACGAACCAGAGGACCCAATGATCCTCGCAAAGGCTCCTAGTCGTGCACCCGAAGGAACATCCGGAGCTCATCATTTCGAGGATAGCAGGGGCGAGTCGATGTTCTACATCGCAGGAGGAGGAGAAGGCAGAGGTAAGCAACCTTACAGAGTTTCAATCCGCTCTCCGATTTTCATTACTATTCCATTCGCAGCCAAGTGTATGATAGGCTACAAGGTAGCGGATATCCCAGCAATCATGGGGTCATTCGATCCTTGCATCGGAGAAACTGACAGGTGAGATTATGGCGAGCAGTGATTGGTTAGACATAGTCGGCTGGACTGGTTCAATGACCAGTTGGACAATGGACAATGTCCACGATGTCATGCCTTCGGATGACATCGACCTCCAAGTGACCATCCCTAGTACTTGGGCTTGGCCCGATCCAATCACAATCGGTCCAATCTTCAATCTGCAAGATGGATTCGCAGATATCCAGCCAGCACTAGAGGCTTTCATGCACGCTATGATAATGTGTACAGTGGTCTTTGGTTTGATGATGACTACTATGCTGGCTATTCCATACATTGAGAGGAAGTTCATCGGCCGTCTTATGGATAGACTCGGTGCAACCACCACTCTGAGAAGTGTTTGGGTTGGAGAGAGTGGAGTCACTGCAGGAGAGTGGTGGAACAAACTACCATTTGGTATTGGAGGACCTATTGGTTGGACTATTGGAGCACTCAACAATACATGGGGTAACTCGCACGAGTTGGAGACAGTTTCTCGAGTGAATAATAGAAGCTATCATGGCTACTGGTTCCTGCTTCCCGGATTCTTCCAAGCATTCGCTGATTTCTTCAAGTTCGCAACCAAGGAACATATCGTTCCTAGAGATGCAGACAAGGTCGTCTTCGAAGTTGCTCCTGTAATCATCCTCTCAACTACAGTGATGGTGTTCGCTTTCGTACCGTTTGGACCTCATATTTATGCGGCCAATCCAGAACTATCTCTGATTTTCATGATGGCAATATTCGGTGTCGCCCCCCTCGGAGTCTTCTTCGCTGGATGGGCCTCAAACAACAAGTACACCTTGATTGGAGGGATGCGCTCAGCCGCTCAACTCACCGCCTATGAGATTCCTCTACTAATCACAGTGCTTGGAGTAGCTGTGCTGAGCGGTTCATTCAATATCATTGAGATTGTCGACTTCCAGATTGGAACTGATGAAGGAAATGTCTGGAACATATTCATGATGCCATTGGGAGCACTTCTCTTCCTTATCACCATGATTGCAGAGGTCGAGAGAATACCCTTCGATATGCCAGAGGCTGAGGCTGAATTGGTCGAGGGTTGGTGGACCGAGTATGGTGGGATTAGATGGGGTTTGATGTTCGCAGCCGAGTATATGCGATCGTATGCCGCATGTATCTTATTCGCTCTATTCTTCTTGGGTGGCTGGGAGGCTCCCTTCCAAGATACTCTAGCCGACTTACCTTGGGTTGGCGGAATCGTAGACTTCGGCCTCTCACTAATTCCTGGGGTTGGCTGGGTCTTGCTGAAGGCATGGGCTCTATTTGCGGTCTTCGTCTGGATCCGCGCTTCACTTCACAGAGTTAGGACTGATCAGATTCTAGAGTTTGGCTGGAGATATCTACTACCACTTTCGCTAGTTCATCTAGTAATGTCGATTGCAATCAGAATCACATTATGGGACGGTGGACCTTGGAATCTGCTGATTCCAATAGCTATTACTGGCATTTCTGGAATAATTTTCGTTATTCTAGCAATAGATGAGGATAAGGACGCCCTTGAGGTTCAACGCAGACCGTACAGCACTCAAGCCGTGGTCAAGGCATCACCAGGGAGCCACAGAGATTAGGAGTTGATTCGATGGGTTACAGAGCAAATACCGGGCATCCTCACGCGACTCCCAATTTCAGAAATCTAGTTATTCGACCAATGTGGATGACTCTGAAAACAGCACTCAGAACAGTTCCATTCCTTGGTAGACTCGGCTTCCTAAGGAACGACTACCATGGTAAGTCTGCATCAATGGTTGACCCGGCCACAAGAGAGCGAGTGGGCATAGATCATCCAACTCTATGGCAGAAGTTCGCAGCAGATAGAGAGACGAGCGAAATAATGCCGTTCCTAGAGAGACCGGTGACCGTAATGTATCCTTACGAGAGACTAGAAGATCTTGAGCCATGGCTTTTCGTCCCTGGAAACTACAACGGCCGTATAGGAATCATCTGGGAGACTTGCACTGCTTGCAAGGCATGTGTCAGGGCTTGTCCTAACGACTGTCTTCACATGACTTCTGAAGTTAGGGTGAATGTACTCGATACTGCCGAGAAGGGAGATGAGTGGCATGGCTATGGTAGTGAACTAGAGGAAGGTGGCTTTGCAGCGAGGAAGAAGGATGATTTCGAGGATATCGCGGAAGCCTTCGATCTTGTGAACTCACATATTGATGCACCTCAACAATATGACTTTGGTGAGATAATCGAGTTATCCGGGGACAAGGCCACTGTTAGATGGTCCGATGGTACCGGAGTAGAAACCATCGACTCCAGTTCACTAACTCCTGCAGAGCAGGATATCGTATCTGGTCAGATTGATATCGGCAGGTGCATGTTTTGCGGGCTTTGTGCTGAGGCATGTCCATTCGAGTCGTTCTTCATGACCAATGAGTATGATGGAATGTCTGGGTTCTCTAGACAGGATCTTTGGTTTGATGCCAGTAGAACCAGAGTCCTTCCAGCAGTCCATCAAGAGAGAGTCGACATGGAGTTAGCCAAGCGCGCTGAAAAGGAGCTGAAGAAGCGTGAGAGAAAGGCTGCCAAGGCTGCCAAGGCTGCGGAGGCCTAGTCATGGAATTGGATTTCGAAGCACTTGTGTTCTTCATTTTGTCCGCCATGGCCATTGGCGGAGCGCTAGGCTGTGTCTATGCCCGTAGAGTTGCGCACTCACTCCTCTCTCTGATGCTGACCTTCTTCGCAGTTGCCGGGGTGTTTGTAATGGCTGGAGCAGAGATGCTAGCAGCTATCCAGATTCTCGTCTATCTTGGCTCAGTGATGCTAGTCGTTCAATTCGGAGTTATGCTGACTCGTAAGCAGATTCAGGAGGATGCCTGATGAGAGGTGTTTCTGCACTCGCACAGATTGGTGTTTTCGCCTTTCTGTTGATTCTTCTCTCAGAGGTCATGTCTCACCCTATGTGGGGAGAGCCCGGAACTCCACCCACGACTGTTGACTTTGCAGTGTCGATGTTTGGAGAGTGGTCAGTTGCTACAATTGTCCTTGGTGCACTTCTGGCAATGGCCATGATTGGTGCTTCCTATCTAGTTCGTGATGAGCGCTTAGTCAATCTAATCTGGGATATCAGAGGTGAAGAAGAATGATTGAGACCAGCTGGATTGTTGGTTTAGGGGTAATCCTGTTTTTCATCGGTCTTATCGGAGCATTCACTCGAAAGAATGCGATTGTTGTTCTGATGTGTATCGAAGTTATGCTCAACGCTGCTAATCTAAACTTCGTTGCTGGAGCATCACACTATAGCGATGTAGATGGCTGGGTGTTTACCGCAATCGCAATCGCAATCGCGGCTGCAGAGGTGGCAATCGGACTGGCTATTCTGCTGTCACTATACAGCACCCAAGAAACAATCTCGCTGGATGAGGCTAACATACTGAAGAATTGAGGAGATAATATGGGCGAATCGACAAATGAATGGAACCTTTTGGCTCCAATTATACCGTTCGTCCTAGTTGCTCCGCTTCTGTATGCTCAGGGCTGGGAATCCGTAGAAGCTGCATTCCTAATTGTCGTAATTCCTTTACTCACATTCCCTGCAATATTGGTAGCAGGTCAAATCTACAATGGCAACGAGACCTGGAAGAACCGCTTCAAGGAAGGGGGAATTTTTGGCCTTGGTGCGCTTGCTAGTTCACTGAGTATCTCTCTGTGGATAGTGTACGATTATGTTGCAGGCTCATCTCACTTCGAAATGCACTCGGTTGTAGAACCGTTCTCATGGCTAACCTTCGATGTCATTCATTACGATGGTAGTCAGTGGGATGTAAGCTCAGGATTTGCTGATATTGGAGTAGGTGTTTGGCTAGATCCAGTCAGCCTAATGTTGCTATTCGTAGCTACTTTCCTGTGCTTCCTAATCTGCTGGTTCAGTCTCGGATACATGAACACGGATCCAATCAATGAGGACAGCAACCATCGATTCTACGGTGAGTTCGTACTCTTCGCTATCGGTATGTTCGGTATGGTGCTGGCTGACAACTTCCTGTGGCTATTCATATTCTGGGAGATTATGGGTCTGTGCTCATATCTACTAATCGGCTTCTACTACTGGAAGGATAGCGCGGCGGCAGCTGCGAAGAAAGCATTCCTGACAACAAGAGTTGGTGATGTATTCCTGATGGTCGGTCTGCTGATGCTGTACGACATATATGGCTCGCTGGAATTCTCTATCATCTTCGATGATCCATCAACTGGAGTCGGAGGAGCCTTAGTGAATTCAACTGACCTAAACTGGGCACTACTAATGCTATTTATCGGCGCAGTTGGTAAGTCTGCCCAATTCCCTCTACATGTTTGGCTACCCGATGCGATGGAAGGGCCGACCCCGGTGTCAGCACTAATCCACGCTGCTACAATGGTTAACGCTGGACTCTATCTTGTATTCAGAATGGTTCCATTTGTCGATGTCCATGTGAATGGAGTTGCCGGGCTTGAGGACTTTGCTCTCGTAGTCGCTTGGATTGGTGGTATCACCGCTTTCATGGCAGCAGCGATTGCCTTTGTTCAGAATGATATCAAGAAGGTACTCGCATATTCGACAATGAGTCAACTCGCTTACATCTTCACTGGACTTGGTGCTGGACTGCTATTCCTGAACCTTGGCGAATACCACGCAGGTTACTTCGTAATCGGTGCTTCGATGTTCCACTTGTTCAATCACGCCATGGCTAAGGGAATGCTGTTCATGGCTAGTGGTTCGGTCATTCACGAGGTACATCACGCCCACCACCATCTGCACCATGATGATCATGACTTCGATCCACAGGATATGCGAAACATGGGCGGTTTGGCATCAAAGATGCCAATCACTTCTATTGCTATGATGTTCGGTTCGATGTCTATCATAGGAATCCCACTTATCGGTGGATTCTGGTCAAAGGAAGGAATCATCGCTGAGACTTGGCTAGCCTACCTACACAAGGAACCCTTGATGCTCGGCCCAGCAATACTCGTACTTGCTACAGCTGGAATGACTGGATTCTACATGACACGAATGTGGTTGATGACTTTCGCTGGCCCACCAAAGTCCGATGTTGCAGAGCATGTTCATGAAGGAACTCCTTGGATTAAGGAGCCACTAATCATTCTCACAGTTGTCACTGCATTAGGGGGATTCCTACTAGCACTACTGGGTGCAGTCGACTACCTAGGTGGTGAGAAGGATCACCTCGCTATGCACGGCGTAGTTGATACTCTCAAGCACGCATTCCTACCAGATGATAACGAACTCAGAGCCATTGGGTGGTCTACAATCCTACTAGCTGCTATTATCGGTCCAATTATGGCTTCGCGAGTTCATGGTGGCAAGTTAGCAGAAGGTGTGAAGGCCAACCCAATCGTTGGATGGCTAGTAAATTTGTCAAGCAAGTTCGGCTCACAGGATGTCTCAGAGATGGCAAACTCCCAATTGGCTGAGGCTCTGCAGAGGAGATTGTACTTCGATGACTTGTATGAGTGGATAGTAGCGAATACCGCAATTCCATTCGCATCATTCTCTGCATGGTTCGACAAGAATATCATCGACGGCGTCATCAAGCAAATAGAATCCAACTCAGTTTCGGGCTCCGTCTCTGTTCGAGGAATTACAACCGGGAGCACCCGTGATTACATACTGATGGCAGCAGTTGGAATGCTCTCGATATTCGCATTGATTTGGGGGGTGAGCGCATAATCGACGACCCACTCTCTGTAATTACTCTCTTGCCACTGTTCTCTGGACTACTCCTCCTGATGCTCCCGCACATCTTGCCTAAATCACAGGGTGATGGATTAGCCAGAGTCTCGAGAAATCTCAGTATGGGAATCGCAATGGCAGTGGCTGTAATTGCCACTATGCTATTCCTAGGTCAGATTGGCAACATCGATTGGACTAACATTACTCAGGGAGGATATGTCCTACAGAATGAAGCAGTAGAACTAATCCCATCTATTGGAGTTAGTTGGAAGGTTGGAGCAGACGCACTATCCTTCCCGATGATTTGGCTGACTGCAGTACTCATTCCAATCTCGATGTTAGTTGAGTGGGATGCCAAGCGAGGGCATTTGTTCCACCCTCTACTTCTGGTGATGGAGGGCGCCCTACTAGGTGTCTTCGTGGTACTCGATCTCTTCGTGTTCTATGTCTTCTGGGAGTTGACATTAATCCCTATGTTCTTGCTTATTCTGATGTGGGGAGGGGATGACAGACGATATGCTTCGATGAAATTCTTCATCTACACATTCGCAGCTAGCGTAATCATGCTAGTTGGTATTCTTGTGATGTATTTCCATACCGATCCAATCTCTGGTATGGGCAGCCTGACTGGCCACCACTTCGACCTAGTAGCGATGACAGCACAAGAAAACCTCATTCCGAGTGAAGGACTAAGACATCTTGTCTGGCTAATGCTACTGATTGGTTTCGCGACTAAGATGCCAAGTGTACCAGTTCACACTTGGCTTCCAGATGCTCACGTACAGGCGCCTACAGCTGGATCAATGCTGCTTGCAGGAGTGATGCTGAAGATGGGCGCATACGGCTTCCTTAGAGTAGCGGTAACTGTTTTCCCAGAGTCTACAATCGAATTCATCCCTCTACTGATTGTCCTAGGAATGGCCAGCCTTGTCTATGGAGCATGGGTGTGTATGGGGCAGACCAATCTGAAGCGTATGGTGGCTTACTCTTCAGTTTCCCACATGGGACTGATTTTCCTTGGTATTGCAACAATGCAACCTTTGGGAATCGCCGGAGCTCTGTTCATGATGTTCGCTCACGGCATCATCAGTCCTCTACTGTTCGCTGTAGCAGGCGCCTTCAAGCATCACTACCATACTCTTGAGATTGGCTCAATGCGCGGAATCGCACATCATAGCCCATGGTTGGCCGCGCACATGATGCTAGGCTGGATGGCTAGTCTTGGACTACCTCTGCTAGCTGGCTTTGTAGCAGAAGTTGCGATAATGATTGCATTTTGGATGACTTATGGCTGGCTCGTTCTTCTTCCTGCTCTGACTCTCATCATCACTGCTGTGTACTACCTTTCCTCAATGCAGAGGACAATCTTTGAGTCCAACGATCCAGAGAAGGGAATTCTACCAGATACAATGCACGGCGAGGAGCCACATGATATCACCTGGCACGAGAATGCCGGCATGCTCATTCTCGGAGCAATGACTGTACTGTTTGGAATCATGCCGTTCATCTTCTGGGATATGATGTCTGACTGGAGTTCAGGTTTCACATTCGAGACGCTCATCGACGCTATGCATTCACAGGGGTGGAAGCCATGAGTTCGATACTGACTGATATCGACTTAGACACCACGATGCTACTCCTACCTGAGATTCTGATGCTGCTAGGTATAGTGGCAATGATTCTGATACCCAATCTTGGTGATGCTACAATGCGTATCCCTCTCACTCGAACCAGAGTCCCAATTTTCATTGGAGGAACTAGGTCTGAGTTCAGTAACAATCCAAAACTACCCAACACCATTGCAAGCGGAGTTCTGGGTCTCGCTTTACTAACCTCTTTCCTTTACTTAGGAGAGGAAGCCGATGTCGGGAATGCTCTGCACATCGATGAGTTTAGCAGATTATTCACCTTACTATTCACCTCGGCATTACTACTCGCGACTTTAGCCACATCAACCAGAATGCCTGCCAAGCCCAAGGCAACCCCTCCTATGGTTGCGGACTCAGACGAAGTCGCAGACTCGAAAGTCGCTGCTCTGATTGATAATCGCAGACAAGTGGACTTCCATATCCTACTGCTTACCACAGGTCTAGGTATGAGCCTGATGGCGATGGCAACTAACCTGTTCATGCTTTTCGTATGCCTAGAGTTGGCTTCTCTATCGTCCTATGTTCTGGTTGCCTTCCATAAGGAAGCAGATGTTGGTGGCGAGGCCGGAATGAAGTACTTCATGGTAGGATCTGTAGTCTCTGCAATTGGAATCTACGGTATGTCTCTGCTATACATTTGGAGCGGCAGCCTAGACATGGCCGAATTGGCAGCCACTTGGTCTGCTATGGAGACAAACGATCCTCTAGCAATTATTGGCGTTGGAATGATGATGGTCGCCTTCGGATTCAAGGTAGGGGCTGCTCCCTTCCATCTCGCTGTTCCTGATGCCTACTCAGGCGCATCTTCACCAATAGCAGGTCTATTGGCAACCGCATCCAAGGCGATGGGCTTTGTGGCTCTAATCAGACTTCTACTGATTGTAACAATGCCTCCATCAGGTCAGGCAATCTGGATGCTATCTATTGCTCTTATCGCAGTTCTCACAATGACTTGGGGCAATCTCGCTGCGCTGACTAGTGACAACCCGAAGAGAATGCTGGCCTATTCCAGCGTTGCTCATGCTGGTTACATGCTCGCCGCTATGGCTGCCATTGGCTCAGGCCTAGCAGACGCATCCTCCTCCTCAATGATTCTGACCGCAGTGGTCTTCCACCTACTCATTCTAGTTCTGTTCAAACTCGGTGCCTTCCTAGTTCTCTCTATGCTTGAGGCAGATGGAGGAGGGCACAGAATTGAGGACTTACATGGATTGGTCAGGAGAGAGCCTGCAATCGGTGTGGCTATGTTCGTGTTTATGCTCTCTCTAGCTGGTGTTCCACCGCTATCTGGATTCCTATCCAAGCTATTGATGATTAATGGAATAGTATCAGTCTCCGCTGGTACCGGTGCCGTGACTTCTACTACAGTTGTAGACTGGGCAGGAGGAGTTGATCCTCTATTCTGGTTGGCTGTGGCAATTGTTCTGAACAGTGCACTTTCACTATTCTATTATCTTAGAATCGGACTCGTCATGTTCTTTGAATCACCTGAGACCGAATCTGGTCTAAGAAACGCTCCAAATCTGAGATTGGCCATCTTCGGATGTGCCATCCTAACTCTTCTGTTTGGAATCGGCCCGATGTCCGAGTGGCTACTCGATATGGTAACATCAGCCGTCGACTCCATGATGGGATTGTGAACTACAACCTCAACTTCACATAGGGGACTACCGACCGAGGCCTATGGCCCGTAGAGAGGAGAAGGTCGACGCTGAGCTCCTAGCACAGCTCGAATCCGGAGGAGACCGTATTCGCGTACCTCTCCCAAACCGAAAGGTCAACGAGATGTTTGCGATTGCAGATCAAATCCTCGGCGGTCGCCGTGTCAAGGCGGTTTGTGAGGACGGGGAAAGTCGCCTTGCCAGAATCCCGGGCAAGATGAGAAGGCGCCAATGGGTTCGCGAGGGCGACTTGATTGTGGTTCAGCCTTGGGACTTCCAAGATGAGAAGGCCAATGTGTGCATGCGCTATACCAAGACTCAGTCCCTATATCTGTCAAGAAAGGGAGTACTTCCTGAAATTGTAGATTTGTTCGGAGTGGGGGATTTGTCTGAGCAACAGAATGTGGAAATTGAATCTCCCTCCGAACCGACTCCTCCCGAAGAGGCCGAGCCTGAGGACGAGCCAGAAGTAATCGAAGAGACAGCTCCCGTGTCCGATGAAGCAGAGGAAGACATCGACTCGTTCTTCGGGTGAGAGTATGGATGAGTACGATGACCTTCCAGAGGTCGACGCTCTATTGAGGGCCGAGAAGAAGCACGAGTGGATATCAGAACCACGCTTCAAGCGTATGTTCAACGAAATCGAGGACGGCCTGCAAGGTGTTCTCGGCAAGGGCAAGTACGAGTGGGTCGACAGGAGAGTCTTCGACCAGGTCTTCGACCGCTCCACCTTACTCGCAGTTCACAAACTAATGCAGAAGGGTCAGATTGAGACCATAGACTACCCGATAGCAAGAGGAAAAGAGGCACATGTCTTCCATGCTACCACCAACCATGGACCGGTCGCAGTGAAAATATTCCATACTACTAATGCAGTGTTCAAGGGACTAGCCAAATACATCGATGGAGATCCCAGATTCAAGGGACTCTCAAGGAGACACAGGGAACTGGTTAACATCTGGGTTCGCAAGGAGTTCAGAAATCTACGCAGAATGAGGAAGTATGGATTGAGGGTCCCTGAGCCTCTTGACAATCTGAAGAATGTACTCGTCATGGAATATATCGGAGATGACAAGGGCCCAAGCCCCCGACTCAAGGAAATCACAGTAGATAATCCGTACGAAGTATTTGAGGAACTCTTGGATTTTATCGCCATTAACTGGCACAATTGCGATCTTGTACACGCTGATTTCAGCGAATACAATATTCTACTCAAGGAAGATGATCTATGGGTTATCGATGCAGGCCAGAGTGTCACTCGTCAGCACCCAAGTGCAGAAGAGTTCCTTGTCCGAGATGTCACCCGAATAGTCGAATGGATAAACCGTCAAGGGCACAATGTCGACTTGGCTGAGAGTCTAGCTAGAGTGCTAGATGACCCCGTCCCCGAATCCTCGTCTTCCTCAGGCGGGGATTAAAGCGGGTGGGCGGGTCGACCGCACCCGTGGAACTGCTAGCGCGTGTGCCCAAGAATCGTATTGCCGTGTTGATAGGCAAGGCCGGGCAGACCCGTAAAATGCTGGAAGAAGCCAGCGGTGCCACATTGGACATTGATTCGCAAACTGGCGAAGTGATGGCAGAATGGGAAGAAGAACCGGACCCCGTCGTCAGAATGAAAATGCCTGATGTAATTCTTGCAATCGGTCGAGGGCTTGCTCCCAGTAGGGCAGTTCAGCTGATTCAAGACGATATTTTCCTCAGGATGTATGATATCCGCGAGTGGGTGGGTAGACAGCCAAATCAAACTCGTAGGATGAGAAGTAGGCTGATTGGAAGAAATGGTCGCATTCGCAGCCTAATCGAGGAGATTTCTAACTGCGAGATGGCAATCCATGGCTCTACTGTGTTGGTTATTGGCGACCAAGATGGCGTTGCACTGGCCGCTCCTGCAATCGAAGGCATTCTACGTGGTTCTGAGCACAGCACAGTCTTGCACGGATTGGAGCAGGATAGGAAGCGCATGCGAATGCAATCTAGACAACTGCAAACATTCGAGGAGCGTGGACCAACTGATTCGTCCAAGTTCGACACACTTGTCCCTGGTCTAGCGCAAGCACGCAGGAGAAGAGAGAGAAGACACAAGACTTCACAAATAGATCCATCCGACTCTGATGAAGTTTCAGAAGTGATGGAACTAGCAAACGATGAGTCTGTTACTTTCGAAGAGGAGTGAAACCGCCACGCATAAGCGTGAGAGTCCTCACGGATTGTCATGGCAAACCCATTGGAGGAGATGTACGACTACGAAAGATGGGCTACCAACATCATCATCCTAGTTACCGGTTTAGTCATCGCAGGAATCTCTCTTGAATTCTTAGAAATCGAGAATCCTCTCTCTAATTTCCTGTATGATTACTACATCGACCCAGTGCTACAGGAATCATCTTCTGATGCAGGATACAATATCCCGAACACTCTAACCTACGCTCTTCTTCTAGCTCTTTTCGCTGTTTCTTTAGCTGCTTGGTTGAGATATCTAGGAATCGATTCTAGCGATGCAACTCTGCTTGCGCTGACTCCCTATGTATTTTGGGCAGCACTGGGAGAAGTGGTTGAGGATGCTAGCATGTTTGATGCATCTCTCGAGAGTTATTTTGTTAGCCCTGCAGTACACTTCCAAACCGCAGCATGGGTGGTGTTTGCCGGAGCGTTAGGTTACCGAATTGCACATTCCAACCTAGATGAGAAGGAGATGCGTTCCAAGGCCGAAAGTACTGCAACTATTCTCATAATGGCACAGGTAGTAATCTACTACACCTCAGTTGAAGCTAGCGGTGTCACTTCTTCCTCTGATTTCTCAAACCTACCGATGCTGATATGCTTCATTGCTGCCCTTCTCCTTCCCTCAATTGCGAGTAATCACTCATTGTTTGATTTCACAGTCGTTCAACGCACCGTTTTCCTCGTCGGACTAGGTGGCTGTATCACTTTGACAGGTCCACTGATTGCACACGGGATTAGTTTCTCCGATAATGTAGTAATATGGCCACTATTAGTGGTTCTAGGTCTACCAGCATTGCTAGTGTATTGGATGCATACAAACGGCCTTCCCGCGGCCAATCAATTATCTGAATCAGGACATATCGCCGGAATACTTCCTCCAGGTATGACAGAGAAGGAATACGAAGATTGGGAGTCCGAGGAGAAGGATCTGATTGAGAGCCTCCGACTAAAAGCGGTGATGGCCTCTCCAGTAGTATCGCTGGCTGTAGCAGGACAATTTCTTGATGGAATCGCGACAGCCATTGGAATAAGCGAGTTTGGATATACTGAGAAGCATGTATTCTCTGCCAAGATAATCGAGGTTTTCGGTTCAGCCTACGGATTTACTGTGACTAAACTGATGCTTGGAGGATTCATCTGGTACTTCTTCGCTATAGCAAATTTCGAGCATCGACAGCAGCACCTTAGACTATTGATTTCGATGGTAATTCTGACAGTAGGAATGGCCCCCGGACTTCGCAATGTCGGAAGGCTAGCTTTAGGCGTCTAATTTCGACATCTACGATGTCGACTCCATTCAATTGAAGTCCCACTCGCTTCCTCGTTGGTATAGAGCATGGACCGGTTGCCAACCTCAATTGACCCCGACAGCGCAGATTTCGCGTCGCGATTTGAGCACAATTCTACTCTGTGTGAGACACTCAAGTCAAGACTTGACTCAGTCAAGCAAGGTGGTGGAGATAAGTATGTCCAAAGACACCGTGAACGAGGAAAGAGTCTACCCAGAGAGAGAATCTCAGAAATATGCGACCCAGCCACTCCATTCCTGGAACTTTCAAGTCTTGCAGCGCACGAGTTGTATGACGGCAGAGCCCACTCTGCAGGAATTGTCACTGGGATTGGTGTCGTTCATGGCAGGGAATGTCTCTTTGTTGCAAATGATGCCACTGTTAAGGGTGGATCATATTATCCGATGACTGTGAAGAAGCATGTTAGAGCGCAAGAGGTAGCCGAAGAGAACAACCTACCATGTATCTACCTAGTTGATTCAGGAGGGGCCTTCCTCCCAATGCAGGATGAGGTATTTCCGGACAAATACCACTTCGGTCGAATTTTCAGAAACCAAGCGATTCTCTCAAGCAAGGGAATCCCACAAGTTGCCGCAGTACTTGGGTCGTGTACTGCTGGAGGAGCATACATTCCAGCGATGTCGGATGAATCAATCATCGTCAAAGGAAACGGAACAATCTTCCTTGCTGGACCTCCACTGGTAAAATCGGCAACTGGAGAAGAAGTCAGCGCCGAGAATTTAGGCGGCGCTGATCTGCACACCAGAGAATCCGGTGTTGCCGATCACTTCGCTGAAGACGAACCCGAGGCTCTTAGAATGGTCCGCAACATCGTCGAGAACCTGAATATCTCTCCAAAACACAGACTGGATGCCTCTCGTCCTGAGGAACCCGCACACGACCCAGAACAATTACTGGGAGTTATTCCAAAGGACAACAGAACACCATATGATGTCCGAGAAGTTATCTCAAGGATTGTCGACGGCTCTAGATTCCACGAATTCAAGCAGCGCTACGGAAACACGCTAGTTTGTGGCTTCGCCAGAATCCATGGCTATCCGGTTGGGATTGTTGCCAACAATGGGATCCTATTCTCAGAGTCCTCACTCAAGGGGGCACACTTCGTTGAGCTTTGTGGCCAGAGAGGCATCCCCCTAATTTTCCTACAGAATATTTCAGGGTTCATGGTTGGAAGGAAGGCCGAGTCAGGCGGAATTGCCAAGGATGGTGCCAAACTAGTCACTGCGGTTTCCTGTGTCCCAGTGCCCAAGTTCACAGTAATTATCGGAGGCTCTCACGGAGCTGGAAACTACGGAATGTGTGGGCGAGCATACGATCCACGATTCCTATTCATGTGGCCAAATGCTCGTATATCGGTGATGGGCGGTGAGCAAGCTGCAGATGTTCTCTCTACCGTTGGAAACGCAGACCCGGATGAAATTAGGAACAAGTATGAGAACGAGAGTAACCCTTACTATTCCTCAGCAAGACTCTGGGATGATGGAGTAATCGACCCAAGAGACACAAGGGATGTACTAGGTCTGTGTATTTCCGCAAGCCTCAATGCAGACATGCCCGAGCAGGATTACGGAGTATTCAGGATGTGAGAAAATGATGTCAGACACAATCCCTGAGTGCAGCATGTGCAGATTGGATGTCGATGGGCCGACTGCAATCATTACATTGGACCGTGTTGAAGCATACAATGCGCTAAACATTCAACTAATTTCTGAGATTACCGAATTACTCGATTGGACGGCCAAACGCTCCGTTGGAACAACTGGATTACTACGCGACTCGTCAGGCTCCGAATTCCTACGCGTTCTAATTCTACGCTCTGCGGGCAAACACTTCTGTGCTGGTGCGGACATCAACATGATGCGCGATGCCGGGTCAAAGACTCCTGAGGAGAATAGGATCGACTCCGCTAGACTGGACAGGTTGTTCCACAGCCTTTGGGCACATCCGTGCTTCACCATAGGTTGTGTCCAAGGAGTGGCTCTTGGCGGAGGTGCAGGATTGGTTTCATGCCTTGACCATGTAATCGCTGAGCCAAATACCAGGATTGCCCTTTCCGAGGCCAAACTTGGAATCCTGCCTGCTGTAATCGGACCCTATGTCTATCGTAAGGTTGGAAGTGCCGAGTTCCGAAGACTATCGATGCTAGCAAGTAGGGTCGGGGCCGAAGAGGCACTCAGGATTGGCTTGGTAAGCAGTATTGCTGATTCTACTGACGACTTTGATTCTGTATCTGGAGCTGTGATTGAGGATCTGATGAGCAGTGGCCCAATGGCAGTCACTGAGGCAAAGAGATTGGCAGAGAAATTGGATACATGGGCAGAATCCTTTGAAGAACTTAGACAGTGGACTCTGGATAAGACCAGCGAGATGCGAGGCTCTCGAGAAGGTCAGGAAGGACTCTCCTCGTTCCTAGAGAGGCGTCCACCAGATTGGGCGTCGAGGGACGGGGAAGGTTAGCATGAGCGAGCTACCATTCAATGCAGTACTAGTCGCCAATAGAGGCGAGATTGCCGTCAGAGTCCTTACTGCAGCCAGGGAAGCTGGACTCAAAGGTGTGGCAGTATATTCAGATGCAGATGCCAAGGCACTGCATGTTGAGATTGCAGACGAAGCAATTCACTTACCAGGAAAGACTCTGAGTGAGACATATCTCAATTCGGATGCCATTATCGCCGCGGCCCAGAGCAGTGGAGCGCAGGCCATTCATCCGGGGTACGGTTTCCTCTCCGAGAGAGCTGACTTTGCATCTGCTGTTAAGCAATCAGGACTGGTATGGATAGGTCCACCTCCAGAGGCTATCTCCACCATGGGAGACAAAATTTCTGCAAGATTGAAGATGATGGAATCAGGTGTACCTGTGATTCCAGGTGAGGAACTTTCAGTCCCTGACGGCGCTGATCACCTAGGTCAATTGGCAGCGTGTGCTGCTAGAGTAGGCTACCCTCTACTGCTCAAGGCAAGCGCGGGTGGTGGCGGTAAAGGAATGAGAGCAGTTAGTGAGCCGAAGATGCTCAGAACTGAGTACGAGGCCGCTTCTAGAGAAGCCTCAGCGGCGTTCGGAGATGGAACAATCTATGTCGAGAGATTGATGGTTGGTGCTAGGCATATTGAAGTCCAAGTCTTAGCAGACTCTCACGGGAACTGCATCCATCTGAACGAGCGTGACTGCTCTCTGCAGCGTAGGCATCAGAAGGTCATCGAAGAGGCACCTTCTCCAGTTGTCAACTCCGAATTGAGAGATGCTATGGGGGCTGCAGCAGTTAGGGCTGCAAAAGCAGTCGACTACGAAGGTGCAGGAACAGTCGAGTTCCTACTTTCCGACAGAGGGGAGTTTTTCTTCCTTGAGATGAATACCCGACTACAGGTTGAACATCCTGTTACAGAGATGATTACTGGCATAGATCTCGTTCTCAAGCAGTTCGAGGTAGCAGCAGGGATGCCATTGGGACTCAATCAATCGGACATCGGCATCACTGGTCACTCAATGGAGGCACGAATCTATGCCGAAGACCCGAGCAAAGGATTCCTTCCTGCAATAGGAGATTTAGCGATGTGGCGAGCCCCAGCAGGACCTGGTATCAGAGTCGATACAGGAGTTCGAGAGGGCGATTCAGTAACAGTAGACTTCGACCCAATGCTCGCCAAACTAGTCGTCCACGCTCCATCTCGAACCGCAGCTGCACGTAGACTACACAACGCACTCTCAGACCTACGGGTCTTGGGTGTAATCACGAACATAGGTTTCCTGCGTCAAATGACAATGCATCCGGATTTCGTATCTGGTTCAATAACTACTGACTATCTCGATTCAACAGATATATCCAAGTTTGCTGAACCAGAAATCGACCCTGCCTCACTTGTAGCGATTGCAGCAGCAGCAAGCCGATTCGGACTGGATAAGGGAGGCTCCGGCGGTGATGGAGAATTGATCGATGAGCACACCGGACATGCCGGCGATCCGTTCAGGACATTGTCGAGGTCCTTCCCATAGGTGATACAATGGAGTGGAGCATAGCAGAAACTGGTATCCGATACACTGCCAAACTATCTGATTCAGAGGGTACTATGAATCTCTCTGGATTCACAGCTGATGGTCAAGAGAGTATACACGGTGAGATTAGCATCACTAGAGATTCTCAGGCAAACCGGCTCCTAGTGGAGATAGATGGGTCGGCGCACATTGCTCATGTAGCCAAGGTAGGAGACGACTGGTGGATACATCTCGATGGACGAATTCATGTTGTAACCGGATACGAACCAGGCAGCTCTAGTGATTCATCTGGAGAAGGTGGACTAAACGCTCCAATGCCAGGTACGATTCTCGAAGTTCATGTGAAGGAAGGTCAGAGAGTTCGTGAAGGCCAGACACTCCTAGTAATGGAGGCGATGAAGATGGAACATCGAATCCAAGCGCCAAAAGCAGGCGAGGTTGTGAGACTCAACTTCTCAGAAGGAGACAGAGTCGATATGGGTGCAACACTCGTAGAATTGGGTGATTAGCCGAATTTGAGATGAGACTAGGAAATATGTCAGAACAAGAAAGGACCTGCAACCAAAAATAATCCAATCAATAATCCTCCAATAATGTTCATCTGGAAAATCTTGGGATATTCCTCTCTCGATCCCCATGAAAAGGTCTTACGAATCCAAACTCTCTGATTGGCCAAGCAATTTGCCACATACAGAAGTATAGCCACGCCAATCGAAATCCGAATGTAATCAAGTAATGTTAAGTCCATGCTCGTAATAAGGAGGACCTCTTTATGGTACATTCGTAAGTTACTGTACCAATTATGATAAGGGCGGGTCTGCATTAATACGAGGTGACGACATCGAAGCATCATGGAAGGTTTCGCGGTACTGATGGCCATTCTCATGGGCATCAGCCTTTCAGCCGCCTCCGGATTCCGAGTTTTCCTACCTCCTTTCCTACTCTCTATCGTAGCAAGATTTGACCTTGTTTGGTTCATGGACCTAAACCTGATAGGCACTCAATTCGAATTCTTCACCTCGACTCTAGCCATTATTATCCTAGGTATAGCGACCATCGCTGAGTTCGCTGGATATTATGTCACATGGATAGACAGTGCCTTGGATACAATAGCAACTCCTGCCTCAATTCTTGCCGGAATCGCGATGACGGCAATAGTCCTCGAAGGAACAGATCCAATCATCCAATGGGTCATCGCCGTAATTGCTGGAGGAGGAATCTCGGCTACAATTCAGTCTGCTACTGTAGCGACTAGAGGGCTGAGCTCTACCTTTACCTTCGGATTAGGAAATCCAGCAGTTGCTACCGGCGAGAATGTGGCTAGTGTAGCGCTAACTCTGATTGCAATTCTAATCCCATTCATCTCAGCCTTCGTGGTAATCTTACTTGTCGCACTGCTAGCCAGAATAAACAGAAAGAAGAAAGAAGAAGATCAGTGAAGAGACTCTAGGAATTCCTGTCCTCCCATATATGGTCGAAGTACTTCGGGAATAGTGACACGACCATCTTCAGTCTGATTTTGCTCCATGATAGCAACGAGTGCTCGACTGGTTGCTATTGCGGTTGAGTTTAGGGTGTGTACAGCCTCGTTTCCTTCTGAAGTTCTGTATCTCATTCTCAGTCTATTGGCCTGGTAGTCGGTACAGTTGGAACAAGATACGACTTCCTTGTACTGTCCAGCACCCGGAAGCCATGCCTCTAGGTCGTACTTTCTAGCAGCCACGGTGCCCATGTCTCCTGTGCAGATGTTCACTACCTGATAGTGTAGCCCTAGACTGTCCCACATGTCTACAGCATTGGTAAGCAAATCTTCGTGATGATTCCAGGAATCATCAGGATGAGAGATTACTATTTGTTCGACCTTAGTGAATTGATGAACTCTCCAAATTCCTCTGTCAGACAAACCGTGAGCCCCAACCTCTCGTCGGAAGCAGGATGATACTCCGACTAGTTTGATTGGCAACTCGCTTGGCTCTATTACCTCATCCATTCGCATAGCGGTAAGAGGATGCTCACTGGTTGCGATTAGGTAGTATTTGTCAGGCTCTATACCATACATTACGGTCTCAAAATCTGCTAAATCTGTAACTCCTTCGTAAGCCTCTCTATTCATCATCAATGGAGGTTGAACGAGAGTGTATCCACGCTGCATAAGGAAGTCCGCACCATACTGCTGCAGTGCCATCTCAAGTCTAGCCAAGTCTCCCTGCAGGAAGTAGAATCTACTGCCAGCGACTTTTGCCCCTCTAGCTTGGTCGACCCAACCATTCATCTCAATCAGGTCGTTGTGGTTTCTAGGTTCAAAACCAAGTTCGATTTTCTCGCCATGCATGCTGTGGAGTGTATTCTTCTGATCGTCTTCTCCGATGGGGACCTCTTCATGTAGGATGTTGGGGATACTCATTCGCAGAGTATCTCTCTTGGCTAGATACTCATCCGAGAGATTGGATAACTCGTCTATCTTTGCACCTATGTCGGCGACTTCTGCCAGAATCTTATCTACAGCCGCAGAATCACCGGACTTCTTGGCCTCAGCAATACCTCTGGCGGCCTCGTTTCGAGACTTCCTGAGTTGATCGACTTCGTATCTCGCCTTACGCCATTCCTCGTCTAGCCTGATGACCTCATCTATGTTCTCGTGACCGAGGCCACGCCTGTCATGGTCGGCCCTAATGATGTCCGAATGCTCCCTGAACATGCTGATATCTAGCATAATGACCGGTCTGAGGGGCTAGTCCGTGAGCCTTCAATCAATCGGACGATTACTCACAGGAAAGATATGTCCTGCCACAGTGCGGCGGGTCCTAGGAATATTATTCCTGAAATCAAATAACCCAGAATACTACCTCCGTTCAGTAGTGGAAGACCGGCTTGAGCCTGCCCACGCGCAACCTGAGTCATCAGAGCAATATATCCACACAATCCCCCGACAAGAGTTCCGAGTCCGACTGCCAATTGTCCTGTGTACATAGAGCCGAAGATGTATGTCAGTTCAGTCCCCCTCTCGGGTAGGAAAGAAACAGCTGAGATAACCAGCATTCCAGGGAATATGACATCCCCAAGGCCCATGAAAAGAGCATCCCTACCCCCCTTCTTCGGTTTGACATTTGGAGCAGGGTCATCCCAATCGATTTCGGAGTGAGACTCATCTTGCATTACACTCTCCTCCTCATCGATGAATGAGTAACCCCTCTCCTTTGGTGCTACAAGAAGAACTGGCAATTTGTTCTTGATCATGGTATCAGCGAGTTCGAGCATATGCTTACTGCTGTTTACGGCCCAATGGTCGTAGATTGCTGTCGCAATCATGAACGCAATAATCAGCACAGGTACGAAAGTCACTCCAATCAGAACGACTACGCCTGCCCCCACAAGGACGCCAACCGTGTTTACAACATACCATTCTGGATACTTAGCTAGCAGCACCATCAAACCAACACTTCCAGCGATTGAAGAGTAAAACAATAGATCAGGAGATGATATTCCAAGCACATAGAGGTAAGGCCATAGAACGTAGAACAGACTTGACCCCAAGGCAAAGAATACAATTCCCTTGATAATGAAGTCTAGGCCCTTACGCGCAAGCCAGATGATTACCACAGTGAAAATCAAAATAAACATCATTTCCATGGCAACATAGCCGCCCTTGGTTGCCCCCTCTTCGCCGAATATCCTGGTCTCTGGACGATCGTAAACCGGTTGTAAACTGAGTCCCAGTAGAATGGTTCCGACGAACATCCCAGCCATGCTGGCCATAGAGGCCCACTGTTGACGCATCACCTCGAGGATGCCCTCTGGCTCACCATCCATGCCCCCACGAACTTCATGAGCCATATCACCTTGACCCGTTCACGCACACCAGCGAAAAATAGGAGGAATCGGTATCAATCCACGCAAATGGCTAGATTCACGCATCTCTATGGGGATGAAATTGGGCCTAGAAAATTGTCGGATTCTATTATCCAGACTAGGCCAACCTCACCTTGACTTTCCTTCAGTTCATGTTGCAGGCAGTAACGGCAAGGGATCACTATGCGTCCAACTGTCTGCTGCTGCTTCAGCAAGTGGTCTGACAACTGGGTTATTCACTTCTCCACATCTAATGACTGTGGAGGAGCGTATCCGAATTGATGGCAGACCTATTGCACCAAAAAACTTCGATAGAGCACTTACTAAGGTAAGGGAAGCCTCAGAACTGGATCCAAAATGCAGTCCGACTTATTTCGAGACCACTTTCCTTGCAGCAATGGTGGCATTCAGTGAGGCAGGAGTGCAAAGAGGAATTATTGAGACTGGGATGGGCGGTAGGCTTGACGCGACTAGATTGGTGGATGCAGATTTATGCTTCTTAACCACCGTATCGATGGAGCACAGTGAATATCTTGGCGAAACTCTTCGTGAAATCGCATTTGAGAAAGCCTCAATCCATCGTCCAGGAGTTCCTATGATTGCATTGCAGCACAGTGACCCCGAAGTCAGAGAAGTAATCGAGGAAATTGCAGGTTCTGATCTATCTTGGTGGATTAGTCAGAGTCAAACTCCCTGGAATAACTACACAGCCATGGTTCGCGAAGCAGCAACTATTCTCGGATGGTCAACTAACTCAACACAATGTGTCTGGCCTGGGCGCTCACCAGGATTCGGTAGCGATTGGATTGAGGGCATCACAACTAGAATTAGTGCTGCTCACAATGCAGAGAGCTTGGCAGCCGACCTTTCCGAGGTAGAAAGGCCATGTGTAATCCTACTAGGTATGACTGCAAAGAAAGATCTCAAAGAGACACTCGCACCGCTTGTTAGTCAATTGCAATCAAACTCACTCTTCAGTGGATTGGTACTAACTGAACCAATTTCTGGACGCAATCCAGCGGTGCAGATCAATAGTCTGGAAAAGACACTGAGAAAATTGGGAGTCGTACCAGATTCCGCATACGAGAATCCAGTGGAGGCTTTCGAAATCGCTTCAGAGATGGCAGTCGAAGGTAACTATGATCTCATTGTTCTAGGCAGCGTATATTTAGTTGGGGATTTGTTCAGACATATGGTTGAAAGTAACGATTGGGATCTATGGGAATCTTTGTCTTCTCACTAAGAACCCAAGTATGATGACTTGCGGTGGTTCTCTCATAGTATGACTGAGAAGCCTGACGATAAGGTCGAAGTGAAAGTCGTCGTTGAGTCCAAGGACTCAGCATCGAAAGTGATACTGGCAGGACTGACAGTTGTTCTTCTGGGTATTCTGATTGTTCTTGCATCAGGCGGTGGAGTCGATAGCATACTTCCGAAATCTACTGTTTCAGAGGGAGAATGCGGAGATGGAATTGACAATGATAAGGGAGGCCAAGCAGATGAGGACGACCCTGATTGCTACGCAAATCCTTCAGTCTGGGAGGGTTATGATCCCAGCAGGACCGAGGCGAACCGAGATAACGACCCTCCCGGTGGGAGACCCTGAGGTGTACGCATGAGTGAGAAGTGGGACAAGAGATTTCTCGACCTAGCGACTCATATTTCCACTTGGAGCAAAGACCCGTCCACTAAGGTCGGATGTGTAGTAGTAGGTGAAGACAGAGAGATTCGATCTACTGGATTCAATGGTTTCCCACGCGGCATTGAGGATGATGAGGAGAGACTAGCAGACCGAGAGCAGAAATATCCTCTAATCTGTCATGCAGAGGAGAATGCGATTATGCATGCGGCGAGAACAGGAATCTCACTCAAGGGAAATACAGCATATGTGACATGGCCACCATGCTCCAGATGCACCAGATCCCTAATCCAGGCTGGTGTGTCAGAGGTAGTCTATCCTGCCGATATCGATATTCCAGACAGATGGCAGGATGATTTCGCTACTGCATCAGCGATGATGGAAGAGGCTGGAGTAAAGGTCAGACAGGCTTAGGAAAATCTTTCCAGCATCTCTTCCAAGTCTGAGTACAAATCTTCGATTGAACCATCGTTGATCATAATCAGATCTGCCATTTCAGCAGTTGCGTTCAGAGCTTGACCCGACTCATCTTTGGCTACAGCTTCTTTCTCTTCATTTGCAAAGAAAGTCTGCTTATCCGAAATATCCCCAGTTCTACCACGAGATTTGGCTCTTTGCCAGCGCGCCTCCATCCCTGCCCGCACTTCGATTAGAACGAAGTCTTCACGCTCTCGCAAGGCTTCCACTTCACCCGGTGTTCGAATAGAATCAATCACAGCATTCTTTCCATCTAGTCTCTCAAGTAACATCTCGGCTAGAATCCCAGGCCCCCCGGTCCTTCGCAATTCATTTCCACCTTCGATTAAATTCTCCCTTGACTCTTCAATTCCGTTCTCTTTGAGATAAACTCGAATCGAGTCAGAGCATGATTCACTTGCGAATCCTCTAGAAACAAGCCAATCAACAACTGTGGATTTTCCCGAGGCGTAACGACCTGTCAGACCAATCAGCACAGTATTACGATGTGAACGCCGTGCATAGCGATTTCGTCAAGACCAGTACCTTCGAGTCCGCGCATACTTCAACTCAGCATTGTGAATAGATCTCAACAATCTAATTCTCTCGCCCTTCACATGCCCACGCATAATTCTAGTAGCAGTCTCCTCTGCTATTCCACGACCCATCAGACACATCACTGCTTCAACTCCGTGATTTCGTACCAATGCTGCATTCTTCTCCATCTTGCCTCGAATGTTAGGATCTCTGCTGGAAACCCAATCGGCCAACATACTCTCCATTCTCTCTGGGGCGCAAGCAAGCATCCTACCGCCGCAAGAAGAACACTCTTCGATCCGCTCTTCCATCCTGCCCACTCGACCTCTCCTCTTACTCTGACAGTTGAGACAAATTAGAACCGCCCTCTCATTGACTAGACGAATCTCTAATCGCTCCCTGAGTTCCTTGTCAGACCAAGATGGAAGTAACAGGTCACGTTCACCTTTAGGACTCATTCCCAGTGGCCCGGTTGCTGTATGAGAGACTCCTATGGAGCCATTCTGAATCTCCCTCATCACATCTACGGCTGAGTCTATGTCCATTCTCTCGTGAAACAGCTTGTCGAGTGACTCTTCGATTACAGGAGTCCCTCGATACCTTTCCATCAATCCCTCTAGATTGACCTTCCTTGGATCTACGCCCTTTGCCAGCACCCCCATTCTACGGGCAACTTGCACCACTCTCCACCTGACAGCAAGACCATTGGGAATGGTCATCCTTAGAATCGAGGGAATAGCATCTGGAGGGGTCTCTTGTAACCACTCGACTACATTTCCTGCAGTCATTCCAGGAACTTGGAATGATATTCTGTACGGGTCAACTAGGGCCCTGCCCATCTTTCCTTGTAGCATCGAGCCCATAGCCTGAATGAAGTGAGCCAAAGCCTCGTTTATTTTGGAGCCGCGACAGGTGTTCAGTACGATTGTTCCATCCCTATCCTCTACAGTCATTGTCTTATCATCAGGAAGTGCCCCTGTCGCGTCAAGGTGTTCTGCAACGCTTGTGACAATAGTTTCGGCAGCAATCTCAGATAGAGGATAGTCTGAGAACGGTACACATCTACTGTCTTCGGGCAATGCTCCAATTTCTATTGCAGCGCTTCTACGCATCCTCCCGACCTCTTCGGCAACTTCTCTAGGAACAGGAGGCAACTCTCCAGCCCAAATCGGGGCCTCGCCACTTTCCTTCACCGGGGCAACAAGCAATTCCTCCTGCTCGGGGTCTGCATCGATAATCTCCCAAGTTCTTCCTGCCATGACGAATCTACGCGTTCGACCTAAAGACTCACCACTATCTTCTCCCAAAGAAAGTACGAATGCTTCGTCTACTGACCCCAAGACTCTGCGAGTTACTGCGTCTCTGACTCTGTATGACATTTCATCAGGAATCATCGAGTAATGGTCACCACGGGTCTTTCCAAGTCTACCAGCTGGAGAAAACCACCCGCCCTTGAGCGATTCTGGTAGGACCTGTAAAAATTCCCGTCGCCATTTTTCCTTATCCGAATCAGGAATTTCATCGTCCCAAGAGGGGCGCTCTGCAGGGACATCTCCTTTGCTGCGCGAAGCGAGTTCCGCCCACAACTTAGTTGACCAAGTCGTAACATCAGAATCTGCAGGATTCTCAATTAGTCTAAGTAACCAACGATCATCGAGCACTCTGAGGACTGCTAGAGTTGAATCATGAGACCATTCTCTTAGAATCGAACATTTCTGCAGAATTCCTGTGGCTATTGCAAGGGGCACCACTCCTCTTTCTATTGACATTTGGAGAAATTGGTTTGCCACTACGATTCCAGGATTAATTCTCCACTCGACCCCCTCAATCTCTCCTTCCATCGCTCTTCGGGCGATGACCCCAGCCTCTGCGATACCATCTGTATCCCAAGCCAGAACTCGGCCACGCCCGGTCCCACCCATGTGATGCTCCGCTCTCCCCAATCGTTGCAGCATCCGATCCACTGCCCTCGGGCTCTGTATCTGGTGTACTCTACGAATCGTTCCAATGTCAATTCCTAGCTCAAGGCTACTTGTGCAGATTAGAGCATGCAACTCGCCCGCACGCAGAGCATTCTCCATCTCTCTCCTAGTTTCAGCAGCTAGGCTGCCGTGATGCACTCCGACTGTTAGTTCGGGCGAAAGATTAGACAGCCTCTGTGCGACAGTTTCAGCCGCACTTCTTGAGTTCACGAAAACAAGAGAAGGGTGGTCCTCAAGTAGAGTCAGAGAAAGTGATCTGAATGCAGCCACGGAACTTGGAGAAATAGACCACTCAACGGACATGACCTCATCCTCGGGCATGATTCTCTCCCTATGCACTTCGATCATAGTAGTCCTCGGAGCAGGTCCATGTACAGGCTCAGCATCAGAATGCATCCATCTTGCCATCTCGTTCGGATTGCCAACGGTGGCAGACAAACCCACTCTCTGAATCGACTCACTGCAGTACTCCTCAATTCTTGCAATACCTACCAATAATTGCGAACCTCGCTCGGATGCGGCCAAATCGTGAACCTCATCGATTACTATGGCCCGCACTCCGGCTAGATGCTGTCTGAGCCGACTTCCTAGAAGCATAATTTGCAAAGTCTCAGGAGTAGTTACTAACAGATTAGGAGGCGATCGAGATTGACGCGTCCTCTCACTCTGCGGAGTATCTCCGTGACGTAGCCCAACAGTCAAACCTAGAGGCTCAAGCATTACCCCCAGCCTCCTGTCAATATCACGATTCAGGGCCCTGAGTGGAGTTACATACAGAATCGACAACCCACTCCATTCTTCGGAAAGCGCTCTAGATGCCAATGGCAGCACTGCAGCTTCGGTTTTTCCGCTACCCGTGGGAGCTAGCAACAGCCTATGCCCTCCGCCTAATAGTCCAGTCATTGATTCCTGCTGAATCGGTGTCAATTCCCATCCTAGTTCTTCTACCAAATCAGAGACTAGAGGGTGAAAATCACCATCCGATTGTTCGGACATGACTCATCGCCTCATTGCACAGCCGAAAACCCTCGCACCAACTATGGGTGCTCAGGAATGGGGTCCGACCAATGTGACATCTTGTTCAAGGTGATTGTTACATTGGTGATTTCTCCTTCTTCCCAGTAGTCTACAGCGACGAATGTGGGCCTATTGTCCATAATCTGCCAGCATTCAATCGACCTATTCAGAAGATTGTCGTAATCGTTGACTTCCACTGCTCCAACAGGGTCTGGTAAACCAAATGCGTTGCTGAGCCAATTATTCAGATGCCATACCGGTTGTGACCCATCTCCCCGATGTACTGTACAACTCATTTCCTCAGCACTATTCTCGGCATAGTTTGTAGTCCAACTGAATACACCAAAGTCATGTAACCATGGGAAATCATTGTTCTGAGACTGTTCCCAGAATACTACTAGGTCGGTCCCGGACAGAACCAAATCTCCCAGACTAGGCCAAGGATCACCTAGGGTATGAGTGTAGATTCGATTATACATTCCAGTCTCCATGAATAGGAACTCTAGATGTTCCGCTGGCACATAATTCTCAATCAACAGCGTAACTACATCACCGCTACTATTGTCCATCAGCGAGCCAAGCAGACTAACCCATTCGAAGGCATCAACCTCTCCGAATAGACACGGATGGAAGAACTGCCCAGTTCCATGACAGAACCTAACATCCTCAGCACTGGTGTTGTCATCACTTCGATGATGTGAATCCACCATGAACGCCCTAATGCCGCCATCCCATTGCCACTGTAGGCCGGTGTAATGGTTCACTCCAATCAGAAACTGGTCTTCCACAGTAGAGTAAGCATTGTGAGTCTCAGGGAATGTGAAATCATCGTATGTCCTTAGGCAGTAGACAGACTCTCCGTGACAGGTCATCATGCTGTCCGCATCGCGAGGATCGAAACCCCTCTCTTCTTCCCAATCGTTAGGCAGACCGTCGCCATCCATGTCTGAATCAAAAACATCACATATTCCATCGCCATCAATGTCAGATGGGATTGAAGTCGTATTCCAAGCATCACTCATACAATCTAGCTCGACAGTATTGTTGTATCCATCACCATCAAGATCCGCATCCTCTGAGTCCGTAATTCCATCTCCATCCATATCAGGCGGAGGGGGGGACGAGCAGCCCGCGAGCAGGAGAAGACAGACCACCATGGCGGCACCCCATCTACTCATCAAATCTACAGTCTGAGCCAAGCACATGAATCAATCGGAGCAGATTCGTATGAGTCATATTGCCGACTTTGGCATAAACTGGTCGTCGGAAGGCACTAATCGTGAGAGCATGACGCCGGGTAGAGAGAGATGGCGAGCAGAGGCACCTCTAATCTAGGATTATTCGCGCGTTGGTGGCAAAGCCAGAGTGAACGACATTTTGCCATTATCACCTATTCTACCATCTTATCAGTAGCTTCCCTAATCTGGGGATTCGTCTTTCTATTCTTGTTAGGAGGTCACAGTGATCCCGATCTACAACATCTAGTACCTTGGAGTTGGTTAGCATTTGTCGGCGGACTATTAGTTGCATTCTATGCAGCGCCAGAGTTCTTCGTTTACTTGGGCCAGAAGCAGATTCTCGAAGATATACTGCTAATCGATTCTAGGCCGGAGGTTCTACGCCGCAGAAAGGAGGCCGAAGATGCAGCAGATATGCTGGGAACAAGATATCAGGCCCGTCTAATGGGACTTTATCAGGTCCACAACATCAACATCGGCAAGAAGTACAGAGTCGAAGCGATTACGCCAATAAGGCCACATTTCGCAGCAACCGGTGAGGTGGCTAACTTACTTCCAGCCGATGACAATACTTGGTGGAACACAACGGATTCAATTCTCTCCAGAGTTTTACCCGGATTACACGCTCTAAGAAATCCCGAAATCAATCGTGGAGTCATAATTTCATCCACGATTCTCATGCTCGGACTATTAGCCAACTCAGCCCTTGGAATGTTCGAGGGGCCGAGCGGAGAAATGGACCACACACTCGACCTTACAGCTTCTCTATACGAGTTCTCTGCTTTACACGAACCATCGCCTCACTATGATGCTGTGAGTATCTTGTTCATACTAGTCTGCGGAGGAATTCTGATGATGACTAGACCCGGACATTCTTCTTCCGAGGAGGAGGAATAGATGTCAGAGTTTGCTAGAGAAGCGACGCTAGCAGTTGGCCTGGTCACCATTCTTCTAGGCTCAATGTGGATAGCTACAGGCTCTTTCCCACCCATGGTGGTGGTTGAGTCAGGCTCAATGATGCACGAAGATGAAGGCTCTGTTGGGGCCATCGATCCCGGTGATTTGGTTCTAGTAATGAATCCAGACAGAGTTGAGATAGTAACCTATGTCGAGGCCACTCAGGAAGCCAATGAGAACTTCGGATACGAGACTCACGGCATGGCGGGAGATGTCATCATTTACCGCAAGAATGGAGGATCAGATACTCCAGTTATTCACAGAGCTTTACTCAAGGCAGTAGCAAACTCATCCGGCGGTTGGGATGTCCCAGGAACTTCTCTGGTGAATGTCGACAGTATCACATGGACTCTCGACTATGAGTGTCCATACCATGGCGGGACTTACAATCTGAAGATAGATAGCTGGGAGCCAAACCATGAGGGTTACCTGACTACAGGAGACAACCTGGATAGTAATGGCTGCAACATAGACCAACTTAGAGCAACCAGCCCTGATGCAAGCGAGACTTACATTCGAGGAAACGGTCTGAAGGATGAGAATGGTAACCCAGTTCTTGCTGTCAAGGACGAGTGGATAATCGGCGTAGCCGCAACTGAGATTCCATGGCTCGGAGCGGCCAAACTAGCAATCTCTGGAACTTCTTCTTCAGTCACCGATTCGACTTGGAGAAGTCTTGCAATGGTAGTGGTGTTAATCATCGCTACTCCTTATCTCGTTGAAGCAATCGCAGAGCGTAGGAAAGACAAATCAGACTTAGATCAGCCGAGGCAGGATGATTGGCATCATGACGATGAATAGAATTACGAAACTACTCATACTGCTTATTCTACCTGCTATTGATTCGATTCGCAGAGGATTTACTCCTTTGGCCAACCGAGATAACACGGAGTGAACTCCATCCTTGACAATATGTCCTCCATCGAAGGGAATCATTGGAATCAGATTGGCGAAGCCAAGAAGGAAATTTATCCAAACCATCCAGAATAGAAAATCGAAGAGCATCAGCATGCCATCAGTGCCCAGAGTCGATGCGATGACACCATCTGCCGCCTCAAGCATCTCCCTCTCATCGAGGAGCATTGTCTGGCCATCATATGCAATCGGGACTCCAATCATTCCTAGAGGGGCCAGGCCGGTAACGAGAGCATTCTCGAAAAACCCTCGTTCTGATGAAATGAAACTGGAATACATGTCTACTGTTGTTGAGGTGGAACGCAGTCCACTCACTCCGAGGAAAGCATCACCTCGTTCTATTCCCAATCCGTCCAGGATGCTTTCAGTTTCCGAAATACAATCTGAATCGCCATCACATAATCCGATATAGTAGTCGTAACGATCTCCGAGAATTACCAAAACATCTCTTTGTGTTCTATCTCCTTGAGAATCCACATGCGAAAGTACCGTAAATACTGCAACATCACCAGCAGAAAGATCAGACATCTCATCGAAAAACTCAGAATATCCCGAGATCGCTTCTCCATCGATATGAGTGATTATCTCGTAGGGAAGCAGACCACTCTCCTCTGCACCCTCATCGGCAATTATTCCTGAGGCATATACTCCAGGTGAACTAGCAACCAGTCCGGTTGCCGCTGCTGATAGAAGCAACAGAGCTAGATATGTCGCAATGATGTTGATTGACGGTCCAGCAGCGTACAGACGCATTCTCTCACGCAATGGGGCTCTGACCATCTCATGATGTTGCGGCTCTGCAAAGGCACCGATAGGAATCGGACCAGCCAATAGAAGTCCAAAACTACGCACACGCATGCCATGCGCTCTTGCTTGGATACCGTGGCTGTATTCGTGGATTACCAGAGCGAAGATTAGGGCCAGAACCGGCCACCAAAACGGAACAAAACTGGTTACTCCGGGAATCAGAAGCAAATCGCTAGCCGGCAAGTATTCCTCAGGAGGTGACCTGGCAGTAGTTATCGCCGATGCGAATAGTAGAGCAACTACTCCAATCATAATCAGAAGACATAACCAGATAGAGAACTCGCCGTATCCTCTCCAAAAAGATCGATTTCTAGATACTCTTTCTAGAACACCCTGTCCTTGTTTGGTCCTGACCATCAAGACCACTCCCAGCATTCTAGTAATTCCATATTGGTCTAGAGTTCCCCGATCCTCCATCCAAAGTAATGCTAGATACCAAATTGCAATAGCAGTAAGCGCCCAAACAGGCATTCCAAATAGATACAGTAAGGAAAATGTCAGAAGAGGCAACAGATAACTCCGTTGTCCCGGTTCCATGACTCAGGGGCAGTATTTTCCCTATTCAACCTGCGTTTGGTATACGCTAAGCAAATGAGGCCGCCCCCCGTCCCAAAATCATGACCGAGTCTGACGGCAACCGCTCAAAGAGCGATAACAGACAGATCGAATCATTAAGACGCGAGAGAGACAGTATCCGCAGAATTCTCGAGCAGGCCTCTTTAGATGGAGTAAAGGAGAATGTAAAGAGGCTGACAGAGAGGCTCGATAGGATAGAATCACAGATACCTGGTGACTCTAGTTCACAGACTCAAGAATAGATTGGAGTCTTAGCGAAGCCGAACTCTCGTCGATCGAGCGCGCTCCGTCAGAGCGACAAACGAGAGCTAGGAATCTGTGTAGGGGCATACCCTTCTCCCAGTCTAGATGAGGAGTACCATTCTTTGTGAGAGGAAGTTTAGGGATACTTCTAGACAAATGCCGAAGTTTTCCAGTCAGAGAGCCGACTTCAACGCGCATTATACGCCAACTATCGCCCCTTACTCCTTTGAGTCTGTATGCGTAGAGGGGCAGAAGACCACACCTCTCACCAGTAACTCGCAAAGCCTCGTACTGATCCATAGTTCGACCTGATAAGTACTGCTTGGGGACCTTGGATGATTTTACTTCAATTGGGAAGCACATATCTCCTCGTAGAGCTAGTAAATCACCAGTTCCCTCTGATCCACTGCCGGGTGCTCTAACAACTAGAAAAGGCCTCTGAACGACCTGCATCGCCCTTGCTCTCTCAACTTCGGTGCATGATTTGATAATCGCCCTGACTCCCTTGATTTCACCGGCTAGAACAGCGCGAAGCTCACGTTCGTATACGCTGCTCACGCCACTATCGCATTCTCAGGGTTCTTGAGGACATTGGTGAGCCATTACTCGAACTTGCCCTTTCGGTATTCCCTCGTCCTGTCGACTCCTGGGAACCTATCCTCACTCTCTCGATAAACCGTCTTCATGTTTGTAAGGAAGTTATTTTCATTGGTGACAATTAGGACCATATCGACACCCGGGTCTTCTTCGCCATCCATCCACTCAAGCACAATCTCCATTGTCATTCGTGCTCCTTCACGGTGAGGATATGCAAAGACATCCATGCCTAGAGGAGGAGTAACCAATGTGTTTCGTGGCTTTAACGCCTCAACTTCATCGAATAGTGCATCATATGACTTCTTCAGCAACTCTCTTCTGAAATTATCCTGAGTTGGTCTCCTACAATCGGGCCCCACGACATGAACAAGATGCTCGACTGGAAGATTGAATGAGGGAGTGGTAACAGCTTCTCCAACTCCACATGGTTGCAGGTTATCCTTCCTGCGTTCTTTCGCAATTCCAGCACAAAACTCACGCAGTTCAGGGCCTGCTGCTTGATGCATTCGCTCATCGAGCCCTTCTCTGCCAGCAAGCCTGTTATTTGCCGGGACGACCATGACATCTCCTTCTACTCGAGTAACATCTCCAAACAGGACTCTAACCTGCCCATGGTTGCACTCTCGAACAATGACGACCTCTGCCATAGGCTCCTGAGGAGGGGGCCATCGGATATCTAATCATCGGGAAGACAGAAACATGAGGAATTGGGGAACCTTGATTCGCAAGTGCCTTGCAGATAGGAGCATGTCCTCTGGATATGTGCTGGTAAATGTTGAACCCGGCCACGAGAAAAGTGTCTGCGACGCGGCCGCATCACTCGATTGTGTCTCGGACACCAATCTTCTGTTCGGCGATTACGATCTAATAATCAAGGTCGAAGGAGATGATATCGGGGACATCGCACGTAGTGTTGTTGAGCAAATCAGGTCTATCCCAGGCGTTTCGAACACGAAAACGCTAGCCTGCGCAGAAATGTGATTGAGTCAGTCGGATTTTCAGAAAAACCCCCAATTGGGGCGCAGTATAGCGAATTTCATCCCATAACTTCATTATCTCTCTCGAAAGCCCACGAGACGGAGGAATTGCTACATGTCTGGAAAGAAATACTTCGTACTGATGGAAGGCGGAAAAGATACCACACAGGTATTCGTAAGCAAGCAGCCACGCGGAGCGGCCCTAAAGGCAGCTACCCGTGGAGTCACCAGCATAGAGCTCAGGGAGCGCGGGACCAACAAGGTCCACGTCTTCAAGGGCTGGACTGAGATGGTTGACAAGCCTGCTAACGGCCCTGCATGGCTACCAGCCAAGATCAAGAAGGCCAACGTAAGCAAGAGCGGAACAAAGCGCCTCTAGGCGTTTTTTCCGTCTCTTGTTCGTGTTCGAGCCCACTATAGTAGCGTAGCGTACGCTACTTTTGACCGATTCCTAGTTTCCTTGCTATCATGGCCAATGGATCGTAATACTCTGTAACTACTCTTTCCTTGAGAGGAATAATCGCGTTATCTGTGATGTTAATTCCAGCAGGACATACTTCTGTGCAGCACTTTGTGATATTACAGTAGCCGATTCCAAAGTCATCTTTGACTTCTGGAATCCTATTCTCAGTATCTAGTGGATGCATCTCGAGTTTAGCTAGACGAACGAAGAAACGCGGACCAGCAAACTCGTCGAACTTCTGATGTTCTCTCAGAACATGACATGTATTCACGCACAACATGCATTCGATACAAGATCTGAATTCCTGAATTCTATCTGCTTCCTGCTGACTAAACTCCCAATCCGGTTCGTCAGGGCCGTTGATTGGGACAATCTTCCTGTCTGTCTCATAAGCCCAACTCGTATCTGTAACCAAATCCTTGGTAAGTGGGAAAGCTTGCATTGGCTTGACTAGTACAGGCTTACCCTCAGGAGTCTCTTCTAGGACATCTTCCATTCTAGTCATACACATCAACTTAGGCTTACCATTTACCTCAGCACTACAAGAACCACACTTACCCGCCTTGCAGTTCCAGCGACAGGACAGGTCTGGCGCGTGTTCAGCCTGAATTCTGTGAATTACATCTAGAACAACCATACCCTCATCAAGATCCACAGTGTAGTTTTCCATCTTCCCGAATGGCTCACCATCAGCATCCGGTTCGCCACGGAAGACTCTGAATGTCACTTCATCACTCATGCTTTACCTTCCTTTGCTAGGTCGTCCGCATCTAGCAGTGCTTCCAACTCTTCCGGAATCGGAGGATAGGAGACATAGTCTATTTCCATGGAGCCATCATCAGATTGTCTTATCACACTGTTTACCTTACCCCAGTGAGTATGATCCGATTCAGGGAAATCATCTCTAGTATGGCCACCCCGACTTTCTTCTCTCCTGAAAGCGGCAAGAGCACACATTCTGCTTACATCAATCATGGCACCCAACTCTAGAGCTTGGTGCCATCCAGGATTGTAGATTCGCCCCCCTCCAGGAGAGACTTCTGCAGCTCGTTGCTCGAGCTCATCTAAATCCTTCAGGGCTTCTAGCAACAAGTCTCCATTACGAATGATACCAGCTTTGATTTGCATCATCTCTCTGAGGTCGCTAACTACCTTAGCTGGATTCTCTCCGCCCTCTCGGCTAAGTGGGGCTAGAGTTTCTTCGACTACATCATCGATGTCAGACTGGTCAATTCCTGCGAAATAAGTCATTTGCTTGGCAGATTCAGCGGCTCGCTCCCCTGCAATTCTACCAAACACAATAAGATCAGACAGAGAATTTCCTCCAAGCCTGTTCGCTCCATGTAGTCCGGTAGCAACCTCTCCAGCAGCGAATAGCCCAGGAACTGTAGTTTCCTGAGTGTAAGGGTCAACCTTCACTCCACCCATGACATAGTGAGCGGTTGGTCCGACTTCCATAGGCTGCTTAGTAATATCAACAGCGGCCAGTTCCATGAATTGATGATACATGCCTGGCAACTTCTTCTTGACTTCCTCTTCAGACCTCCATGAGATGTCTAAGTACGCACCTCCATGTTCAGATGCGCGCCCAGCATCACGTTCACTGTTTATCGCCTTAGCAACCACATCTCTAGTGAGTAGTTCAGGCGGTCTTCGCTTGGTAGCAAGCTTCCCAGAGATTACTTCCTCGACCCATTCCTGAGATTCCTCTTCTGTATCAGCGAACTCATCCGCATACATTTCAGGGATGTAGTTGAACATGAATCTCTTACCTTCGGAGTTGGTCAGCATACCACCTTCTCCACGAACGCCCTCGGTTACTAGAATTCCCTTGACAGAGGGAGGCCAAATCATTCCAGTAGG
>MDSW01145295.1_pt1 | contig 54964 bp, 57 predicted proteins | sample 811171 | NCBI WGS metagenome assembly MDSW01 (sample SAMN05326641, study PRJNA326480) | marine metagenome | isolation source: seawater | place: Atlantic Ocean: North West | collected 2012
ACGCGTTCGCGGCGGGCACGATCAACGCCATCGTCTGGACCAACTACCTGACCGAAGACTTCATCGCCGGCTTCGAAAAGAAGACCGGCATCAAGGTCAACGTCACGCCGCTCGGTTCGAACGAGGAACTCCTCAACAAGATGAAGGCGTCCAAGGGACGCGGCTTCGATCTGATCACGCCGACCTTGAACCGCAAGGGCCAGTGGATCGACCTGGGTCTGTTGCAGCCGTGGGACTTGAGCAAGGTCACCAATATCGGCAACGTCGAGCCGGCATTCGTCAAGGCGTCCGAGGCCTGGACCTGGGGCGGCGGTCAGCATCACCTGCCGCATATCTGGGGCACCGAAGCGATGTCCTGGCGCACCGACCTGTGGTCGACCGAGTACGGCAAGCTGTCGCTCGGCGATCTCTGGATCCCGGAAATGAAGGGCAAGGTGCAGGGCCGTCCGCATTCGATGATGGCCGGTATCGGGCGCTACCTCGAAGGCGCGGGCAAACTGCCGCCGTTCGTCAACGCCTACAAAGATGAAGAGAACATGCGCAAGATCTGGGAAGAGATCACGAAGTTCGCGGTCGAGCACAAGCCCTGGGTCAAGCAGTTCTGGAACGACCACGACACCCAGAAGACGGGCTTCATGCAGAACGGCGTCGTTCTCGGCCAGACCTGGGACGGCCCGGCGATCGAACTGTTCAAGGACGGCAAACCGGTCCAGTACATGGCCCCGAAAGAGGGCGCGTTTGCCTGGCTCGACGGTCTTTGCATGCCGATCGGCGCCAAGAACAAGGCGGAAGTCTACGAACTGGTCAACGCCATCTACACGGTCGATGCGGCCGCCGATTCGGCGATCAAGACCGGCTACAACGGCGTCGTCAAAGGCTACGCCGACAAGCTCGACGCCAAGTCGAAGGAAGCGTTCAACCTCGCCTATCCGGGCGATGCGCTCTCCAAGCTCTGGTGGTGGCCGGACGAGCCGGCGTGGTACGCGTCGATCCGCGCCGAGTATCGCGACAAGTTCGTCGCTGCCTGATCATCTCCGCACTGCCGCCCGGAATCCCCGGGCGGCAGCCACCGGATGACGACGAGACGGCTAAAGCCGTCCAATAATAAAAAATCATTCAGAGGGAGGACCGAACGCAAAGGTCCATAAGGGGGACGGATGAGCAGCGTCGAGCTTGACCAGGTCACTATTCGTTTCGGCGACTTCGTTGCCGTCGACAACTGCAACCTGACCATCGAATCCGGTGAATTCTTCAGCTTCCTGGGCCCATCCGGGTGCGGTAAGACGACCATTCTCCGCGCCGTGTCCGGCTTCAACGAGCCGACCGAAGGCAGCGTGAGGATCGGCGGCAAGGACATGCGCGGTATCGGTCCGAACAAACGGCCGACGGCGCTGATCTTCCAGAATCTGGCACTGTTCCCCTTGATGAGCGTTGCCGACAACATCGCCTTCGGGCTCGAGGTTGCGGGTGTGAAGTACAACGAACGCCGCCGCCGCGCCGAAGAACTTCTCAATCTGATCGCATTGCCGGGCCAGGGCGACAAGATGGTATCCGAGCTTTCCGGCGGGCAGCGCCAGCGCGTCGCCATCGCCCGCGCGCTTGCCGTTGAACCGCAGGTGCTTTTGCTCGACGAGCCGCTGTCGGCGCTCGATCTCAAGCTGCGCCAGCACATGCGGACGGAGCTCCGCTCGATCCAGCAGCGCGTCGGTATTACGTTCATCTACATCACCCATGACCAGGGCGAGGCGCTGACCATGTCGGACCGCATCGCCGTGATGAGCGCGGGGATCGTCCAACAGGTCGGCAACGGCTCGGAAATCTACAACAACCCGGCGACCGCCTTCGTCGCCAGCTTCGTCGGCGAGAACAACGCGTTCAGCGGTACCGTCTCGCGCGCCGAGGGGAAGTACGCGGTGCTCGACACCGGGTTCGGTCCGTTGCGTGGGGTCAACAACCGCGGCCTGAAAGAAGGCGATGACGCGTATCTGTTCATTCGCCCGGAAGTCCTCCGCCCCGCCAGGAGCGGCGATGCCGAAGGTGACACCATGTTCGAGACGGTCACCATCAAGGAAGAGTTCGAGGGCAGCTTCCTGCACGTGTTCCTGAAATCCGACAACGATATGAAGCCGTTCAAGATGGCAATCGTCAACGACACGGGTGTCGAACGCCGCGATCCGGGCACGCCGATCAAGGCGACATTCGATCCGGATCGCGCCGTGGCCCTGCCGGTCGGGGAACTTGCCGATGAGTGAGGCTGCCGCCGCGACGGAGATGAAACTGGCGCAGATGCAGATCTCGCCCAGCTTGCCGACGCCGGCGGAACCGAAACCGGAGGTGGCGGAGCAGCCATCCTCGCCGCCCAGTTCGGGGGGATTGGGGATTTCGCCGTCGCTGCCGGGCTCCGGCACGCCGAGCATTTCACCGTCGCTGCCGGGCACCAGTACACCGTCGCCGAGCGCACCCTCCGCGGCTACGGACGGCGGCAGCAATCTCAACATCACCATCACCAACCCCGACAAGCTGCCGGAACTGCCGCCGGGTAGCCACGAGCTGAAACTGGTGATCCAGGACCCGGCGCAACGGCCGCCCGCCGACAGCGGACTTGGGTTTGTCGAGATATTCATCGCCATCGTCGCGGCCCTGCTGATCGCGCCGTTCGTGCAGCGCGAGGCCGGGAAGTGGACGGCCAATCTGAATGCGCTCCAGTTCGTGCAGAAGAACGGCCTGGCGATCTCGGCGTATCTTCTGATCTTCACGCTCGGCTGGATCGTCTTCATGATCATCCTGCCGCAGCTTTACATGCTAGACTTCTCTTTCCGTTACAATCTCACACCGAACGAGATCGGCGGGCCGAACGACGTTTATACGCTCAAGAACTACAAGTACCTGATCTTCGGGCGCGAGAGCGATTCCGAGCTGTTCAACTGGCTGCACCTCGAAGTGTTCGCGAAGACCATCTTCGCCAGCGTCATCGTCACGCTGATCAACTTCCTGCTCTGCTATCCGCTGGCGTTCTTCATGGCGCAGTCGGTCAGGGGCCGCGGGCAGCGGTTGCTGTTCCTGTGCCTGTTGCTGCCGTTCTGGGTGAACGAGATTTTGCGCGCCTTCGCGTTCAAGCTGATCTTCGCGGATCTGGGACTTATCAACAATTTCCTGATGGCGCTGGGTATCCTCGATCAGCCGTATGATTTCCTCGGTGCCAACGTCGCCCTCTATACGGGCCTTACGTACGCCTACATTCTTCTGATGATCTTCCCGCTTTATAACGCGATCGAAAGTCTTGATCCGAACCAGGTCGAGGCTGCGCGCGACATGGGCGCGTCGTGGATGAAAATCCACATGCGCGTCGTCATGCCGCACGCCAAACCGGGGATCGCGTCGGGGTGCACCATGGTGTTCATGCTGACCGCCGGCGCGCTGGCGGCGCCGAACATTCTGGGCGGGCCGAGCTCGCTCTGGTTCACGCAGATCATCTACCAGTGGTACAACACCGGCGGGAACTGGCCGCAGGGGTCGGCCTACGCCTTCGTGCTGCTGATTTCGTGCATCATCTTCGTGCGAATCATGATGCGGGTATTCAAGGTCGGACTTGGGGACATTGCGAAACGATGAGCAGCAATCAAATCCGCGCCTGGGTCGTCCGGGGGTATATCCTCCTTTTCTTCGTGTACCTTTTCGGCCCTTTGATCATCATGTCGGCGTCCGCGTTCAACACGTCGAGCTATCCGACCATCACGCCTTGGGAGGGGACGACCCTCAACTGGTTCGTCGAACTGGGTGAGAACGACCGGTTGGTGAACGGCTTTATCAATTCGCTCTGGATCGGCGCGGGGGTCGTCGCGTTGTCCGTGCCCACCGCGCTCGCGGGGGCGATCATGCTGATGCAGGTCTCCGAACGGGTGCGGCCGATCTATTACACCATCGTCGTCTCGCCGGTGCTGGTGCCGGGCGTCATCATCGGTATTTCGACGGTGATCTTCTGGGAGCGTTTCGGTTCGATCGTCGGCCTCGACTACGAGACCACGAACAACCCGTTCTTCCTGACCATTGTCGGTCAGTCGACGTTCATATCGGCGTACTGCATGCTGGTGTTCATCGCGCGCCTGCAGCGCTTCGACAAGACACAGGAAGAAGCGGCGCTCGATCTGGGCGCAACGCATACGCAGGTGTTCTGGAAGGTGCTGATCCCGTTCCTGCGCCCGGCGATCCTGTCGTCGATCGTGCTGGCGTTCCTGACCTCGTTCGAGAACTACAACACGACCGTCTTCACGATGGTTGCGCGCGGCACGCTGACGACCGAGCTTGCCGGCCTGGCGCGGTTCGGGGTGAACCCGTCGATCTCGGCCCTGGCCGTCGTCATCATGGGCCTGACGCTGGTGGGCGCGGTGATATACGAAATCAAGAAGCGCCGCGAGGAAGCGGTCATCGACGCGTCCAAGAAACGCGCCGCCATGAAGCGCATGAGAGACACCGAAGCCGCCGCCCAGCAAGCGGCCGCCGCCTGACAGATACCGAGGAAACCCGCCGATGCCATCCACGGTCCAGAAGATTTCCCGCTACGCCATCCAGATCCTGAACAAAAGGACCGGGCCCGCGCCCCGGCCGTCGATCATCGTCAGACTTTATCAGGACGACGGCGCGATGGTGGGGACGGCGGTGTTCAAGAACTACGGCGACATGGAAGCGGAACTGCCGTTCGGCCAGAACGAGAACGAAAACGTCACCGCGTTCTTCGATGTCAGTTTCTACGAGCCGTTCGTCGGTTTGCTGCGCAGCGAGGAAGAGCTTTACTGGAAGATCCAGTGGACGCAGCTGGGCGCGCGCAAGGAGGTGGCCGACGTCTCGCTGGATACGAAAGAAGAGATCATCGGCGAGTATTTTGCCAAGACCTAGCGCCGCCGGTTTCGCGTTCGCGCTTTCGCTCGTTTCGGCGCCATGGGCTGCCGCCGGGACTACCGACCCCTATTACAATTTGATCTACGATTACGAGGTCGCGAGCTTCTGCGGTCTCGTGCGCACGCCCGTGCATGAAGCTTATGCGCGGAAACGCGCCGAGCTGGAGGCAGCGTCCGGACTTGATAAAGACGCCCTGACCGAAATCCGCGTCGGCGCGATGGCGGACGCGGAGCGGGAGTACATCAACCGCGGTCTCGGTGGCCACAAACCGTGGTGCCGGTCCGACGGCCGGGCAGGGGTGAAGCGGATACTCGGCGATTAGCCGCCACCAAGGACATCTATTGAACCCGGGAATAACTTAACCACAGAGGCGTAGAGGACAAACCGAACCGCAGCATCTCTGTGCGCTCGGTGTCTCTGTGGTTCAGTCATCTAGCGGGGTTAGCCTGCCCCCGCTTTCGCGGGGGTGGCGGATGGCAGGTGATCAGCCGTGGTGGCCGGAGATCGGACCTTCCTTGAACAGGTTGTCCTCGAGTTCTTTGGCGAAGTCGGCGTTGTTGCGGCGCAGCCATTCGATCACCATGCACGCGTGTTCCATTTCTTCGCGCATGTTGTGGAGCAGGATTTCCTTCAGCTCCTCGTCCTCGCAATCGTCGGCGCGCTGGCGATACCAGTCGACGGCTTCCATTTCCTCCATCAGCGAGACGATCGCATGATGCATGTGGAGGGTTTCCTTGCTCAGACGTTCGCGCGGCGCATGCAGGCTGTCACTGGCCATGTCGGGGCTCTCCTTATCGGCAATCCAAATTCAACACGTAAAGTATGGGGATCGCCCGGCCCGCGTGCAACCGCCGGAGACGCCGTTATTCGTCTCAGGCGGCGGCGGGGACAAAATCCGAATTGTGCAGTTGCCGGTTCCGCCAATCCGCGACGCACGCACGCACGTCATCGACACTGAGACCGTCATAATCGAGGAGCGTTTTGAGCACCGGATCGGCGAGCAGGTCCGAGAGTTTCGGCTCGATCCCGCCCTTGGCGGGGAACGGATAGGTATCGGTCATCTTCTTGGCCTCCCAGGTCTGGCCGGGGCATCCCCGGATCGGCGCCTGTTCTATGCGTCAATCATGGCATTGCCGTGACCCGGACATGACGGATGTTTGACCATTTTAAGCATCACCGGAATGACGTAGGCTGATGCAAACGGTGAGAGAGAAAATGGACGAGAAATACAAGAAATACCTGCCCAGATCGGGCGCCGACCTGCCCCGTTTCGCGGGCATTCCGACCTTCATGCGCCTGCCGCACGTGGATATGGAAACCGCCGCCGATGAGGTCGATATCGGTATTGTCGGCGTGCCCTGGGACGGCGGGACGACGAACCGCGCAGGCGCGCGCCACGGGCCGCGCCAGATGCGCGATCTGTCGACCATGGTGCGGAACGTGCATCACGTCACCGGCACGCAGCCGTTCAAACTCGCCAGTTGTGCCGACATGGGGGATACCCCGGTCAATCCGGTCGATCTGCTGGACACGCTGGAGCGGGTCGGCAAGTTCTATACCGATCTCGCGGCGGCAGGCGTCATGCCGCTGACGGCGGGCGGCGATCACCTGATCACGCTTCCCATCATGCGGGGTATTTTCGACGGCCGGCCGCTGGGGATGGTGCATTTCGATGCGCACACGGATACCTGGGACCGCTATTTCGGCGGCCACCAGTACACCCACGGGACGCCTTTCCGCCGCGCCATCGAGGAGGGTTTGCTGGACCCGAAGCGGACCGTCCAGATCGGTATCCGCGGCTCGCTCTACACCCCCGAAGACAAGGACTGGGGGTTGGCGCAGGGGATCCGGGTGATCGAGATCGAGGAATATTTCGATCTCGGACCGGACAAGGTCGCCGAGATCGCACGCGACGTCGTCGGCGAAGGCCCGATGTACGTCAGCTTCGATGTCGACGGCCTCGACCCGGTCTATGCGCCCGGGACCGGCACGCCGGAGATCGGCGGCTTCTCGACCCACGATGCGCAGCGGATGCTGAGGGGCCTAACGGGACTGGATATCGTCGGCGGCGATGTGGTCGAGGTCGCGCCGCCGTTCGACCCGTCGGGCAACACTGCGCTCGTCGGTGTCACCATGATGTTCGAGATTCTATGCCTGATGGCTGAAAAGGTGGAACGCGGCGGACGGAAATGACGCCGTTGTGGGTGAATTGGTTCAGGTCCCTGGCGTCAGGCCGATCTTGGCCGCGCCCAGGATGCGGCCGTTCTTGGTGGACTGGATCAGCACTGCACAACCGTCGTGCCCCTTCATTTCGATCATCTTGTCGCTGATAAGCATCGACAGCTGTTCGCCTTTCCACACGCCGACCTCGGCCATGTCGCGAACCACGTTATAGTGTGCCAGCGTAAGGCCTGAATTCTCGCCGCGCCTGACGTCGTTCTCGTGTTTCGCGTCATAGGTGGTGACCAGGATGCGGCCGGTTTCGTCGTCGAAGGAGCCGCCCGGTATATCGAGCTTGAGGCCGTTCTCGGTATGGCTGAGTTGAACGTCGAGCCGTTTCGCGCCCTTGAGGTCGCGGATCAGCCGTTCGACCGCATCGCTGTTGGAGCCGGTGGTATGGGCCATGCCCTGGATCACCATCTGGGGGGTATAAACATATCCCATCCCCAGGTTGCGCGCATAGGCACGCTGGCGTTCGGTATTGACGTGGAGGGCGTAGGGGTCCTTCCAGCCGATGTAATCCCAGTAATCGACATGCAGGGAAAGTGCGAGGATGTCCGGACGTTCGGCGAGCTTCCCGAGATAGGCGTCCGCCGGCGGACAGCTTGAGCAACCCTGCGATGTATAAAGCTCGACCACCGTGATCTTGTCGCCGGCGCGGGCCCCGGCCGAGAAGATCAGCACCATCCCCAGCAACATGGCCGGGAGCAGATAACGCCATTTCGGGTTTCGAGCAAAGTTCATGCTCTCTGATACGCGCTTTAAGCCATCACGCTCAAGTCACAAGCGGGTGAGCGCGCTGTGTATGCGGCGTTTTCAAGTGTAGCGGATTCCGCTATCACTCCCACTCCGTTCACCTGTCCCCTAACCGGATGTCAGATGGTCATCGATTTCCTGTTTCTGATTAAGGCCGTCAGCTCGATCTCGATCGTCGTTGCGCTGTCGCTCATCGCCGAGCGGGCGGGGCCGCGTGTCGCCGGTTTGCTGACCGGGCTCCCGTTGGGGGCAGGGATGGTCATCATCTTCACGGGTGCCGAGCAGGGCGCCGCGTTCGCCGCCGCATCGGCCCATCACATGGTGCCGGGTTTCGTGACGACGGCGGTGTTTATCTATCTGTATGCGGCCGCCGCGGCGCGCGGACGGATCGGCGGGGTCAAGGGCGTGATCGTGCCGTCGCTGCTGGCCAACGGCGGTTACGCGCTCAGCGCCTGGGCAATGAGCTACACGACAATTCCGCTCGTCTACGCAGTCCCCATGATTGCGGTGTGTCTGTACGTGACGTCGAAGTTGATGGCGTATCTGCCGAACACCCCGATTATGGCGAGGGTCAGTTTCGGTTGGCGGGTGATGGCGTTCCGGGCCGGGATGGCGACGGCGGCGATCCTGCTGATCACCGGGATCGCCGGTAACGTCGGCGCCCAGTGGACGGGCCTGCTGACGGCGTTCCCGATCACGCTCTACCCCCTCATCCTCGTCATTCACATCACCTATACGGGCGACGAGATCGCGGCGGTGCTGAAGCACGTCCCGGCCGGGCTCGGGGGTGTGGTGTCGTTCTGCGTGACGGCGGCGTTCAGCCTGCCGGCGATGGGTTTGCTCTGGGGGACCATCGTCGCCTACGTCGCGGCGGCCGTGTATCTGCTGACGTTCTCGCAGGTTTCCAGATTATGGCGGGCACGGCGCGGTTGAAGGCCCGGCGCCCTATTTCCTGGCGATCCAGTCAAGCGCGGGTCCTGTGTCGGTGAAACATCTGTAGCGTCCACCCTCGAACAAGTGCGCAAGCAATTTGACCAGCAGGACAATCAGTTTGTCTTCGGTCAGGATGGTGATGCGCTTGTTGATGGGTTTTCCTTTTGCGTAGGCATTCCATTCGCAGGAGAGTTTCTTGAGCCCCGCCCAAGTCCAGCCGCCTTCATTGGTCAATCGGCGGAGGTCGACCAGAACATCGTACCGGTGGATGTCCTCATGCTGTTGCCAGATTGCAGGAATTCGCTCGATGAGGTCATTGTCGGTGACGCCGCCGCGGCATTCGATGGTGAGTAACGGTACCCGTGGGTTCAGCATCCAGGTCAGGCGCTCGTCGGCGAGATGTTGTTGATCAAATAGTGTTCCATCGCGGTTCAATGGTTAGCAGCCCCCTGCAGTGTCCCCGGTGTCGAATGGTGTTCGACGTGTCAAAATGTGCAGCACTAAAATGAACATAACCTGAATAAAAAGGGCGCCCCGAAGGGCGCCCTTTGTTGCTTACGGAAACGGTCATTCCGGCATGCGCCGTGGTGACGGGGGCTATACCCTAAGCCGCTTTGTTCAGGTTGGTCAGCACGTACTGCAGGATGCCGCCGGCAAGGTAGTAGTCGACCTCGTCGAGGGTATCGATGCGGCAGAGCAGGGTAGTCTCCTCCGACGAGCCGTCTTCACGGTGCACCGTCAGCGTCACGTCCATGCCCGGTTTGATGCCGTCCTTGATGCCGGTCAGGTCGAAGGTCTCGGTACCGTCGAGTTTCAGGGTTTCGCGCGTGACCCCGTCCTTGAACTGCAGCGGCAGCACGCCCATGCCGACCAGGTTGGAACGGTGGATCCGCTCGAAGCTTTCGACGATGACCGCCTTCACGCCCAACAGGCGTGTGCCCTTGGCAGCCCAGTCGCGGCTGGAACCGGTGCCGTATTCGGCGCCGCCGAATACCAACAGCGGCACGTCTTCTTCCTTGTACTTCATTGCGGCGTGATAGATCGACATCACCTCACCCGACGGACGGTGCGTGGTCCAGCCGCCTTCCGTGCCCGGCGCCATTTCGTTCTTGATGCGGATGTTGGCAAAGGTGCCGCGCATCATGACCTCGTGGTTGCCGCGGCGCGCGCCGTAGGAGTTGAAGTCGTTCGGTCGCACCTGGTGCTCGATCAGGAATTCGCCCGCCGGGCTTTCCTTCTTGATGTTGCCGGCCGGCGAGATGTGGTCGGTGGTGACCGAGTTGCCGAGGATGGCGAGCGCACGCGCACCGGTAAAGTCCTCCGGCTCGCCGGTCGCGGCCTCGTCGGCGTCGAAGAACGGCGGGTGCTGGACGTATGTCGAGCCCGGCGACCATTTGTAGGTCTGTCCGCCGGTGACGGAGATCTTCTGCCAGAGTTCGTCGCCCTCGAAGACGTTGCCGTAGCGCTCGCGGAACATGTCCGCATTGATCACGCTGGTGATGTAGCCGTGGATCTCTTCGTTCGAGGGCCAGATGTCCTTGAGATAGACCGGATTGCCGTCTTTGTCTTCGGCGAGCGGGTCGTTGTAGATGTCGACGTTCATGTTGCCGGCGATGGCGTAAGCGACGACCAGCGGCGGCGATGCCAGGTAGTTGGCCGTCGACAGCGGGTGCACGCGGCCTTCGAAGTTACGGTTGCCGGACAGCACGGCGCCGACCGTGATGCCTTCCTCCGTGATGGCTTCTTCGATCTCCTGTTTCAACGGACCGGAGTTACCGATGCACGTCGTGCAGCCGAAGCCGACGAGGTTGAAGCCGATGGCGTCCATGTATTCGGTGAGGCCGCCCTTGTCCATATACTCCTGCACCACCTGCGAGCCGGGTGCGAACGACGTCTTGACCCACGGCTTCGGCTTGATGCCGAGTTCGTGCGCCTTCTTGGCGACGAGACCGGCACCGACGAGCACCGCCGGGTTGGACGTGTTGGTGCAACTCGTGATGGCGGCGATCACGACGGCGCCGTCCTCCAGGGTGTAGTCGCCGACCTGGGCCGACTTGCCCTGGTCGCGGCCGGTAAGCGTGTTGAAGCCTTCCTTGAAAGCCTTTGACGCCATGGACAGCTGGATACGGTCCTGCGGGCGTTTCGGGCCGGCGATGGACGGCTCGACCGACGCCAGGTCCAGTTCGAGGTTGGCGGTGAAGACCGGATCGGCCGCACCGGTTTCGCGCCACATGCCCTGTTCCTTGGCGTACTTCTCGACCAGTTGGACGTTTTCGTCGTCACGGCCGGTGAGCTTCATGTAGTCGAGTGTCGCCGGGCTGACCGGGAAGAAGCCGCAGGTGGCGCCGTATTCGGGGGCCATGTTGGCGATGGTCGCCTGATCGGCAAGCGACAGGTTGTCGAGCCCGTCGCCGTAGAATTCGACGAATTTGCCGACCACACCCTCCTTGCGCAGCATTTCGACGGCGGTCAGCACGAGGTCGGTGGCGGTCATACCCTCGGCAAGCTTGCCGGTCATCTTGAAGCCGACGACTTCGGGGATCAGCATCGACACCGGCTGACCGAGCATCACGGCCTCGGCCTCGATGCCGCCGACCCCCCAGCCCAGAACGGCCAGGCCGTTGATCATGGTGGTGTGGCTGTCGGTGCCGACGAGGGTATCCGGATAAGCGATCATCCGGCCGTCGTCGTCTTCACGGCTCCAGATCACTTTCGCCAGATATTCGAGGTTGACCTGGTGGCAGATGCCGGTCCCCGGCGGCACGACGCGGAAGTTCGAGAACGCCTGCTGGCCCCATTTCAGGAACTCATAGCGCTCCATGTTACGTTCGAACTCAAGCTCGACGTTCTTCTGAAAGGCCATCGGGTTGCCCGCTTCGTCGACCATGACCGAGTGGTCGATGACGAGGTCGACCGGCGCCAGCGGATTGATCTTGTCCGGATCGCCGCCCATCGAGACCATGGCATCGCGCATCGAGGCCAAATCGACGACGGCGGGCACGCCGGTGAAGTCCTGCATCAGCACGCGTGCCGGCAAATAGGCGATTTCGTGATCCGAGGTACGCGTTTCCAGCCACTTGCCGACGGCTTTGATGTCGTCGACCGTCACCGTGCGGCCGTTTTCACGGCGCAAAAGGTTTTCCAGCACCACTTTCAGCGAGTACGGAAGCTTCGACACGTCGCCGATGCCGGCCGACTGGGCCGCGTCGAGGCTGAAGTAGTCGTAGGATTTTCCTGCTACATCGAGAGTTTTGCGTGTTCCAAGGCTGTCTGTTCCAGTGATAGACACAATAAGGCCCTCCTAGCTCAAGCACTTGTTTAGGGATTGCTGTGGAATCTCCACATTTTCGCGGCTTTGTCCATGCCACTGATGTAGTCTCGCAAGCCGCTTCCGTCGATGCCGGGCGCGCCTGGCGAGAGGCCGGGCCCGAAAATCGATTTCCGGATTCCCCTTGATTGTGCGTTCAGACCGGCATTATGGTCGGTGACGTTTACGTAAACGTCATTGCGGTGCGCGCCCGAGAAGGGAAGCGGGTCGGACCGTACGCGAATGGGGCGTCTTTGAAGAGGCGGCGCTTCTGCTCTCACCATCTTTTGACTTGTCGTCGGGTGGGAGTTTTGTAAACCTCTCTTCAAGCTAAGCATGACACCGGCGAAAGATCGGGGATGCTGCAGGGAGAAAACATCATGGGTGACGTCAAACCGTCGAACGGTGCCGTCGACACGTTTCCGAAACTGCTGCTCGATAATGCGCGCCGCATCGGTGACCGCCCGGCTATTCGTGAAAAAGATCTAGGGATCTGGCAGTCCTGGACCTGGGCGCAGGTCAAGGATCAGATTGCCGCGATGGCGGCCGGCCTCAAGGTGTTCGGGTTCGAGCGCGGCGACAGCCTGGCGATCGTCGGCGACAACCGGCCGCAATTGTACTGGGCGATGACCGCTGCGCAGGCGCTGGGCGGCACGCCGGTGCCGATGTATCAGGACGCGGTCGCCGAAGAGATGCAGTTCGTGCTCGAACACGCCGAGGCAAGCTTCGCCGTCGTCGAGGATCAGGAGCAGACCGACAAGCTGCTCGAAATCATGGACCGTTGCCCGAAACTGAAAGAGGTCGTCTACAAGGACCCGCGCGGCATGCGGCATTACGATCAGCCGTTCGTGCGCTCGCTCGACAGCCTGATGGAGGCCGGCCGTAAATTCCTCGCCGAGAACCCGGGCTGGTTCGAGGACGAGGCCGCGAAGGGCAAGGGCTCGGACATCGCCATCATGCTCTATACGTCCGGGACCACGGGACGGCCCAAGGGGGTGATGCTCAGCTTCGACAACCTGCTGATCACCGCCCGCAACGGGGTCGCCTGGGACAATCTGAAAGAAACCGACGAGGTCATGGCCTACCTGCCAATGGCTTGGGTCGGCGACAATATCTTCTCTTACGGTCAGTCCTATGTGGCTGGCTTTTGCGTTTCGTGCCCCGAAAGCTCGGACACGGTGATGCAGGATCTGAAAGAAATCGGCCCGACCTATTTCTTCGCCCCGCCGCGTATCTTCGAAACGATCCTGACGCAGGTCTCGATCCGGATGGAGGATGCGACCAAGTTCAACCAGTGGCTCTACAAGACGTTCATGAATGTTGCGCATCGCGTCGGGCCCGATCTTCTGGACGGCAGGCCGGTCTCGTTCATCGACCGCATGCTTTATGCGATCGGCGAATTCCTGGTTTACGGGCCTTTGAAAAACGAACTCGGCTTCTCGCGGTTCCGTCTGGCTTATACGGCGGGCGAAGCGATCGGCCCGGATATCTTCGATTTCTTCCGATCCCTCGGCGTCAACATCAAGCAGCTTTACGGCTCGACCGAGGCGTCGGTGTTCATCTGTATGCAGAAGGACGGCGACATCAAGCCGGACACGGTGGGCCCGCCCGCGACCGACGTCGAACTCAAGATTGCCGACAATGGCGAGGTTTGGTTCAGGAGCCCGGGCGTGTTCGTCGCTTATTACAAGAACGACGAAGCGACGAAAACGACCAAGACCGAAGACGGCTGGGTCATGACCGGCGATGCCGGCTTCTTCGACGCCGACGGGCATCTCAAGATCATCGACCGCGCCAAGGATGTCGGCAAGCTCAACAACGGCACCATGTTCGCGCCGAAGTATCTGGAAAATAAGCTTAAGTTCTTCCCGTTCATCACCGAGGCCGTGGCCTTCGGGCACGAAAAGGACCACGCTGCGGCGTTCATCAATATCGATCTGGAAGCGGTCGGGAACTGGGCGGAACGGCGCGGCCTCGCGTACTCGGGCTATACCGATCTCGCCATGCGTGACGAGGTGTACGACCTGGTCGCCGAGTGCGTCGATAAGGTCAACAAGGACCTGTCCGAGGACGAGGCGCTCGCCGGTTCACAGATCAAGCGTTTCCTGATCCTGCACAAGCTGCTCGACGCCGACGACGGCGAACTGACCCGGACCCGCAAGGTCCGGCGCAGCACGGTCGCGGAGCGGTACGGCGAACTGATCGACGCGCTCTATTCCGGCATCGATGTCTGCCCGGTCGAAGCGAAGGTTACGTTTGAAGACGGCCGCACCGGTACGATCAAGGCCGATGTGAAAATTCGCGAGGCGACGATCTATCCCTCCCAACAGGCACAAGCAGCGGAATAGCGGCGCAATCCATGACGTATGAAAGAACAATCGGGGATACGATCCTCGCCGTAGACCAGATTTCACTGTCGTTTGGCGGGGTCAGGGCGCTTTCGGATATCAGCTTCTCCGTCCGCCAACATGAGGTCTTTGCGATCATTGGCCCGAACGGCGCCGGCAAGAGTTCGATGCTGAACTGCATCAACGGCTTTTATCATCCCCAGGAAGGTACCATCACGTTCAAGGGCAAGACGCGCCGCCAGGTGCGTCCGTCGGAAGCGGCGCGCGACGGCATCGCGCGGACGTTCCAGAACATCGCGCTCTTCAGCGGCATGTCGACGCTCGACAACATCATGACCGGTCGCAACACCAAGATGAACAAAGGTCTGTTCTGGCAGGCGATCCGTTTGGGGCCGGCGGAAAAAGAAGAGATGGAACATCGCGCCGTGGTCGAAAGGGTCATCGACTTTCTCGAGATCGAGGCGATCAGAAAGACCGCTGTCGGCACGCTGCCTTACGGTCTGCAGAAACGGGTCGAGTTGGGCCGCGCGCTCGCGGCGGAACCGGACCTGCTGTTGCTCGACGAACCGATGGCGGGCATGAACCTGGAAGAAAAACAGGACATGTGCCGCTTCATCCTCGACGTGAACGACGAGTTCGGCACCACCATCGTGCTGATTGAACACGACATGGGCGTGGTGATGGATATCTCCGACCGGGTGGTCGTGCTCGATTACGGCAAGAAGCTGGCCGAAGGCACGCCCGACGAGGTGCGGACGAACCAGGACGTGATCGACGCTTATCTCGGCGTATCGCACGGCGAAGACGAATAGGGCGAATAGATTATGCTGTTTTTTCTAGAGACGGTGATCAGCGGCCTGATGGCGGGGGTGATGTATTCGCTCGTCGCACTCGGCTTCGTGCTGATCTTCAAGGCTTCCGGCATCTTCAACTTCGCCCAGGGGGTGTTCGCGCTGTTCGCGGGCCTGGCGTTGTACGACTTTATTTCCGAAGACGGCTGGTTCTACGATCTGTTCGGTTTCGCGTTGCCGGTGTGGCTCGGCATCATCGCCACCATGGGTGTCATGGTGATCGTCGCGTGGCTGGTGGAACGCCTCGTGCTGCGCCACCTCGTCAACCAGGAACCGATCATCCTGTTCATGTCGACCATCGGTCTCGCCTACTTCCTTGAGGGCGTCGGCGACATCCTGTTCGGCTCGGATGTGAAGCCGCTCGATATCGGTCTTCCGCAGGGCGCGTCCGACTATCTGCTGGATAATTACAATCTCTATGTCGAAAAGCTCGAAGTCGTCGCCGCCGTCGTTGCCGCGGTGCTGGTGATCGTGCTCGCGATTTTCTTCCAGAAAACGCGCATCGGCCGCGCGCTCCGCGCCGTTGCCGACGATCACCAGGCGGCGCTGAGTGTCGGGATTTCGCTGCGCACCATCTGGGTCATCGTGTGGTCGGTGTCGGGGTTCGTGGCGCTGGTCGCCGGGATCATGTGGGGATCGAAATCGGGTATCCAGTTCTCGTTGTCCCTGATCGCGCTTAAGGCGCTGCCGGTGCTGATCCTGGGCGGCTTTACGTCGGTGCCAGGTGCGATTATCGGCGGCCTGATCATCGGCGTCGGGGAAAAAGTGGCGGAAGTTTATGCCGGGCCGTTCGTCGGCGGCGCCATCGAAAACTGGTTCGCGTACATGCTGGCGCTGGTATTCCTGCTGATCCGTCCGCAGGGCCTGTTCGGCGAAAAAATCATCGAGAGGGTGTAGACGTCCATGTTTTACCGCGAAGCAGGCCAGTTCAAGACGAGCTACAAAGCCGATCAGGCGATCTTCACCATTACGCAGGACAAGTTCTTCGTCGGCGCGTTTCTGGTTATCGCGTTCGGTGTCGTCCCGTTCTTCATCGACGACTACTGGGCCAACGCCATCCTCATCCACGTGCTGGTCTATGCGTTGGCGGGCCTTGGGCTCAACATCCTGACCGGGTATTGCGGGCAGGTGTCTTTGGGGACGGGCGGGTTCATGGCGGTCGGCGCGTATGCGTCGTACAAGCTGACGACGTCGTTCCCGGAAATGAATTTCATCATCGTGCTTCTGCTGTCAGGCGGGGTTACGGCGTGCGTCGGCATGTTCTTCGGGCTGCCGTCACTCCGGATCAAAGGGTTCTATCTGGCGGTCGCGACGCTGGCGGCGCAGTTCTTTCTGGTGTGGCTGTTCAACAAGGTCGGCTGGTTCTTCAACTATTCGCCGACCGGCATGATCGTATCGCCGCCGCGCGAGGTGTTCGGCTTCCTGATCACCGGCCCCGAGGCCAGTCCCGCGGTCAGATATCTGTTCTGTCTGAGCGTGGTCACAGTGTTTGCGCTCGCTGCCAAGAACATCGTTCGCGGCCGCATCGGCCGCAGTTGGATGGCAATCCGCGATATGGACATCGCCGCCGAACTGATCGGCATCCGTCCCCTGGAAGCGAAGCTCTCGGCGTTCGCCGTCAGCTCGTTCTATGTGGGTGTCGCGGGCGCGCTCTACTTCAACGTCTGGTTGGGAAGCGCCGAGCCGACCGAGGCATTCGATATCTTCCAGTCGTTCTTCGTGCTGTTCATCGTCATCATCGGGGGCCTGGGCAGCATTCTCGGTTCGTTCCTGGGTGCCGCGTTCATGGTGCTGGTGCCGATCACCCTCAAGACCATCATGGTCGACGGCATGGGGTTCGCGGTGGGCGCCGCGAAGCACGTCGAGGTGATGCTCCTCGGTTCGCTGATCATATTCTTTCTGATCGTCGAGCCGCACGGGCTGGCGCGGCTCTGGCAGATTCTGAAGGAGAAACTCAGACGCTGGCCGTTCCCGTATTGACGGGCGGGCCTATCAAATCAAGCCTGCACAAGTTAACATACTGACATCCAAGGGCTTAACCGGCGGCAAAGCCGCCAAAACAACCTCAAAGGGAGGCAACCATGAGACTGAAACTTCTAACGAAAGCATTAGCGGTCGCCGCGGTCGCCATGCCGCTGACGACGGCGGTCGCCGACGCGGCGGAACTGACGATTCCGGGGACGATTTACCGCACCGGCCCGTACGCGCCGAACGGTATTCCGTGGGCCAACGGGATTGCCGACTATTACGCCATGCTCAACGAGCGCGACGGGGGCATCGAAGGCACGAAGATCAACTACGTCGAGTGCGAAACCGCCTACAACACGAAACAGGGCGTCGAGTGCTACGAAAACACCAAGGGTATTGGTTCCGGCGCGCTGGTGTATCAGCCGATGTCGACCGGCATTACCTACCAGCTGATCCCGAAGGCCACGGAAGACAAGATTCCGGTGTTCTCGATGGGGTACGGCCGGACCTCGGCCGCCAACGGCAAGGTGTTCCCGTATGTCTTCAACATGCCGGCCACGTACTGGGATCAGGCTTCGGTCTTCGTCAAGTACGCCGGTGAAAAAGAAGGCGGGATGGACAAGCTGAAAGGCAAGAAGATCGCGCTGGTCTATCACAACTCCGCGTACGGTAAAGAGCCGATCCGGACCCTCGAAGAGCTGTCCAAGAAGCACGGCTTCGAACTGATGCTTCTCGCCGTCGATCACCCGGGTCAGGAACAGAAGGCGACGTGGCTGCAGATCCGCCGCGAGCGCCCTGACTGGGTCTTCATGTGGGGCTGGGGCGTCATGAACCAGGTCGCCATCAAGGAAGCTTCGTCCATCCGCTATCCGATGGATCATTTCATCGGTGTCTGGTGGTCGGGTTCGGAAAACGACGTGACGCCGGCCGGTGAAGATGCCCACGGGTATCTTTCGGCGACGTTCCACGCGTCCGGCGATAACTTCCGCGCTCACGACGACATCAAGAAGTTCGTCTACGACAAGGGCAAGGGGCATGGCGACCGCGACCGCATCGGTGAGGTGCTCTACAACCGCGGTATCGTCGCCGCGATGTGGACGTCCGAAGCGATCCGCAACGCCATGCGTATCCACAACACCAAGAACCCGACGGGCGAGCAGGTGCGTGACGGTTTCGAAAGCCTGAACGTCGACGCCAAGCGTCTTGCCGTTCTCGGTCTCGAAGGGTTCACCTATCCGCTGCAGGTGACCTGCGAAAATCACACTGGCCCGGGCAAGGTCGCGCTCCAGCAGTGGGACGCGAAGAAGGGCGAGTGGAACCTTGTGACGGACTTCTATTCGTCCGATCGCGACGTCATCGACAAGCTGATTGCCGACGACTCGATGGCCTACGCGAAGGAGAACAACATCACGCCCAGGACCTGCAACTGACATGAGCAGTTCCGCCCAAGTGGTGGGGGATGACGCCGGCGTCCAATCGGACGCCGGCACGCTCCTCTCCGTTAATAATATCGAGGTTATCTACAACCACGTGATCCTCGTCCTGAAGGGTGTCTCGCTCGAGGTGCCGACGGGACAGATCGTCGCCATTCTGGGTGCCAACGGCGCCGGCAAGACGACGACGCTGAAGGCGATCTCCAATCTCCTGCATGCGGAACGTGGCGAAGTGACCAAAGGTTCCATCGTTTATGACGGCGAGAAGGTCGAGGCATCGTCGCCGAACGACCTGGTCAAACGCGGCGTCATTCAGGTGATGGAAGGCCGCCATTGTTTTGAGCATTTAACGATCGAGGAAAACCTTTTGACCGGCGCCTATACCCGCACCGATGGGAATGCCGCGATCAACGAGTCCCTCGAAAAGGTCTACAGCTATTTCCCGCGCCTGAAAGAACGGCGCACGTCACAGGCCGGGTATACCTCCGGCGGCGAACAGCAGATGTGCGCCATCGGCCGCGCGCTGATGTCGAACCCGAAGATGATCCTGCTGGACGAACCGTCGATGGGCCTCGCGCCCCAGCTCGTCGAGGAGATCTTTGAGATCGTCGACGACCTCAACAAGAAAGAGGGCGTGAGCATTCTGTTGGCCGAGCAAAATACCAACATCGCGCTCAGATATGCGGATTACGGCTACATCCTCGAGAACGGCCGCGTCGTCATGGACGGCCCCGCCGCCAACCTGCGCGAGAACGAAGACGTGAAGGAATTCTATCTCGGCCTGTCCACCTCGGGTCGCAAGAACTTCCGCGACGTCAAACACTACCGCCGCCGCAAGCGCTGGCTCGGCTGACCATGTCGGACACACGGTATTACGACGAGCTTGAGGTTCGGGATCCGGCCGAACGCGAAGCGGACCTGTTTGAACGGCTGCCTGAGTGCGTCCGGAACGCAAAGGATAACGCGCCCTACTATACCAAGATATTGAAGGGCATTGACCCGGCCTCGATCGTCGACCGGGCCGCTCTCGCCAAGCTGCCGGTGACACGGAAGTCCGAACTTGTGAACATTCAGTCGGAAGGCGATCCGCTGGGCGGGATGACCACAATGGGTGTCGGCCAGCTCGCGCGCATATTCCAGTCGCCGGGGCCGACGTACGACCCGGAAGGGCATGGCGAGGACTGGTGGGGAACGGCGCGGGCGCTTTACGCCAGTGGGTTTCGCCGGGGCGATATCATGCACAATACCTTCGCCTATCATTTTACGCCCGCGGGCGTGATGCTGGAGGCGGGGGCGCATGCGCTCGGCTGCGCGGTGTTCCCGGCGGGTGTCGGCAACACGGAACTTCAGGTCCAAGCGATCCACGATATCAAGCCGACCGGCTACACCGGTACGCCGAGCTTCCTCAAGATGCTGCTCGAGAAGGCTGTGGAGTTGGGCAAGGATGCGTCCAGCCTGAAGAAAGCCTGTGTCGCCGGCGAGGGCTTGCCCCCGGCGCTTCGAAAAGAGATCGAGGACTTCGGCGTTCACTGCGGCCAAGTCTATGCGACGGCCGACATCGGCAACATCGCCTATGAATCGGAAGCCCGTGAGGGACTGATCGTCGACGAACGCCACATTGTCGAGATTCTCCGTCCCGGCACCGGCGACCCGGTCGCCGACGGCGAAGTGGGCGAGGTCGCCGTCACGGTGCTCAGGAACGACTACCCCCTGATCAGGTTCGCCACCGGCGATCTGTCGAAAGCTTTGGGCGGTGTCAGCCCATGCGGGCGCACCAATATGCGGCTCGCCGGCTGGATGGGCCGCGCCGATCAGACGACCAAAGTGAAGGGCATGTTCGTGCACCCGGCCCAGGTCGCCGAAATCGTCAGGCGCCACCCCGAGATCAAACGCGCGCGCGTCGTCGTGACCCACGACGGGAAGACCGACATCATGACCTTGAAATGCGAGATGGCGGAAGGCGGCGATGCCCTTATCGGTGGTATCAACGATACGATTCAGGCGGTCTGCAAGCTCAAAGGTGTGGCGGAATGTGTCGCCGAAGGGTCGCTGCCGAATGACGGCAAGGTCATCGAAGACGCCCGCGAAAACTGATTCTCTTTCTTGAATCAAAGACTTGTGGAAACCGCGGGAAACCTAACAAATTTGTAATGTTTGGTGCCATATTCGCGCCACATTCAAAGCCTATTTTCATGACCATAGACCTCCTCGTCTATACACCAGAGACCCCCCTCTCTGGTCCCCTATCGGCGCTAGACGCCGAAACTAATCGGCCGGATCTATTCCCCCAGGGAGCGATCCGGCCGTTTTATTTTGCCCGCCCCGGTTGGTCGCCGCCCGGCGTCCAGCGGCTTTCCTTCAACGGCCCCATGAGCTAGGTTCTCCCGGCATTTTTCGAGGGTGAAGATGGCGGTTTTTTCGGGTCGGGACATCGACTGCATTCGCGGTGAACGGCAGGTTCTGTCGGCGGCGGCGTTCTCGCTCGAAAGCGGCGGTGCGTTGACGCTGCGCGGTGCCAACGGCGCCGGCAAGTCGACCATGCTGCGTCTGATGGCGGGCCTGATGCGTCCCGTTGCGGGGACGATCACCTGGGACGGCGTGGATATCGCGGACGACCCGCATGAACACAATGCGCGTCTCGCCTATGTCGGCCATGCGGATGCCGTGAAGCCGGCGCTGAGCGTGCTCGAGAACGTAACCTTCTGGGGCGAGCTTGCGGGCGCGGGCGGGATGGCGGCAACCGACGCTCTTGCCGCGCTGGGCATCGGGCATCTTTCGGACCTTCCCGCACGCTATCTCTCCGCCGGGCAGCGACGGCGCGTCAACCTGACCCGCGCCCTCACGTCAGGTGCCGATCTCTGGCTGCTGGATGAGCCGACAACGGCGCTGGATGCGGCCACCACCGACGCGCTCACGTCCTTAATCGACGGGCACCTGAAATCGGGTGGGATGGCGGTGATTTCCACGCACGCGGAACTCGGTCTTGCCGAGACGGGCACCCTGACCCTCGGGGGGGCCGCATGAGCGCGTTTACGGTTCTGTTCCGGCGCGAAATGCGTCTCGCCATGCGCCAGAGCGCCGACAGTTTCATGGTCATCGCGTTTTTTGTGGTCGCGGTCGTCCTGTTTCCGTTCGGTGTCGGGCCGGAACCCAATATGCTGGCCCGCATCGGCCCGGGGGTAATCTGGGTCGCGGCGCTTTTGGCGGCGATGCTGTCGATGGACCGGATGTTCATGGGCGATTACGAAGACGGCTCGCTCGAGCTTCTGGTGCTGTCGCCGGTCGCGCTCGAACTCGTTGTGCTGGTCAAGGTGTTGACGCACTGGTTGACGACGGGTCTGCCGCTGATCGTGACCGCGCCGCTGTTGTTCGTGATGATGAACGTACCCCAAGAGATATGGCCGGTGCTGCTGTTGACGCTGTTATTGGGGACGCCGGTGCTCAGTCTTCTGGGCAGTGTCGGCGCGGCGTTGACCCTTGGGGCCCGGCGCGGCGGTGTGCTTTTGTCGTTACTGGTTCTGCCGTTGCTGATCCCGGTCCTGATCTTCGCCGTCGGGGCCGGTGACGCGGTGCTCTATGGCGCCGGCGCCAAGGCCAATCTGATGCTGCTGGGCGGCATGTTGCTGGGGGCGCTGGCGTTGACGCCCTGGGTCACGGCACATGCGCTGCGTGAAGCCGTGGCATAGCCGGTTTCAGGTGCTATAAACCCCAAGGAAAATACGTAGAAACATATGCTGCATTACTTCGCCAATCCCACCCGTTTTCAGCGCCTGAGCCGCCGCGTCGAGCCGTGGCTGTTGACGGCGATGCTGGTGTGCTTCGGGGCAGGCCTTTATTTCGCGCTGTTCTCGTCACCTGTCGATTACCAGCAGGGCCACACCGTCCGGATCATGTACATCCATGTCCCCGCGGCCTGGATGGCCCTGTTCTGTTATACCGCGATGGCGGTCGCGGCAGCGGTGGCGATGATCTGGAAACACGCGCTGGCCGATGTCGCGGCCAAGGCGACGGCGCCGATCGGGGCCGCCTTTACGTTTCTGGCGCTGGTGACCGGCTCGCTCTGGGGGAAGCCCATGTGGGGCACGTGGTGGGTGTGGGACGCACGGCTGACGTCCGTCCTGGTGCTGTTCTTTCTTTATCTCGGCTACATGGCGCTGCGGGACGCCTTCGACGAACCCGGACGTGGCGCCCGGGCGTCGGCGATCCTGGTGCTGGTCGGCTTCGTCAACGTGCCGATCATCAAGTTCTCGGTCGATTGGTGGAACACGCTGCATCAACCGTCGAGCGTCTTGCGCATGGACGGGCCGACGATTCACGCCGATATGCTGACGCCGATGTTCCTGATGGCGGCGGCATTTCAGTTTTACTATTTCTGGCTGGTTCTGGTACGTATCCGCCGTGAGTTGATGGTGAACAGGACGCGCGCGCTCCGGCACCGTCAGGCGTCCGGGTAAGTCGGATGCCGGCGATATGTCGGGCGGGCCTGAGCCGGCGACCATGGACGATCGTTAATTTGATCGAAATCAATGACTTGCCTAGGCTTGTCGGGCAGCATTTGGGTTGCGGGTAGGATAACGGGTCCGTAAACCTATGGGGCGATGAAACAGGCGGGAATATCCGTGGAAAATTCGAATACCATCGTGAGCATGACTGAGCATGCAGGCTACGTCTGGCCGAGCTACGGCGTTGCCGCCCTGGTGCTGATCGGGCTCGTTGTCGTGAGCTTGCGTGCATTCAGGAAGTCCCGTGCCGAGTTGGAACGCCTCGAAGCACAAATGCCTGGGAAGTCGGATGAAGCGTAAACATAAAAGACTGTCTTTCGTGCTGGTGGCCCTGGTGCTGCTCGGCGGTGCGGCGGCACTGGTTTTGAACGCGTTCGAAGAGAACATCGTCTTCTTCCAGAGCCCGAGCGATATCGCCGCCGGTAAAATCGGCGACGACCGGCGCTTTCGGCTGGGCGGTTTGGTCGAGGACGGTAGTGTCGATAGAACCGGTGGGGAGACGGTCACGTTTCGCGTGACGGACACGGCCAACACGGTCAGCGTCAGTTACACGGGGATACTTCCCGATCTGTTCCGCGAAGGCCAGGGCGTCGTCGCCGAGGGGCGGATCGTGAACGGTGTGTTTGTCGCGGATGAGGTCCTTGCCAAGCACGACGAAAATTACATGCCCCCCGAGGTTGCCGATGCCATCAAGAAATCCGGCCAGTGGCAGGGGAGCGGCAATTGATCGCTGAACTCGGTCATTTCGCTCTAATTCTGGCCCTCGCCGTCGCCTGCGTGCAGGGCGTCATTCCGATGGCCGGGGCGCAAATGGGACGGCTGTCATGGATGCGCTTTGCCGACCAGTCTGCGGTCCTCCAGTTTATCCTCGTGGCGGTCAGCTTCGCCTGCCTGACGCACGCCTACGTCACCTCCGACTTTTCCGTCATCAACGTGGTGCAGAATTCGCATTCGGCCAAGCCGATGCTCTACAAGGTGTCAGGGGTCTGGGGAAACCACGAAGGCTCGATGCTTTTGTGGGTGCTGATCCTGGCCGTGTTTGGATGTGCGGTGGCCTTGTTCGGGCGGTATCTGCCGCCGGCACTGAAGGCACGAGCACTGTCGATCCAGGCGCTGATCGCGGTCGGCTTCTATCTGTTTATCCTGCTCACCTCCAACCCGTTCGAACGGATGTTTCCGCCGGCGGCCGACGGGCAGGACCTGAACCCGCTTTTGCAGGATCCGGGCCTCGCATTCCATCCGCCGATGCTCTACCTCGGCTACGTCGGTTTCTCGATGGCGTTCTCGTTCGCCATCGCCGCGCTGATCGAGGGCCGGGTCGACGCGGCTTGGGCGCGCTGGGTCCGGCCGTGGACGCTGGCGGCATGGTGCTTCCTCACGGGCGGGATCGCGCTTGGGTCCTGGTGGGCGTATTATGAACTCGGTTGGGGCGGCTTCTGGTTCTGGGACCCGGTCGAAAACGCGTCCTTCATGCCGTGGCTGATCGGCACGGCGCTTTTGCATTCGTGCGTCGTCGTCGAAAAGCGTGACACCATGAAGGCGTGGACGATCTTCCTCGCCATCGTCGCGTTCTCGTTCTCGCTTCTGGGGACGTTCCTGGTCCGCTCCGGGGTGCTGACGTCCGTGCACGCGTTCGCGACGGACCCCGAACGCGGCGTCTTCATTTTGGTGCTTTTGTTGATTGTTATCGGCGGTTCGTTCGCGCTTTACGCATGGCGCGCGCCGCAACTTAAAAGCACGGGGCTGTTCCAGCCGATCTCGCGCGAAGGGGCTTTGCTGCTTAACAATCTGTTGATGGGGACGGCGGCGGGTGTGGTTCTTTTGGGGACGCTCTATCCGCTCTTTATCGATGCGATTTCCGACGGTCAGGACAAGATTTCCGTCGGCGCGCCATTCTTTAATGCCGTTTTTATCCCGCTGATGACCCCGATGGTCGCCGCGATGGCCATCGGCCCGCTGCTGGCATGGAAGCGGGGCGACCTGACGCGTGCGCTCAAGACACTTTGGATCGCCTTCGTGATTGCGCTGGCACTCGCCATCGCCACTTGGGCGTGGCAGTCCGGGCAATCCCCCTGGGGCATCGTCGGTGTCGCCATCGGGTCGTGGCTTGCGGTCGGGACGTTGATCGAACTTGGCGAACGCATTCGCCTGTTTCGCATGCCGTTGGGCCAGTCGCTGCGCCGGCTTGCGGGTTTGCCGCGCGCAAGTTGGGGGATGACCCTGGCGCACTTCGGTCTGGCGCTCGCGGTCTTCGGCGTGACCGGTGCGGGGGCGTGGAAGGTCGAAAGCGTGCAGACCATGCGTCCGGGCGAGACGGTGACGGTATCCGGGTACGACTTCCGCTTCGACGGCGCCCAGGAAAAGCAGGGCCCCAACTATTTGACCACGGAAGCACGCTTCACGGTGTCCAGGGACGGCAGCGTGGTGACGCAACTATTCCCGGAAAAGCGTGTCTACACCGTCCGTCAGATGCCGACCACCGAGGCCGGCATCCACACCATGCTGTCGGGCGACCTTTACGCCGTCGTCGGCGACAGCAAGAGCGACGGGTCTTACGTGACGCGGATTTATTTCAATCCGCTCGTCGCGTGGATGTGGATCGGCGCGTTGACGATGGTTTTGGGCGGCGTGTTGTCGCTTTCCGACCGCCGTTTCCGGATCGGCGCGCCCCGCCGGGCAGCCGCGCCCGCCGGCGCACAGCCCGCGGAATGACGCACTGACATGAACCGTCTTTTCTACATTCTGCCGCTGGCGGCGTTTCTGGTGATCGGTGGCTATCTCGCCGTCGGCCTGACCCTCGATCCACAGAAGCTGCCAAGCATGCTCGAAGGCGAACCGGTCCCGGCGTTCGATCTCCAAGGGCTCAAGGGGCGCGACGAGCAGGGATTCGCCAACACCGATCTGAAGGGCGAGGTTTCGCTGGTCAACGTGTTCGGATCATGGTGCGTGGCCTGCCGGGTCGAGCATCCGTTCTTGATGAAGATCAAGGAAAACGGCTGGGTGCCTATACACGGTATCGACTGGCGCGAACCCAACCGAGATGCTGGGCCCGACTGGCTCAGACGGCACGGCGATCCGTATACCCTCGTCGGCGACGATCCCAAATCAAAGGCCGCCATCGCGTTCGGAGTGACCGGCGCACCGGAAACCTTCGTCGTCGATAAGCAAGGTACGATCCGCTACAAGCACGTCGGCCCCATCGACCAGAAGGTCTGGACGGAGACGTTGAAGCCGCTGATCGATCATCTGCGGGAGCAGGGCGGATGAGGTGGCTGTTTATCGCGCTCATGTTGTTCGCGGCGCTGCCCGCCCAAGCGGTGCAGCCGGACGAAATACTCGATGATCCGAAACTGGAGGCGCGCGCCCGTGAAATCGGCAAGGAACTTCGTTGTCTTGTCTGCCAGAACCAGTCGATCGACGATTCCGATGCCGACCTCGCACGCGACCTCAGGGTTTTGGTGCGTGAACGTCTGGTCGAGGGAGACAGCAACCAGGAAGTGATCGACTACGTCGTGTCGCGCTACGGCGATTTCGTTTTGTTGAATCCGCCGTTCAAGCTCAAGACCTACGCCCTTTGGTTCGGCCCCGGAATCCTGATCCTGTTCGGGATCGGCACCGTCTTTCTGTTTTTCAGGCGCCGCCGCACGAACGATGCACCGGTGGGGCAAAAGACCCTGAGCGCGGCGGAGAAAGAGAGGCTAGCCCGGCTCCTGGATGAGGATGACCGATAATGTTCTGGGCGCTCGCCGGTATTCTGATCGTCGTCGTTATCGCCGTTCTCGTCGTGCCGCAATTCGTCGGCGCACGGAACGTGGCCCGGCGTGCCGAATACGACATCAACGTCTTCAAGGATCAGCTTGCCGAACTGGACCGCGACCAGGCCGAGGGGCGGATCGCCGACACCGAAGCCGACGCGGCGCGGCTCGAAATTCAGCGCCGCCTGCTGAATGCCGGGGATGCGGCTGAAAAGGAGAAGTCGCCGGACGGCACACCGCGCAAGGGTCTAGCCGCCGTCATCGTTGCCGCGCTCGCGGTGCCGATCGTGTCAGTCGTCTTTTACTTGCAGACTGGCACCCCGGGGATGCCTGACTTCCCGCTCGCCGAACGTACGGACATCCGCAAGGCGCCCGAAGCCGCCGGTTTCGAGGGGCGTAGTCTCCGTGAACTGGCGGACCGCCTGCAGGAACGCCTGCGTGACAATCCGAACGACGAAAAGGGCTGGACGCTGCTCGGCCGCACCTACGCCAATATCGGCGAGTCGCGTTTGGCGGCCGCGGCCTATCAGCGCGCCGTCGAGTTGACGAACCGCGATCCGGAACTGCTGGCGGATTGGGCCGAAGCCCGACTGATGGCGCGCAACGGTAACTTCACGCCGGAGATCTTCGGTGATTTTCTAGAGGCGCGGGACAAGAATCCGTTGCTGCCGAAGCCATGGTTCTATGTCGGCCTCGACAAAGCCATGGGCGGGGACCTTGAGGGTGCGGCGCAGATATGGACCGACCTCCTGACAATTCAGCCCGCGGACGCGCCGTTCGTCGCCGCGATCCGCGATCAGATCGCCCGGGCCGCCAAGGAAGGCGGGTTCGATGCTTCCAAAATCGAGCCCAGCGACACCGCGAAACGCCTGGCGGAGGGGATGGCGCCAACCATGCCGAGAGAGGCGCCCGCTGCAGGAGGCGACACTGCCGTACCGGCGCAGCCGGGCCCGACCCGCGAGCAGGTCGAAGCGGCTCAGGAGATGACGGCCGAGGAACGCAACGCCTTCATCCGCTCGATGGTGGCACGCCTTGCCGAAAAGCTGGAAGAAAACCCGAACGATCCCACCGGCTGGCAGCGGCTGATCCGCGCCTATGAAGTGCTTGGCGAAACCGAGAAGGCGGCGGAAGCCCGTAAACGCCTTGAGGCCTTGAAGACCAATTGAACGCCTGAAAATCTGGCAAAAACCGTACCGGGCCGGTATACAAACCGCCAATTGAACGACGTCGACAGGTGAAAGCCCGATGAGCATCGGCATCATTCTCGCGCTCGCGACGGCGAGTTTCCTTTGGATGGCGGCCCCCGGCCCCGGTGTGGTTGCGACCGTCGCGCGCTCGGCGGCATTCGGATTCCGCTCGACGGTACCATTTATTCTCGGGATCGCCACCGGCGATCTGATCTATGTGCTGTTCGCAATTCTGGGACTTAGCGTGGTTGCTGAAGTACTGGGTGAGCTTTTTGTCGTCGTCCGCTGGGCGGGGGCGGCGTACCTGATCTATCTCGGCGTAAAAGCCTGGCGTCAGCCTGTCGGCGTCTCGCCGGACGGTGACGCCTGCCCTGCGATCACCGGGCGCGGTCACGTCCGCACCTACGCCGGCGGTCTGTTCCTGGCGCTCGGCAATCCGAAGGTGATCATTTTCTACCTCAGCTTTCTGCCGACGTTCGTAGATTTGACGACACTCAGCCTTGGTGGCGGCATCGCTATCGTTGCGACCGTGCTTTCTGTGCTGATCGCTGTGCTCTCCGGTTACGCGCTCCTGGGCATTCAGGCGCGCCGCCTGTTCAATACCGAACGCGCGCTTCGTAATATCAACCGGGCGGCAGGTTCACTCATGATCGTGGCCGGGTGCTCGGTCGCCGTCCGTAATTAGTCTCAACAAGACCTAAGAAGGAAGTCATGTCCAATCTCAAAACGCTCGACGATCTCGATGTTGCCGGTAAGCGGGTTCTGGTCCGCGTCGATTTCAACGTCCCCATGCGTGACGGCAAGATCACAGACACCACGCGTATCGATCGCGCGCTGGAAACGCTGAACGAACTTGCGGATAAAGGCGCCAAGGTGGTGATCATCTCTCACTTCGGGCGGCCCAAGGGACAGGAAGTTCCCGAGATGAGCCTTCGCCCGGTCGCCGAAGGCCTGGCGAAAATTTCAGGTAAGGACGTCATGTTCGCAAACGATTGTATCGGCGATCAGGCGGGCGAGGTTATCGACGCATGCCCGCCGGGCGGGTTCGTGATGCTGGAAAATCTGCGCTTCCACGCGGGCGAGGAAAAGAACGACCGGGCGTTCGCCCATGCGCTCGCCGCCAACGGCGATGCGTTTGTTTCCGACGCGTTCTCGGTCGCGCACCGGGCGCATGCGTCGACGGAGGGGATCACGCACCTTCTGCCGTCGGCCGCGGGGCGCCTCATGCAGGCCGAGATCGAAGCCCTGACACGTGCGCTGGAAACGCCCGCGCATCCGGTGATCGCGGTCGTCGGCGGCGCCAAGATATCGACCAAGATGGCGGTGCTGGGCCACCTTGCCGAAAAAGTGGATCAGATCGTCATCGGCGGGGGTATGGCGAACACGTTCCTGTACGCCAACGGCATCGGCATCGGCAATTCGCTTTGTGAAAAAGACATGGCGGCCGAAGCGCGGGGCATCGTCGATGCGGCGGCCAATGCGGGCTGCGAGATCGTGCTGCCGCTGGACGCCGTCGTCGCGGCCAAGTTCGAGGAAGGCGCCGAATCCAAAACTGTCGCGCTTTCGGATGTGCCCGACGACATGATGATCCTCGACATCGGGCCCGAGAGCATCGCCGATCTTCAGGCGCGCCTGCAGGACGCGAAAACGGTATTGTGGAACGGGCCGCTGGGCGCGTTCGAGGTCAAACCCTTCGATACCGGCACCAACGCCGTGGCGCGGACCGTTGCCGAGTTGACCGGGGCAGGGACGCTGTTATCGGTCGCAGGCGGTGGCGATACGGTGGCCGCCCTTGCGGGCGCGGGCGCGGAAGAGGGCTTTTCTTATGTCTCCGCTGCCGGGGGCGCATTCCTGGAATGGATCGAGGGCAAATCCCTGCCCGGTGTCGCCGCGCTTATGGCCTAAGCGAACGGGTCGTCGCGCAGTTGATTACGCGAACGGGTCGTCGCGCAGTTGATTACGCGAACGGGTCGTCGTTCGACCGCCGGGGCTCGCGGCGTTCCGACAACTCGCCCGGTTTTGCCGGGTGCACGCGGCTCAGGATGTCGTCCAGCATGTTCTGCAGGTATTCCGACTGATTGAGCAGCTTGTGCGTTGCGTCGAGCGCCTGGTGGGAGGCGGTTTCGGCGATCTCGCGGGCGATGGCGCTGACTTCGGTAAGCGTGTTCCTGATCCGATGCGCGGTGCGCTCGGTCTGATCGGTTGCTTCGCGCAGATGATCGAATCGTTGCGCGTAGAGCCGGTCCGCGTCCGTCGCGCGGCGCTCGGACGAAAATGCGACCAGGTTGTCGTCGCCGTCCCGTTCCGCGTCGCGCGCCGCTTCCTTCCCCGGTGAGCGGAAGGCGAGCAGGTTGCTCTGATCGCGGATCGTCATCACCAGTTCGCCGATATCGTCAACCAGCACCGTCATCTGATCGATGCCTTTGATAAGGGCCTCGGTGCGTTCCACGTCGTTGGCGGCGGCGGTGACGTACTGGGTGAAGTTCTGCAATTGCTGGCTGACCGACGAGATCGGCCCCCCATGCGAGACGTCGCCGATATCGAGCGCAGGGATCGGGCGCGTCCGCTGGCGGCGCGGCTGGGGCTCTTCCATGTATTCCGGTTCGGGTTCGGGTTCCGGTTCGGGCGCTGGCGCCGGTTCCGGGGCGGGCAACGCCTTCATGGGTTCTTCTGCCAGTTTACGCTCGGCCCGCTCGGCACGTTGCTCGGCGGTGTGCGCCCGGTTGGCGGCTTCGTCCGCGTCGACGATCGCCTGGTCAAGCCGGTCGCGCGTGCGCTCGAGATCGTTTCTCAACTGATCGGCCTCGATAATGGTGTCGGCCCAGCCGTCCAGCATGCGTGCAATGCGCCCGAAGTCGTCCTTGTTGCCTTGGGCGGGTACGGTGATGTGGCTGGCGCCACGTGCGATCCGTTCGGTCGCGTCGGCGATTCTCTTGGCCGGGCCGCTCAGGCTCTTGATCAGCAAAAGCCCGAAGAAGAAAAGCCACAGCATGATCGCGAGCGAACCGCCCACCACCGTGTAGCGCGTGAACAGCTGCATGTTGCGGACTTCGGCGGCGGCCTGGATTCTGAGACGTTCGGAAAAGCCGGCAACGCCCGTCAGACTGGGGACGAAATAGTCGAACAACTCTTCGAAACGGCGCGTCTGATCGGCGAGTTCGAAGCGCGCGTTGATGATCGAAAGCATCTGCGTTTCGTGCACTTTCAGAAGGTCGTCGATGCGGGTCTTTTGCGCGGGCGTCATATCTGCCGCGTCGACGAACGCGTGCAGTGCCTCGTAGCGTTTGCGGATTTCTTCCACGCCCTTTTTTGAACCCGACAGGATCGTTTCCTCGCCCTGCTGATCGATGCGTTCGATCTGGTTGATCAGGTTGGCATGACCGCTGTCGCGGAACACGGCGCGCAAATCGGCGGACGCGCGGCGCAGTTGCGCGCTGAGGCCGTCGTCCGTGTTCACCCCGATCTCGCGCTCGGCATTGAGAAACGTCTGGAACTGCTGGTCGTACTGAACCAGGCCATCGCGGATGGTGGTGACGTGCTGTGCCAGCGGCTGCGCCTCGGGGTAGCTGAAAAGCTCGTCCAGGGCCGCCGAGACGTCGGCCAGGTCGGCGGAAAAGCCGTCCGCGATCTCGGTATCGCGGGTCAGCAGGAACTTACGCTGGCGCGCCTGCAGGCTGTAGGTGCCGCGTTCGACGGTATTCGCCAATTCGTCGATCCGCGCCGCACGCTGCAGGTTCTGAAGCGACTCATCGAGGCGCTGGTCAACGTGGTAATAGAGGGCCGCCAACCCGGCGGCGGCGAGTAGGCAGGCGAGAAAATAAAGCCATGACCGGGCTGCCAGGCTGAGGCCGCCCAGAAACGTCCGCTCGCCGAAGCCGGTGCTCGCGGTGTCGTAGTCCGTGTCCTCGTCGCGTGCTGCGCGGATTGCCATCGTCTTCCCCTAGCCCCCCGGGCCGATCCCAAGGGAGTCGTTTATACCACCCCGGGGCCGTCTTCGCAGCCGCATTTGCAGCTAAAAGCTATTCCTGACACTATGAGCCCGATCGTTGGCCGATTTCGATCAGGGGTCGGATAATCCGATGTTCAGATGAGCGACAAAACCGACAGCGCTGCAGATAAACAAGCTCAGGGGCCCGTCGTACGCGCGGTACCCGAGGGCGATGACCGTGAACGCATGATGTGCGTGGATTGCGGCTTTATCCATTACGACAATCCGCGCATCGTCGCCGGCGCCGTGTGTACGTGGGAAGACAAGATCCTGCTGTGCCGCCGTGCGATCCCGCCCCGGGTCGGTTATTGGACGATCCCGGCAGGATACCTTGAGCTGAACGAAACGGTCGACGAAGGCGCGAAGCGCGAGGTTTACGAGGAATCCGGTGCGCGGGTCGAGATGGGCGGTTTTCTGGGAATGTTCGAGATTCCCCGTATTTCGCAGATTTACATGATCTATCAGGCCGCCATGACCGGGCCGGAACTCGATCCGGGTCCCGAGAGCATCGAAGCGGCCTTGTTCGCCTGGGATGACATTCCGTGGGAGGAACTGGCGTTCCCGAGCGTGACATGGGCGCTCGAGGTCTATCGCGACGGCGGTACGCCCCGGTTCGAGATATTTCGTCATCCCTGACGGCGCGTCACTTATCCACAGGCATCGGGGTGCTGAACCGGCATCGGTTTACCGCCCGTTAACCCTTTTCCCGCTAGCGTTCATGCGTGGAAGGGACGGGGTTAGGTATGACAGACGGGGTCAATGTCACATTCGGTGGCGCGGGTGCCGCGAAGCCGGTACGCAGCCACTATCAATCCGAGGGCGTGCGCGAAGTGCGCTCCCGCGCGCAGTTTCTCGAGCAGACACAGTCGCCGCAGGAACAGGCCGGGCTGAAGCGCCTTCGCGGCCTTCTGAGCCAGGGTCAGCCGCTCGATCAGAACGCGCCGCGCGGATACTACCTGAACATCAACGTGTAACAGGCGCCGTCATGGGACGGCGGGTGTTTCATGGTTTTCTCCTTAATCTGCTGGGCATGCTGTTGCCGGCCGTGGCGCTTGGGGCAAACCTGGAAGTCGAGATTGTCGGCCTCGCATCCGACAGGGGCGATGTGCATGTCGCGCTCTACGACAATCCGTCCGCGTTTCCCAAGTCGGACGGCATGCTTTCCGAGACCGAGGTCATACCGTCGGGCCGGGTCGCCAAGGCCGTTTTTTCGGGGCTAAAGTCCGGACGTTATGCGATCGCCGTCTATCACGATGAAAACGGCAATCACGATTTCGACCAGGGCATCTTCGGCATCCCGTTGGAGGATTACGGCTTTTCCAACGACGCTCCGGTGTTTCTTGGTCCGCCGAGTTTCGGCGACGCCGCGTTCGACGTCACCGAGCCCGGGACAACCATCAAAATAGACCTTGGATCCTGACGTTCGGTCGGATTCAACAGTCGCTGCAGGGACCGTCGAAGTCGGTGAACGGTGCCGCGATCAGCAACGGGAACTGCGGCATGCCGGCAATGCCACCGCCGCCGCCGTCCTGCGCCAGAACCAGGTAGGTCCGCTGCACGTCCTTGGGGGGCGGCGGCGCGTCGTCCTTTTTCATCTGGTAGACGGTCTCGATCCGGAGCGGCACGGTGACACCCCGGATTTGCATCGACTGCATGAACGTCTGTGCTTCGTTGGGGCCGAACGAGTTTCCTTTGGGCACGCAGTGATATCCGAACAGTGCTTTCGCGGGCCTGAGTTGCCGGTCGTTCGGGCGGGTATCCCATGTCGATGAGAACCCGGCGCATTCACGGCCCGATTCTATTTGCCGATACGGTTGGACCCAAAACTCGGCGACCGCGTTCTTCATCAGGAACGTTTCGCCGAGCTTGAGCGTCTGTCCCTGATTGAAACGCCACATCTTGAGCGAGTCGGCGATCAGCTTCTGGAAGTTGAGAGCCGTATCGCCACGGTGATTCCGCGATACCTGCGCGTAAAGGATTTCCGCCTGACCCTTCTCGGAACGGTAGAGGGTGTATTCCTCTATCAGGCGTTTGTCGTTATAGGTGACCCGCACCGGCTTGGCGTCCGCATATGCAGGTGCTTCCAGAAGGACCATATTGCGATCCTCCTCAAGCTGACGGAACGTGCTGGTATTGATCTTGTCCTGGTTTGCGACCGTGACACAGCCGCTCACGGCAGTTGCTGCAATGGTCAGTGCGCAGATCGTTTTGACGGATTTCATGTATGACATTTTCCGATCTTCCTTGATTACCAGCCGGCCCCCGGTCGGCTCAGGTAGTCTTCCTCGTCCTTTGTGGATGTACGTCCGAGCGCGGCATTCCTGTGCGGGAAGCGACCGAAGGTCTCGATCACGTCGCGGTGCGCGACCGCATATTCCGTATAATCATCATAGCCCATTTCCGTGAACAATCGAACGGACTCGTTCTGGTCTGCGAGATTCTCCGAATGTTCGAACGGCAGGTAAAGGAACATGCGGCGGTGCGGCGCCGGTTGTTGTTTATCGAATGCAAGGGATACGGCTTCCTTGGCCCACGTCAGCGCCAGCGGGTCGGCGGCGAAAGCGTCCAACGTGCCGCGATAGATGTTTCGTGGGAATTGATCCAGGGCGATGACGATTGCCAGATAGTCGTCCGCCGTCTCGGCTTTGCCGTCGAACGCACCGCCCTTGGCGGCTTCATGGATGGCACCGAAGCGCGATTTGATTTCGGCATCGGTTTCCGGTGTCGACTTGAACCAGAACGGCTGGCGTTTTTCAGCCGCCTTCTCGTCGAGGCCGCCGAACCAGAATTCCAATATGGAACGTGTGACGTCGGACATGGTGATCTTTTCGGACATGAACCTATATATGGACGGGATTTCCCGCCCGCGAAAGGGGGCCGTGCTTGACCGGGCGTCAACTTGGCGTGAGCATGCCGCAATGCCTGCTCATCCGCCCGATCATCTGATAGGCTGGCTGCCGTTGCAGTTCCTGTTGGTGAAACACGCTCACGCATGAAGCGATCCATTCTGGCCCTGATTTTCGCGGCGATTGCCGCCGTTACCGTCGGCGTCGTTTACATCACCGTGCCGTGGGTCGCGGCATGGATGATCGGTGGCTACTTGGCGGAAAAAGGATTCCCCCAAGCGACGTTCAGGATCACGGACATCGGCCTGACCCGGGCGTCTATCGCCGATATCGACCTTGGCTCGGAGAGCAATGTACGTGTCCGGCGTGTCACGGTTGATTACTCGCCCGGACGTTTGGCGCGCGGGGTCATCGATGCCGTGCGTATCGAACAGCCCGAGGTTCCCCTCGGTGTCGACGCCACGGGCCTCGATTACGGGGTGTTGAGCCGGTTCCTCGAGCCGTCCGGCGATGCGCCGGCCGGGCCTCGAATGCGCCTTCTGGGGCCGTTGACCGTTTCGGCCGGGCTCTTGAACATTACATCCCCGCTTGGCGATGTGGATGCCGCCGTTGAGGGTGTTGTGCTGCTGACCGACGGCATCGGGTCGGACGCCAATCTGCAGTTCGCGCTGCAACATCCCAAGGCGCAACTGAGCGGACGGGCGCGCGGTATTCTCGACCCCGAAAACCAGTTGCAGCTCACCCTCGATATTCAGAACGCCTCCAGCGACGCGCGCGTGGCGTTCACGGAAATGCAGGGGGCCGTCAACATCACGGGCGATATCTCGAACGCGCTTCAGGGCGGCGGGTCGCTGACGCTCCATGACGTGCGTATCGATGGTGTGCCGCTCGGCAACGTCGATTTGGCGGGCGAGGTCAGCGGCAAGTCGGCGCGCGCGGAATTTCTGATGGGGGGCACCGGGACCGGGCTTTCCATGCAGGTGCAGGCGACAACCGATGACGTATTCGACCCGGCGGCCAGCCTGCGGCTTTCCGGTGAAGTCGCCACCGACGGTTTGAAGGGGCCGTTTGTCTTGCCGATTCCCGTCGATGTCGTCGGCGCCCTCGACTTCGATGTCGCAGGCTCCAGGCGCGATTTCCAGGCTTTGCCGGGGATGGTTGCCCTCAACGCCATCCGTGCCGTCGACGGCATTTCCGGATGGATCGACCTCACGCACCTGGGACTGGCCGCGCCGAACGGCGTCGACGCGACCCTGGACGGCAAACTCGACCTCGCGGTCGATCCACGCGGATGGCGCTTGCAGCCCGCGGCAGACCTGAATTTCGATCTCGGTCTGCCGAGCGGTGGACCTGACCGGCGCTTTGCCCTCTCGCTTCGTGGGCTTTCCGGGGTGCCGTTTCTGGCGGGCGGGCCGACATCGGCGGACCCACTCCGCATTGCCGGTAGCTTCGACGGTTTGTTCAACGGCTGGTTCCCGTTCGCCGGCGATGCCGGTGGCACGCTTTGGCCGGCAACGACCGACGGTTTGATGTTCGAGAACGTGGCCGTCAGGTTCGACCCCTGGCAAATGCGGGTCGGTGGCATGGAAATCGTCGCCGACCAGATCGGTGTGCGTATATCGGGCCCGTTGAGAGGGCTTGAGTTGGAGCTGGCGGCCGATGCCGGCTTTTCCGGGTCGCCCGCGAAAGACGTCTCGATCGAGGGCGGGCGGATATCGCTCGCGGGCAGTATCGGTTACGGCCCCGATGGTATCCGTGTGTTTCCCGAAGGATGCGCCGACCTGCGTGCCACAGGCATCGCCGCCGGGGCGGTGAGATTGCGGCCGGGCCCGATCTCCGTTTGTCCACGCGGCGAGAACACACCACTCGTTCACGCTGTAACGGACGATAAGGGGCTCAAGCGTGTCGACATCGCGGCCATCGTCAACAGCACCGAGGTTGCGCTGAAGGGGATGGGCCCTTACCCGGTTTCCGGCACGCTGCCCCGGTTCGATGGCACGGCCAGCTTCGACGCCGCACGCGGCATATGGTGGGCCAAGTTCGCGTCCTTGGGCGGCAACATGAAAGCGGAAGGGCTGGATCTCGCGGCGGCCGCCATCGACGGCAACGTCAATCTGGAGGGGCGGGAAACGCTCCTGAGTGCGCGCGTCGAGCTGAACGGCGCATCGATTACCGACGCACGCCGGCCGATGCGGATTGCGCCGCTGGTGCTCATGGGGAAGGCCGAGTACACACCGTCCGCTGTCGGCTTCAAGGGCGACCTGGGGTTCACGGACGGCCCGGTGATGGCGCTCGACGCCCGTTATCGTGTCTCTGAGCGGCGCGGTTCCCTTCAAGCCGACCTGCCGGCTTGGTCGTTCACAAAGGGGCGCGCCCAGCCGCAGGATTTGTTCCCGCCGCTCAAGGGGGTGGTCACCGATGTCTCCGGCAGTTTGAAGGCCGAGGCGCGGATCGGCTGGACCGGCAGCCGCACCACGTCGACCGCGCGGATCGAACTGGGCGAAATCGGCTTTGGGACGGCGCCGGCAGAGATCGCGGGCGTCAGCGGTCAGGTTGAGATCGCCGACCTTCTTCATCTGAAGACGGACCAACCGCAGACGCTGAGCGTTGGCTTGCTGGACGCCGGATTGCCGCTTCGGGGCGGCACACTGACGTTCGATCTGCCGGGCAAGGACGCGGTTCATATCGTCAAGGCAAGCTGGCCCGTTGCCGGCGGGACCCTTGAATTGAACAACCTCAATATCCCGTTCGACCGCCCGCCCGATCTGGTCGTTGCCGATCTCAAGAACCTCGATGCCGCGGATCTTGCCCGCAATCTCGACATCGACGGATTGGAAGCCGATGGCACGCTGGCGGGCAGTATTCCGGTTCGCATCACCGAGGACGGCCCGGTGATCGACGACGCACGCATCTGGTCATTGAAGAATGGCGGGTTGAAGTTCCGCTCCCAGGTGGCGCTCGAAAGTTTGAAGCAAAGCGGCGAGATGGCGGAGCTTCTCTCCCGTGCGCTGTCGGATTTCCGCTATACCGACCTGCAGATGTCGATGAACGGACCGCTTTCGGGCGACATCACCGCAAAGGCCAAGATCGAAGGCGCGAATCCGGCGCTCTATGACGGCAAGCGCATCGAACTCAACGTCAGCCTGCAAGGAGCCTTGCGGGACCTGCTGCAAAGCGCTAGCGTTATCCAAGACCTTCCGGGGAACATCCGGGACCAAGTGCAGAGTCCTTCCGGAAAGCCGTAGGAGGAGTAAACAGGCGGAGCGCGACCGATGTCGTACCGTAACATTTGTGCTGTACTCGCCACGGTGTCACTTGCATTTCCGATCATCGCCTGCGAGCCCAGGGTCAAAGTCGAGGCCCCGGAAAAACCCATCGTCATCAATCTGAACGTGAAGATCGAACACGAGGTGCGGGTCCGCGTCGAAAAGGACATCGACCAGGCCCTCAAGAACAATCCGGCGCTGTTCTAGGAAAGACCACGATGACAAAGTTGCTTCATATTATCGCCATTGCCGTCTTGTCGCTGACGCTTTTCAGCGCGTCGCCGGTTTCGGCGCAGTCCGTGACCCTTCAGGAAGCGCAGGCGCGCGGACTGGTGGGCGAGCGGCAAGATGGATATGTCGGGATCGTGAAGAACGCGCCGGGCGTCCAGCAACTGGTCGACGAGATCAATCTGCAGCGCCGTCAGCTTTATCGCGATATCGCGCGCAAGAATTCGATCCCGATCGACACCGTCGAGCGGTTGGCGGCCGAAAAGGCCATCGGCAAGGCGGCAAGCGGCGAGTACGTTCAGGATGCCGCCGGAAACTGGGTGAAAAAGCCATGACCGGTGACGAAACTTTCAAACACTGGATGAAGACCGTTCAGGCCGTCGATCTGGGCGAGCGTGAGATCATGGACCCGGCGCGTTCGGGCAAATCGGTCGGCGAGATCGTCCGCGATGCAGGTGGCGGCCTCGTATTCGATACCGAACCTGCACGATACTACAAACTGCTCCGCGAACTGGCGCCCGGCAAGGGCGGAAAGTGACTCCGTGACCGATCTTCCAAGCAATCCATGTGACGCCACATTGACCGAGATCGCCGCCGCGATCGCAGCGGGCCGTGTGTCGTCGTCCGAGGTGACCGAGGCGTCCGTCGCACGTCTCAAATCTTATAACGAGGCTCTTAATCTTCTTGCCGGGCTCGACGAGGGCGATGCTCTGCGTCAGGCCAAGGAAGCGGATGCCGCGCCGGGCCGTCAGCCGCTTTCCGGCGTGCCGCTGGCGCACAAGGATATGTTCTATCGCCCGGGACGGCTGAGCGAGTGCGGCTCGAAAATCCGCAAAGGCTTCATGCCGGATCAACTCTCCGGTGCGCTCAAGCGCCTCGACGCCGCAGGCGCCCTCGATATCGCCAGGTTGAATATGGTCGAGTTCGCGCTCGGCGTCACCGGTCACAACGAGATCACCGGCAATGTCCGTAACCCGTGGAACCCGTTACACATCACGGGCGGCTCATCGAGCGCGTCGGGCGCCGCCGTCGCGGCACGTGCGACGTTCGGGGCTTTGGGATCCGATACCGGGGGCTCGGTCCGGCTTCCCGCCGCTTGCTGCGGCGTGGTCGGCATGAAGGTGACGATGGGCCGGGTCAGCCGCTTTGGGGCGATGCCGCTTTCGCACACGCTGGATACCATCGGGCCGCTGACACGGACGGTCACGGACAACGCGCTGATGCTCTCGGTGATTGCCGGGTACGATGCCGACGATGCATCCTCCGCCGACGTGCCGGTCGGCGACTACCTGGGCGGGATTGAAGATGGCGCGAAGGGTCTGAAGATCGGGCTGGCGACGAGTCATTTCATGGAGGGGATCGACGACGAAATCGGGGCGCGTTTCGACGCCGCCGTCGAGGTGATGAAGAAAGCGGGCGCCGAGATCGTCGACGTCGATTTGCCCGAAGCGATCCAGTATTCCAACGCGCTCACCAGCCTGGTCACGGCGACTGAAGGCGCGGCGTTACACCAGCGCTGGATGGAGACGCGTGGGGACGAATATGGAAAGCAGACCTTCGCGCGCTTCGCCGGCGGCTTTGCGACGCCGGCCACGCGCTATGTGCAGGCGCTGAATTTGCGGACCGCGCTGCTCGCCGAATTCAACGATATGGTGTTCGGCAAGGTCGACGCCCTGATGACGCCGATGATGATCATGGACATCCCGACGATCAAGGAAACCGACGTCGGCGACGGCCCCAACGCGGCGGCGATGCTGCAACGTGTCGGGCATTGTTCGCGTCCGGTGAATTTCCTCGGCCTGCCGGGGTTGAGTGTGCCCAGCGGCTTCGCCAAATCCGGTCTTCCGTCGTCGATCCAGTTCGTTGGCCGGCCGTTCGACGAAGCCACGCTTTATCGCCTGGGACGCGCCTATGAGCGTGAGACCGAATGGTTTAAAACGGCCCCCGATCCGGCATCGTGGGACAAGGCCGCATGACCGAACCGTTCATCAGAATATCCGGCCTCACCAAAAGCTTCGGCGCCAAGCATGTTCTCAAGGGTGTCGACCTCCATGTCGAAGAAGGGGAATCGCTGGTGCTGATCGGCACGTCGGGCTCCGGCAAGACGCTGCTTTTGAAATGCGTTCTGGGTCTGATCCCGGTCGACAAGGGTAAGGTCGTCGTCGGCGGTGAAGACACCGCCAGGTTCAAAGGCGACAAACGCGACGCCTTCATCGCGCGCACGGGGATGCTGTTTCAGCGCTCAGGTCTGTTCGACAGCTTGAGCACGTGGGAGAACATCGGCTTTCGCGCGTTGCAGGAAAGCGACGCCGACCGCGATCAGGTCAGACATGCCGCCATCGACAAGCTGGTGATGGTCGGGCTGGACCCGCACGTCGCCGATCTTTCGCCGGCGGAGCTTTCGGGGGGTATGCAGAAGCGTGTCGGGATCGCGCGCGCGATCTTCGGCGATCCGGAAATTCTATTGCTCGACGAGCCGACGGCGGGCCTCGACCCGATCATGTCGAACGTGATCAACGATCTGATCCTCGATCTCGTCCGGCAGATCGGTTGCACCGCGATCTCCATCGACAGCGACATGGCGGGTGCAGAGCGCCTCGGCGACAAGGTCGCGATGCTGCATGACGGCAAGATCATCTGGCACGGCCCGGCGGATAAGATGACCGGCAGCGGCAATGACTATGTCGATCAACTGGTGCATAGCCGTGCAGACGGCCCCATCGACATGCCGGTGACGACCCCCTGATGGCGGACGTGTTGGAGAAATTCCCCCGCGTGCCGCTGGCGTTCGCGCCGACACCGTTGGAGCATCTGCCAAATCTGTCGGCGTCTCTGGATGGCCACGACATCTGGATCAAGCGCGACGACTGCACCGGCTTCGCGCTTGGGGGAAACAAGGTTCGCAAGCTTGAATTCCTGATGGCCGAGGCGCAGGCGCAAGGCGCGACGGTCATCGTTACAGCCGGCGGTACTCAGTCCAACCACGTGCGTCAGACCGCAGCCGCGGCGGTGCGTCTCGGCATGAAATGCCACTGTGTTCTGGAACGCGTGCGTACCGACGATCTTTACGAGCGTAACGGTAACGCACTGCTGGATCATTTGTTCGGAGCGGTGCCCAAGTTCATCGACAAGGATGCCGACATGGACGCCGCCATCGCGGCAATGAAGGACGAGCTGACGGCGGCGGGCGAAAAAGTCTACGTGGTGCCGGTCGGCGGCTCCAATCCATTAGGTGCGCTCGGCTACGTGGTTTGCGCGTTCGAACTGGCGGCGCAACTTCGCGAAGCGGGCGTTCACCCGGGCTTGATCGTTCACGCCAGCGGCAGCGCCGGCACGCAGGCGGGACTTTTGGTCGGTCTTGCGCTGGCGGGCCTCGAAATCGCGGTGGTGGGCATGTGCGTCAGCCGCGCCGGACCGGATCAGCAGAAAAAGGTCCGCGCGCTGGTTTCCGAGACCTGCGACTTCATCGGCCGTCCCGACCTGACCGATGTGATCGAGGTCAACTGCGACGGCACATATGTGGGGTCGGGGTACGGCGTCGAGACCCCGGAAATGGCGGATGCGGTGCGCCTTCTGGCGCGGACCGAGGGGATATTCCTGGACCCGGTCTATACCGGGAAAGCGATGGCCGGGCTGGTCGATTACGCCAGGACCGGAAAGCTTGCCGGCGCCGGCCCGGTGCTGTTTTTGCACACGGGCGGCACGCCGGCATTGTTCGTCTATCCGGATATCGCGGACGGCTGATCCGTCATTTTACCGACGAGAACGCGGTCGGCTTCAGGATGTGGTTGGAAATGCCCTTGAGGATGGGGCCGTCCTTTTCACTGTCGGCGCGCGCCTTGATCCATTCCGGATCGGCCTGGAACGCGTTCCATTTCTCTTCGCGTTCGGCAAGGCTCTCCCATTCCAGCATGTAATAGAGGTCGTGGTTGTTGTCGCCGATCTCGACCGTCCAGAACCCGGCCTGGCGGATGCCGTGTTCGTCCCATTTCTTGAGGGTCACTTCCTCGAAGCGCTTCAAAAGGGCCGGCATGCGGCTGGGGGCGCAATGATAGATGCGAAGCTCGTAAAGCATGGTGTCGTCTCTCCCTAAGATGCGTGGACCGGATCGGCCCATCGTTTTGGTCGGCGAAGCTTAATCCGTCGATTGGCGGCGACCAAGCCTGCTTATCAGGAAAGCTGGATGACGATCACGCCGCTGACGATCAACGCCGCTGCCAGCCAGCGCTGCCAGCCGAACTTCTCGCCCAGGAACACAGCGCCGATCACGGCGGCGAACAGGACCGATGTCTCGCGTAACGCTGTCACGGACGCCAGCGCACCTTCGACGAAGGCATAAAGGACAAGGCCATAGGCGACCTTGCCGAGGATGCCTGCGCTCACGGCGGGCTTCCATTTCTCGGCGACGAAATTCACGAAATCCCAGCGCCGGAAGGCGATCACCCACAAAAAGAACGGAAACCCCTCAAGCGCATGCAGCCAGACGATATAGGCGAACGCGTCGCCCTTTCGGATGCCGATCCCGTCGACGACCGAATAAGCGGCAATGTGAAGACCGACGAGCACGGCCAGCGCGAACGGCAGGATATTGCCCTTGTGCCTGAGCGCTTTTTCGAAGCCCATCGACATGATGCCGATGGAAACGAGCGCGATTCCAAGCATGGCGATGGCGTTCGGAAATTCCGACGCCCAGATCGCCGCACCGACCGCGATCATCAACGGTGCCGCGCCGCGCGCCAACGGATAGACGAACGAGAGATCGCCGACCCGATAGGCGTTGATCAGGGTCAGGTGATAGGTGGTGTGGATGGCGACGCTGGCGATGATGAACGGCCACGCCTCCGATGACGGCAAGGGGACGAACCAGACGAGGATGCTCCCCAGTACCACGCCCATCCCCTGGACGCAGGTCGCCATAAGCAATCTGTCGCCGGAGAATTTGACGAGCGCATTCCACGACGCGTGCGTCAAGGCCGCCACCAGCACGATGGCGATGAGGAACGGATCGAGCTGCATCGAAAAACCGGCGCCGGATCAGGCGGCCGGCAATCCCATCAGGGCGCGGGCGAAGGCGCGGGCTTCGAACGGGCGCAGGTCGTCGATCCCTTCCCCCACGCCGACGGCGTGGACGGGTATCGAGAATTTTTCGGCGAGACCGATGACGACGCCGCCCCGGGCCGAGCCGTCGAGCTTGGTCATGACGAGGCCGGAAACGTTGACCATTTCCTTGAACGTTTCGACCTGGCTGTGCGCGTTCTGGCCGATCGTGCTGTCCATGACGAGCAGCGTGGTGTGCGGGGCGGTCTCGTCGATCTTCTTGATGACGCGGATGATCTTCTCCAGTTCCGCCATCAGGTCCTTGCGGTTCTGAAGCCGGCCGGCGGTGTCGATCATGACGACGTCGATATTCTGTTGTTTCGCCTGCTCGAGCGCGCCGTAGGCGAGTCCCGCGGCGTCGGCGCCGTGATTCCCCGAAACGACAGGGCAGTCTGACCTTTCGCCCCAAACCTGCAATTGTTCGACGGCGGCGGCGCGGAAGGTGTCTCCGGCGACGAGCATCACCGACTTGCCTTCGGATTTGAAACGGTTGGCGAGCTTGCCGATCGTCGTGGTCTTGCCCGATCCGTTAACGCCGCAGACCAGGATCACATGCGGCTTGCGCGCATCGTCGATCTCAAGCGGCTGCGCCACCGGATCGAGCACGGCCGCCATCTCGTCGGCCAGCGCTTCCCGGACTTCCTCGTCGGTGACGTCCTTGTCGAACTTGGACTTGGCGAGTGCGTTCACCAGCTTGGCCGACGTGGCGACGCCGATGTCGGAGGTGATCAGGACCTCTTCCAGTTCATCCAACGCGGCCTGGTCGAGCTTCCTGCCCCGGAACAGCGAGCCGATGGAGCCTGCGATCTTGTCGGATGATTTGCCGAGGCCCCGGCGCAGACGCCCGAGCCAGCCCGTGGGTTCGCCGTCACTCATGACAAACGCTGCACCGTGAGTGCGTTGTCGGAAACACCGGTGACGCGGCCCGTCACGATCTCGCCTGCCTCGGCGCCGCCGGCGATCACGGCGGGGACGTAGTGTTCAGTCAGGCCGCGGTCGTCCTTTTCGATCAGGACGTGTACGTCGCTGCCGATCCGGTTCTGCATAAAGCTGGTGAGCGCAGCGTCGCCGGCGAGACGCAGCCGCTCGGCGCGCGCCTTTCGCTCGGGGACATCGACCGACGGCATCTTCGCGGCTGGCGTGCCTTCGCGCTCCGAATACGGGAAGACGTGAAGATGCGTCAGCCCCATCTCGGCAACGGCGGCGAGGGTGTGTTCGAACATTTCGTCGGTTTCCGTCGGGAACCCGGCGATCAGGTCGGCGCCCAGTACCACGTCGGCCCGCGCCCGGCGGGCGCGATCGGCGACGCGGATCGCATCGTCGCGCAAGTGACGGCGCTTCATCCGCTTCAAGACCATGTCGTCCATCGCCTGCAGGCTGAGATGCAGATGCGGCATCAGGCGCGGTTCGTTCTCGAGTACATCGAACAATGTATCGTCCATCGCGGCGGGGTCGAGCGAGCTCAAGCGCAGCCGTTCCAGTTCCGGCACCTGAACAAGAAGCCGTTTCACGATCTCGCCCAGGCGAGGGCGGCCGGGCAGATCGGATCCGTAGGAACAGATGTCGACCCCGGTCAGTACGATTTCGCGGTAGCCTTCGAGGACGAGGGTGCGGGTCTGCTCGACGATGGCGCCCAGCGGCACGGAACGGTTGTTGCCGCGCGCGAACGGGATGATGCAGAACGTGCAGCGGTGGTCGCAGCCTTGTTGAATCTGCACGAACGCGCGGGCCCTGCCGTCGAAGCCTTTGACCAGGTGCGATGCGGTCTCGCGCACGGTCATGATGTCGGCGACCTTCACCTCCGGATGGCCGTTGAGGCCGGCGAAAGTCTCGGCCTTCATTTTCTCTTCGTTGCCGATGACATGATCGACTTCCGGCATGTCCGCGAAGCCCGTCGGGTTCAATTGCGCGGCGCAGCCGGTGACGATGATCTTTTTCCCAGGGTTCTTGCGATGCATGCGGCGGATTGTCTGGCGTGCCTGGCGTTCGGCTTCGGCCGTCACCGCGCAGGTGTTGACGATGATCGCGTCATCCAGATTGGCGCGTCCGGCATGGTCGCGGATGACCTCGCTTTCGAACGCGTTCAGGCGGCAGCCCATGGTGATGACCTGCGTGTCGCTCATGCGGGCGCTCCCATCAGGTTGGGCGAGATGACGCCTTCGAAGCTGGTGGCGAACGGGCCGGTCTGGGTGACGCGGTTGTCGCTCGTGTGTTCGACGATCAGGGTGCCGCCCATCAATTCGACCTCGACCCGCGCGCCGGTCAGGCCGCGCCGGTGCGCGTTGACCGCCGTCGCGCAGGCGCTTGAGCCGCTGGCGAGCGTGATCCCCGCGCCGCGTTCCCACACCCGGACGCGGATTTTGCTGTCGGACAGCACCTGCACCGCCTGCACATTGGTACGTTCGGGGAAGAGCTCGTGGTGTTCAATCTGGGGCCCGAAAGTCAGAAGGTCGATGGCGTCCGCGTCGGGGACGAAGAAACTTGCGTGGGGGTTGCCGACATTGACGCAGGCCGGGTCGCTGAGCGGCCCGACCGTCAAATCGACATGAAGCGTGTCCATCTCGTGCGCCAGCGGGATTGACCGCCAATCCGTGTTGACCGGCCCCATATCGACGGTGACCAGGCCGCCGTCGGCGCGCCAGGTTTTAAGGTTCCCGGCCAGTGTTTCGATCACGGCCCGGTCCGTGTCCATTTCGTTCATCAGCTGATCGGCGATGCAGCGCGTGGCATTGCCGCACGCACCGACCTCACCGCCGTCGTGGTTGCGGATGCGCATAAAGACGTCCGCGTCCCCGTTCTGAGGCGGTTCAAGCACGATGAACTGGTCGCAGCCGACGCCGGTGTGGCGGTCGGCAATGCGCTTCGCCTGTGCATCGTCAAAGGCGATCGGGCGCGTGCGTGCGTCGATCACGACAAAGTCGTTCCCGAGCCCGTGCATCTTCCGAAATGGCAAACCGTTGTTCATGGCGCACGATATAGGTCCCAGAGGCCCCGGAAGTCCATAGCGAAGGTGAAATCCGCCTTAATCCGCGTATAGGAAATGGTGAATGTGAAATGCCGCTTGCAGAGGCGCGTAAATATAGTCGCGGCCGATCGGACAGGCGCGCCGGGCCAAGCAGCCGCCCGTCAGGCAGTCCTCTCCGGTGGCGCTACCGATATGGGCGCGGCACGCCGGCACGTCGTAGCCGCCGGGCGTGAAGGCGCCGACAGGGCACGTCGTCAGGCAGGGTTTGCCGGTGCAGGTATCGCATGGCGGCGGCGATTTTGCCGTGGGTGCGGGAATGTCCAGCCTGTCGGTGAACATGAATGCCGCACGATAAGCGTGCCACATGCCATATACCGGGTGAATCAGCGGACCGATCGGGGACGGCGATACGTCGTCCGCGGCGATGGCCCAGCGCTGAAACGGATGGTAGGGCGGCCCCTCGAACGGGAACACCGCGTGAGCACCGAAGTCGGCGGCAATCGGGGACAAAACGTCCCTTGTCCAGGTATCCAAGGGGTGTGGCAGATTCGCCATGGCTTCGGAAAAAACGCGCCACATGTGGGCGCCCTTATTGCCGATCAGCACGAGAGTTCTAATATTCTTGCCTGAAATCAGGAGATCGTCCCGCGCCGGATGAAAAGCGCCGCGCGTCGAAAGGCCATACCGGTTCAAGTGACGATCAAGGTCCACGGTTATCATCCCGATACCGTGCGACGAAGCCGTAAAAGGGTCAACGGTTGCAAAGGGTCAGACGATGAGCGATTGATCATCAGTATTTTCTAATATACCTTCCGTGCGACTCATTATTAGTCGCCCTCTACGTTACCCTCCGGAGCCACGAGCCCGTGCCGACCATACGATTCAAAAAGCTTAATTTACAGAACCACAACTTTCAGGAACTCTATAACACTTATTGCTACTGGAACGAGAAAAAGGCGCAAGCAGGGAGTGTGGCGCCGTCGTGGTCGGATGTCAATCTCCTGGACCTGCCGTCCGAACTGCTGCCGAAACTATGCGTCGTGGATGTGAGCGGGGACCGTCCGGATTTCACCTACCGGTATTGGGGGACGGCACTGACCGGCATGCATCACTACGATCTATCGGGGAAGTCGGTGCTGAAGCTGACCCCGAGTGACTATGCCGAATGCGTCTGGGAGCAGTACAACGAGGTTTACACGACCGCCGAGCCGCACACGTATTTGACGGAGATCCCTCTGGAATCCGGCTTTTTCAGCTTCTACGTGGCGACCCGGATGCCGTTGTCGTCGGATGGCGAGACCATCGACAAGATCCTCGTCGCCGAGGAATACGGACAGACGCGCGACGAACTCAAGACGTTGTTCAACGAGTTGCCGTGAGCCTGATCGCCGGGAGTGCCCGTAAAGCTTGACTTCCCGGCCGTGCGAACATAATTTGCCGCCGATTTCAGGGTAATCCGAAACCCACGCCTCGAGGGGCGCCGCCAATCCGCGAGTTTCGCGCACTGGCGCGAAACGTGTTGTGTGTGTTCGGTCACCCGGTAACAACGGGAACTGGCGATGTTTGAAGGCCTGCAAAGTAAACTTGGCGATATCTTCGACGGCCTCAAAAAACGGGGCGCGCTGAAGGAAGCCGACGTCGACGCCGCGCTGCGCGAAATCCGCGTTGCGCTGCTGGAAGCCGACGTTGCGCTTTCGGTCGTCAAATCGTTCATCGACGGCGTTCGCGACAAGGCCGTTGGGCAGGAAGTGCTGCGTTCGGTTCAGCCGGGTCAGCAGGTCGTCAAGATTGTCCACGACCACTTGGTCGAGATGCTGGGCGGCACGGTCCCGGAAAGTCTGAACACCGAAGTCAGCCCACCCGCATGTATTTTGATGGTCGGTCTTCAGGGCTCGGGTAAGACGACGACGTCGGCCAAGATCGGTCTGCGTCTCAAGACACGCGACAAGAAAAAAGTCCTCATGGCGTCGTTGGATATCTATCGTCCGGCCGCGCAGCAACAGTTGCAGCAGCTCGGCCAGCAGACGGACGTGCAGGTCCTGGCCCCGATCTTCGGCGAACAGCCGGTTGCCATCGCCAAGCGCGCGATGCAGACCGGCCGCACGGAAGGTTACGATGCGGTCATCCTCGATACCGCGGGCCGCCTTCATATCGATCAGGAACTGATGGGCGAAGTGGCGCAGGTTCGCGACGTCGCCAAACCGTCCGAGACGCTGCTTGTCGTCGACGCCATGACTGGTCAGGACGCGGTCAACCTGGCAAAGGAATTCGACGAGAAGGTCGGCATCACCGGCATCGTGCTGACCCGTGTCGACGGCGATGCACGGGGCGGTGCGGCGCTGTCCATGCGCTCCGTGACCGGCAAGCCGATCAAGCTTCTGGGCACCGGCGAAAAGATGGATGCCCTCGACGCCTTCGATGCGAACCGTGTCGCGGGCTCGATCCTGGGGATGGGCGACGTGGTCGGCCTCGTTGAGAAAGCCCAGCAGGTCGTCGAAGAGGAAGAGGCCGAGAAGCTCGCCAAGAAGATGATGAAGGGCGAGTTCACGCTGGAGGACATGGTGGATCAGTTCCGCAAGATCCGCCAGATGGGCAGCCTCGACGGCATCCTCGGCATGTTGCCGGGCGCGGCCAAGGCCAAACAGCAGATGGCGGCGGCCAACGTCGACGACAAGATGCTGGCGCACCAGGAAGCGATCATCCTGGCGATGACGCCAAAGGAGCGCCGCAATCCGAAGATTTTGAACGGTTCGCGCCGCCGCCGAATCGCGACGGGGTCCGGCACCACGGTGCAGGAAGTGAACCGCGTGCTGAAACAGCACAAACAGATGTCACAGATGATGAAGAAAGTCGGCAAAAAAGGGATGGCGGGCATGATGCGCGGCATGCCGGGCGGCTTTCCTCCGATGGGGGGCGGGATGCCCCCCGGCATGAGATAACGCCGCGGCACGGTCTGCTGCGACGTTGAAACTTTAACTGACGATTTAACGACGACTATTGAGAAGGACTTAAAAGCACATGGCATTGACTATTCGACTTTCCCGCGGCGGGGCCAAGAAACGCCCGTACTACCGCATCGTTGTCGCCGACTCGCGCCGCGCGCGTGACGGCCGCTTCATCGAACGTGTCGGCTCGTACAACCCGATGCTGGCCAAGGACAGCCCGGAACGCGTCAAGTTCGACGCCGACCGCATCAAGTATTGGCTGGGCGTAGGCGCCAAGCCGTCCGACCGCGTTGCCCGTTTCCTGGCCGCTGCGGATATGGGCGAAGCCCCGGTGATCTTTGAACAGACCAAGAAGCATCTGCCGAAAGCGAAGGCCCAGGAACGTATGGCCGAAGCCGAGGAGAAGAAGCGCGCCGCTGAGGAAGCCGCCGCTGCCGCCGAAGCGCCGACCGAAGCCGAGGCCGCCGAAGAGGCTGCCGCTGACGAAGCGCCGGCCGAAGAAGCCGCGGCCGACGAAGCCCCCGCTGAAGAAGCTGCGGCCGACGAAGCCCCGGCTGAAGAAGAGAAGAAAGAGGAGGCCTGATCACGGAACGGTCCTGACGTCCGCCCATGCCCACGCACCTCGAAAATCCCGTTCGCCTTGGCGTCATCGTCGGGGTTCGGGGTATCAAAGGCGACGTTCGCATCAAGAGCTTCACCGACGACCCGGTCGCGATCGGGGATTACGGGACGCTCTTCGATAAGACGGGCGAGCGGCGGTTCGATCTGAAAGTGCTGGGCACGCAAAAAGGCGTGGTCCTGGCGAGGATCGAAGGGATCAATGACCGCACGGCGGCGGAAGCGCTCAAGAAGACGGAACTCTTCATCGAGCGCAGTCAGTTGCCGGCACCCGAAGAGGACGAGTTCTATCACTCGGACCTGGAAGGGCTGGAAGCGGTGATGGTCTCCGGCGACAGGATCGGGGAAGTGATCGGTGTCTTCGATTTCGGCGCCGGTCCGGTGGTTGAGATTTCCGGCAACGTCATGGTCCCGTTCACGCGGGCGGCGGTGCCGGAAGTGGACATCGAAGGCGGCAAGATAACGATCGATCCTCCGGACGGGTTATTTGATCCGCCGGGGAAAGAAGAAGACGAAAGCGTAGAGGACGAGACGACGTGAACGACCAAGAGGCAGATAAGATGTGGCGCGCGCGCGTGCTGACCATCTTCCCGGACATGTTTCCGGGGCCGCTCGGCGTGTCCCTGACGGGACAGGCGCTGACGCGCGGTCTGTGGTCGCTTGACGCCGTCGATATCCGCAGCTTCGCCGAGGACAAGCACGCCAGCGTCGATGACGTGCCGTTCGGCGGCGGGCCGGGGATGGTGATGCGGGCCGATGTGCTGGGCCGCGCCATCGAGGCCGCGCGCGAGGGCGCGGAAGATTTGCCGCTCGTCTACCTGACGCCCAGGGGCAAGCCGCTGACCCAGGAACGGGTCCGCGACCTGGCCGAGGGGCCGGGTCTGATCGCCGTTGCCGGTCGTTTCGAAGGGATCGACGCACGGGTCATGGAAGCTTATCCGGGCAACGAAGTCTCGCTTGGGGATTTCGTGCTGTCGGGCGGCGAATTGCCGGCCATGACCCTGATCGATGCCTGTGTTCGTCTGCTGCCGGGCGTTATCGGCGCCGAAGAGTCTCTTCAGGAGGAAAGTTTCGAAAGCGGCCTGCTGGAATATCCGCACTACACCCGTCCGCGCCAATGGCACGGGCTAAATGTGCCGGAGGTCCTGCTGTCCGGTCACCATGAGAACGTTCGCGCCTGGCGTCATGCCCAGGCCGAGGAAATAACGCGCGAGCGGCGTCCCGACTTGTGGGAACGCTACGAGCGCGGCAATATTTAAGCCAAGAAGGAAACCTAACTATGAACATCATCGAACAACTCGAGAAGGAGCAGCAGGAACGCCTCGCCGCCGAGCGGCAGGTTCCTGAATTCGCCGCCGGCGATACGCTCCGCGTTAACGTGAAAGTCGTCGAAGGCACGCGTGAGCGTGTTCAGGCGTTCGAAGGTGTCTGCATCGCCCGTAACGGCAGCGGCATCAACGAATCGTTCACGGTCCGCAAGATCTCTTACGGCGAAGGCGTGGAGCGTGTGTTCCCGGTCTTTTCGCCCAGCATCGACAGCATCGATGTGATCCGCCGTGGCGACGTCCGTCGCGCCAAGCTCTACTACCTGCGCGGCCGTCAGGGTAAGTCGGCTCGTATCGCGGAAAAAACTGATGGTTACTCCGCCAAGCTGACCGCCGAGGAAAAGCGTGTCGCGCAGGAAGAAAAGCGCGCCCGCGACGCCCAGGCCCGCGAGATCAAGAAGGCCAAAGAAGCCGAAGCCGAGGCGCCTGCCGCGGATACGGCCACCGAAGAATAAGAAACCGGGACCGAAAGGTCCCCCAGAACGTTGCCGCCGGGATGGGCCCGGCGGCGGCAACAACGATGTGGAGGGAATGATGGCGCAGCCGAAAACGCTGTTTGATAAAATCTGGGAAAGTCACCTGGTCAACGTGCAGGACGACGGAACGTGCCTGCTCTACATTGACCGGCATCTGACCCACGAGGTGACCAGCCCGCAGGCGTTCGAGGGCCTTCGCAACACCGGCCGCAAGGTGCGCCGTCCCGAACTCACCCTGGCGGTGCCGGACCACAACGTGTCGACAACCGAACGCGGCGGCTTCATCGCCGACGACGAAAGCCGCATCCAGATCGAAACCCTGCAGAAAAACTGCAAGGATTTCGGTGTGCCGCTGTTCGACGTTACCGACGTGCGCCAGGGTATCGTCCACATCATCGGCCCGGAGCAGGGCTTCACGCTGCCGGGTACGACGGTGGTCTGCGGCGACAGCCACACCGCGACGCACGGCGCATTCGGGGCGCTGGCGTTCGGCATCGGCACCTCCGAGGTCGAACACGTTTTGGCGACGCAGACGCTTTTGCAGAGCCCCTTGAAGAACATGCGCATCACCGTCACCGGCGCGCTGCCCAAGGGCTGCACGGCGAAGGACCTGGTGCTCGCCATCATCGGTAAGATTGGCACCGCCGGCGGGACCGGTTACGTGATCGAGTACGCCGGCCAGGCGATCAAGGATCTTTCGATAGAAGGCCGCATGACGGTCTGCAACATGACCATCGAGGGCGGTGCGCGCGCCGGCCTGATCGCGCCGGACGAAAAGACGTTCGAATATCTGAAAGGCCGCCCGATGTCGCCGAAGGGTGCGGCCTGGGAAGCCGCCGTCGCCTACTGGAAGACGCTGCCCAGCGACGAAGGTGCGACGTACGACAAGGAAGTCGAGCTCGACGTTTCCGAGATCGTGCCGCAGGTCACCTGGGGCACCAGCCCCGAAGACGTGGCGCCTATCAACGGCACCGTGCCGCGCCCGGAAGATTTTCCGAACCCGGCCAAGCAGGAATCCGCCAAGCTGGCGCTCGAATACATGGGCCTCGAAGGCGGCATGAAGATCACCGACATCAAGGTCGACAAGGTGTTCGTCGGGTCGTGCACCAACGGCCGGATCGAGGACATCCGCGCCGCCGCCGCGATTTCCAAGGGCCGCAAGGTCGCCGACGGCGTGGTCGCGCTGATGGTGCCGGGCTCGGGTCTGGTGAAGGAACAGGCGGAAGCCGAAGGTCTCGACAAGATCCTGATCGAAGCGGGTTGGGAATGGCGCGAGCCGGGCTGTTCGATGTGCCTGGCGATGAACGCCGACCGGCTTGAGCCGGGTGAGCGCTGCGCGTCCACGTCGAACCGGAACTTCAAGGGCCGTCAGGGCTTCAAGGGCCGTACCCATCTGGTGAGCCCGGCGATGGCTGCGGCCGCCGCCGTCACCGGTCATCTGGTCGACGTTCGCGATCTGGACTGACCCCGCGGTAACGAAACACGGAGGAAAACGAAAATGGAAAAATTCGAAAAACTGACCAGCGTTGCCGCGCCGATGGACATGATCAACATCGACACCGACATGGTCATTCCGAAGCAGTTCCTGAAGACCATCAAGCGCTCGGGTCTGGGCAAGCACCTTTTCCACGAAATGCGCTATGACGAGGACGGCAACGAGGTCGAGGATTTCGTCCTCAACCAGCCGGCCTACCGGAACGCCAAGATCCTGGTCGCCGGTGACAACTTCGGCTGCGGGTCTTCGCGTGAGCATGCCCCCTGGGCGATCCTCGACTTCGGGATCAAGTGCGTGATTTCCACGTCGTTCGCCGACATCTTCTATAACAACTGCTTCAAGAACGGCATCCTGCCGATCAAGGTCACGCCGGAGCAACTCGAAGACCTGATGGACGACGCCAAGCGCGGTGCGAACGCAACTCTGACCGTCGATCTGGAAAACCAGACCATCACCGGACCCGACGGCGGCGAAGTGAAGTTCGACATCGACCCGTTCAAGAAGAAGTGCCTGCTCGAGGGTCTCGACGACGTCGGCCTGACGCTGCAGAACGAAAAGAAGATCGACAGCTTCGAAGACGAAAAGAAAAACAGCATGGCATGGCTCAACAGCGCCATGACCGCGGCGGAGTAACGCGGCTCTCATCCTTCGAGACGGCCCCGGGAATACCGGGCCCTCCTCAGGATGAGGATCGGTAATTGAACTAAACCTCGTCCTGAGGAGCAGCAAAGCTGCGTCTCGAAGGACGGGAAAGAAAAGAGGGAAGAGGAAACACGAATGGCCGCGAACAAGAAACTTTTGATGCTGCCCGGCGACGGGATCGGCCCGGAAGTCATGGGCGAGGTGAGACGCGTCGTCGATTGGATGGACAAGCGCCGTCACGTCTCGTTCGACATCGAGGAAGATCTGGTCGGCGGTGCGGCCTATGACGCCCACAAGACCTCGCTTGCCGATGCGACCCTGGACAAGGCCATGAATGTCGATGCTGTCATGCTCGGCGCTGTCGGCGGCCCGAAATGGGACAACGTCGAACGCGACGCGCGTCCGGAAGCGGGCCTGCTGCGGCTCAGAAAAGAAATGGACCTGTTCGCCAACCTGCGGCCCGCGACCTGCATGCCGGCGCTCGCGGACGCCTCAAGCCTCAAGAACGACGTCGTTTCCGGCCTCGATATCATGATCGTCCGCGAACTGACGGCCGGCACCTACTTCGGCCAGCCCAAGGGCATGCAGGAATATGAAGGCCAGGAACGTTGTGTCGACACGACCTCCTACACCCGTGACGAGATCGAGCGCGTCGTTCGCGCCGCGTTCGAACTGGCGCAGAAGCGGAACAAGAAACTCCATTCCGTCGAGAAGGCCAACGTGATGGAAGTCGGCGTGTTCTGGCGCAAGATCGCGACCGAGGTCGCCAAGGACTACCCCGACGTGACGCTCGAGCATATGTACGCCGACAACTGCGCGATGCAGCTCGTCCGCTGGCCCAAGCAGTTCGACGTGATCGTCACCGACAACCTGTTCGGCGATGTGCTGTCCGACTGCGCGGCGATGTGCACGGGCTC
>MDSW01138935.1_pt1 | contig 54869 bp, 47 predicted proteins | sample 811171 | NCBI WGS metagenome assembly MDSW01 (sample SAMN05326641, study PRJNA326480) | marine metagenome | isolation source: seawater | place: Atlantic Ocean: North West | collected 2012
ACAGGTATATCGGAAAAAATTTCTATGACTGCTCCAGTTGAATCTGTGCGTAATAGCAAGGGACATATGGAAATGAGGTTTTTCTTGCCAAAATACCTTAGTCTAGAAAAAACTCCTAGGCCAACAAACTCAGAAGTTTACCTATTAGAACAACCTGCAGAATTACAAGCAGTATTACGTTTCAATGGATCTACAAACGAACATATAGTTACTTTGAAGGGTACGGAATTGCTTCAAGAACTTGAGAGTTCTTCATGGGATGTCATCAGTAAGCCAACTACATATTCTTACGACCCTCCATGGACTCTGCCTATTTTTAGACGCAACGAAGTAGTAGTCACGGTCATGCCTAAAACTAATTAAAGTGTTAAAACACTAACTTATAAAAATAGGTAAATATAATGATAAATAAGCCTATGGTCTTACATCGAACGTGTGTAAAACCTGACTGGATAGACTACAATGGTCATATGAATGTAGCTTATTATGTAATGATTGGTGATCAAGCAACTGACAGTTTCTTTAAATATCTGGGTATGGGTGCTGCGTATATAAAAAAAGAAAATAGATCAAACTTTGCTCTTGATATGAGAGTTATTTTTTTACGTGAACTTCTTGAAGGAGATCCTGTTGTCGTAAATACACAATTACTAGACTACGACACAAAAAGACTCCACTTTCTTCATTACATAGACCATGAATCAAAAAACTTTACCGCTTGCCTAAATGAATCAGTGGGAATTCATGTAAATATTGACGAAAGAGAAACATCAAAGTTTTCCGATGAAATTTTAAGACGGATTGAAAGCCTTGCCGAAGTTCATTCAAAGATACCACGTCCTAAACAAATTATGAGGCAAATGGGTCTTAGGTGATACTTAAGCTCATAAATTTTTGAGAAATTTATGGCTTAGTTTTTATTTTTCTTTTTCTAGACCTTAAGTCTATGCAGCCATCTACCTTCCTTGGATCAACATTTTTGGGAAAAATTTTAACCTTAGTTACTTTCTGCGTATTAGTTACAGGTAAATTATCAACAAAAATGAAATATGCTGGTGCTTTAAAATAGGCCATTTCATTTAAACAACGATCTTGAATATCCATAGCTATTCCAATATCTCCAGTAATACCTTCCATTAAGATTATACAAGCCATGACCTCTTCTTGTCTCAAATCATCTGGAACAGATATCACTGCTGCCTGGGCAATGGCATCATCTGATTGAAGAAATGCTTCTATCTCTGCCGCAGCTATGTTCTCCCCGCTCCTTCTTATAATATTTTTGGAACGATCAACAAATGTAAGCATTCCATCTGCTGATTGAACTACAGTGTCACCGGTATGAAACCAACCTCCACGCCATGCATGACTAGTAGCATCATCATCTTTTAAATAACCTGAAAAAAGACCCTGACGAGGGTTTTCACCAGTCATTCGTATTGTTAATTCACCCGGAGCTCCTGATGCTAGCTCTTTATCTTGGTCATCTACTATACGCACTTCACAACCTGAGAGAGCCCGACCAAAAGCACGTGTATCTATTAACCGGGGTTCATGACTTGCCCACGTAGGCATTGCAACCTCAGTCATACCCCAACCCTCTATCAAAGGAAAACCAAAGCGTTTTTCAAATATCTCATGGTGTTTTGGGTCAATGCCCGCGCCAGCTCCAAATTTAACTTTATGAGAGTTTTCAAAGGGTCCCTGTTTCTGATTGAGTAATAAAGGCGGCATTATTCCCAAATAATGTATAATAGTTGCTTGGGAATTCACGACATCCTCCCACCATGTTTTAGGGTGAAACCTATCAAGCATTGCAATACACCCTGCTGATGCAAACATCGCCATACTTCCTATCGCCATCGCATTTGCGTGATACATAGGCAGTGGGTTCAGTAACCGTTCTTGACCATATTCAATGGTCATGCACCCTCCAGCTTCTAAATACCACTTAGCAGCATTTAAAAAATATCTGTTTGTTAAAATACAACCCTTAGGTTTTCCAGTTGTCCCAGAGGTATAAAGCAGTGCTGCCTCAGAATCTAATTCTTCCTGCACTTTAGTAGTCTTTGTTTTTGGGGCACGTAAAGTTTCATGAAAATTTGCAACATCTACAACTGGAAACTCAAACTCACATTTGTTTTTGATATCTACTAAGTCTGAGAATCTCTCTGGGATTGTAATCAATAGTGAAGATTCTGAATGATTGAGTAAGTAAATAATCTCATCTTCTCTATAATCCGGATTTATTGGTACAATACTGATACCTAGCCCATTCAAAGCTAACCAGTGAAGATGAAACTCAGGTCTATTTTCGAGAAGAACTGCGACCCGATGGTTATTTCCATAACCGCACTTACTATAAGTTTCCTGTAATGCTTTAACTGTTGAATAAGCAGTTTTGTAATCAATTTCAAAACCATCTGGGTAATAAGCACGACCCTTCATAGGAGGTACACAGAGACACGCACTTAATGGAGCTTTTAAGGAGGAATTCTCAAATAAAGAAAATATGTTGAAAAACATGTAAGATTATACTCTCGCTCAATCGAGTGTTGAATTATTTATCTCAGCCTTTTTCATTTTTGTTCTGCTTCTAAACTTATAAGCACCTGATTTTTTGCACCACTAATTATTTTCTCTGCAATATCTCTATCTGGTGCAAGTGCATAAGTAGCATGAAATACAGCATGTAACATCCCATTTAAAACATGTGGGATTTGACCTTCATCATCCTTAATTTCTGGGATGATTTTATTTATAGTATCTACAAATGTTTGGTGACCAAGACTAAATCCATTGCTACTTTCGTTCATAATCAACACCCCATACTTAATACAAGTTCTTAATAGTTTATTATTTAAAGTTAGTTTTTAATTCACTCTTCTTATACGCTTCTTTAAAATATGAAACGCCAGACTCGATTGCATCATCGAGCATCAATTTTTCCCACTGATGCATGAGACTCTTCTGAGCACGAATTGCTGAAGCACTTGCAGATACTATTGATCTTATCCATTCCTCTACAGCCCTATCAAGCTCTGAGGGACTTGCTAATTTCTCTACTAAACCAGATTTCATAGCCTCTTCTGCATTGAATGTTTTTCCCGTGAACAAAATTTCTGATGCTTTACCCCAGCCCACCAAACGCGGGAGTAAGGCAGCCTCAATCACTGAAGGGATGCCAACTTGAACTTCTGGCATGGAAAAAGTGGAAGTATCAGCAGCGCATCTCAGATCACAGCTAGCTGCTAATTCAAGTCCAGCACCAATACATGGCCCATGCACTTTAGCTATAACTGGAACTGGGCAATCGCGAATTGCCTGACAGGCCCCATGTAAATGACGAATAAATATCTCAGCATTTTTATAATTAAGATTTTTTAACTCATCAATATCAGCTCCAGCAGAGAATCCCTTACCAGCAGCAGATATTACAACGCATCGTAATGTATCCAAGCTAGAAATTTCTCTTATAACTTTGGTAAGGTTAGTAATTAATAGTTCTGATAAAGCATTTAATTTTTGGGGACGATTAAGTATAACTTCAACAGCACCATCATTTGATGCTGTCTTTATATATTCTAGCATACATAGCTCCCACCCTTAATAATCCCAATATTCAATAGTCAAAGAAATATAAAAAAACTTAATCGCTAATTCTTTATAGTCTACTTTAAATATTGTTTTCTTTGACTCTTAGCTGTTACAAACCTATCGGCTAAATCGTTATCTAATAATTGTTTATTGCGTTTCCTTGGATTTCCATAGCCCCCGCCACCAGGTGCAAGAAGCAATAGTTGATCACCTTGGTTTAATGTGATGTTGATGAATTTTGTTGGACTTACAGTGTTATATTCATCCACAAACGAACGGAATTTCCGACTTTTTAGTGTTTTAACTAGAATGGCTGCCGGAGCCCCTGACAATCCCCCAAGAAGTCCCCATGGTCCTTCCTCTGTCCTATCTAGTAATGCACTTAATGTAATACTGGGGGCTGTAACCTCGAATAATCTCCTTACACCTAATCCCCCTCTAAACTTCCCTGCACCACCCGAGTCATTTCTTAGAGAGTATTCCAACACTCGCAAAGGATATCTAGTTTCAAAAACCTCTGAAGGAGTACTTCTGATCGTAGAGCCGTGTGGAATGCATTGTGCGTTGTTACCATCTCTGTCAGGACGTCCACCCCATCCACCTCCATCAAGTTGATAATGAGCCCAGAAATCACCAGTATCCGGGTGAATCCCACCCATTAAAAGATTACAAGCTGTTCCACCTTCAGCAGCACCCACTTCTCCTGGTAAAGCTTTAGCCATAGCCATTTGAACACAGGAAATAATTCGTGGTTGACCTTCTGTATTACCAGCAACACTTGGAGCTGGGAAGATTGGATTTACGATTGTTCCAGGCGGGGCAATAACTTTTATAGGCTTAAATACCCCTGAGTTTAATGGAACACCCTTAGTTTTTATACTCTGTAATACTGCTGTGCATCCTGCTGCCGCCGTAGCAACGTAAGTAACATTAATTGGACCAAGTGCCTGTTTGTCTGACTTCGATAAGTCAATCACTATATCTCTGTCTGATACATGCACTTCTGACCGAAAATAATACCTCTTTCTTACTACACCATCATCTTCAAAATAATCTTGTCCGGTATAAGTCCCATTTGGTATACGTTTGATCTGGTTGCGCATCCACTTATCTGCATGATCTATTAAAGTATCACAGATTTTTTCAAATTTCTGTAACCCATATCTATTTATAAGACCTTGAAGTCGATCTTCAGCAGTATTTAAAGAACCAAGAATTGCATGGAAATCTCCCCAAGTTGCATCAGGAGTACGATGATTTGCCATCATGATACGCCAGACTTCTTTGACGTATTTACCTTCAGACATTAATTTTACTGGAGGAATACGAAGACCTTCTTGAAAAACCTCAGTAGCTGTAGAAGCAAAAGATCCAATAGCCATGCCACCTATTTCACCAATATGTGCTATATTGCCCGCGAATCCAACTAGTTCTTTTTCTAAAAAAACAGGCTTAAGTAGCAGATGCTCAGGCATATGACATTGTCCACGATAAGGGTCATTATGAACAACCACATCCCCTGGGAAAAAATTATCCTTTCCTACTTCTTCAATACAATGAGGGACGGTATGCAAACCTGCGCACATTATCGCTGGATTCATTTCAGCTTGTCCTATCATCCGACCAAAACGATCAAATAAAAGACAAGAGAAATCTCTGGACTCGCTGAATATAGGAGAATAAGCCGTACGTATCATCGCACTGCCCATCTCATCACAAATATTTCTTAAAGCATTGTCAACTACCGTTAGAGTTGCAGGATCTTTAGCACTAAAAATATCCTTATTACGGATTGTATTACCAACAAATACTTTTGAGTGGGTTATTAATAGAGATCCATCTACTCCAATCTGTAGTGAACAACCGGGATGAACGAGAGTTGTAGAATCCATCTCCTCAATAATAGCAGGTCCTTTTATCTTTTTACCTAAACCAATAGTTTCCCTTCTGTATACAGGTGTATCTATAAAACCTTCAGATTCAAAATATACTTCCCTAGTAGAAAATTTTCTTAAAGGTTTCTTTTTCGGAGCTGACAAACTGGCCACGACAGACTTTCCCCCAAGTAAGATGACTCTTAACTCAGTTATCTCAACTACTCTATCCTCCATTGAGTAACCATACAGTTCCATATGTTTTGAATTCATATCACGGACTGCTTTTTGCATAGTACGATTGTTAATTCGTATACCCGTAATAGGAATAAGCTCACCAAAGTTTTGACCCAGATAACGCATATTCAGATAAGCTACAGCATCTACATTGCCTGTATTGCCATCACGTTTAATTTCATCCTTTGCTTCGTCTACTAATGACGTTAGTTGGGTCGATATATTTTCTAGATTTAAATTATCAGTACGATGATAAACCGTTCGAGCTCTATCAACCCTAAGATCTGTTAAAACAGTTCCAAGAGCTGAACATAATCCAGGATGTGGCGGGATAACCACTTTCCCGATACCAAGCACCTTAGCCACTTCCGAGGCATGCAAAGGACCTGCGCCTCCAAAAGAGATCAGGGAAAAATTCCTTGCATCTAGACCTCTATCAACTGTGAGTAACCTGATTGCATCTGCCATGTTTGCTGCCGCAGTACTAAGAATAGCTAATGCAGTATTATAGATATCAAGCCCTATCTTACGTCCTAATTTTTCGATAGCACGCATAGATAATTCTGGTTCTAGATTAACTTCTCCTCCTAGAAAAAAATTTGGATCTAGTCTTCCAAGAACTACATTAGCATCAGTTACAGTTGGTTCTCGTCCGCCGTTTCCATAACAGGCTGGTCCAGGGTAAGCACCTGCGCTTTCAGGACCAACCTTAAGTAACCCACCACTATCAATACTTGCTATTGAGCCTCCACCGGCTCCAATAGTTTTGTAATCAATAAATAAGGCATTTACTGGCACTCCCCATTCTATTTCGTACTCACTAGTTGAACGATAATCACCATTCTCAATAAGTCCAACGTCAGCGCTTGTCCCACCCATATCAAGTGTAATTGAGTTTCCATTTGAATGATCAATTGAAAACCTCTTTCCCGCTATGACACCGCCAGCCAGTCCAGATAAAAGCATCTGAACTGGAACATCTGAAATTTTATCAGTTGCCGCATGCCCACCATTTGATTTCATTAATGAAAGTGGAGACTTAAAACCTATTTGTCTTACTTCTTCTTCAATTTCTCTACTAAATTCTCCAATTACCTTTTTGATAAAAGCATCAGTAATAACTGTTGTTGCCCGATCATATTCACGCCAAATTGGAGCCACAATATGTGAAATTGAGATCGGTATGTTAGGGAATCTTTTAGATAAATATTTACCTATTCGCTTTTCATGAACAGGATTAAGATAAGAAAAAAGAAAATTTATTGCTAAAGCCCAGTCTTGTGATTTGTCAGAAAGTATAGTTTTTTCTACCCAATCACCTATACGGATTAACTCATCTCTACCTAGTTTTTTTAAAACATTACCCTTATGATCTATTCTTTCATCCACCCCCATTGTATGTCTACGTAGAACACCCGCGTCAGGCTTGGGCCAGGCAGGGTTAAAAGCTTCTTTCCTGTCAGTTCTTGCAATTAAAGGTACATCTTGGTGTCCAGATGTACCAAGATAAATTACAGTTGAACCATGTTTCTGCAATCGAGCATTCGTCGCAATAGTTGTTCCTATAACAATACGTTCAACGTTGTCTGGTTTTACTCTAGATTTTTTAAGTGCAACTAAGGGTGCTTCGGATGGACGGTCTGGAGTTGATGGCACTTTGATAACTGACAAATTGCCACTCTGAGTATCCAAAGAGACCAAATCTGTAAAAGTTCCCCCGGTATCAATACCTATTAACTCCATAATTGATTCCCTTTATTTTTTTAAAACATTGTTTTTGTTTCGTGATCTCAGATTTCTTTTGGTATTAGCACAACTCTGCTCGCAAAATTTATGATCAGAGAAACGGTTATCATACCAATATTTATTAGCTAAAACTTTGCCACAAAACGTGCAGTTTAAGATTTTTGTCTCGTACCATGGAGTGTTAATCTTGTAGTATCCACTTCTCATTACATTCTTTCTAACCTCTTGCTCAATTAAATATGACTTACTTTACACATGAGATCACTTCGTTCAAAAATTCCTGGATTTAAGTCTGTTCCCAGTCCATAACCCTCGGGTAAAAAAACATAGCCATTATCAATGCGAGGAAGATCAGTTACTAGGTCTTTATACCAACCATTGATATATGCTCTCACCACTTCTTGAATAAGCGCATTAGGCAAATTCATAGAGAGGTGAACACCTGAAATATAAGTTAATGGTCCTACACAATCGTGTGGAGCTACTGGAAGATTATAACACTCTGCCATTGCGGCAATTTTTTTTGCTTCACTTATTCCCCCAGTCCAAGTTATGTCAGGCATCACAATATCTACAGCCTTTTTTTCAAACATTTCACGAAACCCCCAACGAGTTCCTACAGTCTCACTTGCACATATAGGAATCGAACACTTTTGTCGCATATCAACAAGAGAGTCTATATTGTCCATTGGAATAGGGTCCTCACACCAAACAGCATCATAATCAGCAACGGCGTTAGCTATTTTTAATGCAGAAGGCAAATTCCAGAGATTGTGTAATTCTAATGCAATATCAATCTCGTCTCCAACACTCTGTCTTATCTTACTAAACGGTTCAAGACCCTGCTTCAGCTCTTCAAGTGATATAAAATTTCCATTATTGTTCTCTGCATAACGATCAAAAGGCCATATTTTCATTTGGGTATAACCCTCTGACAATAAGCTTTCTGCTAAGCTATCAGCATGATGTAAAAATGCGTGCAAGTCCTCGTATGGGCGATTCGCATCTAGACCTTGACCAGTAGCATGATATCCTAATCCAGAATCTCCAACATAATCATATCCTGCACAAGTGTTATATACTCGTATTTTTTCTCTGCATGCCCCCCCTAGGAGTTGGTATATCGGTTGTTTTAAATGTTTTCCTAATATATCCCAAAGAGCCATATCAATAGCAGATAAAACCCTAATCTCTAGACTTTTACCAAGAGCTAACCTAGGAGTTCTATAAAAATGAGTCCAATGCTTATCAATATCCAGAGCAGACTTACCAAGCAAATATTTTGCACCTTCACTATGTATATAGCTTTCAAAAGCTGCTGGCATCTCATAAGTCTCACCGATTCCAGATATACCATCATCTGTATGAATTCGGAGGAAAACAAGTTTAGGCTTATCCTTAAACCAGATTGTCTCTATTTTATTGATTTTCATCTCGTACCTTTACCTAAATGTTATTAATATAGAGTTAGGCTATTTAACTCTCTTTTGATTAATTTTTTCTATTAACGGTAGAATCTCTGAAATTATTTTTTCTGTTTGGTAAAATATTTCCTCATCATTTTTACCAATTGGGTTAAGAATTAATTTAGAAGCGCCAGCTGCTACAAAACTATTTATTCTTCCCATTATTTCAGAACTTTCTCCAACTACGACTCTGCTATAAGGATCAATGCCTAATTGATTACTAAAAAAAGAGTATGTCTTTTGAACAGCTTTATTATTAGGTGAGCCAAAATGAAACGGGAAAAAAGCTCCATAATGGTCATGTTCTATATGACGATTTTTAGACTTTAATACAGTCTTAATAGCTTTAATAACGGGCGCAACCTCATCTGGAGTTTCAAGCCCTGCCTGCCACCCTGTACCATAATTAACTGTACGTTCAATCGCAGCTTTACTCGACCCACCAATCCACATTGGCAACTGGCTTTGAACTGGCTTTGGAGAAATAGTAGCTCCACAATAATTAAAATGCTCTCCTTTGAATGAAACTTTTTTTTCATTCCAGAGGCGTGAAATAATCTCTAGGGCTTCATTTGTACGCTTTCCACGACTCTTAGTCTCAGTATTTGTAGCCCTCCAGTCAGCAGCTTTAATACTTCCTATGCCAAAACCTGGTAAAAACCTGCCATTGCTTAGCATATCAATCGTTGCGCATTGTTTTGCTAAAACAAGAGGGTCTCTTAACCCTACTGAAACTACATTCATACCAAATTTAATTCTTTTTGTAGCACCAGCTATTGCAGCCATAGCACTTACACACTCAAGAAAAGGCTGTTCAGAGACTAGTCTATCCGTCTGCCATATGGAATCAACACCTCCATTTTCACACATCATTACCCATTCCCAGTATGAGTTGGCTGATGAAAAGGGAAACTCCATTAGACCCAGACCTACGGCAATAGTCATTTCGTGCTTACTCCTATGAGCTTTAATACTATAAATTATAGATTTTTGGGTTCTCTAAAACTTAATATCTACAATAATACCCATATATATAGACAACAACAAAATTGACGTAATTTCATAGTCTTATGAAAAATGTAAAAAAAAAATTGTTTATTGTGATCCATTTTTGGGTATCAGAAGTATAAATTGTATTGGCTAAGTTAATGAGACAGTACCCGTGTCTTTGCCAGCCGTAGGGGATAGTATGAGTGCAGTAATTTCCTTGCCAATCTGCTCTTCCGATCTCCCTTTATATCCCCTACGGCTTCCTCAATTTTCTAGATTCCATTTTAGTATTGATCACCATCCATATCTCTAAATAAGAGTTATTCTCTGGATTTAATTATCAATATTTATAAAATATATTCTGTACTCATATGGATATTCCAAAAGGGTATAAATTTTGTTGATAACTTCTTTAAGGGTCTGTAATGGAGGGTAAAATTAAAACACTCCGATTTGGTGATGCAACACCACGATTTGAAGACGACCGTTTTTTAAAAGGAAGCGGCAAATATGTAAGCGATTTTCCAATAGATAATCTTGCTCACGCAAAGGTCGTTCGTTCGAACCATGCCTCTGGGCGTATAGTCCAATTGGACACTACTGCTGCAAAAAATGTTCCAGGCGTATTAGCCGTATTAACTTGTGATGATGCGAAAAAAGACAAAATAGGTAATATCAAATCATTTATGAAAAGAACAAGGTCTGATGGCACTCCAAATTTTGAGCCAGAATACACACTCTTAGCAGAATCTTCTATCCATCATATCGGTGAGGCTCTAGCACTTGTTATTGCCGAGGATGAAGTGTCCGCACAATTAGCCTGTGAATTAGTTAATATAGAGGTAGAAGTTTCCCCTTCAGTAACGAATATTAAACAAGCAATATCTCCAGGAGCACCAAAAGTATGGGAGCAAGAACCAACTAATATATGTTTTCTTGAACACCTAGGAGACTCAGAAACCACCGACACAGCCTTTGGAAATGCTGAATATATTGTTGAAGATGAGTTTACTATTTCTAGAGTTATAGCTTCGCCAATGGAAACACGCTCTGCAATCGGTTTTTATAATGAGAAAAATGGAAAATATTTATTAAAAACTGGAACACAAGTTCCTCACCTTGCTCGCAACGAAATTGCTAACAATGTTTTAGGAATAGACCCAAAAGACCTTAGAATTATATCCCCGGATATAGGAGGGGGTTTTGGTCTAAAGGCTTCAGTGCAAAGGGAACTAGGTCTTGTATTGTGGGCGTCAAAAATGGTTGGGAAACCTATAAGATGGATTTCTGATCGAAGCGATGCTTTTTTAGGAGATCACCATGCTCGTGATAATATAGCTAAAGTAGCTCTGGCTCTTAGCAATAATGGTGAATTTCTGGGCTTGAGAGTCAATATGTACTGCGCAATTGGTGCCTTTATTGATAGTTTTGCCCTTCACATAATGGTTAACAATATTGGTGGACTTTCGGGTCCATATCGAATTGGTGCCTTTGATGTAAATATTAGTGGGGTATTTACAAACACTCAGCCAATTGCACCTTATCGTGGAGCTGGTCGACCAGAAGCAACATATTGCATAGAACGTATTATAGATATTGCATCAAGGTCTATAGGCATTAGTGCAATAGAACTAAGACGCCGAAATATGGTGCGCGCTTCTGATATGCCATTTGATACCGGGCTTACATTTACATATGACAGTGGTGATTTCGAAGGCGTGATGAATAGTGCTTTATCTTTAGTAAACAATGATGAACTTGAAATGCGAAAAAATGAGGCAAAAAAACGTGGGCGACTTCTGGGTCAGGGACTTTCTTACGCTGTAGAAATAGCAAATGGACCTCAAGGAACTCCTGGGCATGAAGTAGCTGACATAAATTTTTCAAATGATGGAGATGTAATAATAACTGTAGGGTCTCATAACCATGGTCAAGGTCACGAAACAGCTTTTAGACAGTTAGCCGGTGAATTTTTAGGACTAAATCCTCAAAGAACTAAAATTGAGTTTGGGGACACGGATCAAATCCAAGAGGCAATTGGAACTTTTGGATCTAGATCCGCTGCAACTTGTGGAACAGCTATTCAAGTAGCATCAATAGAAATTATAGAAAAAGGAAAAAAACTAGCTGCAGACTCCTTCGAATCCGCAATAGAGGATATTCATTTTTCTGATGGTAATTTTGTGGTTCAAGGAACAGATCTGAGTATAAACATTCACGAATTAGCTCAAAATATTAATAAAATTAATAGCACAGAACTCCCTATTAGCTTATCCGCTTTAGCAAAAGCAGCACCTAAAGATTGTACCTTTCCTAATGCCTGCCATATATGTGAAGTAGAAATTGATCCAGATACTGGAGTTATTGAAATCAAGACCTATTACATAGCTGATGATGTAGGTCGAGCATTAAATCCACTTCTTTTAGAAGGACAATTTCACGGCGGGGTTGCCCAAGGAATTGGTCAAGCACTTTTTGAAGAAATAATTTATGATAATTACAACGGACAAATGTTAACTGGCTCTTTTATGGATTATTGTTTTCCTCGAGCAGATAACTTTCCACTGATTCATCTGAAAAACTATAATGTTCCAAGTCCAAACACTCCATTTGGAATAAAGGGGGCTGGCGAAGCCGGAACAGTTGGAAGTATAGTAGCTGTAATGAATGCCATTGCCGATGCATTACACGAGAGAGGAGCGTCACTTCCAGCGATGCCTGTGACCTCAGAACGTGTCTGGCAAGCCTTAAAGGACGCAAATAAATAAAATAGAAACTTAAAGCAATATAGAAAATATAAGGTGAGTTTTAATAAAAGTGAGGTGGGGTGTGTCTAAAGACAATATAGATTCTAATAATTCATCAGATTATCGCCAAGATAATATATCTTTCTTAAATAAAAATAGATTCAAGCTTGGTGTGTTTGGAACTAATTGCTCAAATGGTTGTACTATAACTCATGCTGAAACTACATTTGAACCAACTTATGAGCACAACGTAAAAATTGCCCAACTAGCAGATAATTTAGGGTTTGAAATGTTAGTGCCAGTAGGACGTTGGCGTCACTTTGGTGGAACGACAAAATTTAATGGTACAAACATGGAGGTCTATACATGGGCGACTGCTATGGCGTGTAACACCAAAGAAATTATGTGTTTTGCAACATCACACGTTCCAACAGTGCATCCAATCCTTGCTGCGAAACAGGCTGCAACCATTGATCAAATATCTAAAGGCAGGTTCGGTCTAAATGTTGTATGTGGCTGGTTTAAACCAGAAATGGAAATGTTTGGTGTAGAACAGCTACCACATGATGACCGGTATAAAATGGCTAATGAATGGATGGAGGTTGTTAATAGGTTATGGACTGAAAATGACTTTGACCATAGAGGTGATTTTTATAAAGTTGATCAAGGCTTTCTCTCTCCAAAGCCTATTCAGAATCCACGGCCAATAGTGATAAATGCAGGATCCTCTCCTGCAGGACGTGACTTTTCCGCTCGACACGCTGATTATAATTTTTTATCGATAAATACTTTTGAACAGGCTGCAGAAGCTGCAAATGATATCACAAAACGTGCTAATGAATATAATCGCAAATGCAGCACTATGAGCTATGGTCTTATATGTTGCCGTGATACAGAGAAAGAAGCTAATGAACTATATAAAAACATCGTGGATAAGGGTGATTGGGGAGCTACGAATACAATAATAGACTTAATGCTGGGGGAAAACTTTTCCTATGGGGATAATAAGGACGCTATAAAAGCAATGGGTGAAAGGTTTATAGCAGGATGGGGTTCTTACCCTCTAGTCGGTACACCCGAAAAAATAGTAGATGAAATGCTCAAAATATCAAACCTTGGTGTTGAAGGGTATATTGTATCTTGGTTAGATTACCTAGAAGAAATGAAATATTTTGGAGAAAAAGTATTGCCATTAATGCGCGAAGCTGGGCTACGCACGTGAATAATTAATAACAACATCTGAAAATAAAACTGGTTGGGAAAGAGCCCGTATAATGGATGACAAACGTTATCAACGTTTAAAAAAAGCACTAGAAAAGGGAACTATTTCTATTGGCTTCTATGATCGTGCTCTTTTAAGACCAGGATCACCTGCTTTCAGTTGGCCTGATATTCTGATTCCTAGTACTCTGATGTTTTTAGCTCTTATATTAGATTTTGCTTTCGCTCCCCTTATCGTAGCACTTTTGAGTTTAGGTGCGGCAGTCGCTATAATTCTTCTGGGTTTTCTAAGGTGGGTTCGTCGTCGTGCACGTAAAAGAGCTTGGAAACTTGCACTTTCTAATCTTGAAAATTGGGAGAGTCTTTGGGCTACAGGTGGTGTATCTATATGGCTTGCTCGTCGTATTGGTATAGGCTGCGACTCACCTGATGGTGATTGGAAAGAGTTCATCCGCCAACAAGTTGATAAAGCTAATCCTTCTATGGGAGCATCTCCATCACCGTCAGACTTCCGCAGAGCATTAGAAACTAATGAGGCTTTAAATGCTGGTGAAACAATTAAAATAAATAAACATAAAAATGATTCTAGAGATAACTCTGAAGAATCAGCTAGACGCCGACGAAGTGGATAAAATATTACACAAACTTCTATAGTCATAATTTCTAAAGATAATAATTAGGACATTCACCAATGAAATGGATTCGTGAGTATAGAATGGTAGACCCTAAACTCTGTGATACTCTCATAGAAGGTTTCAACGATGCAAAAAAGCTAGGATTTGCAAGTCCCGGAAGAAGTGCGCGTGGTGTAGATAAAGAATGGAAAGACTCAGAGGATGTTACTTTTGCATGCTTACCTGTCGACTTATATGCAAGTACAGTGCAGTTATATCGAGAACACCTGATGCAGTGCTTAAATGAATATATGAGAGAATTCCCTATACTACAAAGTGCTACTGGAAAATTAGGATTCTTAGAACCTCCTCAAATACAACGTTATTCTCCAGGAGCTGCTTTTTTTGGAGAACATTATGAAAGTAGCAGTAGAGACATATCCCATCGTGCACTCGCTTTTATGACTTATTTAAATACAATTAAGAAAGGAGGAGGAACTAAATTTGTCACTCAAGAATTCACTTGCAAGCCCCGAAAAGGTAAAACTGTTATATGGCCAGGAAGTTTTACGCACACACACAGAGGTTTAGTAGCCCCTGATGATGAGAAGTACATAATTACTGGATGGATTAACCATTTAGGTGAGTAAAGTTTTCGTTCTTTTAGAGGAAGATAGTTATGTATTGACTACTTTTTACTCTGCATCAACCTGCAAGCAAGTCTGCATGCTATTGGTAAGAGGGGACGAATGACTAAAGTCATACAAATCATCGTAACAAAGTAGATAAATCCTACACCTACTCCACTCTGGAAGCCTTCCACAGGCAACAATTCTACCATCCAAATAAGAGAAATTAGACATATAGCTAGAGCAACTACATAGCTCGATCGTTCGTTAGTGGCCCTAACGTAATCGTATATAATTTTTGGTAATCCAGCCAATCCTTTACCGTCCATGATAGTTTACTCTCGCGTTAAAGTCTGTTGCCCGAATCGGGGTCAAAATAATGAAGTGCACTAGTATCGATAGAAACGCTAATAGGAGTTCCATCCTGGTAGTCCTTAACACCTTCTACCGTAAATACTAGACTTTCACCCCCCACATCTATCCCTACAGTCGTATGCATGCCAAGTGGTTCTAGGTCGTTTACTTTCCCGCTTAATTTAGCATGCCCTGCAGATGCATTTTGATCACCTTCAAGTAGAGTGATCGCCGTCGGTCGGAGCCCAATTTCTACAGATGTCTTGGATGGTAGTTTTTCCTTATCTGAGTCTGTTAATGCTATAACTGACCCACCTACAGATAGTGACGGTTTATCTGCCTCACTTGTTATTTTAGCAGGAACTACATTCATCGATGGATTTCCAACAAACCGTGCTACTTCCTTAGTAGCAGGAAAATCATATAGCTGTTGTGCAGGTGCCTTCTGGGCAACCTTACCATCCATAATGACTACAACCTGATCTGCTAATGCTAAGGCTTCAGTATAGTCTGGTGTAGCGAAAACAAACGTTCTACCTAATTCTTTTTGAAGCCTTTTTAACTCAGTACGAAGATCTATGCGCAGCATAAAATCAAGACTACTAAGCGGCTCATCTAATAGATAGAAATGTGGATCTCTAACCATAGCTCTACCAAGTGCAACCCTTTGTTTTTCACCTCCACTGAAGGTGCCGGGAGTACGCTGTAAAATATGCTCTATTTTTAGTAGAGCAGCCACTTCGTCAACTTTACTTTTTATTTGATCCTTAGGAGCTTTAGCTATTCGTAATGGAGAAGCTATGTTCTCATATCCATTCTTATTAGGATACAAGGCTAAGTTATCAAAGATCATTGCTATATCGCGCTGGTTTGGCTGCCAACGTGTAACATCATCACCATTAATACGCACTTCACCCGAGTCAATGTTTTCTAGACCGGAAATGCAGCGTAATAATGTTGTTTTCCCTGCTCCTGCTGGACCAAGAAGGACAATTAATGAACCCTTCTCAACCTGTAAATCAATAGAATCTAGGGCCTGAAGGTTACCAAAGGCCTTAGATACTGAACGAAGTTCTAATAGTGGTGCGGTCACCATTAACCTCCCTGTGCCACAAGGCGGACCCCAGAATCGGGATCAAATAACGCCAAGAGATCGAAATTTGGCTTTAAAATTAATTTTCCATCGCTTGCAGAAGAGGAATCTGCTGGGACAACTACTTTAACCTGTGTATTACCAAATTTGGCTGTTACTACAGATTCTGGTCCCTGTGGCTCTACAGCCAAAACCTCGGCAGAAAAAGAAAATTCTTCTTCATTTTCTGTAACAGTCAGAGTCTCAGGCCTAAAGCCTGCAACCAGACCGGCGTCGCCTTTTGCCCTATTGCCTACCTCAGCAGGAATAGGAAGCATTGCGTTTCCGTTTTCAATAAAAGTCTTCTCACCATCTTTACGCAGCACCCCTTCTACGAAATTCATAGGGGGATTGCCAAGGAAACTACCAACAAATTTATTTTGAGGATGCTGATATACATTTTCAGCAGTGTCGTATTGCATTAAAAGACCAAAATTCATTACTGCTATTCTATGTGCCAAGGATAAAGCCTCGATTTGATCATGGGTAACATAAATAATTGTTTGACCAGTTTCTGCTTGAATACTACGCAACTCTCGTCTCATTCGGTTTCTGTCATCGGCTTCCAAGTTACTTAATGGTTCATCAAGCAAAAGTATATCTGGATTGGTAACGAGGGTCCGCCCTATTGCAACTCGCTGTAATTCACTAGCACTAAGCTCGGCTGGCTTACGATCAATTTTATCACTTAAACCCATAAAATCAGCTACCCTTACAACTTCTTGAGCGATTTTTTCTTTGGGCTCTTTTCTGACTTTCAAGCCATAAGCAAGGTTTTTCTCTACAGTCATGTTTGTAAAAACTGCATAATCCTGAAAAACCAAACCAACATTGCGCTGTCCGGGTGGAGTATTTACAACAGATTTTCCGTCAATCAATATGTCTCCACTAGTCGGAGTTTCTAGCCCAACTATCATATTCAGAGTTGTAGACTTTCCACAACCAGAGGGACCGAGTAAGGCCATAGTTTCACCCTGCTCAACGCTCAGAGACAAGTCATCAACCGCCACAAGATCTCCGTATTCCTTGCGAAGATTAACGATTTCTAGCTTAGTGTTAGACATTCGTTATTACCTCTTGATAGCGCCAAGTGTAAGACCCCTGACCAAATGCTTCTGGATCAAGAACCCAATAATTACCAACGGTATAATTGATACGGTGGCAAGCGCTGCCTGTGCACCATAAAGTAGACCTTCCGTTGCTGAAAAATACTTTGCCATCTGAACTGGTATAGATGAAACCTTGTTATATGTAAGAACCAGTGCAAATAGAAACTCACTCCAATTAAGAATGAAAATAAAGAGCGTGGTTGCTACTAACCCTCCTTTAATTAGAGGTACAGTAACTAATAAATGGGCCTTCCATCTCGACATCCCATCCATCATCGCCGCCTCCTCAATCTCATGCGGCAAGTCATCTATAAAGCTTTTTAGCATCCAGGTAGCAAATGGGACAGTAACTGCAGCATATACTAATATAAGTCCCCAGTATGTGTCACTCGCACCTACATCACTAAACATTATTACAAATGGAACAGCGATAGCTGCCGGCGGGAACATTCGAGCTGATAATATAAAAAATGGCGTGAAATTCCCACCGAACCTATAGCGCGCTATAGCAAGGGCTGCCATTAAACTTACAATTATTGAAAGAGCTGTTCCACCCGATGCTAAAATTAAGGAACCATAAATAGACTGCCAAGCTGACTTGGTTAAGAAGTCGGCCATTGCCCCACCAGCAGACCCAGATCCGGCATCTCGTTCTAGTTGATTCCCTTCTGCATCATACTGACCTAACCCCCCTCGTTCTTCCAAGAGAACCTCCGGAGCAAGGACAGTTAAATAGTTGTCAATGGTTGGCTTTCCTGAAACCCAAACTGCGGGAACCTTTACCCATTCATCTGACGGTTTAAAAGAAGTGGAAAGCATCCACAAAACGGGAAACAAGGCAAATATTAGGGCAAGGAGTAGCCCGATACCATTATACCAAGTAAATCTTTGACCGGGCATCTAACGAGCCTCCAACAGCTGGTAACGTATTGGCTTAAGCATTAAGTTTATCAATACAACTGTAATAATTAATACTATGAATGCTGCCGCTCCAGCGTAAGCAATTCGGAAATCAAGAAAAGCAAGTTTATACAAATATACACTTATAGTCTCAGTGGAGGTCCCAGGCCCACCTTTGGTGAGAAGAACCACCTCGTCGAAAAGCTTAATTACTTCCATACCCCTAATAACAAAGGCTATGATTATCACACCCTTCATATTCGGTAGCATTATTGTCCAAAAGATCTTTGAATTACTAGCACCTAGAACTGTAGCTGCTCTTAGCGGATTTGCAGGTATAGAGTTCAACCCAGATAAAAGTATTAAAAAGAATAGTGGTGTCCAATGCCATACCTCAGTGACAACAACCGCAAAGAATGCGGGAGTTGACGAATTCAACCATTCTACCCCGCCACTACCTGCAGGATAACCAGAGATCCAACCAATAACTTGGTTAATTGGACCGTTGTATTGGAATAACATATACCAAGTATAGCCTACAACCACCGGCATAATCATCATAGGTGTTAATAGTGCAGTAAAAAATACTCTTTTTCCGATGAATGACTTTAAGAAAATAGTTGCCATTCCCAATCCAAGTAGAAATTCACAACAGAGCGAAAGAACTGAAATAGATAAAGTTCTACCAAGAGCACTTAAATATCTAGGCTCATCGGTTACCAAGTAGTTATAGTTTATTCCCTGGTAAATAGGCTCTGTAAACACCTGTCCGAGAGCTGTCCATATATCACCATATATTGGCTGCCATTCCGTCAAACTGACGAAAAATTCCAACATAAATGGGAATACAAGTAGAACCATAAGTAAAATCTGTATTGGAGTTATTAGTAACGGCCCAATTAAGACTTTACTATTTGGATCAAATCGGCGGAACCTCCCAGGCTTTGCAGCCGGGGAAGTCCCGCTAGTTGATTGGTAGGAAGACATATTTATCCTTAACCCTTATCAAATGAATAGTTGTTTACACTCAATACAGGTGCGGATTATGACCAATTCGCTACGCCAGCAGCCTTTTGCATAGGCTCTGAGTACATCTTGGCCAAGTTATGCCATGCTTCCTTCTGCTTGTCTTTGCCTAAACGACGAGTGATCTTATTACACTCTTTAGCAGCGTCCTTCATAGCTTTTTCTGGAGTTTTCTGACCTGTATATGCTGCCGACAAGTTCACATCGATAGCATTATGATACTCAAAACCACCTCTTAAGATGATTTCTGGGCACACGTCAGTCACTGCCTCATATGAAGTTTTGAGGAAGTCACCAGGATAAGCGTTAAAGAACAACTCATTTGGCTCTAAGAAATGGTTGTTACGCCATGGATCAAAGTAACCACCTTCGTTAGGTATTGAACGCTGGGACATTGTTGGTCCACATAACCACTGGGCATATAGATAAGATGCTTCAGGAATTTCTGAGTGAGCACTCACCACGAAGTCCCATGCAAATGGCATAATATCAGCGCGGACAAGCTCTCCATTAACAACTGTTCCTGGAACCTTGGAAATACCCATTGCAGTTGGATTTCCTGTTGAATCACGCTTACCAATTACAGAAGCAGCACCAGACACATCAGCTGAATATCGCCACAAGGAAGGCCAGCCGAATTCCATAAAGCCACGCCCTTGCTTGTAGTATTGTGCGTAGTTGTCTGTAAATCCGTAGTTGAAGTTTTCTACAGGAATATAATCCTGCAGAGCAACCAACTCAGCTACCGTTGCGATACTTTCTGGACTATCTGCCATCGAGTTCATATCTTCATCAAAATAAAGCTTACCCTTTGACTGGAATCTAGTCATCCAATGGAACTTATTCCAGAATGGTGATCTATACTCCAACGCTCCCCAGAAATCATTGGCCTTATCTGTATATTTAGCAGCCAATTCATCATAACGACCCCATGTATCAGCAAGAGATCTTGGCGAATCAATCTTGTCACCGGCTTCAGCAAGCTTGTCAGCACGGTAGTTAAGAAGCCACCAGTCACCATCACAGTAGAGACCATAAATCTTACCATTATACTTCTGACCGAAATCAGACACAGGGTAAGAAAGCCTATTAGGTCCATTGAAAATCTCTGGGTTATGCTGCTCAAAGTAATCATCAAGAGGCAATGCCAAACCTGACTCAGCATAATCTGGAAGACTTAAAGGTGCTGGTAACATAAGGTCGTAACGACCTGTCTTTGCAACAGCCTCTTGCATTCCCTTTTGGTGAGTCTCAGTCACTGGAACCTGAATAAGCTCAACATCAAAACCTGTTAAAGCCTTCCATTCCTCAGTGAACGGAGCCATATTTCCACCAGAACCAGATGGGTGCATAATACTTATTGTTTTCTTAGATGCACCAGCGTAAAGAGCTTTGGCTGCTTTAACAGCACGGTCTTCAGCACTGTGACCATCAGCCCAAGCACGCTTTACTCCAAGAGGAGCATTTTTCATTATCATGCCAATTGCTGTAGCACTAAGACCAAGGCCAAACATTCCCTTGATTAAATCACGACGTGACACTGTATGTGTTTTTGACATATGCATGCCCCACAAGCGATAGAGCTCGTTTAGCATACGTTTTTTTTCATTTTCCACTGACATATTCGATCTGCCTCCCTAAGATTGTGGCAATACGATAAATTTTTTAAATCCGATCGTAAAAATATACTTTTAGTGTAACAGGATGAATTATTTCTATTCCTCCAACCGAAAAACGAAAGCGCACACTACGGCTATAGACGCAATGAATCAAGCACCTAAATTATTTTCCTGTTAATTTTTTTAAAAATATTAGACAAAATAGATTAAACATCCATTAAATACTGGATTTTGAAAATGCTAAAGGACCATCAAAAAGCCTATATTATTGGTACATTTGACACAAAATCAGCTGAATTACTCTATTTATCCGATTTATTATCAAAATGTGGGATTGAAAGCTGCCTGGTTGATGTATCTACTTCGCCTAACTACACACCTGACGATAGGGTTTCAATACAACCCTCACAAATAGCTCAATACTTCCCCAAACAAAGTCAAAATAGTTTTGATTCGGATGATAGAGGAGCTGCTATTGCAAAAATGAAGGAATCTCTGATTCATTTTATTAAACAGGCAAAGGATATTGGTGGAGTTATAGGTGCGGGTGGTAGTGGGAATACTGACCTTGTTAGCGCCGCACTTCGTGAACTTCCTGTTGGATTACCAAAAATAATGGTTTCCACTGTTGGTTCGGGAAACATTGCTCCCTATGTTGGTCCTAATGATATAGCGATGGTTTATTCTGTAACTGATGTAGCTGGTCTCAATACAATCTCACGAAAAGTCCTAGGGAATGCAGCACATGCATTAGCGGGAATGATGAACCATAATATTCCAGTTAATAAAACCAATGCCCCTGCCCTTGGATTAACAATGTTTGGAGTAACTACCCCATGCGTTGATATGCTTCGAAAAAAATTCGGGGATACTTATGACTGTTTAGTCTTTCATGCAACTGGAGTAGGCGGTCAATCAATGGAAAAACTCGCAGAATCAAATCTGTTAGTTGGCTCAATAGATGTCACCACAACCGAAGTATGTGACTTAGTAGCAGGAGGAGTGTTCGCTGCAGGAAAAGATAGGTTTGAACGGCTGGCTAGATCTGGTCTTCCCTATGTTGGTTCATGTGGGGCACTAGATATGGTTAACTTTGGTGCAAAGGAAACAGTCCCTTCGCGTTACAAAGATCGTAAACTTTATGTTCATAACGCTAACGTTACCTTGATGAGGACTAATGTTGATGAATGCATAAAAATTGGTAAATTCATTGCAGAGAAGTTAAATCTTTTTAAAACACCATTTAGTTTTTTGTTTCCAGAGAAAGGCTTCTCTATTTTAGATTCAGAAGGTCAAATATTCTATGATCAAGAAGCAAATGCTGCCTTGTTTGAATCTCTTCAATCAAATATTTTAAATAGTCACAAACACCGACTAATTTCATTACCGATGCATATTAATGACCCTAGTTTTGCTGATGCACTTGCCGAAGCTTGGGAAAATGTTATTGGAGAAAAATTATGAATACATTTTCACGAAAACAGCTTCTGTCTAAATTTAAAGACATGATAGAAAATAGATTACCAATTATTGGTGGAGGAGCTGGAACTGGGTTATCTGCAAAATGCGAGGAAAATGGAGGAATTGACCTAATAGTCATATATAATTCAGGTCGTTACAGAATGGCAGGAAGAGGCTCTCTTGCTGGTCTATTAGCATATGGTAATGCTAATGAAATTGTAAAAGAAATGGCTTCTGAAGTTATCCCAGTAGTAAAATCCACACCTGTACTTGCTGGAGTAAATGGCACTGACCCATTTATGAACCCAAATAAACTTATAAGAGAATTGAAGGAGCTTGGTTTTGCAGGAGTGCAAAATTTTCCAACTGTTGGACTTATTGATGGTGTATTTCGTGCTAATCTTGAAGAAACTGGGATGAGCTATGACCTAGAAGTAGAATTCATTTCCTTGGCACACGAAGCAGATATGCTAACCACTCCTTATGTTTTTAGTTCTGAAGATGCAATTAAAATGACTGAAGCTGGTGCTGACATAATCGTTACGCATATGGGTTTAACTACTAGTGGTAATATAGGAGCTCAAACTTCACGGTCATTATTAGAATGCGTAAGTCTTATTGATGATTGGTCTAGTGCGGCTAAATCAATAAGAGAAGATGTCATTATACTGTGTCATGGGGGTCCTATTGCCATGCCCGAGGACGCAAATTACATTTTGCAAAATTGCAAAAACATTCATGGTTTTTATGGGGCATCAAGCATGGAGCGCCTACCGACTGAGTTAGCGCTTACTGAACAGACCAGGGCGTTCAAAAAAATAAGCTTTTGAAGAAAAAATATTTCACGAAAACGAGTATTTATATTCACCAACTAAGACTTATAAAATATAAGATCCGCTTGATTAACTAGTTTCTGACTTATCACGAACTTTTAAAAGACTTCGGCATACAGATCCTGTAAATTCCATATTTAACCTTGTAGAACGTAATTTTTCCATTCGGCGCTGGAAATTTTTAGGGTGTATTTTCTCACCGTTTTCATCGATAAAAGCTGCCGTATTCTCAACTGTAAACTTACCACGAGCTTCTATATAACGTAGCCGATTTTTATTCTCATTCTCATTATTGAAATTAAAATCACTTAAATCAATTAAGGTCATTGCTAAAAGTTCAAAAACTTCTAATCCGTAATTTAACAAATCTTTGATAACTAATTCTTGTCTTCGCTGAAACGCTTTAATAACAAATTTTTTTCTTACTTCTTCTATACTGCCACTGACCTCATTTCCAAAGACTTCTTCAAACGAGTTTCCCAAAGTTAGACCCTCATTTATTTTATTACCAAAGATATGATCTCTAAGTATTGGACGCACTTCTTTTACCCAGCCCAATTTACCCACTTCAGTGACTATTCCAGTCGCCATTAACCAGGCAAAATTTGGTGAGCACCAAGCTGTTGGTAACCTGAACTGCACTGTTACATCTCCAGAACCAGCCACAACCACCTCTTCAACAAATTCAAGATCGGTGATTGGCTCATCTAATTCAGGGTCACAAACAGTTGATAAGGCTTCCCAAACCTCAGTAGCTTTTGCGCTTCTCATTGTAAATTAAGTTCTAAACAGTCAGTTACGCAGCTAGTTTCTTTTTGGCACTAGCCACATCAATATCATATAAACGAGCAGCATTGAGACCAAGAATCTTAGCTTTAACTTCAGGGGTCAACTTAATTCCTCTTTCTTTCTCTATTTCTTCTGGAAGAGTTAAAGCAGCAAACTTTTCTACAAGCCATTCTGGTGTCCAAATAGCATAATCACTTCCAAAAAGCAGCCTATCCTCACCTAACCAAAAAAGGAGCTCACCTAAAACTTCTGCGAAATATCCAGGGCGAGCGTGCATGAAAGGCATTACAACAGCCAGACCACCATAGACATTTGGCTCTTGGACAGCTATCCAACAAAACTCATCCAGCCTTGGTAAGCCGCAATGCTCTATTATAAAGTTTAAATTTGGAAAATCAGTTGCTGCATGATCAACATCAGCAACATCAAATGAGTCCTTATCAAGCGGTGTAATTGTAGGTCCCTTATGTACGTGCATATTTTTTATACCAAGTTTTTCGCATAACTCGAAACACCTATAAGCATCTGGATCAGAGAGTTTCCAACCACGAGAAGACCCATTCCATTCAGCTGTATAAAGTTTAACTCCCTTACAATTATATTTCTCTGATAGAAAAGAAATATATTCAAGTGCTGCCTCTCCATCTCTTGGATCAAAGGCTCCATTTACAATAAAACGATCGGGATAAGCTTCAGCAAGCTGATAGTTGCGCTCAATTGGATTAAAGCCATTTACATAAAAATCTCTCAGGTAGGTAGATTGGCAAATGGCAACATCCACATGACCCTTAACAAACATATCATTATATGTGGACTCAACCTCACATAAATCAAATCGTTCTCTAGGCCATACTTTATCTGATGGACTAAGTGCAGAGTGATAGGCATAAAAGCAGTCTATAAATTGCTTTCCATGAATGTTTTTATGGTTTTCAGCAGTTCCGTCCCACATATGCATGTGGCTATCGATAACGAAATATTCATCACCTGCAGCAGATTTATACATGCCTTTTTACCCCCGTTTTGTTTGCCTATAGAGGCACTAAACTCTCAAACTTTAGGACTCTATAAAAATATTTAAAACAACCTACCTTAAGGCTAAACTTTTAATATATCCAACTTTTACTGTGATCATAATACATACCATACGTATTAATTTATCTTTTAGATCTTTTTTGCACTAACTTCTTAGAGCACAACATAAGGAATTGACAAGTTGCTAGTTAGACTGAGCAGTTTTTTCTTTTTCTATAATTCTTTTAATAACTGGATGATAAAGTTCACCCCAGCCTAAACTTATAGCTTTTTCAAATAGGTTCTGAATTCGCTTTCCTCCTTCTGCTTTATATCCTTGCTCAGATGCAAGATCCAAGGCATATGATAAATCTTTCATTGCGTAATTAACGGAAAAAGCTCCTTCAGGAAAATTCTCAGGCACAACTGACTTAACACCATGATTCCTCAGCGCAAAGCTATCACCTGAACTCTTAGAAATTGAATCAACAAGTGCATCCAAGTTTACCCCTGAATTCTTCCCTATTGATAATGCCTCTGAAAAAGCAGCAATATTCTGAAATAGAACCATGTTATTCAATATTTTGCATACTTCCCCAGCCCCTACGTCACCACAATGAATTATATCACTAGCTACATATTCCAATATTGGCTTAATTTTAAGCATCAAAGATTCCTCTGCACCAACCATTATAGAGAGCTCACCATCTATTGCCGCCTGACGAGTTCTGGCAACAGGCGTATCAGCAAAAGAAACCCCTTTCATTGCAAATATTTTATGTATTTCCCTCGAAAGTTTTGGTGGAGTAGTTGAGGAATCTAAAACTACCTGTCCAGCCCTCACCTTATTGGCTAACTCCCCTCCTTCTTGACAAAGACCGGCAACCTCTTTCCCTCCCGGAAGAGAAAGAATAATAACATCTGATTGAGTCGCGAGCTCTTCAAGAGAGCTAGCAATTTTTACACCATTTTCTGCAAGCTTTAAGGATGCATTACTATCTATATCAAAGCCTATTACCTTACCATTATGCTTACGTGCTATATTCCAACACATTGGCTCGCCCATCACACCAAGACCAATAAAACCAATCGTAGCTAAGTTATACATACCCTTTCCTTCAATACTCTATAACGCTATTGAAACAGTTTTCTGGGCTTGATAAAGATTCAGCCCCTGTCGACCTTTTTCTCTTCCTAACCCGCTTTCCTTCATTCCACCAAAAGGATCTGCAATTGAGAGGTTTTTATAAGAGTTAACCCAAACTGTACCTGAATCGATTTTTTTAGCTACTCGCCAGGCACGTTTAAAATCTTTTGTCCAAATACCGCAAGCCAAGCCGTAAACTGTATTATTTGCAAGCTTGATTAGCTCATTTTCATCATCAAATGGAATTGCAATTAAAACTGGACCAAAAATCTCTTCATCGTATGCCCGTGAACCCACATTCAAACCCTGGATGATTGTGGGAAGAAAATATGCTCCTTTATCAAAGCCTGCTGGCCTTCTTCCCCCCAAAAGGATATCACCACCATCTTCAATGGCTCTCTGGACATAGCTTTCAACATTATCACGGTGACTAAATGAAGCTAAAGGACCTAATTGTGTTATATCTGATGTTGGACTACCTATTACATACTTCTTTGCTAAAATAATTAATTCAGAGATAAAACTTTCATATATTTCTCGTTGAATAAAAAGTCTTGATCCCGCTACACACGACTGCCCCATTGAAGCAAAAATGCCATCTGCTACTGCCTCTAAAGCTTCTCTATGATTTGCATCAGCAAAAACAATATGAGGAGATTTTCCTCCTAACTCTAGAGCAACAGGCATTAATTTTTCAGCAGCCATACGCGCAATAGACTTACCAGTATTAGTTCCTCCAGTAAAAGATACCATTTTAATTTTAGGGTGGCGAACAATTGGCAATCCGACCTCTTCTCCAGAACCGTTTAATACGTTTATAAGTCCCTCTGGAAACCCTGCCTCTAAACACAACTTACCTAATGCAATACCAATTCCTGGAGTTACTTCAGAAGGCTTTAAAATAATGCCATTACCTGCAGCTAATGCCGGAGCAAGTTTTTGGGCCTCCATAGTCAGTGGAGAATTCCACGGAGTAATGAGCCCTACCACACCGTAAGGATTATTTACTATCATTGACAAACAGTTCGCACGTGGGGTTGTGATAGCGGTTTCCTGCGTTTCGCAAACAGCCGCAAAATATCGGAAAATTGATGCACAAGATAATGCTTGAGACCTACACTCTCGTATTGTTTTTCCATTTTGCTTCATCTGTAAAAAAGCAAGTTTCTCAGCATCACGTTCAATTAGTGAGGCAGTCCTGTTCAATAAAGCTGCCCGTTTATGGGGTAAGGTATCCTGCCAAGAAGAATTAACTGCGCTTTGTGCAGCCTCTATAGCTTTCTCAAGGTCTGCAGTTGATGCGCTAGAAAATTCACCAGTAAGCTCACCATTTTCTGGGTTTTGGGTGGAAAAAGTTGGTCCACTACCTAATATTTCTTTTCCACCCACTAAAATCGGTTCTGTCATAAAACTAAGACCCTAAAACCATTTTGAATTTTATGAAATATTCTGGGCGCCTGCATTCGTGCCGGCTATTCTTCCAAAGACAGCGCCAGAAGTAAGTCCTGTACCACCGGGGTAATTAAAATAAAAAAGCCCCCCCAATAGCTCACCAGCAGCGTAAAGCCCTTTCATAGGGTTGCCAGAAACATCTAAAACTCTTCCTAAATTATCAACCTTTAGTCCCCCGAAGGTGAAGGTGATTCCACATGTCACCTGAAAAGCTTCAAACGGAGGCTCATCAATAGTGTTCGCCCAATTTGACTTTGGTATTTCAAGTCCACTAGTGGCCCTACCATCCTTAATATTTGGATCAAACCTTACTTCCTTTCTAACAGCAGAATTAAAAGCCTCTAATGTTTCAATAAATTTAGCAGAATCAACCCCATCCATTTTTTTTGCCAAGTCGTTTATACTTTGAGCTTCTATTCTTGTAACCTGCTTTATACGGTATTCATCTCTTTGCAAATGTTTCACCTTAGAATCAAACACCTGCCATGCAAATTGGCCTGGTTGTTCTAAAATTATCCTTCCATATTTGGCGTATGTATAATTTCTAAAGTCAGCACCCTCATCTAAAAAACGCTTACCGTTCGCATTAATCATAATAGAAAATGGATAACTGTGCTTTTGAAAACCATCACCAACAGCTAAGTCTCCATAAGGAGGGGCATTTTGATCCCAGCCCACTGCGTGACATCCAGACCAATTGCCATATGGCATAGCCCCTATATCAAGAGCCATTTTTATTCCATCACCCATATTATGCCTTGTACCCCGAACCTTAGCTAAATCCCATCCTGGACCAAGATAACGAGTTCGCCACTCTGAATTAGACTCAAAGCCTCCGCAGGCTAATACGACTGCATGCCCCGTCCAATCAATTATTTTCCCGTTTTGCTGAAACCTCACTCCCGAAACCACACCGGTTATATTATCGGTCAAAAGGGATATAGCCCTTGCTCCATATTGCACCTCTATACCCTCACTTAAGGCAGCCATATGAAGTCCATCTACAAGCCCTGGACCACCGCCCCATGCCTCAACTGCTAAGCCACCCCAAAACTTGAATGTCCCATCAATTTTAAAAGCCTGCCTACCATAACTGGGTTGAAAACGAATTCCCTTTTGGCGCATCCAAACCAATGTTTCATGACTTTTGGAAACCAAAGTCTCAACCATATCAGGATCTGCCTTAAACTGGGTTACTTCTGACATATCATCAAAATAATTTTCAAATGTATAAGTTCCAAAATCAGTTGAAGAAATCTCATCATCTGATAAGTCCATGATTTTCTTTAGATCCTCAACACCATTAAATACAACTCTCATTGCACCAGCTGTGTATGTAGAGTTGCCACCTCTTTCTTTTTTTGATGAGGCCTCAAGAACAGTAACCTTAGCCCCACTTTCACAAGCTGCTAAAGCTGCGCACATAGCTGCATTCCCTGCCCCTATAACCAGTACATCTGAATTAATATTAGAAATACTATTTTTGTTTTCCAATGGAATTATCCTCTAAAAAATATGATGATTATATTAATGAATTAGGGAAAACTTCAATTTTTCATAGAGCAGAATAATATCATTTTAATTTAAAAAAGACATTGTATGGCTGAATACTTTTAGTAATTTATGCATTTGCTCTTATAAAAAAATTAGAAATCAAGATTGGCAACTTCAAATAAGTCTGATTTATCGTTTAAGGTCATTAGTTCACCCTTAGATATATCAAAATATCCACCTGCAACTTTTAAACTTCCACTCTTAACCTTCTTTTTTATAAATGGATAGGTATTAAGGTTTTTAATACTTTGCTTTATTGATTGTTTTTCTAGTGCGCTACAATGCGCTTCCTTAGATATATTATTTTTATCAATTTCTAATTCATTGTTTGCATCTTTAAGCAAGGAGGTCCATTGATTAATAAAATTATTTTTAGAAGATTGATTGTTAGAATTATCTATGAAGGTAGCTACCCCCCCGCACGATGTATGACCTAGAATTAAAATCATTTCTATACCTATAATTTCCACTCCGATTTGTATCGCTGCAGCTATACTATTGCAGTCAAATTGTGATTCAAAAGGTGGCACTAAGTTTGCAACATTTCTTAATACAAAAAGTTCCCCTGGCTGCGCGCTGAATATTGTCGTAGGGTCAACCCTACTATCAACACATGCAATAACCATAATTTTTGGTTTCTGACCGAATTCAGCCAAACGGCTATATAAATCAGAGTGTTTTTTATAAACGTGAGATCGGAAATGTTTATAACCGGCTAATAGGTCTTGAAAATTATCCATAAGTATAGCCCCTGTATGAATTTAAGCTTTTATATTACTAATATAGTAAGCTAATCATTTTGATTTAAAGATTTCTCAATAAAAGGACGAATAAAACTACCAAAAGCATCGATTGTTCTATGCGCCTGCTCCATCGTTGACCTGCCCGCACGAATATTAAGCATTATATGTGTAGCCTGAGAGGCATGAATATCAGCTAATAGTTTTTTCGCAACAATCTCAGCGTTTCCTACTGGTAAATTTTCTTCCATTTCTTCCAAGGTTGGCTCATTAGATATGGGTTGCTCAATCATAGATGCCCCATCCATTACTTCTGCTCTTGCCCTTAAAGAAGCTGCCAAACGCATTTGGTATCTTGCATTTTCTAAATATGTCTTTGTTTCCTCGTCACTCTCAGTAACACAAGCAAATCGAAGAATTCCTAATGGATAATTATAATTACTCTTACCTGCCTCAGCATATGCGTTATTAATGCGCTTTCTTTGTTCTGCAAGGTAATCTGGACCCGCCCACCTCCCAGTAATAATCGGTGTAAAGCCCTTTCTAGCTGCAATTGAGTGAGTTTCTTCTGAGTCACCTGCTATCCATATAGGGGGTGAAACCTCAGGGCGTGTTATAATCGCAGTCTCAGGAAGATCCGTATACTGTCCCTCAAAACTAAATGTTTCAGAACTAAAGGCTAGCTCTAAAAGATCAACAAACTCGCCTAACTTACTTTTAGAATCATCTATAGAAACACCAAAACGTTCAAATTCGTAAGGTTGATAGCCTGAACCTATGCCTAGGTTAAGGCGTCCTCCACAAAGTGCTGACGCCATCCCAATTTCGGAGAGAAGCCTTATAGGATGATATAACGGGACTACAACTACAGCAGGACCAAGTCGAATTTTTTTTGTTAATGCAGCAATATGGCTGACCATTAGCAATGGGGAGGGGCAAACGCAATAATTCGAGAAATGATGTTCCGCAAACCAAGCGCAATCAAAGTTCGCACTTTCAGCGTGTTTTACAAGCTCTGCTGTTTCAGATAGAGTTTTGGAAATAGCACCTATACTTTCCCTCTGTCCCATCAAATTAAAAAGACTAAACTCAACCATTATACATTCCTAAACTCCAAAGTGTATAAACTTAAAAAACTTTAATATCATTCATAACTTTCTAAATTAAAAACTGTAATACAACTGAAAAAGGAAAAGCCACACGTTACTGTATCAGATTTCAATTAAATATACTTAGAGTTGTTTGTCTAATATTTTTAAACCTCACTAAGCATTGGCATCCAAGCTCATAGTATGGCAATTTCTTAACATATTAGTTATTTCTAATAATGTAGGAGCTTATTTCTCGTGAAATTTGGATTATTATTTGCTTACCAGACTCCACCCGAAAGCGGCATTAGATGGTCTGAGCCATACCAAGATATGCTTAGTTGCCTGCCAATAGCTGAAGAACTCGGTTTTTCTTCAGCACTTCAAGCGTCACATCACTCTCAACCAGATGGCTTTTGTCCATCACCCTTAGTGGCAATGGCAGGGGCAGCAGCAGTTACTGAAAAAATGCGAATTGGCACCGCCGTACTTTTAGCCCCTCTTTATGCACCATTAAAGCTTGCAGAAGATGTTGCAGTTATTGATAATTTATCAAACGGGCGTTTTATCCTTGGGGTGGCTCCAGGTTATGTAACAGAGGAGTTTGTTGCTCACAATATTCCCCGTGATGAACGAGTAACAAGATTTGAAGAAACATTAGATTTAATTCAACTCGCTTGGAAGGGAGAGGTATTCAGCTTTTCTGGCACCCATTTCAAAATTCCAGAGGCACGTGTAACTCCAACCCCAGTTCAGTCACCGCATCCACCTATTTGGTATGGAGTTTCTGCAAAAAAAGCTCTTAGGCGTGCTGCTCAGCGGCGCTGTGTTCAAATTATGTCTCCACGACATGGCATCAAAGAATTACAAGAACACTATGAACCTTATGAGGATGAAGCTCAAAAGCTAAATTGGCACCCTCCTGAGCGACCAATAATTCGTCAGGTTTTTATTGCCGAAACTACACAAAAAGCTGAGGCAATAGCCAGTCCTGCCGTTGATTATCTATATAGAGTACTCTATGGAGCAGCATCTGCCGCGGGAGATAGAGTTTTACGTAATGACTCAGGAGCAAAAATAAATGATACAGATGATGTGGCATACCGTACATTCAAAGAAAGGTATATTATTGGCTCACCTGATCTAGCTATAAAAAAAATTAGAGAATATCAACAGGCTTTAAATCCATCAGAAATGATATGTTGGATGCATATGCCAGGAATTCTAGGTGCTGATGTAATTAATTCAATGCAGCTGTTTGCAAAAGAAGTTATGCCTGCTTTCTCATAAAGGAAAATTATCATGCCACCAACCGCTCTGCACCATTTCACTATCAGACCGCAGGATATGGAAACTACAAAAAACTTTTATGAAAAAATAATTAATCTAAAAATAGGATACAGACCACCATTCGATTTTCCTGGCTATTGGCTCTACCTTGATGATATCCCGGTGGTTCACTTGGTGGGAGATGGGGCTCCTTTAAATGCTTATTTTAATGAGCATGATGGTCTAAACCCAGATACAAGTGGCGGTGGTGCTATTGATCATATAGCTTTTTTATGTCCGCCTGAAGAGTTTGAGCCTATGCTGAGTCTTTTAAAAAATGATAATGTTGACCACCTTAATACTATTGTTCCTAATCTTGGGCTTAGGCAAATTTTTCTCAAAGATCCAGATGGAATACGTATTGAATTAAATTTTCCACCTGAGTAGTTTTTTAAGAATTTGTATTTATACAAACCATCAAGAATTTACTCTTCAATAGCTTCATCTGGTGGAATTATTTCCTGCATACAAACTTCGGATATTAAATGCTCGCGCCCTATATCACTAAGATGTTTGCGTTTTTGATCTGCAGATAAAGCTGTTCCTATGCCTTGCGTCATTACTAGTAATAAGCTGCGATCACTCATGTCTAACCAATAGCTGCGACGAACTAGCTTTCCATTATCGTCTCGTGAAAAGGGGCTATCTGGATTTGCACCAAGATCGGGCTGAAAAAAATCTATCATAGTAGTAACCTCACAAACTTCTTGCTAATTATACTGTATTAGCACAATAACTATCTACTCGCTATTATGAGCTAATATTATATTTCATAAATTTATTAATGGAGATTAAGAATGAAGGCACAAATTATAAATAAATACGGAGACCCAAGTGTATTTGAGCCTTCAGAAGTAATTAACCCCAAACCTAGCTCTGGGGAAGTTTTAATTAAGATTTCAGCTACAAGCGTTAACCCTGTTGACTGGAAAATTCGACGCCTAGGTCTACCAATCTCTCCAGATTTACCGGCAATTCTTGGATGTGATATTGCGGGAACGATTGTTGCCGTTGGTCCAAATGTCAGTAAATTTAATGTCGGCGATGAGGTTTTTGGGTGTGGAGGAGGTGTAAAAGGTATGGGTGGAACTTACGCTGAGCTCATAGCTACAGATGAAAACCTTCTTGCAAAGAAACCATCTTCTTTGAACATGAGAGAAGCTGCAGCATTGCCTTTAGTATCTATAACAGCATGGGATGGTCTTATACGGGCGGGGCTTAAGCCTAATGAAAATATATTAATTCATGGTGGGGCTGGGGGAGTAGGTCATGTGGCAATTCAAATAGCTAAATCTATTGGCGCCAAGGTCTTCACAACAGTTTCAAGTGACGAAAAATCGGAACTTGCTCTTTCATTAGGAGCGGATGAGACAATCAATTATCATAAGACTTCTATTCAGGAGTATGTCGAATCTATTACTAACGGAAAAGGCTTCGATGTTGTATTTGATGCAACAGGTGGCTCAAATATCTCTAATTCTTTTGAGGCTTCAAAACTTTCGGGAAATGTAGTTTCAATTGTATCTTCATTTGATGCTGACCTGACACTTATGCACACAAAAGGGCTTTCCCTTCACGTGGTTTTTATGCTTTTACCAATGCTATACAACCTTAATAGAGCATCTCATGGTCAAATCATGGAACAAGTGGGTTCTTTAGCTGCTTCAAACTCATTAAAGCCAATAATAGATCCTGTAGCCTACTCTCTAAATGAAATTGGACTGGCGCATGAAAAACTCGAAGGCGGATCTGCTATTGGAAAAATTGTAATTGATATAGGTTAAACTAAAAAATTAAAAATTTGTATGCGGTAATATTCTACCGGGGTACTTATTTATTTTAATGTCCCTATTTATCCAAACATTAATAACTAATCCAAACCCAAACATTAATGTTAGCATAGCTGAACCACCATATGAAATTAATGGTAAAGGGACACCTACCACGGGAAGAATACCCATAACCATAGAAATGTTAACAAAAACATAAAGAAAAAACGTGAACATAATTCCCATAGCAAGAAGTCTTCCAAATTGGATAGTCGACCTTAAACCTAAAAGCATTCCATACCCAATAATTAGTAAATAAAGAAGTATTACTCCCAGTGCCCCCGCAAGCCCCAGTTCTTCTGCTAACATAGTAAAAATAAAGTCAGTTTGTTTTTCTGGTAGAAAATTCAAATGTGTTTGACTTCCCTGCATCAAGCCCTTACCAAAAATTCCCCCTGAACCTAGGGCAATCTTTGATTGTAAGATATGATATCCTGCTCCAAGAGCATCACTTTCTGGGTCGAGAAAATTCAATATTCGAACTTTCTGATAATCTCTTAGAAATTGCCAAACTATTGGAACGGCGCCTATTACCGCACATAAAACTATAGCCATTTTCCATAATCGCATACCGGCTAAAAATAGAACTGAACCCCCAGCCAAAATTAATAATATAGCTGTTCCTAAGTCTGGCTGTCTTAAAACTAGCCCAGCTGGCAAGAGTATTAAGAAAACAGGCACAACATAAATACGTATCTTACCAATATCTTCAATATTTATAGCATGAAAATACCTTGCCAGACCTAGTATAAGACCAATTTTCATTACTTCTGATGGTTGAATTTGAATAGGACCTATAGATATCCATCTAGTAGCCCCCATTGCAGTATCCCCTAAAAGCTCTACAGCAATTAAAAGAATGAGTGAAGCACCGTATGCCCAGTAAGCCGACTTTAGTAAGAAACGCATATCAATAAGCGCAATAGAGATCATTATACAAAACCCGATTGCAAATCGAATCATTTGTGCTTTAGCCCAAGGCTCCCAGCTTCCATCCGCGGCTGAATATAACATCAAAAAGCCTAAGCAAGCAGGACAAGAAATTAGAATAACAAATAACCAATTTATTCTTATAAGACGTTCAAAAAAACTTAGGTCTCGCTGGATATATTCAGACAAGAAACTCATGATCTTTTGAAAAACATAAGACTATATAGCAGGTTTCTATTCATTCCATTTTATTCCTATAGAGCGGCAAAAGGCTTCATGTTTAATGATTTTCTAGCTGGATCTCGACGTTGAACTTCTCTTAGAATATCTCTGGCCATAGGAGCTGCTACGCCTGACCCAGCCCCACCATGCTCCACCACAACGGCTACTGCGTAACGAGGTGAGTCAATAGGGGCATATCCAACAAACAAAGCATGGTCGCGATCCTTCCATGCACGATCTTCATTTTTAAAAACACCCTGCTCACGCTCAAGTGCTGAGATTCTTCTAACTTGGGAACTTCCTGTCTTACCTGCCATTAAAAATTTAGAATTTTGTATTCTTGCAAGGTATGCTGTTCCACCAATATTATTTGTAACTCGCCGCATACCTCTCTGGACAACAGCTAAATCTGCTGGTGAAATATTCATAGATGGTGCCGCATTTCTAGCCTGCTCAACAACTCTACCTGTTCGGTAAACGGATTTAACTAACTTTGGGGTTATAGCAATGCCACCATTTGCTATTCTTGCAACCATGATTGCCAGCTGAAGAGGAGTGGCAAGTAAATAGCCTTGACCAATACCAACAATTAATGTCTCTCCAAGCTGCCAATTAGTTTTATGAACTTTCTTTTTCCAAGTTTTAGACGGCACTAACCCACTTTTTTCACCCGGCAATTCAATACCAACTTCCTCGCCTAGTCCAAAACGGCGTGCCATATCACCTATACGCTCTATACCAACGCGTTTAGCAACTTCATAAAAATATACGTCACATGACTTTTCTAAAGCAGACTCCATTGAGACCGCTCCATGTCCCCCACGCCGCCAACAATGGAATTTTGTATCACCTAAGGTAATATGACCAGAACAGAAAACTGATGTATCTGGTGAGACATAATTCCCCTCTAGCGCAGCTAATGCCACCATCATTTTGAATGTTGAGCCAGGTGGGTATTGCCCAGATATTGCCTTATTAGTTAGAGGGAATCTTGGGTTTTCTATGAGAGCCTCCCACTGTTCCTGGCTAACTCCTGTAGTAAAGATGTTTGGATCGTAGGATGGTGTTGAAATTAGAGTTAAAATTTCACCTGTGTGAACATCCAATACTACACAGCCGGCACTCTGGTCACCTAAAGTAGCCATAGCATAGGATTGAAGCTCCATATCAATAGTTAGTACGTGGTCATCCCCTTGAAGACCATCATCTCGCCTAAGTTCACGAATAACTCTGCCAACTGCATTTATTTCAACCTTTCTACTACCCGCCTTCCCTCTTAGATTAGTCTCAAAATATCTTTCAACTCCACTCTTTCCAATCTTAACTCCAGGAAGAGATATTATTGGGTCGTTTTCTTTGGATAAGTCTTTTTCTGATACACTGCCAACATAGCCAACTAAATGAACAGCTTGAGAACCAAACTCATAATATCGACTTTCACCGGCTTCTATAGTCACACCTGGAAGATCCGGTGAACTAACCTCAATTCTACTTACCTCATGCCATGTAAGATTCTCACGAATAGTTATAGGAACAAATTTCCTGCGTGAAGCAGCTTCTTTTTTAATTCTTTGTTTCTCATTTTTACCTAATAATACAAGCCTACTTAAAGCATTTAATGCTAGATCTATATCACCTGCTTGTTCGGGGATTATGATAAGACGATAATTTTGTTTATTCTCTGCAAGAGGCAGTCCAAAACGATCAAAAATTCTTCCTCTCAACGGCGCAACAAGCTGTAAATTTACTCGGTTTTCATCTGCTAACATTTTATAACGATCTGAATCTAGCACTTGCAATTGATACAACCTACCTGCTGCACCAGCTAATAGAACAAATTGAATACCTCCTAATATAAAGGCTCTGCGGGTAACTATTTTACTAAAATTTAAAGTATTAGACTTAGGTTTCATAACAAAATAATTCCTATTCCTTAAGCCCGAGCTAGGATAAAATTATGAATTTTAGTTAGCACAAAGCCAAGAAATGGATACAGTAGTAAGGTTAAAACCACATGCACAATTAATGGTATTGGTGGCACAAGAAGTCCGTAATATATACTAGCTGCACACCAGCCAATTAATGCTGCAACTGGTGCTACTAAAGAAAACCCCCACCAAACAACGTGAAATGGTTTTCCATGAAAAAAACTCCTTTGGCTACGGACTATTCCATGAACTAAAACCAATATTACGGCGGTCATACCTAGAGGACCCCCCGATAAAATATCTTGTAATAAACCAGCAGAAAATGTTGCGGCATATGGAAGTTTATCTGGACGATAAATTGCCCAATAATAAACTGCAATTAACGAAAAAGCTGGGGTTACAGGAGCTAGCCCTGGAAGATGCCAAGGGAGTACGCTTGCAAGGACAAGTATTAGGATAGTAAGGTAAGGAGTCAAACTACTTAAATAATTACCTCCACGTTCTATCCATCCTGTATGCATCGAAGCCAACCTCAATATCTAGTCAAGCATATGCGCGCGGCCAGCACGCCTTGTTGAAGGCAAAATTCCCGGAATAGCATAATCTAAAATAGTTACAAACTCTAATTTATCAAATTTAACCCATGGCTCAATAACCACTATATCTTCCTTTATTTCATTAACATACCCAACTGGTATTCCAGGGGGGAAAGCACCTCCCTCCCCAGAAGTAACTACTTGATCTCCAATACTAAGACTTGAATCAAGAGGTAAAAAATCAACCCTTAGGTTATTAGTGTTATTGCCCGCAAGAATACCTCGACGCCGGCTTGCTTCCAAAATAATTGGTATACGTGAATTTAAGTCAGTTATAAGCAGTACCCTTGCACTACTGCGACCTGCTTCAACTACCCTGCCCACGAGACCGTAAGATGCAACTACAGCTTGACCCTTTTCCACACCCTCGCTATTACCTGCTGCAACCAAAAGGGTCCTAACAAATGGTCCACCCGCATCACCAACTACTCTTGCGGTAATAAAATGTGATTCAGGATCTGGAACAGCATTGAGCATCTCCCTGAGATATTTATTTTCATTTTTTAATCTTGCTACAAGTGGCTGCCATTGCATTAAACGCGTGTTTTCTTCTCTGAGGCGAGCATTTTCTTCTCGAACAGCAATAACACTATCAATACTATCAGCAACGTCCGATACACTTGCAGCAGGATGTGAAAAAAACCCTAGAACAGGGGAAACCACATCAGTTGTGTTAGTTCTCACTTTCTCAAGAAACGTGGGTTCCACCTGAGAAATTACCATTAAAGCAATCGCCAAACTCAAAAAGAAAATAAACCCTGAACGCTTCACCATCTGTTTCAGTGTTAGGATCTGAAGTAAGGCTCGACCTCGATTAGGCCTCAACGAAAATTACTCCCCGATATTATTAGATAATCTTTTAGCTAAACTGGGATCAAACAAACAACTAATAAGCTTCCTGAAGGACATTTTGTAAGGCTTTCATTTCTTCTAAACAACGCCCTGTACCAAGCGCAACACAAGACAAGGCCTCATCTGCAATCGAAACTGGCAAGCCGGTAGCATGACGTAAAACAAAGTCAAGATTGCCCAGTAATGCACCACCACCGGTGAGAACAATTCCTTTATCTACAATATCTGCAGCAAGTTCTGGTGCTGTATTTTCTAGTGCTACTTTTACGGCATCAATAATAGAACCGACTGGTTCAGCTAAACTTTCAGCGATCTGACGTTGGGTTATAGTAATCTCTTTTGGAACTCCATTCATAAGGTCACGCCCTTTAATATTTAGCGAATCCCCATCACCGTCCTCAGGAGGACAGGCAGTGCCAATTGTTTGTTTAATTCTTTCTGCAGAACTCTCTCCTAAAAGTAAATTATGGGTTCTACGAACATAGGCGATGATACTTTCATCCATCTTATCTCCGCCTACACGAACACTCCTTGCATATACAATCCCACCCAGTGAGAGTACAGCAACTTCTGTAGTGCCACCACCTATATCTACTACCATTGATCCTGTTGGTTCAGTTACAGGTAAATGGGCCCCAATTGCAGCAGCCATTGGCTCCTCAATTAAAAAAACTCGCCGGGCACCTGCGCTCTCGGCAGATTCCTGAATTGCTCTTCTTTCTACAGCGGTAGATCCAGAAGGTACACAAATTACTACCTGAGGGCTCGCAAAGGAGCGTCGATTATGAACTTTTCTTATGAAATGCTTAATCATTTCCTCTGCAATATCAAAATCAGCAATAACTCCATCCCTTAAAGGACGGATTGCCTCTATGTTACCCGGTGTTCTACCAAGCATTTGCTTTGCCTCTTCACCAACGGCTAGAACTCGCTTTTTACCCTTGTAGTTTGATATGGCTACAACGGATGGCTCATTTAATACAATTCCCTGTTGTCGGACATAAACTAAGGTATTAGCCGTTCCGAGATCTATTGCCATGTCAGCAGAGAGAAAACCTGTCAACTTCGAAAACATAATCGCCTGCCTTTACACAAAAAATATAATTAAATTATAACGCAATACAGCATAGCACTCCATCTAATACACCCATATGTAAATCATGCAACCGCAGACGGTGCAGATTTTTCACGCTTAGTTAACAATTTATTAAGCGCATGGACATATGCCCGAGCAGATGAGACCATTGTATCAATGTCAGAGCCTTGTCCGTTAGCACTACGACCATTCTCTTCTAATCTTACAGTAACAGTTGCTTGAGCATCCGTACCCTTTGTAACTGCATGCACCTGATAGAGCTGTAATATAGCATCATGTGGAAAAATTTGTTTTATAGCATTAAATGTAGCATCAACTGGACCATTACCTGTTGATATTGCCGTCTCTTCTTTACCATCTACATCAAGAACTAAGGTTGCTTTTTGTGGTCCGTTTGAACCACATGCTATATCGAGAGAACAAAATCTAACCCTTTCACTTTCTCCTGAAATTTCATCGCTAACAAGAGCTACAATATCTTCGTCATATACATCTTTCTTTTTATCAGCCATATCTTTAAACCGCTCAAAGGCTTCCTGAAATGCATTTTCTCCAATTTCCTCATAACCTAACTCTCGAAGCTTTTCTCTAAATGCATGACGTCCGGAGTGTTTACCCATAACAAGGGTAGATTTTACTAAACCTACAGAATCTGGTGTCATAATTTCATATGTCTGAGCATCCTTTAGTACACCATCCTGATGTATACCACTCTCATGAGCAAATGCATTAGCACCAACAATCGCTTTATTTGGCTGGACTGCAAAGCCTGTAATTTGAGAAACTAATCTAGAAGCCTTAGTTATGGCCTCAGTATTAATTTCTGAACCTATATCAAATCTATCAGCACGGGTACGAAGCGCCATTACAATTTCTTCCATAGCAGCATTTCCAGCGCGTTCGCCTAGACCATTTATAGTGCATTCTATTTGTCGAGCTCCTGCACCCACAGCAGCAAGTGAATTGGCAACAGCTAGACCTAAATCATTGTGGCAATGAACTGAAATTACTGCCTTATCTATATTTGGAACACGATTAAATAACATCGTTATTAAAGAAGAAAATTCTTCAGGTTCTGCATAACCCACAGTATCTGGGATATTTATGGTACTGGCACCAGCCTTAATAGCAGTTTCCACACACCTGCATAAGAAGTCATGCTCCGTACGTGAACCATCTTCACATGACCACTCTACATCATCCGTATACTTACGTGCATGACTCACACTTTCAATAACAGCTTGGTGAACATCCTCTGGAGTCATTTGTAGTTTTACACGCATATGTAATGGGCTGGTCGAAATGAATGTATGGATCCTTCCCCGCTTTGCTGGCTTAAGAGCTTGTGCAGCTCGTTCAATATCTTTCTTCCCTGCTCGAGCTAGCCCACAAACAATGGTCTCTTCAACTACTTTAGCTACACCATGCACCGCCTCAAAATCTCCATTAGAAGCAATGGGAAAACCTGCTTCAATTACGTCTACTCTCAATTCTTCTAGAACTTCTGCTACACGAAGCTTTTCTTCTAAATTCATAGACGCGCCGGGAGACTGCTCCCCATCTCGCAAAGTAGTATCAAAAATAATTATTTGTTCTTTTTTACTCTCGATGGTCATAATCCCGACCCCTCATTTTTTTATGGTTCCTTATGACTTTAACAATCCCCAGTAACTAGAAGCGAAATCGCCTAGGACCTGGGGCTAGTAAGTCGTAGTTCCAGAATAGAGGTACCGTAAGTACTAGCTCTAGTAACTGTCTGCTTGAATAAAACCAGTACTCTTATCATTAAACCCATCCCAAGGACCTTTGTTTAAACATCTTTAACAGTCTCAATTCTATGTCACATAAACATTTAACCAATTCTATTAGCCTAAAATATAGGTTTACCCTCTAGGGCAAAAGTCTGGAATACCATAATTAGTAAACTGTTTAAACATTGGTTAACTGAGGTTGATACGCCTTTTATTGTATCAAAACAAGGTAAACGAATACTATTTATTGATCAGAGAGGCAATATACTTGCAAATTTTTTCGAAAAAATTATGTTGGACTCTGTTACTTTATCTTTCTAGATAAAAACCCAGATGCAATTGCTACCCCAAATGTAATAAATACAATAGCTACTATTGTAGTAGCACTCAATGGTTCACCTATTACAAACCAACCACCTAAAGCTGCAATTGCGGGCACCAGAGAAGTAAAACCTGCAGCACGAGTTGGACCTAAACGCTTTACAGCTATTGAAAAGGCGATAAAAGCCAAGATACCAGATAAAAAACCTTGAACAAAAATTTGCCAAAGAAGTAAATCAGTCTGCATGGAAGGCAGAGATGAACCAAATACTATAGCAAGAGCGCCATGGATGAGTGCAGACCATAGGCTTGATAAAGCAACAGCTTGTATAGGCGTTAATCCTGAACGTATGAAAGCGTGAGCATAACACGCCCACATAAAAGCAGAGAAAAGGAAAAGGAGGTGCCCCCTCCAAGCTCCGTCAGTAAATGTGTCAAAAACCACAGAAGCACCACCTAGCAGCAGTACCCCTAAAAACATTGCAATAAAACCTAAGATACGAATGCGATTAAAACGCTCACGAAATATTATATATCCTATCACTGCAGCCCATAGTGGAATTGTCCCAGGAACTAAAGCACCTGCGTGCGACGCAGGAGCAAAAGTCATTCCGTTTGAAATAGATAATGAGAAAAATGCTCCAGAACCAGCTAATAGAGGTAAAAGGACACGTTTTGGTATACCTGTTGGAATGAGTCCTAACCTAAACCATATTGGAGCAAGAAGAACTGCTGGCGTTCCAAACCTTAGTAAACCCACATCTAGAGGGTAAAGGTAACTAGTTACAGAGTGGCGTGTATATACAATCCAGCCGCCCCATATTACCACAGCTATTAAAGCGCAAACTATGCCATAACTTGTTGAAGCTGAATACCCTTTGAGTAGGTCTTTATCATTCATAAAGGAGCCCATGTACAGAGATTATAACATTAGTCCCTAGCACAGTATTTTATTAGATGTTAACTTGGGCATAAAATTTGAAAATAAATCAATTCTTTGATTTATCCACCAAACGATTTTCACCAATCCAAGGCATCATTCCCCTTAACTTCTCTCCAACTTCCTCTATAGGGTGTTCGGCTCCTCGACGTCTCATAGCCTTAAAGCTTGGTTGCCCTGCTCCATTTTCTGCCATCCATTCAGTTACAAATTTCCCTGACTGAATTTCTTTTAGAATTTCTCGCATACGCTCCCTAGTATCAGTGTCCACAACACGAGGACCTCTAGTATAGTCGCCGTACTCAGCAGTATTTGAAATCGAATAGCGCATATTTGCTATACCTCCTTCATAAATGAGATCAACTATTAGTTTTACCTCATGAAGAGTTTCAAAGTATGCCATTTCAGGTGCGTAACCTGCCTCAACAAGTGTTTCCCAGGCCTCTGTTATTAAGGAAGTCAGACCGCCGCACAAAACAACTTGCTCGCCGAAAAGGTCTGTCTCAACTTCCTCACGAAAAGTAGTTTCAATAATTCCAGACCTTCCTCCACCAATAGCTGCAGCGTAAGAAAGACCAATTTCTGATGCGTTATTAGAAGCATCTTGCGCAACAGCTAATAAGCAAGGGACACCTGCTCCACGCTCGTACTCAGAACGTACGGTATGCCCAGGTCCTTTTGGTGCCACCATAAAAACATCTAAATCTGGACGTGGTTCAATTAAATTGTAATGCACATTTAAGCCATGCGCGAAGGCTAAAGCGGCTCCCTCCTTCATATTACTTTTCAAATTATCATTCCAAATGTCACGTTGAAGTTCATCGGGGGTTAACATCATTACTACATCCGCCCACTTCGCTGCATCATTCATTCCTAAAACCTTAAGATTTGCACTTTCAGCTTTTGAGACTGAAGACGAATCTGGCCGAAGACCAACAGCAACTTCAGCAACACCGCTGTCTTTTAGATTGTTAGCGTGTGCAAACCCTTGGCTCCCATATCCCAGAATTACTACCTTCTTACCTTTTATTAGGTTCAAATCTGCATCACGATCATAGTAAACACGCATAATAAATCCTTTTCTTTCAATTTTTATCCAACCAGACAAACTAATAAATGATAGATGTCCATTGTTAATAAGCGTTAAAGTGAACTTTTACCCCGCAACATAGCAGAAACGCCCGTACGAGAAATTTCTGTAAGTCCTAGAGGTTCCATTAATCTTATAAACGCATCAATTTTTGATGATTTTCCAGTCATCTCAAAAACAAAGCTATCATTCTCGCTGTCTACTACATGTGCCCGGAAAATATCAGCTATACGTAGTGATTCAACTCTCTTTTCCCCTACAGAAACTACTTTTATTAATGCTAATTCTCTCTCAACATATGTCCCCTCAGATGTAAGATCAGAGACTGTGCGAACTGGAACTAGCCGCTCTAATTGATTTTTTATTTGTTCAATTACCATAGGAGAGCCATTTGTTACGAGGTTAACGCGGCTAAGATTCTCATCAATATCAACTTCAGCGACTGTTAAACTTTCAATATTATAACCGCGACCAGCAAAGAGACCAATAACACGTGCAAGAACACCAGGCTCATTTTCGACTAAGACTGCCATAGTATGTCTTTCAATTTTCTCACTCATTGCTCTACCTTATAATCCTACCGAAACTCTTAATAATTAATTGTAATATTAATTACTTAAACTAAGGCCATACCGCCGTCTGCAGACTCTTCTACTTCACCGTGATCAGGTCCGAGTTTCATTTCATAGTGTGCAGCACCTGCAGGTATCATAGGATAAACGTTTGTCTCCTTATCCACTAGGATATCTGCTATGACCGGACCATCTGTGTGTATCATCTCTGTTATTACTTTATCAACATCAGCTGGTTTCAATGCCCGAAGCCCTTTAGCACCAAAACTTTCTGCCAATTTGACAAAATCTGGCAATGAGTCCATGTAACTCTCTGAATAGCGTCCACCGTGAAACAACTCCTGCCACTGGCGAACCATGCCCATATATTCATTATTGAGAAGAAAAACTTTAACTGGCAGTCGATATTGCATAAGTGTGGACAATTCTTGAAATACCATCAGTAATGAAGCTTCTCCTGCCACATCAATTACAAGTGATTCTGGGTGAGCTACCTGTACTCCCATAGCTGCTGGAAATCCATAACCCATTGTTCCAAGACCACCTGATGTCATCCAACGGTTAGGCTCTTCAAAGCGTAAATATTGCGCTGCCCACATTTGATGTTGCCCAACCTCGGTAGTAAAATAAACATCTTTATCTTTTGTAAGCTCTTGAAGCCGTTGAATCGCATATTGAGGCTTAATAACCTCCTGACTTTGCTTATATCTTAAACATTCACGGGATCGCCACCCATCTATAGTTTTCCACCAATTATGATTTCTATCCATCTTTAGATGATTGCCACTATCTTCCCAAGCGTTAAGCAATGAAGAAATTATAAGACCAGCATCTCCTATTATAGGCACATCTACAGGTACATTTTTATTAATTGATGAGGGGTCTATGTCAGCATGAATCTTAAATGATCCAGTAGAAAAGTCTGATAGCTTACCAGTAACTCTATCGTCAAAACGAGCACCAATACATATCATCACATCACACTTGGCCATCGCCATATTTGCCTCATAAGTGCCATGCATCCCTAACATTCCTAGAAAATGTGAATCTGATGCCGGGAAACTTCCAAGACCCAATAGAGTATTTGTGATAGGAAAACCTGTTTTGTCTACTAGCTTACGAAGTAAGGTTGAAGCTTCTGGACCAGCATTGATTATACCGCCACCTGTGTAAAATATTGGGCGTTTAGCTCTCTGCATTGCTTCAACTGCACGCTGTATGGCTTTTGGATCAGGCTCCGTGCGAGGGTTATAAATGTGATTAGTTGTTTTCTTTAAAAGGTGTTTATCTCTAAAATATTCGAGTTCCTCCATTACAACATCTTTAGGCAAATCGACTACTACTGGCCCCGGTCGTCCAGTCTTTGCAACATGAAATGCGTCGTAAATAGTTTTAGATAATTTATCTACTGATCTAACGAGGTAATTGTGCTTTGTACAGGGTCTTGTTATTCCAATAGTATCAGCTTCTTGGAAAGCATCGTTTCCAATCATATGCGTGGGCACCTGCCCTGTAAGACACACTAACGGTACGCTATCCATCATTGCATCTGTAAGACCTGTAACACTATTTGTTGCTCCTGGTCCTGAAGTAACTAAGACAACGCCTACTTTTCCTGTAGAACGAGCATAACCTTCAGCTGCATGAACAGCACCTTGCTCATGCCTAACCAAAATATGCCTTACATGATTTTGCTTAAATATAGCATCATAAATAGGCAATACAGCCCCACCAGGGTAACCAAAAATAGTATCTACACCCAAATCATTAAGGCATTGCACTATTATCTCAGCACCTGTCATATTAACCGCCTGAGTGCTATCTTTTCCTGTACTATTCACAACTGTATCCTCACAAGACTTCCGACGTACAAAATATAAAATTTAAAATAAACTAAACGTATTGGCTTTACTTTGTTAAATTTATTAAGAACATCTTACTCCATGGGCGTTGCAAACTAATCCTTTGACAGAATCTGGTCAACCTGGTTGCGCTGATTCATGGAATTGATAGCAATTTTAGCGACACTATCACCAAAACCTCTAAGCCACTGAGCTGATGACATTTGGTTACGAAACCATGTAAGTTGCCTTTTTGCGTAACGACGTGTCCTCAATTGAGAAGAGAGAATTGCATCTTCTAATTGAATACGACCATCAAGATAATCAGAAAATTCGCTAACCCCAACTGCCCTCAAAGCAGGACTACTTGAGCAAACTCCACGCGCTATAAATAATTGTAACTCTTCCAATAAACCAACACTTACCATTTTCTCCACTCGGTCATTGATGGAGCAATATAGTTCATTCCTATCTGGTGACAAAATGAACTTAATAACCTCGCCTAGACCATTCAACCTTTTTTCACTTCCCAAGGCATGCCATTCCCGCAAAGTTTTACCAGTAGCTAAAGCAACTTCATACAATCTTAACAAACGCTGGGTATCATTTTTCCCTACTTGCCTTAAACCAATTGGATCAAGCTCATCTAAGCGAGCACAGAAAGCTTTTCGACCTATTGTTTCAAAAAGATTCTGCGAATCTAATCTTATATCGTTCGAAATTTGTGGTATTGGAGCTAGACCGTCTAACAATGCTCGAAAATATAGACCTGTACCTCCAACAAATATAGGTACCCTTCCAGATTGTCTAACTTCCTCTAGAGCTTTAAGAGCATGAGAAAGCCAAATACCAACAGAATGCTTCTGATTTGGATCTACAAAATTATAAAGTTTGTGTGGCACCAAATCCTTATCGCTACTACTCGGGCATGCAGTGAGGATTTCTAACCCTTGATAAACCTGCATACTATCTGCATTGATCACAGATCCATTTACTTTTTGCGCTATTTTAATTGCTAAAGCTGATTTGCCACTGCCGGTGGGACCACAAATAAATATAGTTCTGAATTGTTCAGGTTCTTGATAAAAGCTTGATCCTACCATTGCCTATGATAAATACCTTTTTTATTCAATTATTTTTATAGGAAGTGAAACAAGTCCATCTGCAAGTTTTGGTTCAAACCATGTAGATTTTGGAGGCATTATAGATCCACTATCTGCCACACTCATTAATGCATTAATTGAAGTGGGGTAAAGTGCAAATCCTGCTGCCCAGTTATTGTCTTCTATAAACTTTTTGAGCCCCTGAAGTCCCCGGACACCACCAATAAAATCAACTCTTGGGTCTGTTCTCAGATCATAAATATTAAGTAATGGCTCTAGTACCTTTGAGTTTAGTAGAGCAACATCTAGGTGTTTAGGAAGGCAGCTGTTACTCTCAAATGTTATTCGGCTCTTCATTGAGTACCAACAATCTTGAATATAGAGTGTGAAGGAACCACGTTCGCAAGGCTTTTCTGGATTCTTCATAACAGACAACTCAAAGCTTTTATCTAGCCCCTGCATAAATTCTTCTACAGATAAACCATTTAGATCTCGAACAACTCGGTTATAGTCAAGAACTAATAATTGATCACTTGGAAAAAGGGCACCTAAAAACCTTCCATCGATTATACCTTGCTCTTTAACTAGTCGAGAGCTTGCCGCAGTTCGATGGTGACCATCAGCAATATACGACCTAGGTATTTGGTTTAATGCCTCACCTAATTCAGATAATTTATTTGGATCAGAAACGCGCCAAATAATATGGTGAACCCCATCTAGGTCTCTTACATCTATTATAGAACGGTAATATTTAAGTTCATCAACCAGTTCAGATATTCTAGGGTCTGGTCTATGAGTTAAAAGAGTAGGACCAGTAGCAGCCGATAGAGCATTTAAATGTCTGACACGGTCTTCTTCTTTTTCTGGTCTTGTATGTTCATGTCTCATGATTAGTCCAGACTCGTAAGCTAAAACAGAAGCAGCAGTAATCACACCTGTTTGAGTATGATTATCCCTTTGAAGCTGCCAAATATAAAAAGCAGGGGTTGAGTCTTCTTTTAACGCCCCACTATTAATTAAATTTGCAAAATTTTTAGCAGCACGAGCATAAACAACATCATCATTAAATTTTATTGTCTCTGGAAATTCAATTTCTGCACGACTTACACGCAAAAATGATGAGGGTCTGTGAACTACACGAGCTTTGGCCTCTAGTCGGCTTATCACATCATATGGAGGTGAAACAATCTCCTCTGCTGAATTAACACTTGCGACGAGACCTTGAAAAGGCATATAGGACTTTAAATTTTTATTTTTAGCCATATTAAATTCTCTCAATGTGAGGCCGCCAATGGAGAATAGCTAATTCAATTCCTAGATATAACGCTCGAATAGCGCTCTGTTATTAATCTAGTTTGTTATTACTAGCATCCCGCTTAAGTTCCTCTACATCGAGATCCAGTTCCGTTGGTGTGATTCCAAGCTCTTCTATCATCCGCATAATATCATCTGCATCAAGACCGCCTAAAACTTGTGAGTCCTGAGACTCATTATCTCCAATTTCCCCTACTGTGCCGAAATATGCAAATAACTCGCTATCAGGAGATAATACCATTGTAGTATCAGATTCACCCAAAGCTTCGGTCAATGCCTGCATTGAACGATAAAAAGCATAAAACTCTGGGTCTCGCCCAACCGCTTGAGCAAATATGCGAGCCGCTATAGCATCTCCTTGCCCACGGATAATTTCTGAGTTACGATTTGCTTCAGCCAAAATTATAGCTGCTTCACGGTCTGCTTGTGATACTATGCGTTTCTTTTCAGCTTCACCTGTTGATCTAAATTCCTGTGCTTGCTGAGCTCGCTCAGCGCTCATACGCGCATAGACTGCCTGACTATTTTCATCTGGAAGATCTGCTCGCCTAATTCGCACATCAATCACATCCATCCCAAATTTAGCTGATTGACGATTAACCTGATCACGTATTTGGGTCATAAGAGAAGCCCTCTCTCCAGAAAGCACTGTTACAAGGTCAACTCGACCCATAACTTCTCTTGTCGCAGCATTTAATATAGCACCTAAACGACTACGAGCTATTCCTTCAGTGCCCACTGTTTGGAAATATTTGAGTGGGTCAGTGATTCTATAGCGTATGAAGGCGTCTACAACTAATCGTTTCTTATCTCCCAAGATGATCTCTTCAGGTGGAGCATCGTAATCCACTATACGCTTCTCAAAATATTCAATATTTTGCACAAATGGAGTTTTAACTCTCAGCCCTGGCTCATCTTCGCCCCACTGGTTTACAACCTCTAGAGGTTCACCAAATTGGAGAAGAATTGCCTGCTCTGTTTCGGTGGTTTTATAGGTAGAAGATAGAACAACAATAAGTGCCACTATAAAAATAATACCTACTATTACAAGTTTTGCACGACCACTCATAATTTAGCGATTCCCCTGCTGAGGAGACTGCTGCTTGTTATTTTTTTGCAATTCTGGAAGTGGAAGATATGGCACAACTCCTTGCCCACCTGCACCATTCCCTATTACAACTTTATTCATACCTGACAGCAGAGTTTCCATTGTTTCTAAATATATTCGACGCTTAGTTACATCTTTTGCCTGTCTATATTCATTGTAAACAGCTACAAATCTTCTTGCTTGACCAATAGCTTGGTTCACAACTTCCGCACGGTAAGTTCGGGCTTCTTCCAATATGGCAGATGCTCGACCTTGTGCCTCTGGCACAACGGTATTTCTATGGCGTTCTGCCTCTTCCTTTAGACGTTCTTGGTCGGCTCTTGCAGCCTGAACGTCCCTAAATGAGGCTATTACAGCATCAGGTGGATCAATACTTTGGGGTTCAACCTGAGTTACTAATATTCCTGAATCATATTCATTCAGAATTTGCTGAGTTAATTCATGTGTAGCTTGAGCAAGAGGTTGCCTACCTTCAGCAAGAGCAGATTGCAAATTAGTCTTACCAATTACCTCTCTCATAGCACTTTCAGCGATGTCTTTTACTGTTCTATCTGGTGATCGAATATTAAAAAGATATTTACCTGCATCATCTATTTTCCAAAAAACAGTAAACTTTACATCTATAATATTTTCATCACCGGTTAACATTAAACTCTCGTTAGCTACACTACGAGGAAATGCTGATCCACGAGAATCTGCAATTGTACGGTATCCAATTTCAGCACGATTGACACGCGTAACTTTTGGAGTAAAAGCTGTTTCAAACGGTGCTGGAAGATGGTAATTAAGCCCTGGTTGAGTTGTTTTAGTCCACTCACCAAAACGCAGAACAATGCCCTGTTCGTCTGGCTGGACTCTATAAAACCCTGTCGCGAGCCATATGCCTATAGCTACTAAAAGTAAAAGAAGAAAACCTCTGGTACCTCTAAATTTTGGTGACAAAGACTTAAACTTGTCTTGCCCACGGCGGATCATTTCTTCTAGCTCTGGAGGAGATCCTCCACCAGAGCCCCCACCATGTCCTCCGTTAGATCCATTTCTTCCACCGCGCGACCGTCCCCAAGGACCTTGGTCTTTACCATTTTCATCAGACCAAGACATTAGCTGCTTCCAATGCTAAACATATAATAAATATCCAATTTAGAGTTTACTTTAAAAATAAGCAATTTAGAGTCTTTGTTATTCATAATAGTTGCCTTATATGTCAACACAGTGCATGAAGTAAACGCTGTTTTGTATAATACTAGGTTAAGATATGGCCCCACCTTAAGCACGCTTCAAGAGACAAAGGCATAGAAAAATATGAATAACATCACAAAAGACAGTGTATATGAGGCCCTAAAAAAGATAATTGACCCTGATTTGAACAAAGATGTTATCAGCGCAGGGATAATAAAAGGTTTAGTTATTAAAGGTGGGAATGTAGGTTTTACACTCGAGGTAGAGCCAGATCAAGGCAATAATAAGGAGCCTGTTCGTAAAGCTTGTGAGAATGCTGTGATGAAATTACCAGGAGTAATCTCAGTAACAGCTGTTTTAACAGCAGAACTAGCCAAAAGTAATAAACCCTCAAATAATTCAGCTATCAGACAAAGTCCCAAGCCTGAAATTGAAAGTAAGCGAAAAGAAAACCAAGCTGAGCCGCGTGGTGTTCCTGGAATAGAGTCAATAATTGCTATTGCATCAGCAAAAGGAGGTGTTGGGAAATCAACTACTGCCGTAAATTTAGCAACTGCTCTTGCCATGCAAGGGAATAAGGTAGGACTTTTAGATTGTGATATATACGGTCCTTCTTCACCAAAAATGCTCGGTCTAAGTGGTAAGCCGGAAATAATACCTCCTAATAGACTTAAACCTATGGAGGCCTTTGGATTAAAATGTATGTCTATAGGTTTTTTGATTGATGAAGATTCACCTATGATATGGCGAGGACCAATGGTGATGAGCGCTATTGAACAAATGCTAAGAGAGGTAGAGTGGGGAAACCTAGATATTTTAGTATGCGACCTACCCCCGGGCACAGGTGACGCACAGTTAACGCTTGCACAACGCGTTGCGCTTACAGGAGCTGTAATTGTTTCAACACCACAAGATATTGCCCTTTTAGACGTCCGTCGAGGTATAAATATGTTTCATAAAGTAGATGTACCAGTATTTGGAATCATTGAAAATATGAGCTACTTCGTTTGTCCTCATTGTAATAAACGATCCAATATTTTCAATCATGGTGGCGCAGAAAAGACAGCTAATCAAATGGGTATTGAATTCCTAGGTCAAATTCCTCTAGATATATTAATTCGTCAAACTTCTGATGATGGAACTCCTATAACTGTTCATGAACCAAACAGTGAGCATTCTAAAGTTTATTGCATGATGGCAAAATCACTTGCTGAAAATATTGCATCTGCAACAGCATCCGGGCACCGTCAACCGCCCCCAATTAAAATAATGTAAAATAAATTTTTAACTTCACAATTTTTTTAGACAATATCAGTGCTCTATTCGACTAATAGGATAAAATTAATTTATTTTACATAGGTTTTCCTAGGCTTTCCATAAGCTCTCGCCACTCTCTTATAGAGAGACCACTATTAGATTGATTAACCTCCTCACCACCTAACATTTTTTTCACTACTTCTAGTCCTGCAGAAGACAAGCTAACTCCTCCCAATCGATAGTCCGAAAAAGCTTCTGTAGCTATTGGCACCCATCGCCTGACCGTATCAAGCATGGCATCTGCATAAACTCTAATCTCGTATTGGGCATGAGAATCAACCCTTAGTGATAGAAAATTAAACAGGTTATGTAAGTCAGTTTTCCAATACCACTGGGTATAGTAGTTTAAAGTTAGATTCATCCTAGCTAGCTCTCTTGCCAAGCCATTATTGGATTCTTCTAGAGAATCTCCGTCTTTACCCTCATTTAACATTTCCTCATAATGGTCATAAGCTCTAGATGCATCAGACTTCAAGATTTCAAACACTCGTTCCGCTTCAAGTCCTGACAAAACAGACCCTCTTCCCTGCCTATTATCTGAAGACTGTGAGGCTAAATGTTCTGGTCTAGGAATATAAAACTCTTTATCCATTATAGAATACCGAGCTGAATACTCATTTACATTTGCTGTTCTATGACGAATCCATTGGCGTGCAACAAAAATTGGTAACTTTATGTGATATTTTATTTCGCACATTTCAAATGGTGTGGTGTGTCGATGTCGCATAAGATACCTTATTAGCCCTCGATCTTCAGAAACTTGGCGAGTGCCACGACCGTAAGATACCCTTGCTGCCTGAACAATGGCTGAATCGTCGCCCATATAATCCACTACCCGAACAAAACCATGGTCAAGTATGGGATATGGTTTATAAAGTATCTCTTCTAAAGAATTAACAGTAGCACGACGTGTCTCTGATGCTTCTGCACGCAAATTTTCTATCTCTTGCTTTTGATTCGAATCGAGTTTCATAGGAACTAGTGTAACGCGGAGTTAAGATCCCTAACAACATAGAAACAACAAATTATATAAAAATATGCACATAACCTTTATTGAAGGATGAATCAGACGTATATTAATTATGTCGGCTTGCCGACTATGGCGATAAACACTCTGTGAAATAAGCGTTGCGGACCCGGGGGCAGTGCCCGGCGCCTCCACCAACCTCAAATAAATGAGGTTAAAGGCTTGAGGGGGCGAACCAGGATCGACGTGCGTAGTAAAGACATAGTTTTTGCCCGGCATGGTACCACTGTTATCGGACCAAATTCGTAATTGCAAACGACAATGAAATTGCAATCGCTGCCTAATTAAAATAGGCAAGCGCGGTTAGAGGGGCACCGGGCAACAGAAGCCCCTCACTTATAAGTAACTGTTAAAGAACAAATATATAACGAATGGAAATTATTAGTCGTGACTGAAGATCATATAGGTTATGAAAAATTTATGGATAATGCTCTGCGCGATGTAGTCAGAAGAGCATTAAAAAAAGTCTCATCAGAAGGGCTCATTAGCCATCACCACTTATACATAACTTTTTTTACTAAGTTTGAAGGTGTTGAGGTGCCTGATTTTTTGGCAGCAAGTTACCCTGAAGAATTAACAATAGTTATACAGCACCAATTCTGGGGTTTAGAAGTCCACCAAGATTATTTTTCCGTAATCTTAAGCTTTAATAAAAAACGCGAAACAATAACTGTTCCTTTCGCAGCGCTCACAGGCTTTGCGGACCCAGGTGTAAAATTTGGACTTCAATTTACGGCTTCTGAAAAGAAACTGTCATCTAATAATATAATAGAATCTAATGAAACTATTTCAGACCCACCTAATGAAGCCCTCCTCAAGGAAAAAGGAACCAGAAATCAAGTCGAAAATAATGAAGCTAGAGAAAAAAGTAGCGTTATAAGCTTAGATTCATTCAGAAAAAAATAAGTCCATATATACAAATTTTAAATAAAAGATTGTATTCTAGTTTTTGTTGGTAATAGAGTTATTATGCCCTTTGATCCCGGACTGTATTTAAGTTTTATAGCTATCGCTACTATAGCTATTATCTCACCCGGTCCAGATACACTTCTAATTTTACGTTACACTTTGGGCTCTGGTTTTAGGATGGGGTTAGCGGCTACACTTGGTGTCCAACTTGGTTTAGCTCTTCATGGAATATTTGCTGTTGTAGGGCTTTCTATAATTATTAAAAATATACCTATC
>MDSW01135354.1_pt1 | contig 54860 bp, 59 predicted proteins | sample 811171 | NCBI WGS metagenome assembly MDSW01 (sample SAMN05326641, study PRJNA326480) | marine metagenome | isolation source: seawater | place: Atlantic Ocean: North West | collected 2012
GCCCCATGTGCCTTACCAAAAGTATGACCACCTGCAGTCAATGCAACTGTTTCTTCATCATTCATTGCCATACGTCCAAAAGTTTCTCGAATGTCTCTTGCACTTGCTAGTGGATCAGGGTTTCCATCAGGTCCCTCAGGGTTTACATAAATTAATCCCATTTGAACTGCTGCAAGTGGATTTTCAAGATTACGATCTCCGGTGTAGCGATTGTTTGCCAACCATTCTTTTTCCTTACCCCAATAAATATCTTCTTCTGGAGACCAAATATCAACTCTACCGCCGCTGAAACCGAAGGTTTTTCCACCCATAGATTCTATTGCAACGTTACCTGCCAAAATAATTAAATCAGCCCAGCTTATTTTTTTTCCATATTTTTTTTTGATAGGCCAAAGAAGTCTACGAGCCTTATCAAGATTCCCGTTATCAGGCCAACTATTAAGTGGTGCAAATCTTTGTGCTCCAGTTCCTCCTCCGCCTCGTCCATCACCAGTTCTGTAAGTTCCTGCAGCATGCCAAGTCATTCTTATAAAAAAAGGTCCATAATGTCCATAATCAGCAGGCCACCAATCTTTTGAATCAGTCATTAAATGATTAAGATCTTTTTTTAAACCATCGTAATCAAGTTTTTTAAATTCTTCTCTATATTCAAAAGAATCATCCATTGGATCAGACTTTTTGTCTTGTTGACGAAGAATATTTAAATTTAACTGATTTGGCCACCATTCTCGGTTAGATGTGCCACCACTACTGTTGCTAGTAATAGCTCCATGCATTACTGGACATTTGCTTTGATCATTCATATCTACCTCTTTTTTAATTAGTATATAAATATTTAGTTATATAAAAAAAGAATGTCAATAGATTAGAATTATTCTAATTTAATTTTTACGATTTATTTCTCTTAAGATTTATGATTAAGTCAATACTTTTGATAGATTTATTACCAGGTAGTTTTGGAAATTTTTGAAATTTAACAGATGTTGATGGTATATCGATAAGTTTATCATTTTCTTCATCATAAAAATGATAATGATCTGTAACATTGTTGTCAAAATAAGCCTTGTTTTTAGTAACTCTTCTTTGTTTTAAAATACCAACTTCTGCAAAACTCTGAAGATTATTATAAATCGTTGCAAGTGACATCTTGTTCCCTTTTTTTGAGACAATTTTTTTTAAATCTTCTGCACAAAAATGCATATTTTCCCCAGAAAATAAAATTTGAAATAAGCTTATTCTTTGTTTAGTTGGCAAAAGACCATGATTTCGCAACATATTAATACATGTTTGTTTGTCATTCATATTATTTTTTTTATTATATAATTGAATTTATAAATATTTCTACCTTTCTTTGACATATGCCTGACCTATAGCGCTTGGGGCGATTGCTTTACCTACAAAGCCAGCTAATAAAACAACAGTCAATATATATGGTGTGGCCTGAATAAATTGAACAGGTATTAACCCAATACCTGGTATAGGAACGCCTTGAAGTCTAATTTGTAAAGCGTCTGTAAAACCAAAAAGTAAACATGCTATTAGGGCAGTTTTAGGATGCCATTTTCCAAAAATAAGTGCTGCTAAAGCAAGATATCCTCTGCCAGCTGACATTTCTCTAAAAAAATTAGCATTAATTGCAGTAGATAAATGAGCGCCAGCAAAAGCAATTAATACTCCATTTACCATCAGGGCTTTATAACGCATTGAAAAAACATTAATACCAGCTGTATCAACAGCACTAGGATTCTCTCCAACAGCTCGAATTCTTAATCCAAAGCTTGTTTTAAAAACAACCCAAAATACTATTGGGACTAATAAATAAGCCATGTAAACAAAGATGTAGTGACCACTAATGATATCACTGTAAATTAAGCCAATGATAGGAATGTCCTCTAAAGAATCAGCAAATGGAAGGGTGATTTCTAAAAATCTTTGATTATCATTTAGAGTAGGAGTGAGGCCTGCTTGCCCAAACCAGGCAGCAGCAAGTGCAGTGGTTAAACCAATCATCAAAATATTAATTGCTACACAAGATACTACTTGATCTCCCTTATGTGTTACAGATGCAAATCCATGAAGTATGGAAAGGCAAACACAAGCTATTATTGCTAAAAACAACCCCAACCATGGAGAATTAAAATAATAAGAACCCACTGCCGCTACAAATGCTGCTGCTAGCATTTTACCTTCCAAACCAAAATCAATTACTCCAGATCTTTCTGCAAAAAGTCCTGCCATAGCTGCAAAAATAAGTGGGGTAGAAATTCTAAATGTAGAATTAAGCAAAGAAGCAATATCAGCAAAAATTTCCATTATGCCAATTTCTGATTGTTAAGTCGATTTACAAAAAAACTTTCAATTTGAGGTCTAAATAGATTTTCTAAAGCCCCACTAAATAAAATAATAACTCCTTGAACTGCAACAAACATATATCTTGTGATATTAGGCATATCAAAAGTTACCTCTGATCCACCTTGGTATAAAATCCCAAAAAGAAAAGCTGCGGGAAATATGCCTACGGGATGGTTTCTACCCATTAACGCTACAGCAATTCCTGTAAAACCATATCCTGCTGGAAATCCTGCAACGATTTTATGATGGACGCCTAGAATTTCGTTTATACCCAGCATCCCTGCAAGGCCACCTGAAATTAACATTGCTATGATAATATTTTTATGAGGTGAAATTCCTGCATAGATTGCAGCCTGAGTATTGTGCCCAACTGCACGCATTTCATAACCCCATTTAGTTTTCCAAATTAAAAACCAAACAAAAAAAGAAGCGATTAGAGCAACTACAAAAGATATGTTTAATGGGGAATACCTTATCTTCAAACCAAATATGTTAGCAAATTCTTTAAAGGTTGGAAACCACAATTCTTTAGGTAGTGCTACTGTGTGGGGTCCCATCTGGTTAGTATCTCTAATTACATCAACAAGTAAAAACACCATTAACGATGATGCTATAAAATTAAACATTATAGTTGTAATGACAACATGACTTCCTCTTTTTGCTTGAAGGTATGCAGGAATATATGCCCAAGCTGCACCAAAAACTATTGCACCTGCTATAGCTAATAACCAAACTATAGAAACAGGTAAAAAACTAAAATTTATTGCAACAAGAAAAACCCCTAGACCACCTATATATGCTTGTCCCTCACCACCTATGTTAAAAAGACGACAATGAAAAGCTACAGCGAAGGCTAGACCAGTAAAAATAAAATTTGTTGTATAATAAAGAGTGTATGCAAAACCTTCAATATATCCAAAAGATCCATAAATTATAAGCCTCACTGCTTGAAAAGGATTTTCACCTGCAATAAAAATAAATAATCCTGAAACTAAAAGTGCAAGTATTAAGTTTACAAGTGGAACAATCAAGTTTGCGACCCACCAGGGTACTTTTGTTTTGTCAACTACAGGAGCCATTATGCAACCCCAGCCATTAATAAGCCTAGCTCACGATCTGTTACATTTTTATTTATTTTTTCCCCAACTATATTGCCATCAAACATGACCACAATTCTATCAGATAAAGATAAAACTTCTTCAAGCTCTACTGATACCAAAAGTATTGCCGCTCCTTTATTTTTCATATCTATTAGGCGCTGATGAATAAATTCTATTGCTCCAATATCTACACCTCTCGTAGGTTGACCAACCAGGAGAACTTTGGGTTTTTCATTTAGTTCACGACTTAAAATAATTTTTTGTTGATTACCTCCAGAAAAATTAGAGGTGATTAAATTAGGTGAGTTTGGTCTTACATCATATTCCTCCATAACTTTTTTTGAAAAAGACAATATTTTTTTTTCCTGCAAAATAGATGATTTTGAAAATGGATCCTGATGATGATAGCCAAAAATTAAATTTTCATATGCTTTAAAATCTGTCACTAGACCCATTCTTTGTCTATCTTCTGGCACATGGGCCAAACCCTTTTCTTTTAAACTTTTAGGATCTAAAAATTTATTTTGATTAGAAATAGTTTCATTAAATAGCTCTATCTCACCTGATTCAATTTTTCTTATACCAGATAAAGCTTCTAATAGCTCTGTTTGTCCATTACCTGTAACCCCTGCAAGACCTAAAATTTCTCCCTCATGAATATCAAAACTCACATTTTTTACTCTAGTTACATCTAAATCATCCTTTACAACTAAATCTTTAACACTAAAAACTATATCGCCCTGCTTTCCGGAAGATTTATTTACGCGGAGCAAAACACTTCTGCCAACCATCATTTCTGCCAAATCTTCTTTGCTTGTTGACTCTGTTTTTTTGTGACCAACCATCTCTCCTTGACGCATAACAGATACTTTGCTTGTTAAATCCATAATCTCATTTAATTTATGGGTAATTAAAACTATAGTTTTTCCTTCCTCTTTAAGAGAGCGCAAAATTTTAAAAAGTTCGTCTACTTCTTGAGGGGTTAACACTCCTGTTGGCTCATCCAAAATAAGTATATCTGCACCTCGATAGAGTGATTTTAAAATTTCTACTCGCTGACGAAAACCTACAGACAAATCTGCAATGGTTGAGTCAAGATCAATATTGAGGTTATAATTTTCACAAAGATTTTTTAAATCAGTTTTTGCTTTGTTTAAATTTTTTCCGAATACAAACTCTCCTTCAAATCCTAAAATAATATTTTCTAAAACAGTAAAATTTTCTACCAACATAAAATGTTGGTGTACCATACCTATACCACTCAAAATTGACTCACGAGGTGATTTTAATTTAACTTCTTTGCCACTAATGTTTATTATCCCAGAGTCTGCCTGATAAAGACCAAAAACTATGCTCATCAAGGTTGATTTACCAGCTCCATTTTCACCAATAATCCCATGAATCGTGCCCTTTTCGATTTGTAGGTTGATATTTTTATTTGCGTGTACGTGACCAAAAGATTTGTTTATATCTTTTAATTCTAAAATAGGTGAGACCATAAATTATATATTTTATTTAGGTCTCACCAAAAAGTTTTTATCTTAATTATTCCTGTGACCAATCAGCAACAGACAATGCGCCGCTAATTATATCCGCAGAAGCAGCTTTTACTGCAGATTCCATCTCAGCAGTTACTTGACCATCTTCTGTAGCATACCCTACCATACCTTCAGCAAGGCCTAGTATATGAATCCCAGGCTCAAAAGTTCCTGCAGCAGTCTTTTCGGCTTGCTCAAAAATAGTAAGATCCAAACGTTTTAACATGGAAGTTAACATATTGCCTGGATGCATCCAGTTTTGATTTGTATCAACACCAATGCCCATTATGCCTGCATCAGCAGCAGCTTGTAGAACACCAATACCAGTTCCTCCAGCAGCTTGATAAACTACATCGGCACCACCATCAATTTGTGCTTTTGTTAGTTCAGCACCTTTAGTTGGATTGTTCCAAGCTTCAGGCGTTGTTCCTGTCATGTTTGCTAAAACCTTAATATTAGGATTAACATGTATAGCACCTTGTTCATAACCACCTTGGAATTTTCGAATTAATGGAATATCCATACCTCCAACAAAACCAATTGTGCCAGACTTTGATGCCATAGCTGCTATCATTCCTACTAAAAAAGAACCTTCATGTTCTTTATAGCATGCTTGATAAATATTTCCTGCTGGATCATCAACCCAACAAACATCAACTGCAACAAAGTTAACATCAGGATATTGTGGTGCTATTGCTGCAACAGCATCAGCTTGAGCAAAACCCATAGCAACTACTAGAGTAGCTCCTCTATCGGCAACTTTTCTCATTCCTTGTTCAATTTGAGTATTATTTGCAGCTTCAAATTCTATCATGTCCCAGCCTAGTTCATTTTTAACTCTTTCAGCTGTTCTATATGCTAACTCATTAAAAGATTTATCAAATTTACCACCAGAGTCATAAATTACCCCAATTTTGTTTGCAAATGAACTTGTTGAAAAAACAAGTGCGAAAGAAACGATAAAAATGCTAAAAAAATTTTTCATACCAAAAACCTCCTATTTTAATATATATTTTAATTTATAGATAAGTCCTTGATAACATTTTTCTTATAAAATAAAATTATTTAAAAAATCAGATGGTGGATAAATTATGATATTATTGTTTAAGTGCCCATATATCTATCTCCGGCATCACCTAGGCCAGGAACAATAAATTTACTTTTATTAAGTCCTTTATCAACGCTACAAGTAAATAATTTAAGCCCCTTGTGAGATTTGTTAAGATTTTTGATGCCTTCAGGGGCTGCCAAAAGAGATACTAAAAATATGTTATTTATAGAAACCCCTGATTTTTTAACTAGATTTATTGCCTCAACAGAGGAATTTCCGGTAGCTAACATTGGGTCCAGAACTATTATTGTCTTATTTTTAATTTTTGGAAGTTTAAACAAATATTCAACAGGCTTATAGGTATGCTCATCTCTGTAGAGTCCAATATGTCCCTTTTCTACATTAGGTAGTAATTTTAAAAAGCCCTCAACTAGCCCTAAACCAGCTCTTAAAATTGGAATAATTACTATTGGTTTTAAAATTTCTTTTCCTGAAGTCTTTTTGAGAGGCGTATCAAAGTAAATTTTTTTAAATTTAAGATTTTTAAGCACCTCTGCAGCAATCAAATAGCTAACCTCATTCATAGTTTGCCTAAAAAGAGCATTTGATGTTTTCTTATTTCTTAAAATTGATAGTTTATAATCTATAAAAGATGATTTAATTAGTTTAAGCATAATTATAAATTTAGAATATAATCAATTTATCGTGAGAACAATATTCATATTATCAATCTTTTCAACATTATTAATGTTAAATAATTGTACTACTATTGAGGTAGCTAAAGAAGTCACAAAAGCAGGCAAAAGTATAAAAACATCAATTAATAAAATTGTATTATCAGAAGAAGAGATTGCTGAAAAACAAAAAATATTAAAAGAAAAAATAGAAGAAGAAAAAATAGAAGAGGAAAAAACTGTTGTTAAACAAACTGAAATCGCTACTTTAGAAATATTAGGCAAAAAATTGAGTGATATAATTTTAGATTTAGGTAAGCCGCAACTGTTAAGATATGACGGAAAGACGACTACAGCTAGGTTTGATACTAAAAGTTGCAGAATGTTTGCCTTTATAAATGGTTCATCGAATAATAACATCATTAATTATTATGAATTAAGAAATATATCTGGTGATTTAGTAGAAAGATCAGAAGATATAAGAAATTGTTTTGCTGAATTTAAATTAACTTAAAGATTTTTATTTTTGAATTTACAAAGTGAAGAAATAAAACAGGTTTTGCAAAAAGGGTTATTTGCTCTACAAGTTGTTCTTCCGTGTTGTATTAGTAAATGGTGGGCTGAAATTTTCCACTTTTTAGGTATTGATTTTTCTAATTGAGTTTGAACTAAATCAGGATAGTTGGCGTCCGCAATTCCTAGCCGTCTTGAAACACGAAAAACATGAGTATCTACTGCAATCTTAGGTAAATTTAATATTTCATTTTGATATACGCTTGCTGTTTTATTCCCTACTCCAGGAAGTGATGTTAACAGTTTAAATTCAGAGGGGATTTTGCTGTTATATTTTTCAATTAAAATTTTAGATAAATTAATGATGTTCTTAGCTTTTGAATTATAAAGCCCTATTTTTTTTATATATGATTTAAGTTTTTTTTCACCCATATCGATCATATCTTCAGGTTTTTTTATAATCTTAAAAAGTTCTTTTGTTGATGCATTAACAGATTTATCAGTAGCTTGCGCAGATAAGACAACAGAAATTAAGAAGGTGTAGCGATTTTTATACTTCAATTCTGTTTTAGGATTTGAAATATTTTTGGATAGATTTTGAAAGATTTTTTCTATTTTGTAGGTGCGCATATTATTGGCAGTAATATTTTAACGTTTGTTACATTAATTAAAATGCCAAACTAAATTATTTTGAAAATAATAGATCATTCATATTATAAAGGCCTGATTTTTTTTTGCTAAGAAATATTGCGGCGTCTATGGCTCCTTTTACAAAAATTGATCTATTGTTGGCTTTATGAACCAAATCGACTCTGTCACTTTCTCCAATAAAACTTACAGTATGTTCTCCAGCTATTTCTCCGCCCCTTGTAACTGCAAAACCTATTTTTCCTTTTTTTCTTTTTAAGTTTTTAGAAGTCCTGTCAAATACTTTAACTTTTTGAAAGTTGGTTTTTCTTCCTTTTGCAGCATATTCTCCAAGTGATAAAGCTGTTCCCGAAGGTGCATCTATTTTATGTTTATGATGGGTTTCTGCAATTTCAATATCATAATCTAAATCCTTTAAAGTAGATGCAGTCTGCTCAACTAAATTAAAAAGTAAATTTACCCCTAAACTCATATTAGAGGATAAAAGAATGGGTATTTTTCTTGAAGCAGATTTTAATTCATTAATTTCTTTTTTACCGAGACCAGTTGTACCAACAACCAGGCCAGTATTATGTTTGATTGCAAAAGATAAATTTTGTTTAATTGCTGTGGTAGATGAGAAATCAATAACTACTTTAGAGTTCTTAAAGATTGCATCTAAGCTATGTTTTTTATCGTTTTTATCAAACCCACCAATAAAATTAAATCGAGGATCCTTAGAAATTTTTTTAAAAATTTCTTGACCCATTCTTCCAAGGCTGCCTGAAATACCTATTTTAATTTTAGCCATAATTACCCATTATACTTTTCTAAGAATGATAAAGAAAGGATTTATCTTAAATCATCCCAAACTTCTTTTATTTTTTGAAAAAAGCTTTGAGATTTAGGGCTGTGTGATTTTGACGTTCCGCCTTCTTTTTCAAATTCTTTTAATATAGATTTTTGTTTATTTGTTAAATTAATTGGAATTTCAACAGTTGTTTCAACATACATATCACCTCTTCTGCTTTGTCTTAAAATAGACATCCCCTTTCCTTTTAATCTAAATTGTGTTGCAGATTGAGTACCTGGCGGGATTGTTAGTCTAGCTTTTTTACCTTCAATGGTAGGCACCTCTATTTCCCCACCTAATACGGCGGTAGTAATAGCAATAGGTATATTACAAAAAATATTTTCTTCTTCTCTTTCAAATAATTTGTCATTTTGAACTTCTACAAATATATATAAGTCTCCACTTCCAGCGCCTTTTTGCCCGGGCTCTCCCTCTCCAGAAATTCTTATTCTTGTGCCAGTATCAACACCTGAAGGAATATTCACTGAAATAGTTTTTTGTTTTTTAACTTGTCCTGTTCCACTACATTTCAAACAAGGATTTTGAATACTTGAGCCTTCTCCTCCACAATGTGGGCAGGGTCTTTCAATAGAAAAAAAGCCTGAGGTAGATCTAACCTTACCATATCCATTGCAGGATGAACAAGTTCTAGGACCTGATTTATCAGCACTTCCTGTGGCACTACATGAACTACAACCTGTATAACTTGGGATTCTTATTTGGGTTTTTTTTCCACTAAACGCTTCTTTAAGAGAAACAGACATGTTGTATCTTAAGTCACTTCCTCTTGATGGCCCTCTACTTCTAGGAGTATTTCCAAAACCCCCTCCAAAGAATTCTTCAAAGATATCAGAAAAACCTCCTGCAAAATCACCGAAGCCTTGCGCTCCACCCATACCACCCTGCCTAAAGGCATCATGGCCATATTGATCATAAGCTGCTTTTTTTTGAGGATCTTTTAGTATTTCATAGGCGGCACTAATTTCTTTAAATCTTTTTTCTGCATCTTTGTTTCCTTTATTTTTATCTGGATGATATTTCATCGCAAGCTTTCTATATGATTTTTTTATATCATCATTGCTCGCATTTCTGTTAACGCCTAATAATTCATAAAAGTCTTTATCAGCCATTAAAACCTCTTAGCTGTAAATTTATTTAATTATCTTTTTTATTTTCGTCAACTTCTTCAAAATCTGCATCAACAATTTTTTCATCTTTTTTATCTGATGAAGGTTCTTCACCTGAAGGATCGGGTTGAGATGCTTGATCTTGAGGGTTCTGTTTATATATAGCCTCACCAAGTTTTAAGGAAGATTGGACCAGTTGTTCAGTTTTTGACTTTAGGGTTTCAAGCTCTTCAGTGTCTTTTACTTTTTTCAATTCTTCAAGATCACTTTGAATTTTATTTTTATCAGCTTCAGGAAGTTTGTCACCGTGCTCTTTAATGTTCTTTTCTGTCTCATGAATAAGGCTATCAGCCTGATTTCTGGAGTCTATAATTTCTCTTTTTTTCTTATCGACTTCAGCATTTTCTTCTGCCTCTTTAACCATTCTTTCAATATCAGAATCAGAGAGCCCCCCTGATGCTTGTATTCTTATTTGTTGTTCTTTTCCTGTAGCCTTATCTTTTGCTGAAACATTAACAATGCCGTTAGCATCGATATCAAAAGTAACCTCAATTTGAGGCATACCTCTTGCTGCAGGTGGAATACCAACTAGATCAAATTGCCCTAATAATTTGTTGTCGGCTGCCAACTCTCTTTCACCTTGAAAAACTCTAATTGTTACTGCGCTTTGGTTATCTTCTGCAGTAGAAAAAACCTGACTTTTTTTTGTTGGAATAGTGGTGTTTTTATCAATAAGTCTTGTAAAAACTCCGCCTAAAGTTTCTATACCTAAAGACAAAGGCGTAACATCCAAAAGCAGAACATCTTTAACATCACCCTGTAAAACACCGCCTTGAATTGCAGCACCTGTTGCAACAACTTCATCAGGATTTACTCCTTTGTTTGGTTCTTTGCCGAAAAAATTCTTAACTATTTCAAAAACTTTTGGCATTCTTGTCATGCCACCAACTAAAATTACTTCATCAATATCAGATGCTTTAAGTCCTGCATCTTTTAAAGCCATTTCACAAGGCTTTATACTTTTGTTTAATAGGTCCTCTATAATCGCTTCAAGCTTTGCTCTTGATAATTTTATAGTAAGGTGTTTTGGTCCTGATTGGTCAGCAGTAATAAAAGGTAAATTCACTTCTGTTTCTGTACTGCTAGATAATTCAATTTTTGCTTTTTCTGCTGCTTCTTTTAATCTTTGAAGAGCCAATTTATCTCCGCGTAAATCAATACCATTGTCTTTTTTAAATTCATCGGCCAGATAATTAATAATTTGTAAATCAAAATCTTCACCACCTAGATGGGTGTCTCCATTGGTAGATTTAACTTCAAAAACACCGTCACCTATCTCAAGTATAGAAATATCAAATGTTCCACCGCCTAGATCATAAACAGCAACAGTTCCTGATTTTTTTTTATCTAAACCATAAGCCAATGCAGCAGCAGTAGGTTCATTGATAATTCTCAAAACTTCAAGGCCTGCTATTTTACCTGCATCTTTAGTAGCTTGCCTTTGAGAATCATTAAAATAAGCTGGAACAGTTATAACAGCTTGGGTAATTTTTTCTCCCAAACTACTCTCGGCAGTTTCTTTCATCTTTTGGAGAATAAATGCACTTATTTGACTAGGGCTATATTTGTCGCCCCTTGCTTCAACCCAAGCATCATTGTTATCACCTTTAACAATTTTATAAGGAACTAAATTACTATCTTTTTGAACTAAATTATCTTGAAAATTTCTACCAATTAATCTTTTAATTGCAAAAAGGGTGTTTTCTGGATTTGTAACAGCCTGTCTTTTAGCAGATTGTCCAACTAATTTTTCTTTTGTTTCTGTAAATGCAACCATAGATGGTGTGGTTCTGGCACCTTCCTGATTTTCAATAACTTTGCCATTTTTTCCCTCCATTACTGCAACGCAGGAGTTAGTAGTTCCTAAATCAATTCCGATTACTTTTGTCATATATTTCCATTCATAAAATTAGTTAGTTAAAAAATAATATGGGTAGAGAAGATTAATTTACAAGCACTTTCTTACAGAAAAGTAATAAAAATTATAATAATTACACTTTTTTTAGCTTTTTTGAAACGCCAACCATTGAGGGTCTAAGTAGTCTATCGTGCATAGTGTAGCCTGTCTGTATTTCCTTTACAACTATACCCTCATCATGATCATCTGTCTCAATTTCTAGCATGGCCTGGTGCAAATTATGATCAAACTTAGCATTTAATGCTTCAATTTTTTTTATTCCGTGTTTTTCTAAAATTGATGTAAAGTCTTTTTGAACCATTTTAAGACCATCAATTAAATTTTCAATAGAATTTTTAATTTTTGATTGATCATCAAAACTTTCAAGTGCTCTCGCCAAATTGTCATCAAGTGCCAATATATCTCTTGCTAAATTAGAACTTCCATACTTTATGTAATCTAATTTTTCTTTTTCAGATCTTTTTCTAAGATTCTCCATTTCAGCCAACAGTCTTAGTTTTTCATCTTTTAGCAAATCAATTGTTTCAAAAAGTTTTTCAACAGAATCTTCGGATTCTTCGTTATTATTTTTATTTTCTGGCGCCTCATCATTGTTTTCTTGGGCGGCGCTTTCTTTTATGTCTTCCTCTAATTTTTTTTCATTTTCTGAACTAATAACTTTTTTGTCATCTTTTTCTACTTCGTCTTTTTTATTATTTTCTTTCATTTAACTAAGAATCCTCCCAACTACTTTAGAGGTATAGTCAACCAACGGAACTATTTTTGCATAATTTAAACGCATTGATCCAACCACACCGATTGCTCCTATAATTTTTTGTTCTTTATTTTTATATGGGGCCATTACCATTGATAAACCAGAGTGTTTAAATAAAAAGTTTTGTGACCCTATAAATATTTGTACACCTTGCCCTTTGCTTGTATTTTCAATTATATTTAAAAAACTTTTTTTATTTTCTATATCGTCAAATAAATTTCTAATTTGATCTAAGTCTTTTGATATTAATTCCTTGCCTAATAAAGTAGATTGACCGTGTAAAAAAATATATGGGCTTTCTGAGTTGGGTGCTATTTCAATAATACCTTCTTTAACTAATTTTTTAGATATACTGTCAAGTTGGCTTTTGGAAGATTTAATCTCTTTGTTAATTATAGTTTTAATTTCGTCTATTGTTTTTCCAACAAATTTAGTATTTAAGTAATTAGAAACACTTCTCAAAGTTGATTCTGTGTAAGAATTTTTAGAATCTAATATTCTATTTTCTACCATGCCATTTTCACTTGCAATTATTGACATAATTTTTTTTTCAGACAACTTAACAAAGTCTACATGCTTAATCTTATTTTTAAATTTAGGTGCAACTACTATGCCTGCACAATTTGAAAGACCAGAGATAGCCTTAGATGCCTCATTTAACACCTCCTCAAATGTAGAACCTTTTGCCTTACATCTATTTTTTATATTTTCTTGTTCATTTTTTGTAAGCCTACCAAATTCAAGAAGCCCATCTACAAAAAATCTCATTCCTTTGTCTGTAGGAAGTCTTCCAGCGGATATGTGGGGTGCAAACAGAAGACCTTCTTTTTGCAGGGATGCTAAAATAGATCTAATAGAAGATGAAGACATATTTACACTAATATTCTTTGAAATAGTCTCTGAGCCTACTGGATTTCCTGTTTCTAAATAAGCCTCAATAACGCCTTTCAAGATTTGCTTTGATCTTTCGCTTAATTGTAAATATACGTTTTTTGACATTTTTACTAAACTCTATAAATAATTTATAAATTAAAACTATTATTAAATTTTAACTAATTTTGCATATATAATATAATGAGACAAAATAGAAATTTTCAAGACTTAAGAGAAATTTATTTCGAAACTGATATTAATCTTCATGCAGAAGGCTCTTGCCTTGTTAAGTTTGGTAATACACAAGTAATTTGCACTGCTTCAATAGAAGATAAAACGCCTCATTGGCTTAAAAATACTGGCAAAGGTTGGGTAACTGCGGAATATGGCATGTTGCCAAGATCCACTAACTCAAGAATTGATAGAGAGGCTGCAAGAGGTAAACAATCGGGCAGAACTCAAGAAATACAAAGATTAATAGGCAGAAGTCTGAGATCAGTAGTTGATTTAAGCAAACTTGGAGAAAGACAAATTAAAATTGACTGTGATGTAATACAGGCCGATGGCGGAACTAGAACTGCTGCTATAAGTGGGGGATTTATAGCTCTTTATAAGTCTGTTGAAAAACTTAAAAATAACTACAATATAAAGCAGACAATAATTAAAGATTTTGTAGCTGCTGTTTCTGCTGGAATTATAGACTCTAAACCCCTTTTAGACTTAGATTATAAGGAAGATTCAAGCGCTGAAGTCGATGCTAATTTTGTTATTTGTGAAAGTGGAAAAATTATTGAAATTCAAGTTACTGGCGAGGAATATTTCTTTACGCAAGAACAGTTTGAAGAAATTTTTGAACTATCAAAAATTGGTGTTTCTAAAATTATAAAAAAACAAAAAGAAATTTTGGGGATATAACTGTGAGAGAAGTTGTTTTTTTTTCTCACAATATAAACAAAATCAAAGAAGTAAAAAGTTGTTTTAGATACTCTAAAATCAAAATTTTAACTCTAAATGATTATCCTGGCGTGTTAGAACCAAAAGAAACTGGTAATACTTTTAAGAAAAATGCATCTATAAAGTCTATTTTTGGATATAAATATTTTAAAAAACCATGTTTTGCTGATGACTCAGGTATATGCATTGAGGCCCTCAACTATTTACCAGGTGTAAGATCCAAGAGATATTTATTAAAAAATGGGAACATTGAAAATAGTTTGAGAAAAATTATTTCAATTGCTAAGTTAAAAAAAAAATATAACGCTTTCTTTAAATCAACAATAGCCTTTACATCAAAAAGTGGCAGTGTAGTTTTTTTTGAAGGCAAAATAAAAGGTACAATATCCTTGAAAATAAAGGGGCCCTTAAGTTTTGCTTATGATCCAATATTTGTGCCCTTAGAAAATAAAAAAACTTTTGCACAAATGAGGCCAAGTGAAAAAAATAAGATTAGTCATAGGGGAATGGCTCTTCAAAAACTTAAAGAATTTTTATTAAAAACTCTCTAAAACTTCAGTTTTGCCTTTATTAATTTTTAATATATTTAATTCTCTTTTTATCAAATTATTTTTAAACGAAAATTTCCCATCAATTCCATCATAAGTTATAGAATTATTATTTAAAAGTTTTTTTGCTGAATCAATGGTATGTTTTTTTTCTAAAATAAAGTTTAACAAACCTAATAAATCATATGGTATTGTTATTGTCCTAATAGGGTTTTCTTCATAATAATTAATATATTCATTTATGTATAAAGATCTTTTTTTTGCTGAAACTCCTGGGAATACTGCGCCTTGCAATGAAGGTTCATTAAAAAAAGCTTTATCGTCCCAAACTCCCATTCCTACAAACTGAACTTTTTGAGGATCAACATCATAAAATGGAAGAAGGGGGGCAATTTGAAGCAATCTAATATTATAATCAGCAATAATTAAATGAGAAAAATCTAATTCTCCTATTGTTTCAAATTTTTCTATTTTTTTTAATGCCTTTTTTGATACATCATCATTTTTATTTTTTAATATATTTTTTTGTCTTTCTAATTCTTTTTTCCTCATATCATACTTACCTAATTTCTTAATTGAATCTCTGGCATCAGTTAAATCCTCTTTATATGCAACCTTGCTTATTACAATTGACTTACTGCTATTTGCAATACCATCAATAATTTTATTAATATAATTGCCGTAATCATTATCAGGATACAAAAGAGCAACTTTCTTATTTTCTTCAAAAAATTTGAACAATACATCAATTTCATCTTCTGGAAAAAAATTAACCAAATATATGCAATCAGACGCTAGATTTCTGTCAGAAGCAAAAGAAAAAAATATTGCGCCACTTTCACACCATTGGTGGATATTTGTTGTATCTTTTGAAGTAAGCGGGCCTATAAATATTTTTCCTGGCTTTACTTTTTCTTTAATTATTTTTTGTAGTTCTGGTTCTCCAGAATACAAACTAATATTAAAAGATAATTCTTGATTATTTTTTTTATACAAAGATAATTCAAAAGCGTTAATGAAATTTTTTGTTATAATTTCGTTTTCATTGCTGGGTAAAATTATTTCAATATCATTCAAAATTTGAGAATCTAGATACGCAATACTATCCGTTTTAGAAAAAAATTCATTGTTTTCATTTTCAATATTTAAATCGTTTAATATTTTTACATTTTGTTTACTCTGTTTTGATGAAATTTCTTCCGGTTTAAATACTTGTGGTGTACAAGAAATTATTATGGAAAAAAATATTAATGAAAATAATATTTTAAAAAATGGATTATATATAATTGCAACTCCAATTGGAAATTTGGATGATTTAAGTAGTAGGGCCATATCAATTATAGAAAAACTTGACATAATAGTTTGTGAAAATCCTAAACATTCAATTAAACTACTTAATAAATTAGGCATTAAAAAGAAACTGATATCTCTTCATGATTATAATGAGGAAAAAGTAATAAAAAAGATTGAAAAATATCAATATAACTCAAAAATTGGACTTATATCTGATGCGGGATCACCATTAATTTCGGATCCAGGTTATAATTTAGTAAAAAATTTCATTGAAAAAGAAATATTTATTACATCAATTCCGGGACCTTCTTCTGTTATTTCATCACTTCAATTATCAGGATTGCCAATAAATAATTTTACCTTCTATGGTTTTGTTCCAAAAAACAAAACAAAAGAGAGGGTTTTACTTAGTGACTTAAAAATTAAAAATAACCAAACATCTATTTTTTTCATATCTGGAAGAAACCTTGGGGGCTTCTTAGAAAACATAATCAAGTATTTGGGGGATATAGAAATTTGTGTTTGTAAGGAGCTAACTAAAATTAATGAGGCAGTTTATAGGGATAAATCAAAAATAATTCTAAATAAATTGTCAAAAAATCAGATAAATTTAAAAGGTGAATTTACGGTGATATTATGTCCCATTCAAAAAAAAGATAGTAGAAATTTAGATGATAAAGTAGAAATTGAAATTTCTAAATTATTAAAAAAATATTCTTTGACGGAAACCGTTCAAATAGTACATAAATTAACTGAAATTTCTAAAAAGGATATATATAGGAAGGCTATAGAAATAAAAAATGGTTAAATTAGCTTCTTTGTTTTTTTTGTTTTTGTCTATTTTTTTTCACTATAGTTGTTCTCCAACAAATGTATTAGCAAGCGGTGGTGCTTCTACTATGGTAATAGCAGAAGGAGACAGAACTGCTGGCTCTGTTATTGATGATGCAACTATTAAAGTTCAGGTTTCAGCAAAATTTATTTCATCAGAAAACAATTTATTTCTTAATATAGACACGAGCGTAATTGAGGGAAGGGTTTTACTAACAGGTATAGTAGATGATCAAAAAACTAGAATAGAAGCTGTAAGAAGGGTTTGGGAAGTAAATGGAGTTAAAGAGGTTGTTAATGAAATTCAAGTTGGGGAAAAACCAACAATTAAAGAGTATGCTAATGATTTGTGGATAACCACACAAATAAAAGCTCTTGCAGCAAAAAATATAGGCTTGAGAGCAATGAGTTATAATTTTGAAACAATTAGAGGTAAAGTATATGTTGTTGGTTTAACTAGTAGAAAAGATCAGTTAGATATTTTGTTAAATTCAATAAAAGGAGTTAAGGGGGTAAAAGAAATAGTAAATTACGTAATACTAAAAGAATAATATGTTATCTCAAACCTGATAAGTTTTCACCCCCAAGAATATGGATATGAAAGTGTGGCACCTCTTGATTGGAGTCATCTCCTTGATTTGTAATCAATCTAAATCCCGTTTTGTTTAAATCTAAATTACAAATTATTTCTCTGGCTTTATCAAAAAAATAAAAAACCTCAGATGGATCACACTTTTCAATAAAATCATTAAAGTTTTCAACATTTTTTTTTGGTATTCCTAAAATATGAATTTTTGCTTGTGGGTTTATGTCATAAAAAAATAAAGTTTGTTCATCCTCATAAACCAAATCACAAGGTATTTCTTTTCTTATTATTTTAGCAAAAATATTATTGTTGTCGTACATTGTTACTTCTTTTTTTTAACTCCTTTTCAATTTCTTTTAGTTTAATCTTTTTAGAATAAAGTAATACTAAAAGATGGTAAATGACATCTGCTGCTTCTTCAATAGTTCTTTTCTTTGTTCCTTTTAAATAATCTATTATTAGTTCGTTAGATTCTTCACCAAATTTTTGTGAAATTTTCTTTTTTCCTCCTTTAATTAATTTTTTTGTATATGATTTTGATGATTTTCCTTTAGCTCTTTTTTCTATTGTTAAAAAAAGATTTTCAATAAAGTTATTTTTTGTTATCATTATTATTCCTCAAGCCTAACCATTACTCCATGATCTTTTAAATATTGTTTTACTTCTAATATACTAAACTCTCCAAAATGAAAAACAGATGCTGCAAGTAGTGCATCTGCATCACCTAAAATTGCTCCATCTTTAAAGTGAGAGAGCTTTCCAACACCACCACTAGCAATTAACGGTATTCCTATTTCAGAAGAGGCTTTTTTAAGAAGTTCAACATCAAACCCCCTTTTGGTTCCATCCCTATCCATTGATGTTAATAAGATTTCCCCTGCTCCAAGCTTTTCAAGTTTTGATATCCAATTTAAGACATTTATCTCGGTTTTTTTTGAGCCTCCGTGAGAATAAACAATCCAATCATTGCCATCTTTTTTCGCATCAACTGCAGCAACTATGCATTGATTTCCAAATCTTTCAGAAGCATTTTTGATTAAATCATCGTTAAGAATAGCGGCTGTATTTATTGAAACTTTGTCTGCCCCAGCCTTTAGAAGCTCCCTTATATTATCGATTGATGTAATTCCTCCTCCAACTGTGAGAGGAATAAAAACTTTTTCTGCAGTTTTTTCTACAACTGCAATCATAGTTTTTCTATCTTCTATTGAAGCTGTAATATCTAAAAAACAAATTTCATCAGCTCCGTTTGCAGAATAAAAGCTAGCTTGCTCTACTGGGTCTCCTGCATCAACTAAATTTAAAAAATTTATTCCCTTTACTACTCTGCCACCTTTTACATCCAAGCATGGAATTATTCTTTTTTTAAGCATTGTTATTTAATATCTCCATTCCTTTTTTAATATCTATTTTTCCTACATAATAAGATTTACCTACTATCACGCCTTCTAAAATTTTAGATTTTAATTGGCACAAATTTTTTAAATCCTGATATGAAGATAGCCCTCCTCCAACAATTAAGTCTTTTTTAGACAAATTTAAATTTTCACTTATTAGATCAATGTTCAAGCCTTGAAGCATTCCATCTCTCGAAACATCTGTTAATACATATCCTCTTAATTTTGTTTGGTTGAACTGATCAAAGATATCATTGTTTTTTAATCTTGATTGATGCTTCCATCCCTTTGTCATTACTTTATTTTCCAACAAATCCATTGCGAAATATATTTTTTCAATATAGTTTTCTGAAAGTCCTAAAATTAAGTCTGATCTTTCAACTGCAAGTGAGCCAATAATTATATAATTTATTCCCTTGTCGATGTAGTTTTTCAAACTTTTTTCATCTCTAATCCCACCTCCTAGTTGAATTGGGATATTAATTTCTTTTCTTATTTTAATAATTGTTTCGTAGTTGGTGTTTTGATTGCCAAATGCGGCATCTAAATCAACAATGTGTAGTCTTTTACATCCCAATTTTTCAAAATATTTAGCTTGGTTTATTGGATTCTCATTAAATATTTCGGCAGAATTTATATTCCCTCTCGTAAGTCTAACACACTTGTTATCTTTAAGGTCGATTGCTGGTATTAGTTTCACTTAAGCTTCTTTGAGTAGTAGTATCCCTTTATGCTTTTTCCGTTAACAATAGCATAATTAGGGTTAGTGGCCCATCTCTTATAACCTTTTGATTCAAAAAGTTGTATTGCCGCTTCTTGAGTTTCTCTAACATCTAGTTGGGCAAATTTAGCCCCGTTTTCCAAGCCTATAATTTCTGCTTTATCTATCATATCCTTAGCAAGCCCGTGCCCCCTTGCCCATGGAGCAACAAAATGAGATATAATATTTAAAAATCCTTGTTGTGCTTCGTTGTTGGCAGGTTGAAAAATTAATTGTAGGGTTCCGGCTATGGCATTATTTAGTCTACCAACTATTAACTTTCTTCTAGGAACAACGACAACGCCTTTCCAGTACTTATTTAATATATCTCTAGATGGCGTTTTTAACCAACCAAAACCACCCCCGGCCTCTATTGCTTGTTCTGTAATATTGCACAAATCTGCTAAGTCTATTCTGTTAAGTTTTTTTAAAACCTCAACGTTTATATTTATTTTTTCTTTAGGGGATGCGTTCATTGTTTTATAAAGTTTTTTAAAATTGCTAAACCTTGTGTAGAGCTCTTCTCCGGATGAAATTGTACGCCAAATATATTTTCCTTTGAAACAATAGAGGTAAATTCAATTCCATAGTTTGAAACTGCAATTTTATTTTCTGGCTCTATGCAATCAAAATAATAGCTATGAACAAAGTAATAATTTTTTTCATGTTTATCAAATATTAGGTTGTTTTGATCCTCTTTAATTTCTACCTCGTTCCAACCCATGTGGGGTAGTTTAAGACTTTTGGTGGGCAATTTCTTTATTTCTCCTTTAATCCATCCCAATCCTGCGCACTTTACATTTTCATATCCAGTAGTAGCCAAAAGCTGCATACCAACACAAATACCTAAAAAAGGTTTTTTAACATAAAGAACATTTTCTGATAACTCATCAATCATGCCTGGGATCTTTTTAAGACCGTTCATGCATGCTTGAAAAGCGCCTTGGCCAGGTAAAATAATATGAGTTGACCTTTTGATCTCAGTGGGGTTGTTTGTAACCATAACATCTAAATCAAAACCATTATCTGCTCCAACTTTTTTAATTGATTGTTCTGCAGACCTTATATTTCCCAGTCCATAATCTAAGATTACAATTCTTTTTTTCATTAATCGCTTAAATTATACCTTTAGATGAAGGTATAATGTCCTTTACCCTAGAATCAATTTCTATTGCGCTTCGAATACTTTTAGCAAAAGCCTTAAAGCAAGATTCAATTATGTGGTGATTGTTGGAACCATATAAATTATCAATATGCAAATTACACTTGGCTTCATTTGTAAAAGCTTTAAAAAATTCTTTAAATAATTCAGTGTCTAGCTCGCCAATTTTTTTTAATCCTAGATCAACATTCCAAACCAGTTCAGGACGTCCACAAAAATCAATTACGCACCTAGAGAGGCACTCGTCCATAGGTATATAAAAAAAACCAAATCTTTTAATTCCTTTTTTGTCTTTAAGGGCTTCATGAATGGCGTTTGCAATTACAATTCCAGTATCTTCTATGGTGTGATGATAATCTACATGAATGTCGCCTTTTGTTTTTAGGGATATGTCAATTAAGCTGTGTGAAGAAAGTATTTCAAGCATGTGATCAAAAAAGCCTATGCCTGTTGAAATATTGTGGGATCCTTTGCCGTCAAGATTAACTTCGCACTCAATCTGGGTTTCTTTTGTCTTTCTTGTAATTTTTGATTTTCTCATAATATTTTGCCTTTTATCAGCATAAATAGGTATATTCTACATCTATCACTTGATAATTTATTTTAAATAGCCATTTCTATTTAAGGAAAATGAAAAAAAACATAATAAAATCCACAACAATAATTGGGATAAGGAAAAATGGTAAGGTTGTAATTGTAGGCGACGGCCAGGCTAGCCTTGGAAATACAGTGATGAAATCCAATGTTAAAAAAGTAAGAAGGTTGGGTAGTAATAATACTGTCATTGCTGGATTTGCTGGATCAACCGCAGATGCATTTGCCCTTTTTGAAAGATTAGAAGCAAAACTTGACCAATATAAAAATCAACTTAAAAGATCGTGTGTTGAGCTAGCTAAAGATTGGAGAACTGACAGATATCTTAGGAGGTTAGAAGCAATGATGATTGTTGCAGACAAAGATATTAGTCTTTTAATATCTGGAACTGGAGATGTTATTGAGTCAGATGATGGAATATTGGGTATTGGGTCTGGGGGGCCTTATGCAATTAGTGCTGCAAAAGCTTTAATGAAAAACACAAAATTAGACGCAGAGAAAATAGCTGTTGAGTCACTTAAAATAGCAGCTGAAATTTGTATTTACACAAACGAAAATCTTGTTATCGAAAAAATAGAGAAATAAAATGAAATCTAGTTTTAGCCCTAGGGAAATAGTTTCTGAACTTGATAAATTTATAATAGGTCAAAAAAAAGCAAAAAAAGCTGTTGCTGTTGCTCTAAGAAATAGATGGAGAAGAAAACAACTGCCAGAGTCTTTAAAAGAAGAGATTCTTCCCAAAAATATTCTAATGGCAGGTCCAACAGGATGTGGGAAAACAGAAATATCAAGAAGGTTGGCAAAACTAGCAGATGCTCCGTTTATAAAGGTTGAGGCAACCAAATTCACAGAAGTTGGTTATGTGGGCAGGGATGTAGAACAAATTATTAGAGATTTAGTTGAAACAAGCATAAGTAAAACCAAAATAAGAATGGGCAAAGAAGTAAAGGCAAATGCTGAAAAAAATGCAGAGGAAAGAGTTCTTGATTGTTTAGTTTCAAAGAACTCAAGTGAATCTACGCGTGAAAGCTTTAGACAAAAATTAAGAAGCGGTGAATTAAATAAAAAAATAATTGAGATACCTGTTAGTGCAAACGCTTCATTTAATTTGCCAACAATGGACATACCTGGGATGCCTGGTTCACAAATGGGCATGATTAATCTTGGAGATGTTTTTGGCAAATCTTTTTCGGCCCCAAAAAAAAATAAAAAAATGACTGTTGAAGAATCACATGCGCATTTAATTCAAGAAGAAACTGAGAAGTTACTTGATAACGATAAAATTATTTTAAATGCTCTTGAAGATGTTGAACAAAACGGAATTGTTTTTATTGATGAAATAGATAAAATTACTTCAAGAAGCGAAAGGGGTGGTGCCGATGTTTCTAGGGAGGGGGTACAAAGAGATTTGCTTCCACTAATTGAAGGCACAACAGTGAGCACTAAGCATGGTGTTGTTAAAACAGATTATATATTGTTTATAGCTTCCGGAGCATTTCATTTGGCGAAACCATCAGATATGCTGCCTGAACTTCAAGGAAGGCTGCCTATTCGGGTTGAGCTTGAAAGTTTAAACAAAGAAGATTTTAAACTTATACTAACAGAAACTCAAAATAGCCTTATAAAGCAATATACCGGCTTGTTAGGGACAGAAAAAATTGAATTGGTTTTTGATCCAGATGGAATAGACAAAATAGCTGAATTAGCTACAGAAATTAATGAAAATGTTGAAAACATTGGTGCCAGAAGATTACACACAATAATGGAAAAATTGCTAGAAGACGTTAGTTATAATGCTTCGGATATGAGCCCTCAAAAAATCAACATTAACAATGAATATGTTGAAAAAAATTTAGGAGAATTAATTAAAAGTCAAGACTTGTCAAAATTTATACTTTAGAAGTTTAATCTAATAGAGGCTTGATTAAGAATGTCTATATTTAAAAATTTTAAAATAGAGTCTGTCGTTTTGGGCATATTGTTTTTAAATATTTTTCTTTCATATAATGTAGATATAGGATTTTTTTCTTTTTTTAAAAATTATGATAAATCCTTTCAAGATATTTTTTTAAAAGATTTTTTTAAAAACATAACTGTCTTGGGTGACTCGAAATGGTATTTTGTTGTTTCTGTTTTTTTTATAATAGTGGGCTATTCGGTAAAAAGAATTTCTGTAACAAAAAAACTAAAAAAAATTTTTCAACAAGCATATTATTTTAATATATTTTTATTTTTTTCAGTTTTTATTACAGGGGTTTTGACACAACTATTAAAACATTTGGTTGGTAGGCCGAGACCGAATCATACTGATTTAGAAAATAGTATAGGTTTTAATTTTTTTACTCTTAATTCTGATTACCATTCTTTTCCTTCTGGACACGCGTCAACTATATTTGTTGTGGCGCTTGTTGCTTCTTTTTTTGTCCCAAAACTAAGATATGTTTTTGTTTCTTTTGCCTTGTTGGTTGCTTTCAGTCGTGTAGTTGTTGGGGCACATTTTTTTACAGACATTGTTGGTGGGCTAGCAATATCATTTATTGGTTTTAAAATAACGAAAATTTTTTTATTTAAGTTTTACAAAGAAGAATTGGTGCACTTAAGAAATATTCTTACTTTAAATAGGGTTTTTTTGGCTATTGTAGTTTTCACCCTAATTTTGGTTTTGTTAAGTGTTGGGCCCTCCATAGATATATATGTTAGTGGATTATTTTATTTTGGAAACAATCAATTTTTGCTTCAAAGCTATTACGATCTTACAATATTGTTTAGAAAGATTTTTATTCCAATAATACTTATTTATTTATTAATTATTCCAATGCTTTCAATGATTTTGCCTTTGCAGCAACTTTATTTTAATTATAAATTTACTTTTAAAGATGTCGTTTATTTGTGGGGAATAACCTTTTTTAACTTAGTTGTTGTTGTTAATCTTTTTCTTAAAAATGGTTGGGGAAGAGCTAGGCCTGGAGATATATTGGAATTGGGTGGTAAAAAGTTTTTTACCCCCTGGTATGAAATTTCAAACAATTGTAATACAAATTGTTCTTTTGTTTCTGGAGATGCCGCGGTAGGCTTTTCTTTAATTGTTTTTCTTTTTTTGATCAAAAATAATTTTTTTTACTGGTTTGCTTTAATAATGGGTATCTCTTTGGGCCTTATAAGGATTATGGAGGGTGGTCATTTTTTAAGTGATGTTGTTATGTCTGGTAGTATAATTTTTATTTTATCTTATATTGTTTCAAACTATTATCTGGTCAAAAAAAATGCTTTATAAAAACTCATTATTAATTTTTTTCTGTTTTTTTTTATTGTTTGTAAAGGTATTTGCAATATCTCAAACGGAGCTTAACCTTTATGGGGATGAGGCTCAGTACTGGCTGTGGTCACAAGCTCTAGATTTTGGCTATTTCTCTAAACCACCCTTTTTGGCATGGTTAATTTTTGTGGTTTCAAACTTCTTTGGAGATAGTTTTTTTGTTCTGAAGATGATTCCGGTAAGTCTTTATGTGCTTTCATCTTTAATGATTTATTTTTTATCAAAAAAATTATATGGGAATGTAGATTTTGCCATTTTAGCTGCTACATCGTTTTTTTTAATGCCCGCAGTTACATTTTCTTCTTTTTTAATATCAACAGACATACTTCTTATCTTTTTTTGGATAGCTTCAATGATGTTGGTTTTAAAAATTATTGAGGAGCCAAAAACTATTTTTTTGTTTTTTTTAGGTTTATTTTTGGGTTTTGCCTTTTTATCAAAATATGCAGCTATATATTTCTTAATCAGTTTGCTTCTTTTTTTTATTTTTGAGAAAAAAAAATATTATAGGGTTCTTACAAACCCCTTGGGAATTCTTATTTTTGTAAGCACATTGGTTGTTGTGATTTCACCCAATATTTATTGGAACTACAATAATGGTTGGAATACTTTTTTTCATACCGCTGAAAACGCCTCTTTGAACAATATTAATATCAATTTTGTTGGTGGTATTAATTTTTTGCTTAGCCAGATAGTTATGATGGGTTTTTTGTTGGTGTTAAGTTTTTTTTATTATCTATCAAAAATATCTTTTGTTTCTTTTGAAGATAGGTTCTTATTATCTTTTGGTCTACCTGCATTCACAATAGTTTTTGTAGAGGCTTTTTTGGTTAGGTCTCACGCAAACTGGGCGGCCGTTTCTTTAGTGTCTTTTTTTGTTCTATTTCTATTTAAGGTTTATTGTTTAAATTTAAAGTTGGTTTATTTTAATAATTATTTAAGTTTGTGTGTTGGTTTGATTCTTTTTGTTTTAATTTCTTTGAATTTATCTTTGTCAATTTTTGATAGGGTTAGTGGAATTAAGGGTTTTGAAAAAGAGCTTCAACAACAAAATACAAAAAAAATAGATAAATTGGTTATAGGTGACAGAATGTTGTTTGCAAGCATGAGCTATATTTATAGGAATAAAAAAATTGATATTTACACACCCTATATAGAAGGTAAAAAAATAGGTCACCATTTTCAGTTAACAGACCCCCTGCCGAAAGAATTTAATGAAAATTTTATTTTAATTGGTTATAAAGACCAAATAGATTATTTGTTATCCAAAAATATTAAAAAATTGTTATTTAACAAAAAGTTTGTTTTTAGTAATGAAAATATAGAAGTTTATGAAGTTGTTTTTTAAAATAACTTTTGTTTTTTGTTGTTTTTTTTTATTTATAGGAAGCAAAATAGAAGCCAGAAACATAAAAACTGAATATATTGTTGAGTTTGGAAAAATTAACATTGGGAAGCTCTATTGGGAAATCACAAACGATAAAGAATATTATAGTATAGTTGTAGCCCTTAAGGACAAAGGAATTCTTTCAGGGCTGTATAATTTTGATGGAAATTATAGCGCAAAGGGAGTTGTATATAATGATGTTTACTTACCAACCCAATATTTGCAAAATTGGAAAACTCGAAAAAAGGAAAAGGTTGTTGAATTATTTTTTGATGGAGATTCATTAATAAGGTTAATAAACAAGCCAGAAGAAAAAGAGCTTCCTAGAATTAATTATGGTGAACAAAAGGGGCTCTCCGATCCCTTAACATCATTTTTAAAAATTTTAAATGGCAAAAAAAAATCAAAAACAATTGATGGGAGAAGGGTATATTCTATGGTTGTGAAAGATGGGGTTATAGATAAAAATTATTTAAACAAAATAATAATTATCAGAGACTATAAAAATATTTGGGCAGACCATAATAGAATTGATTTAAAACAAATAACTCTAAAATATTCAAAAAAGAATAAAGATTTTATGCCTGAAAAAATAATAATTAAATATAAAAAAGTAAATTTTGTTTTAAAAAAAAATTAATTTCTTCTTTTTCTTAAATATACAAAAAAGGCTCCGTCACCTCCATAATTTTGACTTGCCCTTTCTACACTAAGTATCTTCTTTGTGTTTTCATCTAACTTTGTCCAACCCAAAAACTCTGCTCTTATTTTGCCATAAAATAGCTTGTTATCTTCTTGGTTGTCATCTATTCTTTTTATTCCTTTGCCTGTTATAAACAAAATGCACCTTTTGTTTTTGTGATAACAACTATCAACCTTCTTTAAAAATAGGTTTTTTGCGTCATTTACTGATAAGCCGTGGAAATCAACTATTGAATCAACGCGTAACTGCCTATTCTTAATTTTTTTATTTATCTTCATCTTTTCTAGTTTAGGTTTGGTCATTGGGGTTGTTTTTTGATGTGGGGCTGTTTTGTTTTCATCTTTTGTGGCAGGTTTTTTTGTGTATTTTTTGTTTTGAGTTTGGTTTGTTTTTGGTATTTTTTTAGTATTTTTGTTTGATTTTTTCAGAGGTTTTGTGCCCCTAATTGCATCTAAAAAAACCTCATCTTCGTCGTTATTGATCATTTTTTATATAATATTCTACTTATTAATGATTCAGCCCTTTTGGGGGTTTGTTTATGCCACAAACTATTTAGCATCTCATAGCCAGCCAAATATATTTCATTTTTTTTTAAATGCATATTAAATTTTTTAAATTCCAAAACCTTCTTTATTCCAAGCTGGAAAATCATTTCGATAATTGTTTCTTGTATGTGTTGTGGTATTTTGGTTGTTCTATAGTTTTTTTTGTAATCATTAATTGCCCTATTAAGGTCTGTTAAAAAAAGTTTATTTAAAAAATTTTTATTTTTTTTTCCCGTCAAAAGGTGTTTTTCATTTTTTCTAATTAGGTGGCCATACCCAATTGTTAAAAAACCAAGCTGATCTTTGTAGGCTTTGTTTCTGAAGCCTTCATTTTTTTTAATTCTTTTGGATAAGCTTTTAATATTATACAATTTATGTAGAACAAAGAAGCCACTTAGGGTCTTTTGATTTAATTTGTTTTTCAAAAGTCCAGACGTCCCTCTTTTTTACTATTGAATCTTCGTCGTTGTTTTTGTATTGTTCGCTGACAAAAATTATACTTACTTTAATATTATTGTTTTCAAAAAAAACTTTTTCAATTTTTTCTATGTTTAAAGAAAAAAACTGGTTGTTTGGGTGGTTGTTTTTATCTTTTATTGCCTTTTCAAATGTTAAAAAAACATCTGTTGTTAAAAGGCTTTTTAGGGTCTTTGTATCACCGTTGTTAAAAGAGTTAATAATGGTTTCGTATGCCACTTTCGCGCCTTCCAAAAAAGCTATGTGATCAAAATCATAAATAGCTTCATAGGCCTTTTTAAGCTCAGTTAAGTTCTCGCTTAGCTCTGGGATCTCTTTTGGTTTAGTTTGATCTTTGGGGGATTCTTTTTGAAACAAGTTGGTAGATGAATTGTTTTTTTCTGCTCCGGTTCTTTTACCAAGAACGTTTCTTAATCTGAACACCAAAAACGCAGCAATACCTGCGAAAATTATAATGTCGTAAAATTGTAAGTCTCCATATCCCATATTTTTTATTTAGTTCATTATTTTAATATTCAACTTTATGCCATAAAGCGTTTTTTAAATCAGCAACAAAATCTTTGTGTTTTTGAATTTCTGCTTTCTCTAAGTCAATAACATGTATTTTTTTAGTTATGTTTTCAGTTGTTTTTTTCTTGTTTTCGCCCCCATGCTTATGTTTTAGCTCTAGACTGGTTTGTTTTCCGCCCAATAGCTCAAGATAGACTTCAGCAAGAAGTTGGCAATCTAGTAAAGCTCCGTGGAGCTTTCTTTGCGTCAAATCAATAGAAAACCTTTTACACAAGGAGTCAAGGTTGGCGATCCTTGTGTTTAGGGTTTTTCTTGCTAAGGCAACCGTATCAACAACCCTATTTTCTATTTTTTTTAGGCCGGCTAGCTTAAGTTCATTGTTTAAAAAGCCTATATCAAAATCAGCATTGTGAATAATTAAAGTATCGTCTTTTATAAAATCTAAAAAAGATTCTGCTTGTTTTGAAAAGGCTGGAAATTTGTTTAAAAAACTATTTGATAGCCCAGTAATTTTTCGAGCATCTTCGCTGATAATCCTGTCTGTGGAACAATAAAACTGTAGATTTTTGCCAGTTGAAACGTGATTGAAAAGCTCAACACAACCAACCTCAACAACTCTGTCTCCTTTTTTAAAATCAAGACCGGTTGTTTCAGTATCAATTATTATTTCCCTCATAGGTTGTGGTCTAGCATTAATTTAATTGTTTTTAAAACCCTATTAAAGGTTTTTGTTTTATTTTGTTGTGTATTAATAACATAGTCTGCCAACTGTTTCTTTTTTTTATCTGACATTTGGCTGTTAATTATTTTACCTAAAACGTCTTTTTTCATACCCTTTCTCCTAATTGCTCTTTTTTCTCTAATGCTTACGGGGCAATATAGAAACATTGTGTGGCTGCAAATTTTTTCTAATTTATTTTCAAACAACAAAGGAATATCAAGAAAAACTATTTTCGTCTTTTTTCTTTTGTTTGTTTTTAAAAATACGCCCCTTGATTTTTTTACCTCTAAGTGAATATATTTTTCTAGTTTTTTTTTGATGTTGTTGTTGTCAAATATTTTTTGCCTAATAATTTTTTTGTTAATTTTTTTTTGTTTTACAGCGCTGCGCAAGCTATTTTTTTTTAAAAACCTAATAAAGGAGGGGCTGGGCATAGAATAAATTTTTTTTACAACAAGATCTGAGTCATGAACTTGAAACTTTTTCTTTTTAAGAAAGCTTGACACCGTTGATTTTCCTGATGCTATCCCGCCTGTTAGCCCAACTATTATCATTTAGAAATTTTCTTAAGAAGAATTTCGTTTAATTTTTTGTCGCTAGTTGGGTTTATTCCAAACCATTTAAAAAAACATGGTTTTGCTTGATTAACAAGCATGTCAATACCATAGATTTTTATTTTTGCTTCCACAAAGTGTTTTAAAAACCCGGTTTCCTTTGGTTTGTATACCGCGTCAAAAACAATGTTAACTTTGTTTATTTTTTTAATTTTTAAGTCTGAAAACACGTTTTTGGGTGTTGTATTTATAATAAAAAATGCCTCGCCTAAATAATTTGTAATTTTTTTTAGAGAAAGTGTTTTTTTGTATAAAGATTTTGAAATTTTAATTGTTTTTTTAGATCTGTTGAAAACCAAAATGTTTTTTTTGTTTGTGTGGGGGTGGGACAAAAGACTATATAAAATTGCTTTAGAGACGCCCCCATAACCAATTAAAAGAATTTTTTTGTTTTTATTTTTTTTTAATATGTTGTTTGTTTTTGTTTTTGTTATTGACTCGCGAAAACCCAACCAGTCTGTATTAGAGCCATATTTTTTATTTTTTTTTATTGTGATACAGTTGACCGCACCTATTGCTCTTCCGGGACCATCTATGTTGTCTAGGTCATTAATTATTTTTTCTTTAAATGGAATTGTTACGTTTAGCCCACAAAGACATTCCTCTTTAAGAATTTTTTTAATTTCTTTCTTAAATTTTCTTTCTTCAATTTTTTTATAACCATATGTTGCATTAATATTATATTTTTTGAACCAATAATTAAATATTGTTGGAGAGAGGCTTTTGTCCACCTTGGTTCCCAAAACATATGCTTTTTTTATTTTCATTTGGGCATTTTAAAATTTTTTACAAATCCCAAGAAAGGGAAAAGGGGGAATCCCATAACATTAAAAAAATCTCCCTCTATTTTTTCAATAATCATGGGCCCAAGCCTTTCTATTTGGTAGCATCCGGCAGAAGACAAAATTTGTTTGCCGCATAGCCGTATATAGTTGTTTATTTCTACATTACTCAACCTTCTAACAAAAACGTTGGTTGTCTGTGTGGTCGTCCATATAATTTTATTATTAAAACAAACAGCACAACTGGAAGATATTTTGTGCGCCCTTCCAGAAATTTTTTTAATTTTATTTTTTGCCTCTTTTAGTGTTTTGGCCTTGTTGATTATTTTTTTGTCTAAGTAGACAACCGTATCAGACCCCACAACGAGAACGTTCTTGTTTTTTTTGCAAACACTTTTTGATTTGGCCTTTGAAAGCTCTAGAGAAATTTTTTTCGGCCCATGTCCTTTTTCTGCCAATTTTTTTTTAATGTCTTCTTCTGTGGTTGTTGGGTTTTTTTGAACAAACCTAATCCCGACACTTTTTAAGATGTTTTTCCTAGATGCGCTTGAGCTAGCTAAAACAATTGGGCTATTGATAAACATGTTAAAAAAAAACAACCTTATTAACGTTTCTAACAATTATCTATACTTTTATTTTTCTTTTTGCTTTTTTTTAACATTTTTTTAGGCCTTTTTTTTGTTTGTATATATTTATTAACGGTAGCAATTATTAAGAGTTATTAATATTTCTTACACATGGTTTTTTTTTTGATAGCTCTTCAAAAACATTAGATTTCTCGGTTTTTTTTTATATTATTAAGGTAGTTATAAAATATGTATTTTTTTATTAGATTGTGAGTAAAAATGATGAAAAAATAGGAAAAATAATAATCATTGTTTTTAGAGTATACAAATACAACAACAGCCTTAAGAATATATATAATTATTATTTTGACATTTATAAAAAAAATAATTAATTAAACAATTACTCCAAAACAAAGTTTACTTTTCATGAATTTACAAGAATTAAAAAATAAAGAGCCTCAAGAACTATTACAGGAAGCTGAAAAAATAGGTATAGAAAACGCCTCCTCATATAGAAAACAGGATCTGATGTTTGCTATTTTAAAACAAATAGCTTCAGATGGATCATCAATCAATGGATTAGGTGTAATAGAGATAATGCAAGATGGTTTTGGTTTTTTGAGATCACCGGAATCTAATTATTTACCTGGACCAGATGATATTTATGTTAGTCCAAGTCAAATTAAAAAATTTAGTTTAAGAACAGGCGATAGCATAGAGGGAGAAATTAGAGCCCCAAAACACGGGGAAAGATATTTCGCACTGATTAAGATAGAAACAATAAATGGTGAAAAACCAGAACAGGTTAAAAATAGAATAAATTTTGAAGATCTTACACCCCTTTATCCTGAATCTAGATTCATTTTAGAACAAGAAAAGCCAACACCTGATTTTACAGAAAGAATTATCGATATAGTTGCTCCTCTAGGAAAAGGACAAAGACAATTAATAGTAGCACAACCATTTACTGGAAAAACTATTATTATGCAAAAAATTGCCAATGCTATTACAAAAAATAATCCAGAAACAAAACTTATTGTTTTATTAATCGATGAAAGACCCGAGGAAGTTACTGATATGGCCAGATCTGTTAAAGGAGAAGTAATTAGCTCAACCTTTGATGAGCCCGCTTCACGACATGTTCAGGTTGCAGAAATGGTAATAGAGAAAGCCAAAAGACTAGTTGAATATAAAAACGATGTTGTAATATTACTAGACTCTATCACAAGACTTGGAAGGGCTTATAACACCGTTGTCCCATCAAGCGGAAAAGTATTAACTGGCGGGGTTGACGCAAACGCACTTCAAAGACCAAAAAGGTTTTTTGGAGCAGCTAGAAACGTTGAAAAGGGAGGGTCCCTAACTATAATAGCTACGGCCTTAATAGAAACTGGTAGTAGAATGGATGAGGTTATTTTTGAAGAATTTAAAGGAACCGGAAACAGCGAAATAGTTTTAGACAGAAAATTGAGCCAAAAGAGAACTTACCCAGCATTTGATATTGGCAAGTCGGCTACTAGAAAAGAGGAGCTGCTTTTGGATAAAGATGACTTAGGTAAAATTTTTATACTTCGCAAAATATTGGCACCTATGGGAGTTACAGAATCAATGGAGTTTCTTTTAGATAAAATGAAAGACACAAAAACAAATAACGATTTTTTTCAAAGCATGGGAACAAAAGGGTAGGCAAACACTTAATCACAACTAAGTTCCACAAAAAGTCTCTAACACTTCCTCCTCAGGACTCGGGGGTGTTAAAAATTTTTCAGGCAGGTCTTTGCCCTCATAGGGTTTTTTCAAAAACAATAACAAAGACTTAAAGTCTTCAAAATTATTAGATTTTTCAACCTGGTAAAGGGCCTGTCCAACGAGGTGGTTTCTTGGTATTATGCGAGGATTATTTTTTTTCATCATTGCCACAGATTCATTTATGTTTTTTTTGTTTTTTTCTATTCTTTTCCACCACCCCATATACAAATCAACAAAAGCTTGGCCGCTAAAACCCTCTTTTTTTAAAAAACCCTTGCTTGGACCAGAAGAAATTGCAGAGAAAAAATTGGTAAAATCAGAGCGATTTTCTTGCATCCAAACCAAAAAACTACTTATGAGCCCCTCATCTTCTGGCTGACTCCCAAAAAAACCAAATTTTTTTTTCATCATTTCTAACCAAGCCACCTTATAATCCCCAACAAATTCATTGATTATATTTATTGAAAGCTCTTTTGCTTTTTTTTCGTTTTTATCAATAAGTGGCAAAATAGAAATAGCTAGTTGTAAAATGTTCCACTGCAATATCGCCGGCTGGTTCTCATAACAATACCGGCCCTGTGTATCTATAGAACTAAAAACAGTTTTTGGGTCATAAAAATCCATAAACGCACAAGGACCATAATCAATTGTTTCTCCTGATATTGATGTGTTGTCAGTGTTCATAACCCCATGAACAAAACCAACCCGCATCCAATTGACCACTAAATTAATTTGTTTTTTCATTACTAATTTTAAAAAAGAAAGCGCAATATTTTTCTCACTTATTATTTCTGGGAAATGTCTCTTAACTGTATAGTCTAACAACAAACTAACAGACTTAAGGTCTTTTTGAATGGCCGCATACTGAAAGGTTCCTATTCTAATGTGGCTTGAGGCAACCCTAGTCAAGACAGCCCCGCTTAGGGGCCGATCTCTAAAAACTTTCTCCCCCGTTGAAACTGCTGCCAAACTTCTTGTTGTGGGAACACCAAGACAGTGCATGGATTCACTAACCAAATACTCCCTCAAAACAGGGGATATTGCAGCTCTCCCGTCACCACTTCTTGAATAGGGTGTTTTACCAGAACCCTTTAATTGAACATCATAGCGTCTATTGTTTTTTGTTAAGTGTTCCCCAACTAAAAGGGCGCGACCGTCTCCGAGAATAGTAAAATAACCAAACTGATGTCCCGCATAAGCTTGGGCAATATATTTAGTGCTTTTCATAACTAGGTTGCCTGAAAAAAAAGACGCAAGAACCTCCTCGGAAATATTTTTGAAAGACAAACCAATTTCTGAGCCTAATTGTTCGTTTAAAATAACCATCTTTGGATCACAAACTTTTTGCGGCCCAAGGAAGGAATACATTGTTAGTGGAAGCTCTTGGTATGAATTATCAAAACGCCAACCCATTTTAGATAGACTTGTTTCTTCTATATGTTTATTTGACATGTTAAATATGTTTAAAAATAAAGATACTATATTTGCCCTGTCAACACCAACAGGAAAATCAGCCATTGCTGTATTTAGGATTTCAGGAAAAGAAACAAAAAATATACTAAAATCGTTTACCAAAAAAAAGATTATAGAACCAAACAAGGCAACAGTTACATTTATATATGACGACAAAAAAAACATTGTAGACAAGGTGCTAACGATATTTTTTAAGGGCCCAAAAAGCTACACCGGGGAAGATATGGCAGAAATATCCGCTCACGGCAGTCCCTCAGTTATAAAAAAAATTACTGAACTTTTAAATAAAAAGAAAAATGCAAGAATAGCTGAGCCAGGAGAGTTTACTAAAAGATCATTTGAGGCTGGCAAATTAGACTTAACACAAGTTGAGGCAGTTGCAGACTTAGTAAATTCAGAAACCGAGAGCCAAAGAAGCCAAGCAACAAACCAACTAAACGGACTTTTGACAAATAAAATTAATACATTCTCAAACAAGATTATAAAAATATTAGCTGATATTGAGGCGTTGATTGACTTTTCTGACGAAGAACTGCCTGATAATTTGGATAATATTATCTTAGAACAAATAGAGAACACAATAACAGACATTAAATATTTTCTTAATGATAATAGGGCTGGAGAAAAAATTAGAAACGGCTTCGTTGTTTCAATTACAGGAAAAACAAACACAGGAAAATCAAGCTTTTTAAATTATATAGCAAAAAGAGAAATATCAATTGTTACAAATGAGCCCGGAACTACAAGAGATCTAATAGAGTTATTTTATGAATACAGGGGGCTCCCGATAAAATTTTATGATACTGCAGGAATAAGGCGCTCAAAAAGCAAGGCTGAGCTTATTGGCATTCAAAAATCTATAACAGTGTCCGAAATTGCTGATATAAAGCTTGTTTTTATTGAAAGTGAGAAAGAGATTTTAAATTACAAAAACCAAAAGAACTGTATTTTCATAATGTCTAAACAAGACATTAGAAATAAACTTAAGAAAAAAAAGAAGTACATCAATATTTCATCTAAATCTGGATATGGCATCAAAAAAGTTCTTTTAAAAATTTATAAAACATTAAAAGAGGCCAATAATAGCTCAGACATAAATATTTCACGTGAAAGACACAGAAAAATACTTGAAAAAACGCTAAAATACTTAAAATTAAGCAAAAAAAAGAAAAATACAGATCTTTTTGCAGAAGATATAAGGCAGGCACACAAAGAAATTTCAAAAATATCTGGAAAGAATGATATTGAAGATATATTAGATATAATATTTAATGATTTTTGTATAGGAAAGTAGTTTCACGTGAAAAAAAATTTTTATGAAGTTGTTGTTATAGGGGGCGGCCACGCAGGAACCGAGGCCGCGGCAGCCTCATCAAGAATGGGATTAAAAACAGCCTTGGTAACTCACAAAATTGACAAGATTGGCGAAATGTCATGTAACCCTGCTATAGGGGGGCTTGGAAAAGGTCATTTGGTTAGGGAAATCGATGCCCTTGACGGTATAATGGCTAGAGCGATAGATTGCTCCGGAATTCAATTTAGAATGTTAAATTTAAGTAGGGGCCCAGCAGTTAGGGGCCCTAGGGCACAGGCCGACAGAAATCTATACAAGGCTTCAATTCAACACTTGTTAAAAAATGAAAAAAACCTATCGATTATTGAGGGCTCCGTTGAAGACTTAATTATTGAAAAGAACAAAATAAAGGGCATAATTCTCGAAAATAACTCTAAAATCTATTGTTTTTCTGTAGTTTTAACAACCGGAACTTTTCTAAGGGGCCTTATAAAAAGAGGAGACAAGTCTTTATCTGCTGGAAGAGTTGGAGATAGAGCATCAATAAATTTAGCAAAAACAATTGAGAGACTAAAGTTTTCAATAGGCAGATTAAAAACAGGAACACCACCAAGAATATTAAAAAAATCTATAAATTTCAATAACTTAGACGAGCAAATGGCTGATAACAACCCCGTTCCATTTAGTTTTATCAACAAAGTTATCAACATTCCTCAAATTTCTTGTTTTATAACCCACACTAACGCAAAAACTCACAAGATTATTAAAAAAAACTTAAATCTTTCCCCCATGTATTCTGGAAGTATAAAATCAATGGGCGCAAGATATTGTCCCTCAATTGAAGATAAAATTTATAAGTTTTCGAAAAAAAACAGCCATCAAATTTTTTTGGAGCCTGAGGGTTTAGAATCAGACATAATATATCCCAATGGTATATCAACATCTCTTCCTGAAAGCGTTCAAGCTGAATTTATTAAAACTATAAAAGGATTGGAAAAAGCAGTTATTACTCAACCTGGATACGCTATTGAGTATGATTTTATTAATCCTCAAGAACTTTACCACACCCTTGAAACTAAAAAAGTTTCTAACTTATATTTTGCCGGACAAATAAATGGCACAACTGGATATGAAGAGGCTGCAGCACAAGGAATAATTGCGGGACTAAACGCTGCAAACAAAGTTTTGAAAAAAGAAAATATAATTATTGATAGGGCGGACGGATATATAGGCGTTCTAATTGATGACTTGGTTACAAAAGGAACAAAAGAACCTTACAGAATGTTTACTTCTAGGTCTGAATATAGATTAATTTTAAGGTCAGACAACGCTGACCTTAGGCTCACCCCGCTTGGCATAAAATTAGGCTGTGTATCAAAAGCTAGAAAAAATCTTTTTAACAAAAAAAGAAAAGAAATATACAGCGCCTTTTCTTTTATTAAGGAAAATACCGCCTCTCCAAACCAATTAATGAAGCATGGTATTCAAATTAATCACGATGGGAAAAAGAGAAGTGCCTTTGATTTATTATCTTTTGACAACGTAAAGCTCAAGGACCTGTTCAAGGTTTGGCCACAACTTTCTTCTTTTAGCAAACAAACCTTACAACATGTTGAGATAGAATCAAAATACAAAGGATATATAAATAGACAGAAAAAAGATATTGCAGACTTTAGAAAAGATGAAAGCCTATACATACCCAAAGGAATTGACTACTCTAGAATAGGCAGCCTTTCAGCGGAGGTTGTAGAAAAGCTTTCTAACATTAATCCACCAACACTTGGCGCAGCCTCAAGAATTTCAGGAGTCACGCCGGCTGCCATAATAGCCCTTTTGAGATATGTCAAAAGAGATAAATCAACAAATGCATAAAAACCCAAACTTTAAAAAAAAAATAATTGAAGAATTTGGTTTAACAGCCCAACAGGTGGAATATTTGGAAATATATATTAAAGAAATAATTAAATATAACAAACATACAAATATCGTGGGAAAATCCACATTGTTGGATCCTTGGAAAAGCCATATTTTTGATAGTCTACAAATTACAAAATTTATTCAAAACAAAGAAAGTTCAATTTTAGATATGGGCACAGGAGCAGGATTGCCAGGAATAGTTTTATCTTTACAAAAATATACCAATATTAGTCTGATTGATTCTAATAGGAAAAAAATAAACTTTATTAACCCGCTTTTAAAAAAACTAAATATTTCACCAAAAGTATATTGTGAACGAATTGAAAGCCTGGCAAATTTAAAATTTAATTATGTTGTTTCAAGGGCGCTATCCAACCTAAATAAGCTTTTTTATTATTCACAAAATTTTTTGAATCAAAATTCAGTTATGGTTTTTTTAAAGGGCAAGACTGCTATGACAGAAATAACTGAAGCATCAAAAAATTGGGATTTTGTGTATGAAAAACACCAAAGCATTTCTGATAAGAGGGGTTGGGTTTTGGTTATTAATAATTTACAGAAAAAAAAACATGACTAAAATTATAGCAATAGCAAACCAAAAGGGTGGCGTGGGAAAAACCACCACAACAATAAATCTTGCTACAGCAATGGTTGCGGTAAACAAAAAAGTTTTAATTATTGATTCTGACCCACAAGGAAACGCAAGCACAGGAATGGGCATTCCAGAAAACCAAAGAAACCCATCTCTTTATGAAATGATCTCGGAAGGCACCTTTAATCCCAGATCTATAAAAAACACAATCATACCAAACCTTGACATAATAACCTCTACCAATGATCTTGCCGCCTCTGAAATTGAGCTGGCAAATATAGAAAGCCGTGAAAGTAGGCTAAAAAATATTATAAGCAAAATAGGCGGCTATGATTATTTTTTTATAGATTGTCCACCAGCTCTAGGACTTCTAACTATAAACAGCCTTGTTGTTGCTGATTCCGTAATTGTTCCCTTGCAATGCGAGTTTTTCGCACTCGAAGGTCTTAGTGCACTTACACGAACCATAAAATCAATAAAAGAAAACTTTAATGACTCCCTTGATATAGAGGGCGTTGTTCTTACAATGCATGACAAAAGAAACTCTCTTAGCCAACTAGTTGAAAGAGATGTAAGAGATTTTTTTGGTGAAAAAGTATATAAAACACTAATTCCTAGAAATGTCAGGATTTCTGAGGCCCCAAGTCATGGAAAGCCTGTCTTAATTTATGACACTGCTTGCGTGGGATCAAAAGCTTATATAGAACTTGCTAAAGAAGTTATATTTAACCAAGGACAAAACTAAATGAACAAAGAAAACAACAAACTTGGAAGAGGGCTATCCTCCCTTTTGTCTGGAGACGCCATTAATGACAACAAAGAGGTTCTAAAGATTTTAAATATTTCTGCAATTAATTCAAACAAACAGCAGCCCAGAAAAAAGTTTAACGAGAAAGAATTAGAAGAGCTTGCCGCCTCAATTAAATCTAAAGGAATTTTACAACCTATTGTAGTAAGAAAAAAAACAGAAAATACCTATGAGATTATTGCCGGGGAGCGTAGGTGGAGAGCGGCACAAATTGCTGGATTACACGAAGTTCCGACAATAATCAAAGAAATGTCTGACAATGAAGTTTTACAGGCAGCGCTTATAGAAAATATACAGCGCGAAAATTTAAATCCAGTTGAAGAAGCAAAAGCATTCAGAAGTATTTTAGAAAATATTGAAATAAGTCCTGAGAAACTAGCCAACTTAGTTGGAAAAAGCAGAAGTCACATATCTAACACTGTAAGGCTACTAGAACTAGATAATGAAATTTTAAATTTTGTTGAGGATGGTAAGCTTTCTATGGGACACGCCCGAACACTAATAGGTGTTTCAAATGCTCTTGAATTAGCAAAAGAAATAATTGATAAGAAATTGAGCGTAAGGGATGTTGAAAAAAACACTTCTCAATTTAAGAAAACAAGAAAAAATAAAAAAAACCAAAAAGACCCAAATATATATGATCTTGAAAAAGAACTATCTCAAAAAATTGGACTTAAAACATCAATTCATTTTAACCAGGAGGGCTCTTCGGGCTCAATAACCCTTTATTATTCTGATCTTGACCAACTAGACAATATTATGAGAAGATTAAAACAGTAGTTATTTTAAAATTTTTGAACAATTTAACAAGAATCTCTCGGTGATTTCTGCCTGATGCGAAATATTTTTTCTTAGTAGTAATTCTGTTTTTTGTATAAGATGATTAACTTTATTGATTTTTTCCAGATTTGTTTTCTTAATAATTTCCCTAAAACTTTCTTTTTTTAAAAATAAATATTTTGGTAAATGTTTTTCTACCAAACCATCTGGGCTATTAACCTCCCTATCGATTAGTGCGCTTGACAATATTTGAATAAATTTTTTAATACTCATTAAAATTTCATATCCACCAGTCGACGAATTTATTAAAAAATATGATTTTTTTAATAGCGCTCCATAATCTAGCTCACAACAATTAAAAAAAACATTATCGGAATCGGCACTATTTTTATTTACTAGTAAAAGGCCCATTTCTTTTATTGATATGTCAGGCTTGTTAAAAATCAATACTTTTTCTAATTCTTTTTCTAAAATTAAGAATTCATCACTCACGTTTTCTACCAAGAACCAATATGTGTTTTTTCTCAAACTAATAGAGTTTTGTTTTAAAAACCTGTCTATTATATTAATTTTCTGTGCTCTTTTTAATTCATAACAAGAAACACTAAAATACATATTATGATAATCAAAAAATTTTTTTATTTTAGAGGCAGCCTTAATTCCAAAACCATTTATTAAAACAACATTTTTTTCAACCTGATTAACCTGTATTTCATCTAAAAAATTTTCGTTGGGATTTTGTATAACTATTATTTTATTATCTGAAAAAAGTGATTGATTAGCAAGGCTGCTTAGAAAAGATGCATCTTTTTGTTTTTTATAATCAATACTAACAATTTCTTTAATATTCTCTTTTTTTTCAAAATATTTCGATACATATTTTATCGATTGAGATATCAAGCCCTCTTCATTTCCAAAAAAAAGAACAACTCTAAAATCTATTTTTTCTGAATTAATTTTTTGAAATAATCTATCTGAACCTATCTTCATTTAACAATCATCTAAATTACTTTTTTTGTTTAGGCTTGATATAAATTGATCAACGTTGTTATTTCTAATAGTTTTCGCGGTTTCATTTTTTGATAAATCTGTTCCAAAGCTATACCCTGCTGATTTTGCATAGTATGAGTCTTGTGTGATAATTTCAGAATCAATAATTTTGCAATTTTTTTCCAAATTATAAAAATTATAAGATATCTCATATTCAATCTTAAACTTAGAAGCCGTTGCATCACCCTCAATAACCTCTGCTTTCTCAAATTTTTTAGATGACACTATTAATCTATACATTGGGCTTTCTGAAGGTTCGCCAAAAATTCTAGTAATATAATTTTTAATATCAGAATAATCATCACCACTAACAGAAAATACAACACTGTTTTTCGTCTCAATAACACCTTTGTTCATTTTGTAGACAAACTCTAAGTTAGCACAATTTATTAGCCCTACAGACAAAAACAATATTAAAATTTTTGATTTCATAAAAATCATTCTACTACAATATTAAGTATTTTTTCTGGAACAAAAATAATTTTTTGTATTTTTTTGTTCATAATTAATTTTTTAATTTTATTGTTGTCCAGCACTGTTTTTTCAATAGTTTCCCTTGAAGATCCAGCTCCAAAACCCAAAACCTCCCTAGTTTTCCCATTGATTTGTATGGCCACCATGCTTATTTTCTTTTTCAAAGTGGCGTTGTTTTTTGGCCAACTATTTTGTATTGCAAGCCTGTCCCCACCCAGCTCCCGCCACATTTCTTCGCTTAAATGGGGAACAAAGGGATGTAACAACAATGAAAATTTTTTAAATGTTTCTAGTAATGTTTTTTTTGAAGATGATTTCTTTTTAATTGATTTTTGAAGACTATTGGTAAGTTCGTATAGATTGGCAATAGATTTGTTAAAATGAAACTCATTTATATTTTTAGTAACATTAACAATAGTTTCTTCAAGCTTGTCTGTTATATTATCTTCTTTTTCGTTCTTAAACTTAGCCTCATCAGTTTTAATTGTTTCATCTAAAAGTCCCCAAACTTTTTGAATAAATTTAAATGACGCCCCAATACCAGATTCAGACCATTCTAAATCTCTATCAGGTGGACTGTCAGATAACATAAACCAACGAGCGGTGTCCGCACCGTAAACTTCTATAATGTTTGATGGATCTACTACGTTTTTTTTTGATTTACTCATTTTTTCAACTTTACCAGCGATTACTTTTTTGCCATTTAAATTAATAAATTCTTTTTTTGATTCACTATATTGAATTTTTTCAGGAGAAATCCATTCATTGTTTTCGTTTTTAAAAGTTCTGTGAGTAACCATACCTTGAGTAAACATTCCATCAAAGGGCTCATCTATACTTATGTGGTTTGTGTCTCTTAATGCTTTTATAAAAAATCTTGAATACAAAAGATGTAATATTGCATGTTCAATCCCACCTATATATTGATCAACTGGCATCCAATAGTTTATCTCATCCTTTAATAAAGCCTCCTTGCTTCTTGGATTACAATATCTCAAAAAATACCACGATGACTCAAAAAAAGTATCAAATGTATCAGTTTCTCTTAAAGCCTTCATTCCTGTTTTTGGACAAACTGTTTCTTTCCATTTAGTTATATTATCAAGTGCATTTCCAGACCCATCAAAACTTTTTATTTCTGGAAGCCTAACAGGCAAATCACTTTTAGCAACTGGAACAATTTTCCCATCTTCTCTATAAAGAATTGGTATTGGACAGCCCCAGTATCTTTGTCTGGAAAGCCCCCAATCTCTTAGCCGGTAATTCACCTTTTCTTTTCCAAGATTTTTAACTGCTAATTCTTTTAAAACTTTTTTCTTAGCATCACCAATATTAAGTCCATTTAGAAATTCAGAATTGATTAAAACACCCTCGCCTGTATAAGCTTCAGAACCTATTTGGTATTCTTTGGGCTTTTCTAATTTTGGAAGTATTACAGGAATTACATCTAACTGATATTTTCTTGCAAAATCTAAGTCTCTTTGATCGTGTGCCGGACAGCCGAATATAGCACCTGAGCCATAATCCATTAAAACAAAGTTAGCTATAAAAACTGGTAATTTTTTATTTTTAATCAGTGGGTGATCAACAAACAAATGAGTTTTAAAACCATTTTTTTCTTTTTCAGGATCTATTTTGCTATTTTCATCAATAAATTTTTTAACATTCTTATCAAGAACAGATAATTCCTTTGCTATTTGATGGCTTATTGACAGTGCACAAAAGGTAGCGCCAAAAATTGTGTCATGTCTTGTTGTAAAAATATTGATATATTTTGATGATAAATTTGATGAATCTGAGATATAAAATTTTATCTCAGCACCCTCAGACTTACCTATCCAATTTGATTGCATTAACTTTACTTTATCCGGCCAGTTTTTAAGCCCATCAAGACCAGCCAAAAGCTCCTCAGAGTATTGGCTTGTTTTTAAAAACCATTGAGATAAATATTTTTGAACTATTGTGGCTCCTGATCTCCAACCCCTCCCTTCTATCACCTGCTCGTTTGCCAGAACAGTTTTGTCTATTGGGTCCCAATTTACTATTGATTTTTTTTTATAAGCTAAGCCTTTTTCTAATAAATCTAAAAAAAATGACTGTTCGTGTTTATAGTATTCAGGATGACAAGTTGCAATTTCTCTGCTCCAGTCAAGTGATAAGCCCATTGTTTTTAATTGATTTCTCATTACTTTTATATTTTGATAAGTCCACTCTGAGGGAGGTTTTTTTTCAACTATCGCGGCGTTTTCTGCTGGAAGTCCAAAGGCATCCCAACCCATAGGGTGTAACACATTAAAACCATTCATTTTTTTGAATCTTGCCACAACATCCCCTAGTGTATAATTTCTAACGTGACCCATATGAATTTTTCCAGATGGATAGGGAAACATTTCTAAAACATAATATTTTTTCTTTAAGGCATCTCTTTTTGTTTGAAAAATATTATTGTCATTCCATTCTTTTTGCCAGAAAGACTCTACTTTTTTGTGGTTATATCTTTGTGCCACTTTATTAGCTTTGCGATAATTTAATTTTTTTAGCTTTGTTTAATATAGCATTCTCTAATTTGAGATTATTTTCATTATCAACTTTCTGATCAACCCACATATTATTGCTATTAAGTGTTTGGCAGAATGAGTTTACTTTTAAATTGCTTGTTTTTAATTCAACACCTTTTATAAAAATATTTAACTTACATCTTTGATTACTTTCGTTTTTATCGGTATACCAATCAGTTATTATAACCCCACCAAAAGGATCTGCAGAAACTAAAGGCATAAAATTAATTGTTTCAAGACTCCCTTTCCAAAGATATGGATTTATGGGCATGCCTACACTTGCTACTTCACCACCCTTTTTCTCACCAAAAGAAAGATCAAGACCTGCTTTCTTTCCAAACAACCCACCACCTGTTGCCAGTCTATTTTCTGCATCCATAAACTGAGTTCTTTGGGCTTCTTCACTATTTCCCGCCCTCATTAAAGTACCAGATCTTTCAATTATAGCTTCTCTGGTTGTGCTTTTTTTATAAAGTTCACTAGTGTCTTTTTTTTCGCCCACACCACTACAAGAAAAGATAATTAAAAATAGTGGGAAAATTAAAACAAGGTTTAAAATTTTTTTCATTTGTATTAACTAAGCTAAAGAGGGAAGAAAATAAACAAAAAAAAAGCGGCTTAAAAAAAGCCGCCTTAAAGAAAAAATTAAAAAATTAGAAGCTAACTAGCGCTCCTACATACCATGCAGAACCACTGTTATTTGCAGTTGCTGAGCTCTCATCTCCACGATCTTGGTCAGAATATCCCAAAATTGCAGACACACCAGACGCAACACTATAAGTAACGCTGGCAGCTGTACTTTCATAAGTATCAGTTTTTGATCCAGCACTTCCTAAAGAAGTTGTATCTTTTGCTTCACCATCTACATAGCCAACAGCGAAAGTAATGTCCCCAGATACATATTTTGCACCAGCAGTCATAACTTCAGCACCATCAACTTCTACAGTTTGTGTAGTAGTAGTTTTTGATTGAACTTCAGTACCACTTGCAAAACCAACACCAACGGTTAAGTCGCCAGTAGCTGCAGTAGCAGCAACCGCAAACTGTTCACCTTTGCTGTTAGCAGTGTCAGCATTTGAGTCATCAGCAGATACGAAACCACCACCAACAGTAACTGTTGAGTCACCAGCAGTAGTTACATAAGATAAACCAACTGAATAAGCAGTTTCAACAGTTGATGAAGATCCGTTTCCGTCACCATCATCACCAGTAGAACCTGAAAGACCAATTTTTAATCCTTCAACACCCATTGCATCAGCAGCAGAATGCCACTCAAATCCAACACTTGAAGATGCGTTAGCAAAAGTCAAGCCAGTTGGTGCGTTGTTAGTTGAAGTACCTGCAACACCCTGTTCGCCAGAAGCGCCAGGAACTGAAGCTAATTGAGATGCGTAAGCATTTCCTGCTTCAATTAAGTCTAGTTTACTTCCGTCTGTGAAAGTAAGAGTAAGACCATCTGTATTTGCACCGTCCGCAGCTCCTTCGTCAGCTACTGTAAAACCAGTAGAAACTTTAATTCCTGAGTCAGTAGTTTCAGAAACACTGAAAGAAAGAGAAGACTGTTGGCTAGCTTTAAACGTTCCGTCAGCTGTACCGTCAGTATCTTCACCTTCAACACCGTTTCTTGAATGACCAGAAAAAGAAGCTGTTGCCGCTTGTGCTACTGAAGCTCCAAGTAGAGTTGTAGCTAAAGCTGATGCAACTAAAAGTTCTTTTTTCATAATTACTCCTTTTGAGTTAATGAATATTCATTAATTGCGCATGAACAATTCACACACAGGAGCATTCTTAATTAAAAATGTCTTTTTTTCATAATAATTATTAGATAAGTTATATTTTTTTTAATAATTGTTGTAAAATTACAACATATGAGGTTTTAATGGCATTCAACATAGAGAAATATAGAGAAATTAGCGATTTTATAGCGAATTTTGATCAAAAAAAATCGAGAAAAGTGCCAAAAACCACTATTATCGCTATATCAAAAACAAAGGGGGAGCAAGATATTTTAGATGCTGTAAATTCTAATATATTACATTTTGGTGAAAATCGTGTTCAAGAAGCTTTAAATAAATTTTCATCTATTAAAAAAAAACATAATAATATTAAGTTGCATATGGTTGGCCCACTTCAAACTAACAAAGTTAAAAAAGCAATTAATATTTTTGATTTTTTTCATACATTAGACAGGGAGCCCCTCGCCATTCAATTTAAAAAAAACTTAGAGCTGTCAGATGGTCTAGACAAAAAATTCTTTGTTCAGATCAACACAGGACAGGAAAAACAAAAATCTGGAATTGATCCCAACCTTGCTTTTGATTTTATTGATTATTGTAAAATTGACTTAAAGTTAAATATTGTTGGCTTAATGTGTATCCCACCAATAAATGAAGATCCAACACAACACTTTATCTTATTAAAAGATATTGCTAACAAAAAAAATTTAAATCACCTTAGCATGGGAATGAGTAACGACTATAAGATAGCAGCAGCCAATGGCGCAACCTACGTCAGAATAGGTAGCAAAATATTTGGAGAAAGGAATAAGTGATTATCAATTTTTTTTTAATTGGATTAACATCTCCAAAAAATTTTGAAGTTTTCTTCAAATCCATCAAAGGGATCCAATTTTATTTTCAAGAATATAAAAACTTAAAAAAATTTAAAGAAAAAAATAATCTAATATTTTTATCAAACACTTTTAAAAAAAATGTTAATTTAGAAATTGATAAAATAAATTCAAAAAATTTTAAAAATGAATGTTATTTTGTACCTAATTCTTTATTAGATTTTTTTAAAGATGAGAGTTTGAGATTAATCCCATATCCGATAAGAGTTGGAGAGTTTGAAAATAGGCTAAAAAATTATTTTTCTGATAAAAAATTTAATTTCAAAAATATTGAATTAATAAATGGAAACATCCTTACTAACAATAGAAATAAAAAAACAACATACCTTACTGAAATTGAATCCAAAATTATCAAATTTATGTTTATTAATAAAAAATCTTCAAAACAAAAAATTAATTCTAAAATTTTAAGTCAACAACCTAGTGTTGAAAGCAAAACCTTAGAGGCACATCTCTACAGGTTAAGAAAAAAAATTAATAAGATTGATAGTAATTTAAAAATCCTACCTATTGGGGAAAAAAGTATAAAAATTACTTATTCTAATTCAACAAAGGATTAGCCAAACTAAACAAATTATCTTCGAAATTTGGAAAAAAATTTGGATTTAATAATGTAAAAGCCATTCTTGATATGCCAGAATTAACTTCAATTTTTCTTATTTGAAGCGGCTCTAACCCGAAGAAAATTTTAATATCATGCTCAATGTCATCAATTAATATTTTTTTACTAATTACCGTAAATCTTGATTGGGATTTAATTGCAAATCCATGAAAAAAATCATCTTTATTAAAAAGATCATAAAATAATTGTGCGGGAGTATTCCTGGGATTGAAATAGTGAACTTCTTCTAGAGTTTCATTAAAAAACATTACCTGTTTGTTTTTCATTACGAATAAAATATTCTCTGGGTTTTTATATTCAATCCTTAATCTATTTTTTTTAAAAAAAAATTCTCCCTCACTCATTTCTCCATCTCTAACTTGCAAAAACGGAGAATGAAATTCCTCAATATTTTTGAAGTAGCTCGATAGTTCACCAATTGTTGTGTTATCCTCACCAAATGATTTGTTTGCAAAAGAAAATATTATCAATACAAAAAAAAAGAATTTCACCCTAACCCATGTCCTTTTTGAGCACTGACCTTTTACCTACATGATTGGCCTCAGAAATTATTTCTTCTTTTTCCATTTGTTCAATAATTCTTGCAGCTCTATTATATCCTATTTGAAGATATCTCTGTATAAAGCTTGTAGAGGCTTTTTGTTGTTTTATTACAATAGAAACTGCCTTTTGATAAAGCTCATCGACATTTTGATCGTTAGTTCCAAAACCTAAATCATTTTCAACATTTACTACTATTTCCTCAGTAATATCTGTTTGTATTTCGTTTGTGGATTGAGAATTTATAAAATCTACAATTGAATCAATTTCACTTTCTGAGACAAAACCGCCATGAAGTCTAACAACATTAGAGCTGTTTTCTAAAAATAACATATCACCACTTCCTAATAATTGTTCGGCACCCATCTCATTTAGTATAGTTCTACTATCAAACTTACTTGCTACACGAAAACTTATTCTGCTTGGAAAATTGGCTTTAATAGTTCCTGTAATTACATCTACACTAGGTCTTTGAGTAGCTGTTATAAGGTGAATACCAGATGCTCGCGCCATTTGAGCAAGTCTTTGAACTAACTGCTCTACCTCCTTGCCAGCCACCATCATAAGGTCAGCCATTTCGTCTATTACAACTACTATCAAAGGCATTTTTTCCAGTTGTATTTCTTGTTTTTCGTAGATTGGATTTTTATTTTCCTTATCGAAGCCTGTCTGTACTTCTTTAAAAAGTTTTTTTCCAGAAGATAAATATTGTTCAACTTTTGAATTAAAAGATTGAATATTTTTCACACCTGCTGAGCTCATTGTCCTATATCTGTTTTCCATTTCCCTAACTACCCATTTTAGTGCCATAACTGCTTTTTTAGGATCTGTTACAACAGGAGATAATAAGTGAGGTATATTTTCATAAACACTCAACTCAAGCATTTTTGGATCTATAAGAATTAATTTGCACTCGCTTGGTCTAAACCTATATAATAAACTAACTATCATTGAATTTATACCAACTGATTTTCCAGACCCTGTTGTTCCTGCAATTAGTAAATGCGGCATTTTTTCTAAATCAGTATAAATTTTTTCGCCTGATATATTTTTTCCTAAAGCTAAAATCAAACCACCCTTATTGCTGTTAAAACTATCATCCTTTAGTAAATCACCAAGATATACGTTTTGTCTTTTAGGATTAGGAAGTTCAATGCCTATAACATTTTTTCCAGGTTGAGTTGATATTCTAGCTGACATAGAGGCCATTGACCTTGCTATGTCAGTAGAAAGACCAATAACTTTACTTGTTTTAATTCCTGGAGATGGCTGAAATTCAAACAATGTAATAACTGGACCAGTTTTAAAGCTAGTTATATTTCCTATTACTCCGTAATCAGCCAAAACCTTTTCTAACCTTCTAGCATTCACCTCATTTTGTTTAAAGGCTTCCTTAGAGTCAACTTTCTTTTCTTGAGAAATTTTCAAAATAGAAAGTGGTGGCAATATGTAATTAGTGTTCTTGTTTGAAGACACAGATCCTTCAAAAGATTTTTTATACGAGTTCGTATTTTTATCTAATGTTGGCTCCCTCTTCTTTCTTTTTATTTTTTCACTAAGAGAATAACCATTATTTTTTGTACTTTTTTCAGATTTGTTTCTTGATATAAAAAAAGTAAATATTTTTAAGAGTTTGGTTAAGCTTATCAGTAAAAACACAAAATTCTTAATATATTTTGAAACTATAAAAACCCTAATTGATATGCTGAAAAAAAACAAATACAGATTTAAAATTAAAATTATTAAAAAAATAATTAAAAAAATAAATTTATTACCAGTATATATTTCAAATATTTGTAACAGCCTAACTATTGTATAATAACCTACCTGTCTGTTATCTGATATTATCGAATTTATATTGTTAAACTCACTTGTATAAATAAAATAATAAAAAAAATTACCTGAAAAATTTAATAAAAAAATACTAAACAAAACTAATACTGTTCTTAAAAATAGAAACCTAACATTAATACCAGCGATCTTTTTAATCCCTATGATTAAAAAAAATACAGGAAGCAGGTAAGAGGTATATGAAAACAAGTCTTTCACCACCGATCCCAAACCATAGAAAATAAACTCAAGCCTCAAGTTTATTAATATAGAGCTTATAAAATCCAATTTAAAATGAGTGCTTGAAATGGAAACAACCAAGAACGTAAACAGAAATAGAAAAAATAATCCAAGAAACCTATTGATCAGAAATGATTTAATATTTGCCATATTTATTGATTGTAATACTATTAGATTTATATATTTCGAAGAAAATTATGAATATAAAAAGGCATGATATTATAATCGTTGGAGGAGGGCTTATAGGCCTTGCATTATCCTGTTTTTTAGAAAAATTAGGTTTAAATGTTGCAATTATAGAGAAAAACGAAATATCAAACTCTAAAACAAACAAGCTAGATACCAGAACAACAGCTATATCTGAAGGATCTAAAGAAATTTTAGATACGATAGGATTATGGCAAAACATTAAAAGCAAATCTCAACCGATTGAATTAATCAGTGTCGTTGATAGAAATATTTCAAATAATATTAATTTTTTTAACCCCAAAAGAAATAAAAACCTGGGCTATATTGCAGAAAATTATTTTATTAAAAAAACTTTTTTAAATGCTATTTTTGCAAAAAATAATATTCATTTATATGAAAAAAGAAACATTAGTAATATCATTATAAGTGATGATCATTGTAAGGTTATTACTCAAAAAGAAGAAATTTTCTCAAAACTTATAATAGCAGCCGATGGAAAGAATAGCTTTGTGAGAAAATTAATGAAATTATCGAAATTTACAAAAAATTATAATCAAAGTGCTATTGTCATTAATTTTTTACATAAAAACAAACATAACAACAGAGCTTTAGAATTATTTTATAATTCAGGCCCCCTCGCTACACTTCCTATGCAAAGCTTTAAAAAAACCAATGCAAGTTCTTTGGTTTGGTCTCATAATAACAATTTCATTGAAAGTTTAAGCAAAATTGAAAATAATTTATTAAAATCAATTATAGATGAAAAGATTCAAAATTATCTCGGAAAAACTATTAAAATTATAAATAAAAAAACTTTTCGATTATCAGCACATATAAATTCTAGATTTTTTTCAAAAAGACTTTTGTATATAGGTGACTCTGCCCACTCCATTCACCCAATTGCAGGTCAAGGATGGAATTTAGGAATGAGAGACTTAAACTGTTTGGTAAAAATTTTAAAAGAGACAATTGATTTAGGGTTAGACATAGGCTCGAATTATGTTTGTAAGAGATATCATGACAATAGATATTTTGATGCTTTTTTGCTTTATCAAATTACTGACAAGCTAAATTCTATTTTTATGAAGGAAGATGAAATATCTTATATAGTTAGAACGAATGGTTTTAGTTTCATTAATTTTAACAACTTGTTAAAAAACAAGATATCTGACTACGCAATTAATGGCCCTTTATAATTTCCTTGCTTTTTCTATTATAAGAATTGGAATACCATTTTTTATTGGATAGGCTAATTTTGCTTTTTTTGATATCAACTCTTTCCTTTTGTTATCAAATGTTAATTTTTCATTAGTTTTTGGACATACAATAATTTTTAGTAAGGATTTATTAAATTTATTATTAGTTGATTTGACCATGCTGATCTTTAAATTTTTGAAGATTAGAAAAATTAAGAAGCGATACCAAAGACTCAATCAAAATATCTAAATTCTTTGATTCTAGTAAAAATTGTTTTTCACTATTTTTAAAAGGACATGCCATGGCAAGCATAATAATTAGTGATTTTATATTTATTTTTTCTAGAGATTCTGAGTCTAAATTTAAATTATTTCTTGATGAATAGGTAAGTAGTTTTTCAAAAAAAGCTTTTTTATTAAAATTACTTTGACTTATATCATTAAAAGCTTCTTCATTTTCATCATATTTAACATTGAATGTTCTGAATCTTTTATTTGACTTTATTTCATTGACAATAGTAAATTTTTTTAGTCCATGAAGATTAATAAAATAGGTGTTAGTATCTGACTTAAAGTGTTTGTCAATTTTACCAACGCATCCTATGGAATATAAGCCTTCATCATTTTCTTTTTTTTGAATCATTCCTATTAAATTATTTGTTTCGCGGGCATGCTTAAGCATATCAACATATCTAGGTTCAAAAATATTAAGTGGCAAGTTTCCAGTTGGTAATAATATTGCTCCACTAAGTGGAAAAACTGGAATTATTTCAGGCAACTCATTCATATTTATTAATTTAATTTATGCAAACATAATACTAGATAATTTTTTTCTATATTTAACTGTGTTTACATTATCATTACCTAGTGTTTCAAAATAATTTATCAATGCTTCTTTTATTTTTTGTTTATTCTTTGTTTTGGGATAATACAAAATTAATAATTCGAAAGCTTCTTCGACTTTTTTCTCTGCAAAATATTTATTTGCTAATTGAATCATGATTTCTACATCTTTTAAGTTCTTATTGTGTTTTTCTATTAATATTTCTAACGAATCCCCATCTTTAGAGTTCTTAATTAATTCATAATTCTTTAATGCTGCTTTTATTAAATCATTCTCAAGATTTTCTTTAGACAAACTCTTAATAAACTCATTTACATTTTCAAATTTTTCTAATTCAATTAGACAAGAAATATAGAAACTAATTATTTTTGGATCATCTGAATGATCAATCATAGAATCCTCGGTAATACTTAATGCCTGCTCAAACTCACCTTCCTTAATTAAATTTTCAATTTTAGAATAAATTTCTGAATTATCTTTTTTTAAGGTAGATCCAATTATTTTCTCAATAAATTCTATTATCTTAGTTTTTGGTAATGCTCCTTGAAAGCCATCTATTATTTTTTTATCTTTAAATGCAAAAACCGTAGGAATTGATTGTATTCTTAATTGAGCTGCAATTTGCTGGTTCTCATCTATATTTAACTTTGCTAAATTAACCAAGTCATTGCTTTCATTAATTACTTCTTCTAGTACTGGTGTTAATTGTTTGCATGGTCCACACCAGGGTGCCCAAAAATCCACTAATACTAATTTATTAGCTGAACTTTCTATTACTAATTCACCAAAATTTGATTCATCAACGTCATATATTGTGGCTGCTTGACTATTCTGGTCCGTTTGATTTTCCATAGAATAATATAATTATCAAAAATTTTAAAATTAACAAGTAATTAGCATAGCGTGACATATCTATTTATTCATGTTATGAGTCGCAAAAAGCGGGCGTAGCTCAGGGGTAGAGCGCAACCTTGCCAAGGTTGAAGTCGAGGGTTCGAATCCCTTCGCCCGCTCCAAGTATTCTGCCATAAAATAGAATTATAAATAGCGAAAGATGTGTCTGAGGTACAACTACATCACGCTTTGAAGTTGATTATTAATAATTACTATGGAAATATTACAGTAAGATTAAATGATTAAATTAATTCCCATAATATACATGATTGGTGTGTTTTTGTTAGTGCTTCCAAGTTTTATAAAATCTAATAAAAATTTAAAAACATTTTTAACTAATCTTAGCATATGGGTTGCTGTAATATTAGTAATATTTTCGTTATATTATTTATTTAAATTACTTATTTAAAATATAAATTATGAAAAAAAATATTTTTTTAGCCTCATATCCAAAATCTGGCAATACTTGGCTTAGATGTATTGTAACAAATTTATTAAATCCAAATAAAGAGTTTGATTTAAAAGATATAAAAACAATACATCTGTTATCTGATAAAAAGAATTTTAAAGATTTTGAAAAAAAAATTTTTTCAAATAATGGAAATTTAGATTTTAATTGGCTTACTAAAAACTTAATTGAGTGTCAAAAAATAAAAAACCTACAAAGTAAAAAAAATAAAATTTATAAAACCCATAGTATAAAATCTAAATTTTTTACAAACGAAAATGTTAATTTGGGATTTATATATATAATTAGAGATCCGAGAGATATAGTTGTTTCTCTTAGTTATCATTCAGGAGGAAGTTATGAAAAAACTATTCATGAATTATTATATAATGATAAATTGATTTCTTCAGCTAATGGGGCAAATGAATTAATTTCAACCTGGGAGTTAAATTTAATTTCATGGCTTGAGTATAAAAATGTCTCGAGACTAATAATTAAATACGAAGATATGTTAAACAATACACATAAAATTATTTTAGAAATAGGTCAGTTTTTAGAAAAAATTACTGGCAATAAAGTAATAAAAACTAATGAAAGAGTTGATCAGATTGTTAAAAATACTAATTTTTCTAATTTACAATATTTTGAAAATTTAAGTGGATTTGAAGAATCCACAAAATATTCAAAATTTTTTAGAAAAGGCCATTCGGGTCAATGGCACAAAAATCTATCAAATGAACAAATAAAGCATATAGAGAAAAAACTTAAATATTTGATGAAAAATTTTAACTATCTATGAAATATTAAGTTTATAATTAAAAAAATTAATTTCTTTAAAGAATATTTTTTCAACTAATTTTTTAGACTCATAATCATAGAAATTTTTATCAGTTTTATCAACTAAGTTTTTTTTCTTAAATATTTCTAATTTACCATTAAATGGAATTTTTAAATGCTTAAAAACATTTTTTAGTTCTTCGTTTAAGTTTTCATATTTAATAATTTTATCGCATAAAATATTATTTAAGTCTTTGTCCATTATTCTATTCAAATTTAATAATCTGTGAGTACTATAAATATTATTTTTCAGTTCATCGACTATTTGTTTAAAAGAATTATTATTTCTTAGACGGTTATTCGGGTTGTTTTGCCAATAATAATCAGAGACAAGTGTATCAAAAGGATTTCTTATAACAGCAAATTTATAAAAATTTTTAAAAAAATCATAATTAAATTTCTTATTTAAAATTTCTAATCTTTCTTTAATTAGCCAAATGGGCATATGAGCAAAAAAAGCCATATTATTTTTTATATACTTATCCGCAAATTTTTTTTCAAAACTTTCTATTAAGCTTTTGTGATCAAAGTCTCCCCAACAATTAATTCCTTTTGTATCTTCTGTTTGCGAAATTATATCTTTTTCATTTAAAAATTGGTAAAGAAAGGTTTCAATAGATGAACCAGCAGTCTTATAATTTTTAACAAATATAAATTTGTATTTAAAAGATACTATCAACTAAAAATCTTTTAAAAATATGTTTACTAAA
>MDSW01133470.1_pt1 | contig 54820 bp, 56 predicted proteins | sample 811171 | NCBI WGS metagenome assembly MDSW01 (sample SAMN05326641, study PRJNA326480) | marine metagenome | isolation source: seawater | place: Atlantic Ocean: North West | collected 2012
CCCCAGCGCGCGCAACGCCGCCAGCCGCTCGGGCGAGAGCGTCTCGACCGCCACGGTGAGGTGATCGGACAGCAAAACGGGCAGCCCCATGCGCAGATCGGCGCGGGCGCGATTCAGTCGTTCAGCCGGGCTCGGCCCGAGGGAAAAATTGCCGGTCATGCGCTCTGAGATAGCCTCGACTGTAACAAATTGAAATATCTCCCGGTGATTCGACACGTCAGCGTGAGATAGGTTTCACCACCCTTGCCATCGCTGTGAAAGGGCAACAGCTATTCGTCGAACACATATGGAGGCTCAGGACATGGCATCATTGAAGAAGGTCCTTTTGGTTGACGATGACAACGATCTGCGCGAGGCGCTCGCAGAGCAGCTCGTCGCGACCGATGATTTCGAGGTCTTCGAGGCCAGCAATGGTCACGAAGCGGTAGATAAGGCGAAATCGACGCTTTACGACCTCGTCGTGCTGGATGTGGGCCTTCCCGATACCGATGGCCGCGAGCTGTGCAAGAAGCTGCGCAAGAGCGGCGTGAAATGCCCGGTCGTGATGCTCACCGGCCATGACACCGATGCCGACACGATCCTCGGCCTCGATTCCGGCGCCAACGACTACGTGACCAAGCCCTTCAAGTTCCCGGTGCTTCTGGCCCGTCTGCGCGCCCAGCTGCGCACGCATGAACAGTCCGAAGACGCCGTCTTCCAGCTCGGCCCGTATACGTTCAAGCCTGCGATGAAGATGCTGGTGGACGACAAGGACCGCAAAGTGCGTCTGACCGAGAAGGAAACCAACATCCTCAAGTTCCTCTACCGTGCGACCGACGGCGTGGTGCCGCGCGATGTGCTGCTGCACGAGGTCTGGGGCTACAATGCGGGCGTCACCACCCACACGCTCGAGACGCATATCTATCGCCTGCGTCAGAAGATCGAGCCCGATCCCTCGAATGCGCGCCTGCTGGTGACGGAATCGGGCGGCTATCGTCTGGTGGCCTGATCCGAGGCGCTTTGCGCGGCATGGTCTGTGTGACGCGCGCCAAGGTTGGAAATGAAGAAGGCGGCTCCGACGGGGGCCGCCTTTGTCGTTTCCGATGGTCGCCGCGCGGCTCAGACCGTGGGGTAGATGTCTTCCTCGGCCTCTTCGAGCGAGATGCCGAGCGCGTTCAGCCCGTCTTCGAGATGATCGGCCAGCATCGGATTGCCCAGCAGGTAATCCTCGGTCGGCGCGGTCGCTTCGGCTTTGGCGGTGGCGATCGCCTCGTCCAGTTCCGACGCGTCATAGGTGTCGCGCCCGATCCACATCACCGCGGTCAGCGATGCCTTTTCATCCTCGTTCAGCGCCGCGATGAAGGCGCGCAGCTCGCGGGCCTGACCCGAGCCGGGCACGTCCGCGTCGAACTTGCGCGCGCGGATGATGACATGGGCGATTTTCGCCGGGCTGATGGTGAGCATGGCTGCCTCCGTTCTTGGGCTCATCATCTCGCCATTGCACGACCTGCGCAAGCGTTTGCGTGTCGCATCACAACTGCGCGGGGATCAGGCCGCGCAGGGAGTTGCCCATGAAGACCTCGCCTTGCGCCAGATCTTCGGGCTGCAGGACGGCTTCGCGGGCGGCCCCTGTCTCCAGCATCTCCTCGCGCAGGATGCCTGGCAGTAGTCCGCTGGCGCAGGGCGGGGTCAGGTAGGTCCCGTCGCGTTTCAGGAAGAGATTGGTGATCGTGCCTTCGCAGAGTTCGCCGCGCTCGTTGAGCAGGATCGCCTCGTCCACGCCCTCGGGCAGGGCGGCGCGGGCGGCATCATAGGGCGCGCGCGCCGTGGTCTTGAGGCGCAGCATCGGGTCGTTGCTGTCGAGGGTGATGCCCGAGATATGGAGGCGCCACGCGGTTGTCGGGGTCAGGGGCGCGGAGGTGATCTCGATCGTGCCCTGGGCGTCGAGGGTCAGGCGTACCCGCAGCGGGCTGTCGCCGGAAACTGTCGCGAGGGCCGCCGTCAGTTTCTCTCCGTCGAGCGGATAGCCAAGCTGTTCGGCGCCGCGGGTCAGCCGCGCGATATGGCGGGCGCGGCGGCGGATGCCTTCGCCGGGCTGCCAGCCGAAGGTCTCGATCAGCTTCAGATCTTCAGGAACCGGGTTTTCCAAAGCGCTTCCTCATATTCGCCATGGGCGGTGGAATCATAGACCAGCCCGCCGCCGACATTCACTCGCCATTGGCCGGGGCCGGTCTGCATCAGCGTGCGGATCGCGACGTTGAACTCCATCCGGCCATCGGGCGCCGTCCAGCCGATCGCGCCGCAATAGATGCCGCGCGGGTCCGGCTCCAGCTCGCGGATGATCTCCATCGCGCGGATTTTTGGCGCGCCGGTGACCGAGCCGCAGGGGAACATCGCGCGCAGGATCTCGGGCAGGTCGGTGCCGGGAACCAGCTCGCCCTCGATCTCCGAGATCATCTGGTGGACCGAGCGATAGGTCTCGACCTCGAAGAGGCGCGGCACCTTGACCGAGCCCGGCGCGCAAATCCGCGAGATGTCGTTGCGCAGCAGATCGACGATCATCAGGTTCTCGGCGCAGTCTTTCTCGGCCCTCATCAGATCGGCTTTCAGCGCGGCGTCCTCTTCGGGTGTCGCCCCGCGCGGGCGGGTGCCTTTCATCGGTCGGGTGACGATCTTGCCGTCTTCGACCCGGAAGAATAGTTCGGGCGAACGCGACAGCAGCCGCACCCCGGCCAGCGCGACATCGGCCCCGTGCGGCACTTGGCCCGCGCTGGACAGGGCCGCGTATAGCGCCTCGGGCGCGGCGTCGCTTGTCACGGGGATCGGGAAAGTCAGGTTCACCTGATAGCAATCACCCGCGCCGATATAGTCGTGGACCGCCCGGAAGGCCTCGGCATAGCGCGCCTCGGGCCAAAGCGGCTCGCCCAGCTCAATCTGCGGCGCGTTCTCCGAGATCGGCGGCGGGACATCCTCGGGCGCGTCGTAAACCCCGAAGGCCAGCAGCGGCAAATCCCGGTTCTCGGGTAGGAGCGGTGCGAGGCGTTCGCTCAGACAATAGCCCAGCTCGTAGGACGCGAACCCGGCCAGCCAGCGCCCCTCGGCCTGCGCGCGCGTGATCGCCGCGAAAGCTGCGGGCAGATCCTCCGGCGCATCGGCGCGGATGACCTCATGGGGGTCGCGGAAGCGGCAGGGCCGACCGTCCGGCCCCCTGTCGAAACGGACCTCGTCACTCATGGGCGCACTCTATGCCAATCTCCGAAGGGTCACGCAGCCGAAAAGCGACGCTTGGCGCCGCTTAGACCTTCTTTTCGGCGGTCGAGACAAGCAGCGGCTGTGCGGCGGTATCGGGGGCCAGCTCCTCGAAATCGAAATTGTCGAGGCGACGCGCACGTTTCCCGGCCTTCTCGGCGGAGATCTTGATCTCGGAGATGTCTTTCGCCGCTTGCCCGAAATGCCGGTCGAGGTTTTCGACACGGGTGCCGAGCCGGTCGACATCGGAATAAAGCGCGGCCAGTTCTTTCCGGATCGCGCCCGCCTGTTCGCGCATCCGCGCATCCTTCAGCACGGCGCGCATCGTGTTCAGCGTCGCCATGCAGGTCGTGGGCGAGACGATCCAGACCTTCGCGGCAAAGCCTTCGCGCACCAGTTCGGGGAAATTCGCGTGCAGCTCGGCGTAGACCGCCTCGGACGGCAGGAACATCAGCGCGCCGTCCGCCGTCTCGCCTTCGAGAATGTATTTCTCCGAGATCGCCTTGATATGGGCGCGCACCGCCGTTTTCATCGCGCGGCTGGCCTCTTGGCGCTCCCATTGCGTGTCGGCGCGGCGCAGCGCCTCATAGGCTTCCAGCGGGAATTTGCTATCGATCACGATGGGGCCGGGCGGGTTCGGCAGGTGGATCAGGCAATCCGCGCGCTTCCCGTTCGAAAGGGTCGCCTGCATCGTGAAACTGTCCGAGGGCAGCGCCTTGCCGACGATATCGTGCAACTGAATCTCCCCGAAAGCGCCACGGGTCTGCTTGTTCGACAGGATGTCCTGAAGGCCCAGCACATTGCCGGAAAGCTTCTCGATATTGGCCTGCGCCTTGTCGATCGCCTCCAGTCGCTGATGAAGGTCGCCAAGCGAGCGCGCCGTGCGGGTCGCGGTGCCATGCAGGCTTTCCGACATGCCGCGCGAAACCTCGGCCAGACGCTGCTCCATCAGAGCGAGAACCTTGGTCTGGCTCGCGGCCTGCGCCTCGGAGACGTGATGCAGCCCGCCGGACAGCTGTTGCTGCCCGTCCGAGAGGCTTTGCACCCGCTGAGCGAGAAGGTTCATCTGGCCGACCATCGGGTCCATCGCACGGGTCTGACGGCCCGCCGCACGCAGCATGGCGACCATCAGGATCAGCAGGATAACAAGTGCCGCGCTGCCGAGCAGAAGGCCGAGCGTCAGCGGGTCGTTCAGGGTCAGGGTCATATCGCCAAGCTGGATCATGTGCGGCCAAACAGTCTTTCAATATCGCTGAGCTTCAGTTCGACATAGGTCGGACGCCCATGGTTGCACTGGCCGGAATGGGGCGTGGCCTCCATCTGGCGCAGCAGCGCGTTCATCTCGTCGGCGCGCATCTGGCGGCCCGAGCGGATCGAGCCATGACACGCCATGCGGCTGAGCACCGCTTCGATCTTGGCCTGCACCAACTGGCTGTCGCCCAGATCGGACAGCTCGTCGAGCACGTCGCGCAGAAGCCCTTCGGCATTGATCTCACCTAGAACGGCGGGGGTCTCGCGCACGGCGATCGCAGTGCCGCCGAAGGGTTCGATGGTGAGGCCGAGGCGCGACAGAGCGTCGGCATGTTCCAGAAGCAGCGACGCGTCGCCTTGGCTGAGTTCCACGATCTCCGGGATCAGCAGCGCCTGCGCGGGCACCCCATTCTCGGCCATCTGGCCTTTCAGCTTCTCATATACGAGCCGCTCATGCGCGGCGTGCTGATCGACGATGACGATGCCGCGCTCGGTCTGGGCGATGATGTAATTCTCATGCACCTGCGCACGCGCCGCGCCCAAGGGCTTCTCGGTCAGCGCGGCTTCGGCGGGCGCCGCGGCCTCTGCGCGCGCCGAGGGTGCGTAGTCGAAGCTGGGCGCCGGGGCCTCCTGGAAGGACGGCTGCGGGTAGGACGGTTGTTGATAGGCCGGATCGGGCAGCGGCGCCTGCGCGGAGTAGGAAGAGCGCATCGCGCCGAGGCTCGGGCGATCCATCTGGTAAATGCGCGGTGGCTGATCGGCGGTCGGTTCGGGGCGCATCGCGCCGAGAGTCGCATCCGAGACTGTCGAGGACGCCCGATGCCCGGCTTGCGCCAGCGCATGGCGCAGCCCGGTCACGATCAGCCCGCGCACGGTCGCGGCCTCGCGGAAGCGGACCTCGGCCTTGGCGGGGTGGACGTTGACGTCGACACGCTCGGGCTCGCAGGTCAGGAACAGGCAGGCGGCGGGATGACGTTCGCGGCTGAGGAAATCCATGTAGGCCGCGCGCAGCGCCCCGGTCAGCTGCTTGTCACGCACCGGACGGCCATTGACGAACAGGAACTGCTCCACCGCCGCGCCACGCGAATAGGTGGGCAGCGCCGCGTAGCCGGTCAGGCGTATATCTTCGCGCTCGGCATCGATCCGCACCGCGTTATCCGAGAAGGCGCGCCCGATCACCCGGGCCAGTCGTTCCGAGAGCGCGTCGAACAGCTCGCCCTGCTCGCCATCGGCGCGGAAGATCTCGCGCGATTTGCCGTTCGAGACATCGGTGAGTGTAAAGCTGACATAGGGCTCGGCCATCGCCAGCCGCTTCATCACGTCGGCGATCGCCTGCGCCTCGGCCCGGTCAGTGCGCATGAATTTCAGCCGCGCGGGTGTGGCGAAGAACAGGTCGCGCAGTTCGACCACTGTGCCCCGGTTCAGCGCCGCCGGTTTCACCGGACCGATCTGGCCGCCCGCCACGCTGATCTGGAAGGCGTCGAGGCCATCGACACGCGAGGTAATCGTCAGCCGTCCGACCGCGCCAAGCGAGGGCAGCGCCTCGCCGCGAAAGCCGAAAGTGTGGATGTTGAGAAGGTCCGAGCCATCGATTTTCGAGGTGGCATGGCGCGAGAGCGCCAGCGGCAGATCCTCGGCGGTCATCCCACAGCCGTCGTCGGTCACGCGGATAAGCGTCTTGCCGCCGTCGCAATATTCCACCGAGACCCGCGACGCGCCTGCATCCAGTGCGTTCTCCACCAACTCTTTCACCGCCGAGGCCGGACGTTCGACCACCTCGCCCGCTGCGATGCGGTTTGCCGCAGCGTCATCGAGCTGCCGGATCACGGGGCGCTCAGACGCGCCGATATTGCGGTTGTGCTGGTTCATTCCACTAGGGATAGCATGGCGCGGCGCTCATCTAAAGAGATTCGCGCCAGCTATCCCCAGCCAAATCAGTTCAGGCCCTGCGGGCGTCCGACGACCACGAAGGTCAGGTTGTCGGGGTTCAGGATCCGCTTGGCGACGCGCTGGACATCGTCCTTCGTGACCGCGTTCACTTTGTCGTTGCGGGTGTCGATATAGCTCGGCGCCATGTCGTTGAGCTGCATCCCAGTCAGGATGCCCGCGATCGTGCCATTGCCGTCGAAGCGCAGCGGATAGGCGCCGGTGAGGTAGGTCTTGGCGTCTTCCAGCTCCTTGTCGGTAACCTTGCCGGTCGCCGCTTTCTGCCACTGCTCTTTGACGACCGAGATCGCCTCGGCGACCTTCTCATTGGCGGAGGCGAAGCTGCCCTGCCACGTCTTCGCCAGATCCTTGTCGACGATATAGGAGGCGATGCCATAGGTCAGGCCGCGCTTCTCGCGCACCTCGTCCATTAGGCGCGACGAGAACCCGCCCGCGCCGACGATCTGGTTGAGCACATAGGCCGCGAAGAAATCGGGGTCTTTCAGGCCGATCCCCTTCTGGCCGAACATCACCACCGATTGCGGGCTGTCGAAATCGACCGTGGTCACGCCGCCCTTGAAGGAGGGGTCGGCGGGGGGCGGCATGTCGGCGCCCTTGGCGGGCAGATCACCCAGCAGCTTGTCGAGCATCGGCCCGAGCTCTTCCGGGGTGATGTCGCCCACGGCGGAGACCACCATGTGATCGCGGCTCATCACGCGGTCCTTGGCCTCGAACAGATCTTCGCGCGTGAGGCCCTTCACGCTCTCGACGGTGCCGTTGAGCGAGCTGCCATAGGGATGATCGCCATAGGTGATCTCGCGGAATTTCTCGGCCGCGATGTCGTTGGGGTTTTGCTTGTCAGATGCGATCACGGCCAGCACTTGCTGGCGCACGCGTTCGATCGCGCTTTGATCGAAGCGCGGATTGACCAGCGCCTCGCGCAGAAGATCGACGGATTTGTCGCGGTTCTCGGTCAGCATCCGGGCCGAGATATCGAGCGAGTCGTCGCCCACGTCGAAGCCGAATTGCGCGGCGAGCGCTTCCTCGGCCTCGGCGAATTGCTGCGAGTTCTTCTCGCCCGCGCCCTCTTCGAGCGTGGCGGTCATCAGGTTGATCGCGCCGCGTTTGCCGGTCGCATCAAGGCTCGCGCCGCCGCGGAAGGCGATGTCGAGCGCGGTGAAGGGGATGTCGTGATTCTCCACCAGCCACGCCTTGATGCCGCCGGGCGAGGTGACCTGCTGAATGTCGATCGCACGGGCAGGCAGCGCCAGCACGAAGGCAAAAAGCGACGCCATCACGAGGCGCGCTGTGATCGGGAAACGGGTGTGGATCATTGGGTGATCTCCTGCGCAGGCGCGGGCGGTGCGGCGGGGGCCGCAGCTTCGGTGGGGGCGTCATCGGGGCGCTTGGCATAGCCCGTCACCGAGTCCTTGTTCTGGAACAGGTCGCGGGCGGCGGCCATCACGTCCTCTTCCGTCACCGAGGTCAGAACATCCGGCCAATCCTCGACATCTTTCACCGAGAAGCCCGAGGCCAGCGCCTCGCCATAGCGCCGCGCGAGGCCTTGCGTGTTGTCGCGCGAATAGATTTCGGCGGCCTTCACCTGCGTCTTGATGCGGGCGAATTGCTCGGGGTCGATGCCTTCCTTCAGGAATTGCTTCAGCGCCGTGTCGAGCGCCTTTTCGGCCTCGGGGAGGCTCACATCCTTGGCGGGCATCACCGAGAGATTGAAGGTCGTCGCATCGATCGACATGCCGTCATAATAGCTCGACGCATAGATCGCGGTGCCGTCGCCGTAGATCAGCTTGCGGCCCAGCACGGAGGTCGCCTGATTGCCGCCGAGAATCTCGGACAGCACAGTCAGGGCGGCGGCGCGCTTCTGGTCGCCCGGATTGCGTTCGGGGGCGAGGTAGCTGCGCACCAGATAGGGCTGGGCGATCTGCGGGTCCTCGAAGGTCAGGTGCCGCGAGGCGCGTTGCGGCGGCTCCTGCGGGCGGGCGCGGGGGCTGAGGTCTTCGGTCGGTTTCAGCTTGCCGTAATATTTCTCGGCGAGCGCCTTTACCTCGTCGGGCTTCACATCGCCCGCGACAACGAGGACCGCGTTATTGGGTGCATAATATTCGTGATACCAGTTGAGCGCGTCCTGCCGCGTCAGCCCTTCCATCTCCTTGCGCCAGCCGATGACCGGCGTGCCGTAGGGCGAATTGAGGAACTGGGCGGCGCGCTCCTGTTCGTTGAACAGCGCCCGCGGGTTGGAATCGGTGCGTTGCGCACGCTCTTCGAGGATCACCTGCAGCTCGGTCTTCGCATCATCGGGCGAGATCCGCAGATTGCGCATCCGGTCCGCTTCCATCTTCATCACCAGTGGCAGCCGGTCGGCCGCGATGCGCTGGAAATAGGCGGTGTAGTCGTAGCTGGTGAAGGCGTTGTCCGAGCCGCCATTGGCCGCGACCGTCTTCGACAGCTCACCGGGCGCCATCGTGTCGGTGCCCTTGAACATCAGGTGTTCGAGGTAATGGGCGATGCCGGATTTACCGCGCTTCTCGTCGGCCGATCCGGCCTTGTACCAGACCATATGGACCACGACCGGGGCACGGTGATCTTCGATCACGACGCCTTTCAGGCCATTTTCCAACTCGAAGGTAGAGACGTCACCGGCCACCGCCGGGCTCAGACCTGCCAATGTTAGCAGGGCGAACAGAAATGCACGCAATGCCCAACTCCTCACAAGACACAGTTTGGGCGAAGATAAGCACTCTCGCCCGACGTGCAAACGCCGGTGACGTTCTCGTGATGATTTTTCGGATTACTTGACCGCGCGCTGCGCTTCGCCCGAGGGCGGTGCGCCGGGCGTGACGACGCCGAGACGACGCCAGCGCTCGAGCTCTGCCGACTGGTCGAGCTCCATCGGCTTGTAGGCTTTGTAATAGACCGAGACCTGGAACAGACGCTCCAGCAGGCGGCCGTCGTGATCCTTGCGCCACTGGTAATCCTCGGCGGCAAGCGTCTGGCGGATGCCCGACTGGCTGCCGTAGCGCGATGCGGCGGAGACCAGCGCGCGATCCGAGGTCGGGACCTGACCGGTCTCGTCGAGGCGGCGCGGATTGCCACCGAGAGCGGCAACGGCATCGGCTTCGGGCGTGGGATCGGTGATGTTCTTGCCACCCGGCGTGGGCGGCGGCAGCGCATCGAGGTTCTCCGGCATCTCCAACGGCTTCGTCGGAATCACGCCGAATTCGTCCGGGCCCTGGTGCGAAGACCGCAGATTCATCAGGCTGGGATCGCGGGAATTGCCGCAGGCAGCCAGCGTCAGTACCGCTGTAAACGCGAGTCCGAGCGTGCCGATCTTCGCCTGCATGAACCACTCCCTTGCCAGTTCCGCCCCCGTCTTAACGCAACATTGGAGCGTCGTCACCTGCGAAAAACAGGCTAGCCGTCGTTGGCGCGATGGTCCTTGCCGGTGAACAGCACCAGACCGACCGCGCCGAGGAAAATCGCCACATCGGCGACGTTGAAAGAATAGGGGTTCTGCCAACCCGGTAGCGACATGTTCAGAAAGTCCGCCACCGCGCCATAGACGAGCCTGTCGACCACGTTGCCAAGCGCACCGCCGACCAGCAGCCCGGCCGAGATATTCACCCGGCGCGAATGCGGCTCACGCGCGATCCAGACCCAGACCCAGAGCGAAATCACCAGCGCCACGACGATCAGCACCCAGCGCATCCAGTCGGTTTCGCCGGAGAACAGGCCGAAATTGACGCCGCGATTCCACGCCATGCGAAAGTTGAGATAGGGGGGCACCACGTCGATCGCGCCGCGCTGATCGAGATGCATCCCCTGCACGACGATATATTTCGACACCTGGTCGAGGAGCAGGACGCCCGCTGTCACTTTCGCTGCTAGCCGCATCTGGCCCTCGTTTGTTTCTCGTCACGTCTTCATGCCAGAAGGCGCAGCCCGGTATCTACCGGGCTACGCAAAGATACCGGCAGATCAGTGGCGGAAATGGCGCATTCCGGTGAAGACCATCGCGAGGCCGCGCTCGTTCGCCGCGTCGATCACTTCCTGATCGCGCATCGAGCCGCCGGGCTGGATGATCGCGGTGGCGCCTGCCTCGGCCGCGGTGATCAGACCGTCTGCGAAGGGGAAGAACGCGTCCGAGGCCACGACCGAACCCTTGGTGGGCGTCTCGGTCAGACCGGCGGCTTCCATCATGTCTTCAGCCTTGCGCGCCGCGATCCGGGTCGAGTCGACACGGCTCATCTGGCCCGCGCCCACGCCGACGGTCGCGCCGTCCTTGACGTAGATGATCGCGTTCGACTTGACGTGTTTCGCGACTTTCCACGCGAACAGCAGGTCTTTGAGTTCCTGCTCGGAGGGCTGGCGCTCGGTCACGACTTTCAGGTCGTCCAGCGTGATCACGCCATTGTCCTTGTCCTGCACGAGGAAGCCGCCCGCGACCTGACGATAGGTCGTGATCGGTGCGGTGATGTCGGGCAGGCCTCCGGTTTCCAGCAGGCGCACGTTTTTCTTCTTCGCGATGACCTCTTTCGCGGCCTCGTCGACCGAGGGTGCGATGATGACTTCGGAGAAGATCTTGGTGATCTCTTCGGCGGTCGCCGCGTCCAGCGTCTGGTTGAGCGCGATGATGCCGCCGAAGGCCGAGGTGCGATCGCAGTCGAAGGCGCGCTTATAGGCCTCGATCACGGTCTCGCCGGTCGCCACGCCGCAGGGGTTCGCGTGCTTGATGATCGCGACGGCGGGTTTCTCGGTGCCGAATTCCGAAACCAGCTCATAGGCGGCATCGGTGTCGTTGATGTTGTTGTAGCTCAGTTCCTTGCCCTGAAGCTGCTTGGCGGTTGCGACGCCGGGGCGGTTCGTGCCGTCGAGGTAGAAAGCAGCCTGCTGATGCGGGTTCTCGCCATAGCGCAGGGTCTGGGCAAGCTGACCAGCGAAAGCGCGGCGGCGCGGGGTCTGCTCGCCGATGGCGCCTGCCATCCAGGTCGAGACGGCTGCATCGTAGGCAGCGGTGCGCGCATAGGCGATCTGGGCGAGGCGCTGGCGGAACGGGTAGGAGGTCGCGCCGTCATTCGCGTCGAGCTCTTCCAGAACGGCGGCGTAATCCTCGACATCCACGACGGTCGACACGAAGGCGTGGTTCTTCGCCGCGGCCCGGATCATCGCCGGGCCACCGATATCGATATTCTCGATGCAGGTGTCGTAATCGGCGCCCTTCGCGACCGTTTCCTCGAACGGGTAGAGGTTCACCACCAGCAGGTCGATCGCCTCGATCTGATGCGCTTCCATCGCGGCGAGGTGTTCTTCGTTGTCGCGCAGCGCCAGCAGGCCGCCATGCACTTTCGGATGCAGCGTCTTGACGCGGCCGTCCATCATCTCCGGGAATCCCGTCAGATCGGCGACGTCGCGCACGCTGAGACCGGCTTCGCGCAGGGTCTTGGCGGTGCCGCCGGTCGAGAGAAGTTCGACGCCGCGCGCAGCGAGCGCTTGGGCGAAGTCGACCAGTCCGGTCTTGTCGGAAACGGAAATCAGCGCACGGGTCAGGGGGATCGGGCGGGTCACGGGCAGCTCCTCGCAAGGCTCAGGTCAGGGGCGCCCAGGGCCATCCTCGGGATCTGCCCCAAGGTCAGGGCGCGTCGATGGCCGTGGAGTTATCGCGTGCTTGCGAAAAGGTCCAGCCAATCTGGCAAGCCCGGTCCAGAACCTTGCTGGAAAGCACGATCTGTTGCGCGGGACGCGGGCGAATGCGCCCCTTTTCGAGGTAAACGGAGGGTTCCAGCGCCAGATCGGCGACCCCGTCATGGCGGAAAATCCAGATTTCCCCGGTGCGCAGCGCAACTGAGACGGCGGTGCCGCCCAGATCGAGCGCCGCGTCGCAATCGGGATGTAGGTGGAAGCGGATGTCGAAGGGAATGCCGCGCAGACCTTCACGCTCGAATATCTGGTCGAACCGGTCGATGTCGTCAGGGGTCATCGCGCCGAGCGTGTCGCGGCCGCGCAATTCGCGCCCGTCGACGGACAGGTCCAGCTCGCGGATATGCGACATGCCATGGGTCTCGGCATAGCCGTCATGGCCGAAGATCATCCCGGTCTCCGACAGATCGTCGGGCTTGAACCAGACGGTTTTCGGCGTCTTGTCGAGATAGGCGCGCGGGGCCCGTCCGAAGAGACGCTCGGGGCCGAGGCGGGACGAGGAATAGCCTCGGATCGAGAGGGTCGAATGGCTGGCGGTGGCGCGGCCTGCGCGGTGCCAGTCCGAGCCGAATTGCGCACCCGACCCGCAATTGACGATCAGCGGGCGACGTCCCGAGGTCAGCTCGAAGGCCAGCGTCGAGGCATGGGCATTGGCCGAGGCCTCGCCCTGCGGCGGTCGCGCCGCGTCGATGATCAGCGAGCCGCGCCCGCCCTGCATCCGCACGAAGCCCATCGCGATCGGCTCGCGCCGGACGCTGCGGATACCGGTCGCCGAAAGCGCCGTGTCGAGCCGCCCTTCGGGTCCGCGCCCGCCACCGTGAAACCGCGCGAGCGCCCCATCGGAATGGCGCAGCGCGCGCAGGGTGGGGGCGATCCGCGCGATCGCGTCGAGGATCGGACCGGGCGGCGTGCGTCCTGCCGTCTGCAACGCCTCCGCTGCCCAGTTCAACAGCGTCAGAATTTCCAGCAGTTCCTCGGGGTTTCGGGTCGCGATCCCGCCCTCGGCGTCGATCTCCGCCGCGCAATCGCGCGACAGGGCCTCCAGCGCGGGGTCGGCATGGCGCTCCATTCCGGTCAGCGCGAGCCCCGCATAGACAAGCCCGGTCAGCGCCTCAAACCGCGGCAGCCCGCAGGCCGCGCCCGCCCAGCGTTTCGACAGGAAGATCGTCTGTTGGCCGAGCGCGCGGAAGAAGCGATCAGCATCCTCGCGCTCGCGTCCGTTCAGCAGCAGGATTGCATGGTTGATCCAGCGGATCAGGCGGCGGCCTGTCAGGTCCGGCGTCCAGCCCGAACCGCTGCCGTCGCCGAAGCGGTCGATCCAGCCGAAGACCCAGTCCTGTGCGCGCAGGCGCGCCTCGCGGGTGCCCAGCGCCGCGAGATCGTCGAGCCAGCCGCAGCCTTGCAGCGCATCCTCGAAAGCCGGGCCGGGGATCGGCAGATCCCAGATGTTGACCCCCGGACCTTCGATCAGAGAGCCCGCAAACAGGAAGTTGCCCTGCACGAGTTGCCGCCCCTTGGCGTAAGAGCCGATCGTGCGCGGCTCGGGCTGGCTGACGAATCCGGTCGCCGTCTGCGCACGGCCTGCGCGCGCAGCAGCAAGGCGGTTCAGCGCCGTGCCGAATTTTGCCGATGATCGGGGTCTGTCCTTACCCATTCCGTAGCCGCTTGCATGCCCTTCTGTCGGGGAATGCGGTCACGTTACTGGGAGGCAGGCGCGCTGTCACCGCCTCGGCGGTCGGTTCACGCAGAGCGTTGCAGTCGCGCCATGTAGAACCCGTCCATCCCCCCGAGATCAGGCCAGAAATCGGGCCGCAGCCGCAGCCCGCCCTCCTCGGTGATCCAGTCCGGCTCGATGCCGGGCAGGTCGGGACGGATCACGGTGAGGTCCGGATGCCGGGTGAGCGCGGCCTTGATCTGCGCCTCGCCCTCTTCGGGCAGAAGCGAGCAGGTCGCATAAACCAGCGTGCCGCCGGGCTTGAGCCATTGCAGCGCGCGATCCAGAAGCTGTTCCTGCAACGCGAAGAGCGGCTTGATCGAGGCGCCGTCCTTGATGAAGGGCAGGTCGGGATGGCGGCGGATCGTGCCGGTGGCCGAGCAGGGCGCATCGAGCAGGATCGCGTCGAAGGGGGCGTCAGGCTCCCATTCGAGCGCGTCGGCCGCGACGATCTCGGCCTCCATCTGCGTCCGGTCGAGGTTTTCCCCGAGCCGCTCAAGCCGCGCCTCGGAAATATCGAGCGCGGTGACATCGGCGCCCATCGCGGCGAGTTGCAGCGTCTTGCCACCGGGGGCTGCACACAGGTCGAGCACGCGTGCGCTCGCCTCAGGGGCCAGCAGCTTCGCGGGCAGCGCGGCGGCGGCATCCTGCACCCACCACGCGCCCTCTTCGAAACCGGCCAGCTCGGACACTTTGCCCGGATCGGTCAGCCGCAGCGATCCCGTCGGCAGAAGCGTCGCGCCCAGCGTCTCGGCCCAACCGGCGGCATCGTCCTTCACGCTCAGATCGAGCGGTGCGCCCGCCAAATGGGCGAGTTCCATAGCCTGCGCGGCCTTCTTGCCGAAAGACGACATCACACGCCCGCGCAGCCAGCCCGGCATTTCCGGCGCAGGCGTCGCGGCCCATTTCTTGCCTTCCTCGGAGACCTTGCGCAGCACGGCATTCACCAGCCCCGAGAAGCTTTGCAGCTTCGGCCCGGCCGATTTCACGAGCGTCACGGCAGCATCGACCACGCCATGCGGGGCTTGCTTTTCTTCCAGCAGCTCGACCGTGGCCAACCGCAGGATCGCCATTACATCCGTTGGCGTGCGGCGGCGCAGATGCGGTTTGATGATCCGGTCGGCGCGGCCCAGATGGCGCAGCGTCGTCGTGGCGAGGCGCTGGGCGCGGGCACGCTGTGAAGGCTCCAACCCGTCGAGCGCTTCCGCCCCGATCTGTTCGGCGAGGCTCTCGCGATCCTCGAGAACGCCCACGATCAGGCCAAGGGCTGCGCGGCGCGCGGGGTCGGGTCTGGACATGGGCTGCGGCTTCCTGGCTTGTTGCGGCTTAAGCACGGGCCTATATCATGCCCCGATCCACAGACAAGAAAGGACGCGCCATGTCCGATCAGCCCGAAGAGACCCGCGACCTGCCGCCCGCCGCGATCCGCGCGCTCGCCGAAGCCGAGGAGCGCCGCAAGAACGCGCAGGCGGCAGAACTGCCGACCGAGCTTGGCGGTCGCGACGGACCCGAGCCCGTGCGCTACGGCGATTGGGAGAAGAAAGGCCTTGCGATCGACTTCTGATCGCGGCGCGGTCTCAGAGGCCGGGGGCGCTGCCCCCGGACCCCCGGGATATTTGAATCAAGAGGAAGAGAGCGCCTTTCAGAGCCCCAGCACGTCCAGCATGTCGTACTCGCCGGGGCGCTTGTCCTGCCCCCAGAGCGCGGCCTTGAGCGCGCCGCGCGCGAAGATGGCGCGATCGGTGGCGACATGGCGCAGGATGATCCGCTCGCCCATGCCGGCGAACAGCACGTCATGCTCGCCCACGATATCGCCGCCGCGAATGGCCGAGAAACCGATCGCACCATGCTTGCGCGCGCCGGTGATTCCGTCGCGGCCCGACTCGCGATTGTCTTCGAGCGAGATGCCACGGCCTTCCGCCGCCGCCTCGCCCAGCATCAGCGCGGTGCCCGAGGGCGCGTCGACCTTCTTGTTGTGATGCGCCTCGATCACCTCGATATCCCAATCGGCATCGAGCGCCTGTGCGACTTTCTTCGTCAGCTGCGTGAGAAGGTTCACCCCAAGGCTCATGTTCCCCGCCCGCACGATCACGGCGTGCCGCGCGCAAGGTGCGAGCGCCGCGATGTCGTCCTCGTCCATGCCGGTCGTGCCGATCACATGGGTCAGGCGTGCCTGCGCCGCGATCTTGGCGAATTCGCGGGTGGCGGCGGGCGCGGTGAAGTCGATCACCGCCTGCGCGCCGGAAAACGCCTCGAGCGGATCGTCGGTCACGACCACGCCGTTCGGCGCGCCGCCCATCGCCTCGCCGAGATCCTTGCCGACCCAGTCATGGCCCGTGCGTTCGACGGCGCCTACAAGGCGCGCCTTGTCGCTCTCGCTCACGGTGCGGATCAGCATCTGGCCCATCCGGCCCGACGCTCCGGTGATCACGATGCCCGGCAGGTCGCTCATGTCTTTCTCCTTCACGGTTTCGCGCTATCTAGCTTGCACAGGCGGGCTTGGCAAAGCCCCCGTTGCGCAAAACCCGCAGACGCCCTATGTGAGCGCCATGGCAAAGAACCGTTTCTCCTCGGGCGATGGCCCTTCGCAACGTCAGCTTCGCATGGGCGAGTTGATCCGACGCACGCTGTCGGACCTCCTGATGCGGGGCGATGTGCATGATCCCGATCTCAACCGCGTCTCGGTGACGGTGGGCGAAGTGCGTTGCTCTCCCGACCTGAAGGTCGCGACCGCCTATGTCACGCCCTTGGGCGGCGAAGGCGGCAAAGAGCTGATCGCGGCGCTTGCGCGCAACAAGGGCGAGCTGCGGCGTCTCCTCGGCAAGGAAATGACCGCGAAATACAGCCCCGATCTGCGCTTCCGGCTGGACGAGACCTATGACCGTCTCGATGAGACGCGTCGGATCTTCTCGGACGAGACGGTGCAGCGCGATATCGCTGCGCGCGACGATGACGAAGACGATGAAGACGATCGCGACTAATGCTGCGGCGCTGATGCTGCTGGCCACGCCTGCGCTGGCCGACGCACCCTGTGCGGCTCGCAGCTTCGACGGAACGACCTACACGGTCTGCGAAGCCCAGCTCGGGCAGGACCTGAAGCTGTTCCTCGACGATCCCGACGGCAATCTGATCGGCACGCCCGAGCGGCTTTCCGAGGTCGTCCCCAAAGGCGCCCGCGTCGTCTTCGCGATGAATGCGGGGATGTACCATCCTGATCGCAAGCCGGTGGGTCTGTTCATCGAGAACGGCAAAGAGCTGCATTCGATCGTCACCTCGGAAGGGCCGGGCAATTTCGGCCTGCTGCCCAACGGGGTCTTCTGCATCGGCGAGACGTTCTCAGTGACGGAATCGCGCGCCTTCGCCGCCGATCCGAAGGACTGCACCTATGCGACGCAATCGGGGCCGATGCTGGTGATCGACGGCGCGCTGCATCCGAAATTCCTCGCCGATGGCACGTCGAAGAATATCCGTAACGGGGTCGGGGTCTCGGCCGATGGCAAGACCGCCTATTTCGCGATCTCAGATGCGCCGGTGAGCTTTCACGAATTCGGCCGCTTCTTCCGTGACGAGATACAGGTGCCGAATGCGCTCTATCTCGACGGCAAGATCTCGCGGCTGACCGTGCCCGGTCAGGGGCGCGAGGATATGGGCCTGCCGATGGGACCGATCGTCGCGCTGATCGCGCCTGCCGCCCCCACCGCTGGAGATTGACGGATCGCGCCGCTTGGGCTAGCAGGCGCACCCTTGGAATATGGAGGCCTCATGGCACGCAAGAAGGGTCGCGACATTTCCGGCTGGCTGATCGTGGATAAGCCCGCGGACATCACCTCCACCTCGGTGGTGAACAAGGTGCGCTGGGCGCTGGGCGCCAAGAAGGCGGGCCATGCGGGCACGCTCGACCCGGCGGCGACCGGGGTTCTGGCGGTCGCGCTGGGCGAAGCCACGAAGACGGTGCCGTTCATCACCGATGCGCTGAAATGCTACCGGTTTCAGGTGCGGCTGGGCGCTGCGACCAAGACCGACGATGCCGAGGGCGAGGTGACCCGGACCTCCGATCTGCGCCCCACGGATGAAGAGATCGCCGCCGCGCTGCGTAGCTTCGAGGGCGATATCGAACAGGTGCCGCCGCAGTTTTCCGCCGTGAAGGTCGATGGCGAGCGCGCCTATGCGCTGGCGCGTGCGGGCGAAGAAATGGATCTCGCCGCGCGGCCTCTTTACGTCGAAAGCCTCGTGATGCTGGGCCGTCCCGATGCCGACACGGTCGAGCTGGAGCTGGTTTGCGGCAAGGGTGGCTATGTGCGCTCCATCGCGCGCGATCTGGGTCAGAAGCTCGGCTGTCTCGGCCACGTCCTCTGGCTGCGCCGCGAATGGTCGGGGCCTTTCGAGGCAACCGACGGGATCACGCTGGCCGAGATCGACGAACTCGCCAAGACGCCCGAGCTCGATGAGAAGCTTCTGCCCGTGGAGCTGGGGCTCGACGATCTGCCGCAGCTGAAGGCCACGCCCGAGGGCGCGGTGCGGCTGAAGAACGGCAATCCGGGGATGGTGCTTCCCGGGGACGCCGAATGGGGCGAAGAAGTCTGGGTCAGCCATGAGGGCAAGCCGCTTGCCGTCGGCATCTACAAATCCGGCGAGGTCCATCCGAGCCGCGTCTTCAACCTTTGACGCGCCCCTTCGCCTTGGTCCAAATATCCCCGCCGGAGGCATCCGCCCTCTGTCACGCACATAACGGTCAGGACGAGAGATGATCACCCGCGAGCATATCAAAGGCGACGCACCCTCCATCGCGGTCTATTCGGATTGCGAGAATTACCGCTATCTGCTCACGCGGGTCTGGGATGACAGCAAGCCGCGGGCGCTGTTCATCATGCTCAACCCCTCGACGGCGACCGAGGTGCAGAACGACCCGACCGTGGAGCGCTGCGAGCGCCGCGCGCGGGCGCTGGGCTTCGGGGCGTTCCGGGTGACCAATATCTTTGCCTATCGCGCGACCGATCCGAAGGTGATGCGGGCGCAGCCGGACCCGGTCGGGCCGGAAAACGATGCGGCGATCCGCGAGAGCCTCGACTGGGCGGGCGGCCCCGAGGACCGGATCATCTGCGCCTGGGGTGCGCATGGCGCGCATCTCGCGCGGGGCGCTGCGGTGGAAGATTTGCTCCGCGAAAGCGGGCGGGCGCTGCATCACCTCGGGCTGACCAAGGCGGGCGCGCCGAAGCATCCGCTCTATATCGCCTATGAGCATCAGCCCGAGCTGTGGTTCACCCGCGAAGGCTGAGCGAACCGTTAAGCATTTAACGCTTGTTTCCTAGGGTATCCGCGCCGGCAGCGGTAGATTTCTCGCATCTTCACCGGGGGTGAGAGAGATGTTGTTTCTGTCGGGTGTTCTGGGCCTGCTGATGGCGGGGGCTACGGCGGGTCTCATGGTGGCTTCGTCGGATGCCGAGAGTGATGAGCCTCCGGCGGATGAAGCGGATCCCAACGTATCGAGTGACGGCGCAGGGTCGCTGCTGGCCGAGGTCAGCGCGGGGCAGGTGCCAACCGATCCGGTCGAGCCACCGGCTCCCGGACCCGGCGACGATATTACTTGGGGCGACGCCTCCGACGACGCGATCGGAGGCGAAGCGGGTGACGATCAGATCAACGGCTATGATGGCGATGACAGCCTTTGGGGTGGGGACGGCGACGACCAGATCCTCGGTGCGTCCGGCAACGATACGCTCTGGGGCGATGCGGGGACCGACACGCTGATCGGCGGCGACGGCGAGGATGAACTCGTCGGCGGCATGGAGGCGGATCTCCTATCCGGCGAGTTCGGATCGGATCGGCTCTTTGGCGAGGCCGGGGAGGACACGCTGATCGGGGGTGCGGGCGACGATATGCTCGCGGGCGGCGCTGACGATGACACGCTGATCGGGGCCGATGGCGTGGATGTGCTGACCGGCGATGCCGGGCGCGACGAGTTGAACGGCGATGCCGGGAACGATCTGCTGATCGGCGTCACACCGGAGACGCGCGATGCGGGGGCGGCCGATGCCGATACGCTCAATGGCGGGGCAGGGGAGGACGTGCTGCTCGGCGGCTCGGGCGATTGGCTGCATGGCGGCGAAGGGGGCGATAGCTTCTCGCTGGGCGATTGGATCGATCCGAACGCCCCTGCGACAATCGCAGATTACACGGCCGGGCAGGACCGGCTGGCGGTCATCTACGATCCGCAGGGCACCGCCACGCCGCAGATCAGTATCGAGCCGTCCGAGGCGCATCCCGATGCGGCGTGGATCCTTCTCGACGGCGTTCGGCTGGCCGAGGTGCTGGACGCGGCCGGGCTGAGCGCGCAGGACGTGGCGCTGCTCACGCCCGCGCAATTCGCAGCGCAGCAGGCCATAGCGCTTTGAAATAAGGCTTTTCAACAAGACGATTCGCGTCTATACGCGCGCATCTGTTCCGAAAGGGGCAGTCTATGGACCTTGCTGGACGACATCCCGGCTTGCGCCCGAACCCTCAATGTAAGGAGATCCCGATGTCGATCACTGTCGAAGACAAGAACGCGCTTATCAAGGAATACGGCACCAAAGAAGGTGACACCGGTTCCCCCGAAGTTCAGGTCGCAGTTCTGACCAAGCGCATCGCGAACCTGACCGAGCACTTCAAAGAGCACAAGAAAGACAACCACTCGCGTCGTGGTCTTCTGATGCTCGTCGCGCAGCGCCGCAAGCTGCTCGACTACCTGAAGGCGAAAGACGTCGCACGTTACCAGTCGCTGATCGAGCGTCTCGGCCTGCGCCGCTAATCCGCCTCGGATTGGAATTCGAAACGCCCGTGCCTTTGGTGCGGGCGTTTTCATTTGCGTAATCACATTTCAGTCTCGCAATTGCGGTTCACTTGCGAAATTCCGTGTGAATTGCCTGGTTTGATAGTTTCGGACTATATGGCTGCAAAAGTCGGTACTTTTGGCCGAATAACCTAACTTTAGAAAAACTTTGGTCGGTTCGGCTTCTTGTCCTCCTGTATCGTCCCCTCCAAACGGGAAAACGCAGGCATCTGCACTACCTTGCAGGTGCCGTAACAGGGAGGATGAACAATGCAGATCGGAGTCTGGATCAGCTTGGCACTGTATTTCGTGCTGATGCTGGCCATCGGGGTCTATGCGTGGCGCAAGTCCACGTCGAGCTCCGAGGAATATATGCTGGGCGGACGTAACCTGCCGCCCGCGGTTGCCGCCCTGTCGGCAGGCGCATCGGACATGTCGGGCTGGCTGCTTCTGGGCCTGCCGGGCGCGCTCTTCGTGTCGGGCCTGACGCAGAGCTGGATCGGCATCGGCCTCTTCGTCGGCGCTTTCGTGAACTGGGTCATCGTGGCGCCGCGCTTGCGCGAGCAGACCGAGCGCTATGACAACGCTCTGACCATCCCCGGCTTCCTCGCCAATCGCTTCCCGAGCCACGCGACCTTGCTGCGGATGGTTTCGGCGGTGATCATCGTGGTGTTCTTCGCGGTCTACACCGCGTCGGGCCTCGTCGGCGGGGGCAAGCTTTTCGCCAGCGCCTTCGGCGGCAGCTACATGACCGGGGTCATCCTGACGCTGGGTGTCGTGCTGGTCTACACCGTGATCGGCGGCTTCCTCGCCGTGTCGCTCACCGATTTCGTGCAGGGCTGCATCATGATGCTCGCGCTCGTCATCATGCCTATCGTGATCCTCACGACCGGTCAGGGCGACGGGGTGGACGCGGCTGCGAGCCGGCTGAGCAATATCGACCCGAATTTCCTGTCGATGACGAACGGGCTGACCTTCGCGGGCTGGCTCTCGGCGGTCGCCTGGGGTCTGGGCTATTTCGGCCAGCCGCATATCATCGTGCGCTTCATGGCCGTGCGTTCGGTCGCCGATGTGCCGAAAGCGCGGAATATCGGCATGGGCTGGATGGCGATCTCGCTGATCGGCGCGATTTCGGTCGGTATTTTCGGCCGCGCCTATGCGCAGCGCAACGGACTCGACGTGCAGGATCCGGAGACGATCTTCATCATCCTGTCGAACCTGCTGTTCCATCCGCTGGTGACGGGCTTCCTCTATGCCGCGCTTCTGGCGGCGATCATGTCGACCGTGTCGAGCCAGCTTCTGGTGTCGTCCTCGTCGCTGACCGAAGACTTCTACAAGATCGTCTTCAACAAGGACGCCTCGGACCGCACGCTTGTGAATGTCGGGCGTCTCGCCGTGCTGGCCGTGGGGATCGCTGCGATCATCATCGCGTCGAACCCCGACAGCAAAGTGCTCGGCCTCGTGTCGAACGCATGGGCCGGGTTCGGCGCGGCCTTCGGTCCGCTGATCATCCTGTCGCTGACCTGGAAGCGGATGACGGGTCTGGGCGGCGTGGCTGGCCTCGTCGTCGGTGCGCTGACCGTGATCGTCTGGATTTCGCTGGGTTGGGGCTCGTTCCTCTACGAGATCATCCCGGGCTTCATCGCGGCCTTCATCGCCATCGTGGTGGTGAGCCTCGCGTCCGAAGACAGAGGCGAGTTCCGCCCGATCGAATGATCGAAGAGCTTACGAGCATCATTGCGCCCGTCCCGAAAGGGGCGGGCGTTACTGTTGGGTAGGCCTTAGTCCTTGCCGATCTGAAGCGACGGTGGAGGAAGCATGCCTGCGATAGTTGTGACATCGGCTGTGAGGCCGAGAAAGAAACTTCCCGCAAAGAAGCCTCGCTTTGCCCAAAGCATCATGCGCTCCATCCGCGACTGATATTTTTTGTCAGCCTGCGAAAATTCGGCGGCAAAGTCCGCGATGACGGCTTTGACACGATCACGAAGCTCTCGCTCAGAGTAAAGGTCTGACATCTGAACCACACGCTCTATGCTGTTCAATTGCATAAGCAATGTGTTCTTTGCGTATTCTTCAATATCCCAATCCTTAACATCTTTGATCAAGCTTTCAGTCTCTTCAATCATTTGATCGCGAGAGCTTGCCCTTGATGTAGACATGTCTTTCTCTTCGATAATCTCCATTGCGCTTCGAAGGCGCTCCAAAATGATGTCACTGACCAGAGGACCGGTCGTGTTGCCACCACCTCTTTTTGAAAGCGCGTTCAAAAGAATTTCGCTGGACAATTGAACACGCCTGACGAGGTCTTCTCGTCGAGCTTCGCTGCGAAACGGTGCAGTGGCGGATTCGTCGATGGTCGCTTTCGTTAACATGACAATTCGCGAAATTACCTGAGCGAAGTTTCCTTCAACTCCTGCATTTCTTAGAGCAGCTTCGCCGGAGCCTTTCTTCATCCCGTCATTAAGCTGGCTTGCTAGTTCGAAAAGGTCTCGTGCGGAAGAAGTCATTGGCTACTCTGAATTCAGTCGGTTAATGTTTTCTTACTCAAAGTCGAACAGTAGGCGAACTTTTGGAGTTTCGCCAAGCCTAACTCCATCCTTCCCAAACCCCTTCATTTCCTGTATTGGCAGGCCCATCTGAGACGTGACGCCTCGAGCCCCCGGGCGCGTGCAACAGGATAAGGGGGCGGCGGCAATGGGGCCGCCATTCAAATCGGGAGACACGGGATACGCCCGTGAGAGCTCCCAGACAGGATACGCTGAATGTTCAATGTTGTGAAAAAATCCATCCAGTGGGGCGAAGAAGAGCTCACGCTGGAAACCGGCAAGGTTGCCCGTCAGGCTGACGGTTCGGTCATCGCCACTCTGGGCGAAACCTCCGTCATGGCCAACGTGACCTTTGCCAAGGAACCGAAGCCGGGCCAGGACTTCTTCCCGCTCACGGTTCATTACCAAGAGAAATACTATGCCGCCGGTAAAGTGCCGGGCGGCTTCTTCAAGCGTGAGGCTCGTCCGTCCGAAAAAGAGACGCTCACCTCGCGCCTGATCGACCGCCCGTGCCGTCCGCTCTTCGTGGAAGGCTTCAAGCACGAAGTGCTCGTGATGTGCACCGTGCTGAGCCACGACCTCGTCAACGAGCCCGACATCGTCGCGATGATCGCCGCTTCGGCCGCGCTGACGATCTCGGGCGTGCCGTTCATGGGCCCGATCGCCGCCGCGCGCGTCGGTTTCGCTGATGGCGAATACATCCTGAACCCCGAAGTCGACGACATGCAGAAGCTGCGGGAAAACCCCGAGCAGCGTCTGGACCTCGTCGTCGCGGGCACCAAGGATGCCGTGATGATGGTGGAATCGGAAGCTTACGAGCTGTCCGAAGCCGAGATGCTGGGTGCGGTCAAGTTCGGCCATGACGCGATGCAGCCGGTGATCGACATGATCATCGACCTCGCAGAAGCCGCCGCGAAAGAGCCCTTCGACTTCAAGGCGCCCGACTACTCGGCGATGCTCGAGACCGTCAAAGGTCTGGGCGAAGAGAAGATGCGTGCCGCTTACGCGATCTCGGACAAGCAAGAGCGCGTGGCCGCGGTCAACGCCGCCAAGGAAGAGATCAAGTCGCAGCTCACCGAAGAGCAGCTCGAAGATCCGACGCTGGGCACCGCGATGAAGAAGCTGGAATCGGCTGTTCTGCGTGGTGACGTCGTGAAGAACGGTCGCCGCATCGACGGTCGTGCGCTGGACGAGGTTCGCCCGATCGTGGCGGAAACCGGTCTGCTGCCGCGCACCCACGGGTCGTCGCTGTTCACCCGCGGCGAGACGCAGGCGCTGGTCGTGACCACGCTGGGCACCGGCGACGATGAGCAGATCATCGACGCGCTGCACGGCAACTCGCGCTCGAACTTCCTGCTGCACTACAACTTCCCGCCCTACTCGGTCGGCGAAGTGGGCCGCGTCGGTTCGCCCGGTCGTCGTGAGATCGGCCACGGCAAGCTCGCATGGCGCGCGCTGCAGGCGGTTCTCCCGGCTGCGACGGACTTCCCCTACACGATCCGCCTCGTCTCCGAGATCACCGAGTCCAACGGCTCGTCCTCGATGGCGTCGGTCTGCGGTGGCTCGCTGGCAATGATGGATGCGGGCGTTCCGCTGAAGTCGGCCGTGGCGGGTGTCGCGATGGGTCTGGTGCTCGAAGAGGATGGCTCCTGGGCCGTTCTGACCGACATCCTTGGCGACGAGGATCACCTCGGCGACATGGACTTCAAGGTCGCAGGTACCGAAGAGGGCATCACCTCGCTGCAGATGGACATCAAGGTCGCCGGCATCACCGCCGAAATCATGGAGAAAGCTCTGGAGCAGGCACGCGCTGGCCGCATGCACATCCTCGGCGAGATGAACAAGGCGCTCTCCGCGGGCCGCACGGAATTCTCCGCCCATGCTCCGCGCATCGAGACGATGACCGTTCCCACCGACAAGATCCGTGAAGTGATCGGCTCGGGCGGCAAGGTCATCCGCGAGATCGTGGAAGTCTCGGGTGCCAAGGTCGACATCAACGACGACGGCGTGATCAAGATCGCTTCGGCCAATGCCGAGGCCATCAAGAAAGCGCATGACATGATCCACGCCATCGTGGCTGAGCCCGAAGAGGGTCAGATCTACACCGGCAAGGTCGTGAAGCTCGTCGATTTCGGCGCCTTCGTGAACTTCTTCGGCAAGCGTGACGGTCTCGTCCACGTGTCCCAGATCGCCAACAAGCGCCTGAACCACCCGAGCGATCTGCTCAAGGAAGGTCAGGAAGTGAAGGTGAAACTTCTGGGCTTCGACGATCGCGGCAAGGTGCGCCTTGGCATGAAGATGGTCGATCAGGAAACCGGCGAAGAAATCGCGCCGGAAAAGCGCGAAGAGAAAGCCGACTGATCGGTTTGATCTGCTGGAAGATTGAGAAAGGCCCCGGAGGGATCCGGGGCCTTTTGCTTTTCGCGCGCCGGCTGGGTGGCGCGGATATGAAAAAGCCCCGGACGCTGCCGGGGCTCTCTCGTAAGCGGATAAGCTGGGCTCAGCCCTGCGACTTGACGGTGCGCAGGTAGGGCAGTTTGACGTCGACTTCGCCGAACTTCTCTTTCGCCTCGTCGGTCGAGACCGACAGCGCGACGATCACGTCCTGACCCGGCACCCAGTTCGCGGGGGTCGCGAAGGGCTTGCCGTCGGTCGCCTGAACGGCGTCGAGCGCGCGGATGATCTCGGCGAAGTTGCGGCCGACCGACATCGGGTAGGACATGGTCAGGCGGACTTTCTTGTCCGGGCCGATGATGAAGACGGTACGCACGGACGCCGAATCCGCGGCGGTGCGGCCGTCGGGCATGTAGGCATCGGCGGGCAGCATGTCATAGAGCTTCGAGACGTTCAGCGAGGTGTCGTCGATGATCGGGAAGTTCGCGGGCGCGCCGGCGACCTGCTCGATGTCCGATTTCCACTTCACGTGCTCTTCGACGCTGTCGACCGAGACGCCCATGACCTTGGTGTTGCGCTTCTCGAACTCGGGGGCGAGCTGGGCAACTGCACCGAATTCGGTGGTGCAAACCGGGGTGAAGTCTTTCGGGTGCGAGAACAGGATGGCGTAGCTGTCGCCGATCCAGTCGTGGAACTTGATCTCGCCAGCGGTCGAGTCAGCGGTGAAATCGGGAGCGGTGTCATTGATACGCAGGCCCATGAAAAACCTCCTGTGTTTGCGTAAAATCACGTCTTTCCGGGATATAAGCCCTCGTCGGGGTCCGTTCCAGCCAGTTTAGAACCTTTTTAAACTCGGAGCCTGCGACCTTTCGTCAGGCCTTGCGCAGGACGGGGAGTGGTGAAACGCTCGCGCGCGACATCTGTGTGCCGGAGGCTGAAATGATCGAGAAGCGGAATTTCTACATCAACGGGGAATGGGTCGCGCCCAAGGCGGCGCGCGACTACGAGGTGATCGACCCGTCCACTGAGGATCCCTGCGCGGTGATCTCGCTGGGTGACCAAGCCGATACGGATGCGGCGGTCGCTGCGGCGAAGGCCGCGCTGCCCGGCTGGAAGGCCACGGACCCGGCAGAACGGATCGCGGCGGTCGAGCGGATCGCCAAGGTCTATGCCGAGCGCGCCGAGGACATGGCGCAGGCGATGAGTCTCGAGATGGGCGCGCCGATCGAGCTGGCGCGCCGCAACCAGTGGGGCGCGGGCGCCTATCACATCAAGAACTTCATAGACGCGGCGAAGGCCTTCGACTGGGTGCATCCGCTGGGCGACGGCACGCCGGGCGCGATGATCGCCTATGAGGCGGTTGGCGTTGTGGGGCTGATCACGCCGTGGAACTGGCCGATGAATCAGGTGACGCTGAAGGTGATCCCAGCGATCCTCGCAGGCTGCACGATGGTGCTGAAACCGTCCGAGGAAGCGCCGCTCTCCTCGCTGCTGTTTGCGGAAATCCTCGATGCGGCGGGTCTGCCCAAGGGCGTGTTCAACCTCGTGAATGGCGATGGCGTTGGCGTCGGTACGCAGCTTTCGACCCATCCCGATGTCGAGATGATTTCCTTCACCGGTTCGACCCGGGCCGGCAAGGCCATCTCGAAGGCCGCGGCCGATACGCTCAAGCGCGTGACGCTGGAGCTGGGCGGCAAAGGCGCCAATCTGATCTTCGCCGATGCGGATGAGGATGCGGTCGCGCGCGGCGTGAAGCACTGCTTCCAGAACTCGGGCCAAAGCTGCAACGCGCCGACCCGAATGCTCGTCGAGCGTTCGGCCTATGACAAGGCCGTGGAAATCGCGCGCCAGACCGCAGAGGCCACGCAGGTGGCCAGCCCGCGCGAGGAGGGCAAGCATATCGGCCCGGTCGTGAACAAGGCGCAGTTCGACAAGATTCAGGGCCTGATCGAGACCGGCATCGCAGAGGGCGCGAAGCTGGTCGCGGGTGGTCCCGGGCGGCCCGAGCACCTCAATCGCGGGTTCTATGTCCGTCCGACGGTCTTTGCCGATTGCGATCCCTCAATGGCGATCATGAACGAGGAAATCTTCGGCCCCGTGCTGTCGATCATGCCCTTCGACAGCGAGGAGCAGGCAATCGAAGTGGCCAATGCCACGCCGTATGGTCTGACCAATTACCTGCAATCGGGCGATGGCGCGCGGCGCAACCGTCTGGCGCGGCAGCTGCGCTCGGGGATGGTCGAGATGAACGGCCAGGACCGAGGCGCAGGCGCGCCGTTCGGCGGCGTGGGTTCCTCTGGCCGGGCGCGCGAGGGTGGCCGCTGGGGCATCGAGGAATTCTGCGACGTGAAGTCGATCTCGGGCTGGGCGGAGTAAAAGGGGGCGCTGCCCCTCTTGGCCTATCGGCCAATTCACCCCGGGATATTTTGAAAGAGCGAAGAGGGGCGGTTGCGCAAGCGGCCGCCCTTCGACATGATCGCGCGGCTTTTGGAACGGGAGAATGAGATGAGCTTCACGCTGGCGACCTGGAACATCAACTCGGTGCGGCTGCGCGAGGGGCTGGTGCGCAAGCTGATGGAGGAAGAGGCGCCCGACGTGCTCTGCCTGCAGGAGTGCAAGAGCCCCGTCGAGAAGATCCCGCTCGAGGGATTCAAAGAGCTCGGCTACACCCACATGGTTGCGCGCGGCCAGAAGGGCTACAACGGCGTCGCGATCTTCTCGAAAATCCCGATGGAAGAGAACAGCGCCCATGATTTCGCCGATCTCGGCCATGCGCGTCACGTCGCGGGCACGCTCGAGAATGGCGTGACGATCCACAACTTCTATGTCCCCGCGGGCGGCGATGTGCCGGATCGCGAGGTGAACGAGAAGTTCGGGCAGAAGCTCGATTACCTCACTCAGATGCGCGATTACTTCAAAGCGGAAACGCCGCAGAAATCGATCCTCGTGGGCGATCTGAATATTGCTCCGCGCGAGGATGACGTCTGGAGCCACAAGCAGCTTCTGAAGATCGTCAGCCACACGCCGATCGAGGTCGAGCATCTGCACGACACGATGGAAGCGGGCAAATGGGTGGACATCACCCGGCAGGACATTCCCGAGGGGCTTTTGTATTCGTGGTGGTCCTATCGGGCGCGCGACTGGGATGCCGCCGACAAGGGGCGCAGGCTCGATCACATCTGGGCGACGCCGGATATTTCGAACGCGGCCCATGGCAGTCGTGTGCTGCGGGCTGCGCGCGGTTGGGAGAAGCCCTCCGATCACGCGCCGGTTTTCGCAACCTTCGATCTGTAATCGCTTGCGGCAGCGCGCCGCGGTCAAACGGGTTTGCGTTCGGCCCATCCGAGGCCATATAGGAAAGCAAATCCTCCGCAATTTCGGGAGACGGACATGCTGGAACTGGGTGGCGGCGCCAAGGCCGCAGGCAAGAGCGAATACGTCAAGGACGTGACCGAAGCCAATTTCATGGCCGAGGTGATCGAGAAATCGCAGACCGTGCCGGTCATCGTCGATTTCTGGGCGCCGTGGTGCGGCCCGTGCAAGCAGCTCGGCCCGGCGCTGGAAGCCGAGGTCGAAGCCGCGAAAGGCGCGGTCGTGATGGCCAAGGTCAATGTCGACGAAAACCAGATGATCGCAGGCCAGATGCGCGTGCAGTCGATCCCGACCGTCTATGCCTTCTGGCAGGGCCAGCCGATCGATGGTTTCCAGGGCGCGCTGCCGCCTTCCGAGATCAAGAGCTTCGTGGCCAAGCTGATCGAAGCGTCCGGCGGTGAGACCGGCAACGGTCTGGGCGATGCGGTCGAGGCGGCGGAAGCCATGCTGGCAGAGGGCGCGGCGGAAGACGCGGCGGAGACCTTCGCAGCGATCCTCGAAGAAGATGGCGAGCTGGCGGAGGCCCATGGCGGCCTGATCCGCGCGCGCATCGCGCTGGACCAACTGGATGCGGCAGGCGCGGCTTTGGCGGCTGTGCCCCCGAAACTGTCCGACAGCGCCCCGGTGGAGGCGGCGCGCGCGCAGCTCGATCTGGCGAAGCAGGCGCAATCGGCCGGACCGCTCGACGATGTCAAATCCAAGGTCGAGGCCAATCCCGACGATCATCAGGCGCGCTTCGACTATGCGCAGGCGCTCTATGCGGCGGGGAATGTCGAGGAAGCCGTGGACCAGCTGCTCGAGCTGTTCCGCCGTGATCGCGAATGGGATAACGAGGCCGCGAAGACGCAGCTTTTCACCATTTTCGACGCGCTCAAGCCGAACGATCCTATCGTGGCAAAAGGCCGCCGTCGTCTGTCGTCGATGATATTTGCCTGAGGGCAGGGTCGCGCTAGTTTCATCCTCATGATGAAGAAAGGCGACTTGCCCGAAATCCTTCCGCTTTTTCCGCTGCCCGGAGCGCTGCTGCTGCCCCGGGCGCGGCTTCCGCTGCACATCTTCGAGCCGCGCTATCTGCAGATGATCGAAGATTGCATGAAGACCAAGTCTCGGCTGATCGGAATGATCCAGCCGATCAAGGGGCCGGAGGGGCAAAACCACCTCAACGCGATCGGCTGCGCGGGCCGTCTGACCGGGTTCTCCGAGACCGAGGACGGGCGCTACATGATCACCCTGTCGGGGATCTCGCGCTATCGCATCGTGAAACAGATCGAGGGCTTCACCCCCTATATTCGCGCCGAGGTCAGCTGGGCCGGGTTCGAGCGCGATCTGGGTGCGGCCGAGCATGACAACGGCTTCGACCGCGACGAGTTTCTCGACCTGCTGGCGAAGTTTTTCCATGCGCAGGGGCTGGATACAGATTGGGAAACCTTGAAAGATGCCGATGACGAGTTGCTGATCAACTCGCTCGGGATGCTGTTGCCGCTGGAGCCCGAGGACAAGCAGGCGCTGTTGGAGGCGCCCTGTCTGGCCACCCGGCGCGAGACCTTGGTGACCCTGATCGAATATGCGCTGCATGGCGGCGGAGAGGAGCGGTTGCAATGAGCGACGAGACTGAGAGCGCATCGACCCCCGAAACGGCTCGCGAGAAGCCGCTGTTCGACCGGCACATGCTGGAGGCGCTCGTGTGCCCTCTGACCCATGCGGTGCTGAAATACGATGCCGAGAAACAGGAACTGGTCTCGCAGCCCGCGAAACTGGCCTTCCCGATCCGGGGCGGCATTCCGATCCTGCTGGCGGACGAGGCCCGCCGGATCGACGAGTAAGGCGCGTCGCTTACAGCGCGCGGCCCTGCAACAGGCGGGGCAGGGGGCCTGACAGGCCCGCCGCTTGCTGCATGAACCCGCGGCGCAGTCCCGGGATCGCTTGCACCAGCCCCATCCCCAGATCGCGCCCTGCTTTCAGCAGCGGATTGTCGTTCGAGAACAGCTTGTTCACCGTATCCATGCCAAGCGCGAGCGAGGTCGAGTCGAAGCGCCGCCAGCCCTGATAGCGCTCCAGCACGTCCTCGGCGCCGATATCCTCGCCGCGGCGCATTGCCTCCACCACGATCTCCGCCAGCGCCGCCACATCGCGTAGCCCGAGGTTCAGGCCTTGGCCCGCGATCGGATGCACGCCATGCGCCGCATCGCCCACCAGCGCCACGCGCGGCGCGACATAGGCTTTCGCAAGCGTCAGGTTCAGCGGGTAAGAAAACCGCGGCCCGGCCAGTTTGATCTCGCCCAGGAAATCCCCGAAGCGCGGGCGCAGTACGGCGAGGAAATCCTCGTCATTCAGCGCCGAGATCGTCTTCGCGTTTTCCTCGGTCTCGCTCCAGACGATCGACGACCGGTTGCCCTTCAGCGGCAGGATGGCGAGCGGCCCGGTCGGCATGAAGAACTGCTGCGCGATGCCGTTATGGGGTTTCTCGTGCTCGACCGCGGCCACCAGCGCGGTCTGGCCGTAGCCCCAACCTTCGCGGGTGATCCCGGCGCGTTCGGCCACGCCTGAGCGGCGACCGTCCGCGCCGATCAGCAGCTTCGCGGTCAGGGTCTTGCCGGTGGACAGGCTCACCTCGACCCCGCCCGGCACGACCTGCTGGCCTGTCACCTGCGTCTCGTGCAGCAGCGTGATCTTGTCGCTCGCCTCCATCGCATCGAGGAAGGCGCGATAGAGGTAGCGGTCCTCCAGCATGTAGCCGACCGGCGCCTGATCCAGCTCGCGCGCGTCGAAATGCAGGAAGAAAGGGGCCGCCCCTTCGCCTGCGTGACCGTCGGCGGCTTTTACTTCCATCATCGGCTGCGCCTGATCGGCCAGACCGTCCCAGACGCCAATCGCGCGCAGCAATTTCTGCGACGCGATCGCCAGCGCATAGGCGCGGCCGTCGAACGTGTCGGTCGCGCGCTGGCGTGCCGGGGCGGCGTCGACAAGGGTCACGGAAAGGCCGGCGGAGGCCAGTGCAAGCGCCAAGGCGGGGCCGTTGAGCCCGCCGCCCGCGATGATGACGTCTGAATCGTGTTTCATGGCGCTTACTATGGCGCTGGAAGCGGGATTGTCCATGCGCGGGACTGTCGCTAGCGTGGCGGAAAGAACGAAGGAGGCGGGCATGGAATGGCGGTTGGCAGGGGCTGCGGAACAAGGGCGGGCGATTGCCGCCGGTCAGCTCGATCCGGTGGAGCAGACCGAGGCCTATCTGGAGGCGGCTGAAGCGTCCGAGGACATCTATGCGCGGCTCACGCCGCAGCGGGCGCGCGACGAGGCGATGGCCGCGCATCAGCGCGCCAAGCAGGGAACCAGGCGCGGGATGCTCGACGGGGTCGCGCTGTCTTGGAAGGATCTCTACGACACCGCCGGGGTCGCGACCGAGGCGGGCTCGCGACTGTTGGCCGGGCGTGTGCCCGAGCGCGACGCCGATGTGCTGATCGAAGCCACGCTGGGCGGTTCGGTCTGTCTGGGCAAGACGCATATGACCGAACTGGCCTTCTCGGGGCTTGGCGTGAACCCGATGACCGCGACGCCGCCGAATATTCATGATCCCGAACTCGCGCCGGGCGGTTCGTCCTCGGGCGCGGCGCTGTCGGTGGCACGTGGTTTGGCGGCGGCGGCGATTGGCTCGGACACGGGCGGCTCGGTGCGTATTCCGGCGGCGTGGAACGATCTCGTGGGGCTGAAGACGACGCATGGGCGGATCACGACGAAAGGTGTCGTGCCGCTGTGCCGGACCTTCGACACGGTCGGGCCGATCACGCGCAATGTCGAGGATGCCGCTCATGTCTTTGCGCTGCTCGAACGGCGCAACGCGCCCGATCTGCGTGACGCGAGCCTCAAGGGGAAGCGGCTTCTGGTGCTGGAAGGGCTGCCCTTCGAGGGCACCCGCGAAAAGCCGGTGCAGGGCTTCGAGCGGGCCGTCGAGGCCTTCGCCAAGGCGGGCGCGGTGATCGAGCGGCGGGGGCTGCCGATGGTGCGTCAGGCGATGGACCTTTCCGGTGTTCTCTTCGCCCCCGAAGCCTATGGCGAATGGAAGCACGAGATCGAAGCCGCGCCCGAGAAGATGTTCGCGGCGATCCTCGAGCGGTTCCGCAGCGGGCGCGACGCGCTGGCCTCGGATTACGCGAAAGGCTGGCACGAACTGGCGGGCTATCGCGCCGCCTATCTGGAGGCGACCGCGGAATATGACGCCGTGCTGGTGCCGACCTCGCCGATCCTGCCGCCCGATGTCCGCCGCCTTCTCAGCGACAAGGCCTATTTCCAGGAAGAGAACGTGCTCGCGCTGCGCAACACCCGGATTGGCAACGTGCTGGGGCTGTGCGCGCTCAACCTTCCGACGGGCATCCCAAGCTGCGGGTTTTCGCTGATGGCGCCGCCGATGACGGAGGATCGGCTGCTGCGTTTGGGCATGGCCGCCGAATCGTCGCTGGCCTGAAAACCACATTTCTTGTGGTCAACCCGCTCTGGAGCTTGTCTTTTTCTGGACGAAACGGCGGAGCTTTTGTAACCTCGTCGGCAATAAGGGGCGACATAGACCCCATTCGATGAGGCACAGATGGACTTTCCCGAGCGGTTTTCGAACCTGCCCGAATACGCATTTCCGCGTTTGCGCGCGCTGCTCGATTCGCATGAACCGGGCGGCGACGTCTTGGCCATGTCCATCGGTGAGCCGCGCCATCCCATGCCCGAGTTCGTCGGCGATGTGATCGCGCAAAGCCTTGGAGAGTTTGGGAAATATCCCGCCAATGACGGCACGCCCGAATTGCTGGACGCGATCTCGGGTTGGCTCAAGCGGCGCTATTCGGTCGAGATCGGCCCCGAGCGGATCATGGCGCTCAACGGCACCCGCGAGGGGCTTTACAACGCCGCGATGGCGCTTTCGCCCGAACAAAAGCGCGGCAAAACGCCCGTGATCGCGATCCCGAACCCGTTCTATCAGGTCTATGCGGTGGCGGCGGCTGCGGTCGGCGCGGAGCCGGTTTTCGTGCCCGCGGGCGCCGATACGGGGTTTTTGCCTAATTATTCGGCACTTGCGCCTGAGGTGCTGGACCGCATCACCGTGGCCTATCTGTGCTCGCCCTCGAACCCGCAGGGTGCAGTCGCGAGCCGCGATTATCTGGCCGATCTGCTGCATCTGGCCGAGAAGCACGATTTCATCGTTTTCGCCGACGAGTGCTATTCCGAGATCTGGCGCGAGGCCCCGCCGCCCGGTGCGGCACAGGTCGCCGCCGAGGAGGGCATCGACCCCGAGCGCGTGGTGATTTTCCATTCGCTCTCGAAGCGGTCGAACCTGCCGGGTCTGCGCTCGGGCTTCCTCGCTGCCGGGCCGCAAAGCATCAAACATATCCGTCGCCTGCGCGCCTATGCCGGCGCGCCGCTGCCGCAGCCGCTGCAGCGCGTGGCCGAGCGGGCTTGGGCGGACGAGGCCCATGTCACGGAAAATCGTCGCCTCTACGCCGAGAAATACGAGATCGCGGGACAGATCTTCGATGGCGTCAATGGCTTCCAGCTGCCGCAGGGCGGCTTCTTCCTCTGGCTTCCCGTCGAAGACGGGGAGGCAGCGGCGCTCAAGCTTTGGACAGAAACCGGCATTCGCGTGCTGCCGGGCGCCTATCTCGCGCGCGAGGTGAACGGGGAAAACCCCGGCCAGAAATATATCAGAGTGGCTCTGGTCGCTCCAAAAGCAGAAACGCAGCGCGGGCTGATGCAGCTCCGCGACTGCCTATACGGTTGAGGACGGTAGGTTATGGCATCTTATCAGGTTCGACAGCGCGATCCGCTTTTCGATCAGGACACGCAAGCCGTTCTGGAGCGGCGTGGCAAGGAATTGGTAGGGGGGCTGCTGGTCGTCTTCGGCTTGCTCGCCGCGATGATGCTGTTCTCCTATCACCCCGAAGATCCAAGCTGGATGGCGTCCTCGGATGAGCCGGTGCAGAACTGGTTGGGCCGGATCGGCGCCGGGATCGCCTCGCCCCTGTTCGTGATCGTAGGCCACGGCGCGTGGCTGCTGCCCGCGGCGCTGGTGGCCTGGGGTCTGCGCATGATCACCCATCGCGGCGAGGAGCGCCTCGTATCGCGGATGATCTTCTTCCCGATCGCCGTGGCCGTCGCCGCCGTTTACGCAGCGCTTCTGGTGCCGGGCGATCAATGGGGTCAGGCCTTCGGCCTCGGTGGGCATTTCGGCGACATGATCGCGGGCGCGATGCTGGGGATCGTTCCGATTTCCGGCGTGGTTGGGCTGAAGCTTCTGTCGCTGGTCCTCGCCGCGGCGATGCTGGCGATGGCGACCTTCGTTCTCGGCTTCACCAAGCCCGAGCTGCAGGCGATCACGCGCTTCATGTGGCTGGGCACGGTCGCGATCTATGTCGGCGCGATGAACATTCTGGGCCGGGGGGCTTCGGCCTCGGTCACGGGGGCTCGCTCGGCCGCAGAGCGTGCGCGTCAGCGCCGCGCCGAAGCAGCCGAACGCGCCGCAGAGCTGGCGGCTTGGGAAGAGCAGCAGGCCTACGCCGCGCATGACTGGGCACCCGAGGTCGAAGCGGCCCCGGCGGCACGCCCGTCCTTCCTGTCGCGCATCCGTCGTCCGGTGGAACCCGATTACGATCCCTATGATGCCTCGCCCGAACTGTTCGAGACCGAGCCCTATTGGGACGACCAGCCGCAGCCCGCAGCGCCGACCGAGGACCGCATTCGCGCCCGGATCAGCCAGGCGGTGCAGAACCGCAAGTCGGCGCCGATCGTGACCGATTACGCGCCCGAGCCTGAGGCCCCGCTGCATCACGACATGCCCGAGACCTTCGCCGACCCCGAGCCGGAGCCGCCGCGTCCGTCGGCCTCGGTGCTGGCCGCCGTCGCCAAGCGCCTCGCGCGCGCACCGCGCCAGCCGCAGGTCGTGCATCAGGAGCCGCCGCTGCGGGCCGAGCCGCAATTGCGCGCCGAGCCGCCGCTCAAGGCCAAACCGCGGTTCATGCCGGGCTTCGGCGCGCCTGCCGCTGCCGCCGAGCATGCGCCCGAAATGGCCTATGCCGGTGCCGACGAGCCGCAGATGACGGCGGCTGAGCAGGTCGCGCAGGGTTATGACTACACGGACGATGACAGCCGCGACTGGACCCACCCGGATTACGAAGGCTTCGAGGCCGATCCCCGCGACATGCGCACCGAGCATTTCTACGCAGGCGAGCCGCACTCCTTCGACGAGTCGGGCGCTGCGCAATGGATCGAGGAAGACGTCGTGCCGGAGATCCCGGCCTCCGCGCGTGGTCTCGACCGTCAGGTCATCAAGCAGCCCGAGCCGAAGCGCGTCGTGCAGCCTGCGGCGAAACCCGCAGCCCCCTCGCGTCGTGCGATCGAAGAGGCGCAGCCGAAGATGGCTTTCGAGAAGCCGAAAACCGCGCCCTTCGAGATGCCGCCGCTGTCGCTGCTGACCAACCCCACGACGATCCAGCGCCACCAGCTTTCCGACGAGGCGCTGGAGGAGAACGCGCGGATGCTCGAAACCGTGCTCGACGATTACGGCGTGAAGGGCGAGATCGTCTCGGTCCGCCCCGGCCCCGTCGTCACGATGTATGAACTCGAGCCCGCGCCGGGTCTGAAAGCCAGCCGCGTGATCGGTCTGGCCGACGATATCGCCCGCTCGATGTCGGCGCTGTCGGCACGTGTCTCGACCGTGCCGGGCCGCTCGGTGATCGGTATCGAACTGCCGAACGATCACCGCGAAAAGGTCGTGCTGCGCGAGATCCTCTCGGCGCGAGATTTCGACGACAAGAACATCAAGCTGCCGCTGGCTCTGGGCAAGACCATCGGCGGTGAGCCGATCGTGACCAACCTCGCCAAGATGCCCCACCTGCTGATCGCAGGGACGACCGGCTCGGGTAAATCGGTGGCGATCAACACGATGATCTTGTCGCTGCTCTACCGTCTGACGCCGGAAGAGTGCCGCCTGATCATGATCGACCCGAAGATGCTCGAGCTCTCCGTCTATGACGGCATTCCGCATCTGCTGTCGCCGGTTGTGACCGACCCGAAGAAGGCGGTCGTCGCGCTGAAATGGGTCGTTTCGGAGATGGAAGAGCGTTACCGCAAGATGTCCAAGATGGGCGTGCGCAACATCGAGGGCTACAACGGCCGCGTGAAGGAAAGCCTCGACAAGGGCGAGATGTTCAAGCGCACCGTGCAGACCGGCTTCGACGAAGAGACCGGCGAGCCGATCTTCGAGACGGATGAATTCCAACCCGAGCCCTTCCCCTATATCGTCGTCATCGTCGACGAGATGGCCGACCTGATGATGGTCGCGGGCAAAGAGATCGAGGCCTGCATCCAGCGTCTGGCGCAGATGGCGCGGGCTTCGGGCATCCACCTGATCATGGCCACGCAGCGTCCCTCGGTCGATGTCATCACCGGCACGATCAAGGCGAACTTCCCGACCCGGATCTCCTTCCAGGTGACCTCGAAGATCGACAGCCGCACCATTCTGGGCGAGCAGGGCGCCGAGCAGCTTCTGGGCATGGGCGACATGCTCTACATGGCAGGCGGCGGCAAGATCACCCGTTGCCACGGGCCGTTCGTGTCCGACGAGGAAGTCGAGGAAATCGTCAACCACCTCAAGAGCTTCGGTCCGCCGGAATACATGTCGGGCGTGGTCGAAGGCCCCGATGACGATACGGCGAGCGATATCGACGCGGTGCTCGGCCTCAACACCGGCGGCAATACCGGCGGCGAGGATGCGCTCTACGATCAGGCGGTGGGCATCGTGATAAAGGATCGCAAATGCTCGACCTCCTACATCCAGCGCAAGCTGGGCATCGGCTATAACAAGGCCGCGCGCCTCGTGGAGCAGATGGAGGATCAGGGCATCGTGTCCTCGGCCAACCATGTCGGGAAGCGCGAAATCCTCGTGCCCGAGCAGCAGTAAGCCGGTCACAATCAGAAATGCGACGCGCCCCGGGGGAGACCTCGGGGCGCTTTGCGTTTCAGGGGGCTCTTACTCGGGACGACAGCCGGGCGCCGTGATCGGATACGGGGGCGCTGTTATTGAATGACATCCCCTGTTAGGCGCAAATGCGCTCAAGACGGACCCGCAGCGCGATTGGCGCGTTACGGCGGGACTTCCGCTTTCGCAAGGAGTGCCTAAATCTATGGTCATGAAACAGATCCGCATCCTGCTCGCCGCGATCTTCACGCTGGCGCTCGCCCTTCCGGCCTCGGCCGGGAAAGTCTCGCTGAATCAGATATCGTCCTATCTGAACTCGCTGACCTCCGCCTCGGCGGATTTCACGCAGGTCAATTCAGACGGGTCTATCTCGACCGGCAAGCTGTTCATCAAGCGGCCTGGTCGGGCGCGCTTCCAGTACAATAACGACAAGACGTTGGTGCTGGCCTCGGCCAACCGGGTTGCGGTGTTCGATCCGAAATCGAACCAGCCGCCGGAGCAATATCCGCTGGTGAAGACGCCGCTGAACCTGATCCTGGGCCGCAATATCGACCTGAACCGCAATGGTATGGTCGTGGGCTACACGACGGACGGGCCGAAGACGATCGTGACCGCGCAGGATCCGCAGCATCCCGAATACGGGAATATTCAGCTGGTCTTCACCGACGGGCCGGTCGAGCTGCGCCAGTGGGTGATCACCAACCAGTCGGGCGAGAAGACCACGACGATCCTGAACAACCTGCAAAAGGGCGGCAACTTCGCCACGTCGATGTTCTCCATCGATCAGGCGTTGGCCCAGCGGCGCTGATTTCTCAGCGCCGGCAGGATTGCAGTTGGATTTCGTACATCTGCGCGCGGGACGCGACGCGGTCGGCCACGGCGAGAAGCCAGGATTTCGACCGGTGTGACCCGCGCGAATAGCCGCCGCGCCCTTCGTGATAGGCCAGATACTGGTTGCGCGCGTCGGCCTTGGAGATGCCGAGCTTCTTCTGCGTGCCGTCCATGTACCAGCCCATGAAGTCGGTGGCATCCGAGATGCGGTTGCGCCTTGCACCGAAGCGATGGGTATCTTCGCGATACTCATCCCAGGTGCCGTCCAGGGCTTGGCTGTAGCCATAGGCGGAGCTTTGACGGCCCAACGGGATGATCCCGAGCGCGAAGCGCTGCGGCGTCTTCGCATTGCCGTCAAACTTGCTTTCCTGGTGGATCGTGGCCATCTGCACGGCGACAGGAACGCCCCAGCGGGCCTCCGTCCGGCGCATGGCGTTGAAGTATTGCGGGCGTTCTTTGATGATCGCGCAGGCGTCATCAAGATTGCGCGGGGGCTTGGACGGTCCGCCTCCGCAGGCGGCCACCGCAAGCACTACGCCGAGGGCGAGGTATTTCTTCATAGCTGCTCTTCTTTGCTCTGACGGCCTTGTTTTTTGTCAGTCTATGCGTAATTGGCCCGTTCGAAAACCGGGAAACGCACAGGATCAGCGGACTGTCGCGACGAATCGGACAATCTGTTTCCGGCGGAAATGAGGCGAAAACGTGGACCTGAGCGGTTTCACGATTTAGAATTAAGGTATGAGGATAGATATGCATACCACGCACGCGAAATATCACATCGGCCAAGTGGTGCGGCATCGCAACCACCCGTTCCGCGGGGTGGTGTTCGATGTCGATGCGATCTTCTCCAACTCGCAGGAATGGTATGACGCGATCCCCGAGGAATCGCGCCCGTCCAAGGATCAGCCCTATTACCACCTGCTCGCCGAGAACGACGAAAGCTATTACGTGGCCTATGTGTCCGAGCAGAACCTCGTCGCGGATTTCTCCGGCGAGCCGGTAAGCCATCCCGATCTCGAGGATCTCTTCGGCGAATTCGGCAATGGCTCCTACCGGCTGCAATTCCAACTGAACTGAACCGCGCCGGGCATGGCGCAAAGCCACAAGTCGGGCAGGGGGCTTATCCCGCCTGTCGCATCTCGATCGGGTCTAGCGGCATGCGGAAGGCGAGTAGATTGCGCCCCTCCTCGCGGTGGTATCCCAGATCGGTCGCAAGATCGCGGATCAGGAACCAGCCGAAACCGCCTTCGGGCAGGCTGGTCGGGTCGGGCCGCTCCGGGTCGCGGTCTTCCAGGTCGAGGCAGGCCGGAGGCAGCGCGACCCCATCGTCGCTGACCGAACAGGTGAGCCCCTTACCGTCGCGCGCGATGGAGAGCGAGATCGTGCCTTTTCCGCTATCGCCGTAGCCATGCTCAACGATGTTGTTGAGGATCTCCGCGAGAATCAATTCCAGCGTCCCGGCCTCTTCCTCGGTCATCAGACGGATGAAACGCGCCACGGCGGCCCGCAGCGCGTCGCGCACCGCGATCGGTGTCGCCGCGAAGCTGAGGTTGAAGACCCGCACTTCCGTCTGCTGCGGGTGCGGGCTTGGGCGCGGGGTGCTGGGGGGTGATTTCGGTCTCACACGCTCACGCATATTTCCGGCCCTCCCCCAGCGCGCCTTCGAGGTCGGCGTGGATCGGCAGCACCGAATCCATGCGGGTCAGGCGGAACACCTTCGCGACATTCGGCGTCAGCCCGCAAAGCTCCAGCTGTCGGTTTGGCGCGAGCGATTTCATCACCGCCACCACCGCACCCAGCCCGGAACTGTCGAGAAACTCCACCCTGGAGAGGTCCAGCAGCACCCGCGCCGCCGGTTGCACGGTCACATCGCGCATTCTTTCCTTGAACCGGATCGCGATGGCAGCATCCAGCCGCGCCTCGGCCAGATGGACGACAAGCGCGCCTTCCAGCGCTTCGGCAGTGAGGTTCATGTCCGACTCCCACGGTTGATCTGACGGGAAGGCTAGACGGCAATGCTTACCATTCGGTATCCGTGGGACAGAATTTTGGAGGGTATCATGGAAAACGTGGTGATCGTCGGAGCCTCGCGCACGCCGATGGGCGGAATGCAGGGCGTGTTTGCGGGTGTGCCCGCGTCGGAACTGGGCGGGACCGCCATCAAGGCGGCGATGGAAGGTGCGGGCGTCGCGCCTGCGCGGATCGAGGAAGTGCTGATGGGCTGTGTGCTGCCCGCAGGTCAGGGGCAGGCGCCCGCACGGCAGGCAGGCTTCGCGGCGGGCCTTGGCGAGGAGGTGCCCGCGACGACGCTGAACAAGATGTGCGGTTCGGGCATGAAAGCGGCGATGGTGGCCTATGACCAGATTGCGCTCGGCCAGACTGGGGTGATGGTCGCGGGCGGCATGGAGAGCATGACCAACGCGCCCTACATGCTGCCGAAGATGCGCGCGGGGGCGAGGCTCGGCCATGCGCAGGCGCTCGATCACATGTTCCTCGACGGGCTGGAGGACGCCTATGACAAGGGGCGTCTGATGGGCACCTTCGCGGAGGATTGTGCGCAGGCGTTTCAATTCACCCGCGAGGCGCAGGACGATTACGCGATGGCGTCGCTGAACCGTGCCGTTGCCGCAGAGAAATCCGGGGCTTTCGCGGGTGAGATCGCGCCGGTGACCGTGAAGACCCGCAAGGGCGAGACGGTGGTTTCCATCGACGAGCAGCCGGGCAATGCGCGCCCCGACAAAATCCCGCATCTCAAGCCCGCCTTCCGCAAGGACGGCACGGTGACGGCGGCGAATTCGTCCTCGATCTCGGATGGGGCTGCGGCGCTGGTGCTGGCCTCGGAGGCTGCGGCGAAGGCCGAGGGCCTGCCGATCCGCGCCCGCATTCTGGGCCATGCGAGCCATGCTCAGGCGCCTGCCGATTTCCCGACGGCGCCGGTTCCGGCGGCGGAGAAGCTGCTGAAGAAGCTCGGCTGGACGGTCGATGACGTCGATCTGTGGGAGGTCAACGAGGCCTTCGCGGTCGTGCCGATGGCCTTCATGCACAAGCTGGGCATCTCGCATGACAAGGTGAATGTGAATGGCGGCGCCTGTGCGCTTGGCCATCCGATCGGCGCGTCGGGTGCGCGGATCATCGTGACTCTGCTCAATGCGCTGGAAAAGGCCGATCTCAAGCGCGGCGTGGCTGCGATCTGTATCGGTGGGGGCGAGGGCACGGCCATCGCGATCGAACGGGTATGAGCGTGGATTACGATGATCTGGCGAAACGCATCGCCGCGCTGACCGAAGGCGAGACCGACGAGGTCGCGCTGATGGCGACGCTGGCCTGCGAAATCCATCACGCGGATGACCGCTTCGACTGGACCGGGTTCTACCGGGTCACCGAGCCGGAACTGCTGAAGATCGGCCCCTATCAGGGCGGGCATGGTTGCCTCGTGATCCCGTTTTCGCGCGGGGTCTGCGGGGCGGCGGCGCGCGAGGGGGCGACGCAGCTCGTGCCCGATGTCGAGGCCTTCCCGGGCCATATCGCCTGCGCAAGTTCCACCCGCTCGGAACTGGTGATCCCGGTCCATGCGCAGCGTGGTATCATCGCGGTGCTCGATATCGACAGCGACCAGCCCGACGCCTTCACCGAAGCGGATGCCGCGGCGCTGGAGAGGATTCTGAAAGACGTGTTCGGACATTTGTGAGGAAGCCATGAAACATACCGGCGCGTGCCTCTGCGGGGCGGTCAGCTACGAGGTCGCGGGCGACATGCGGCCCGTGCTGGCCTGCCATTGCAGCCAATGCCGCAAAACCTCCGGCCATATCTGGGCCTCCTCGCAAATCGATGACCATCAGCTTGCGCTGATCAACCGCGACGGGCTGCGCTGGTATCGCTCCTCGGAAACGGCGGAGCGGGGCTTTTGCCAATTCTGCGGCAGCTCCGTGTTCTGGCGGCTGGACGGTGAGGGGCGCATCTCGATCGCGGCGGGCACGCTCAACCTGCCGACGGGGCTTTCTATGGCGGAGCATATCTTCGTGGCCGATAAGGGCGATTACTACGAGATCGAGCCGGGGCCGCCGCAATCGCCCTGAGGCTTGACCCGACACGCGGCGCAGTGCATCTCGCAGCGCATGAGTTACGTCTATGACCCGCCACAGGACGCTCCGCGTATCCTTCATGCCGATCACGAAATCCTCGTGGTCGACAAACAGGCGGGGCTGCTCTCGGTGCCCGGCAAGGGGCCGGACAAGGCCGACTGCCTGATTGCGCGGCTGCGGGGGATTTACCCCGAGGTTCTGCTGGTCCACCGGCTCGATACCGATACCTCGGGCGTGATGGTCTTCGCGCTGACGCCCCATGCGCAGCGCCACCTTGGCCTGCAATTCGAGAAACGCCAGACGAAGAAAGCCTATCAGGCGCGGCTCTGGGGCGAGTTGGCCGAGAAGGAAGGCCGGGTCGATCTGCCGCTGTGTGTCGACTGGCCGAACCGTCCGCGCCAGCATGTCGATCACGAGAACGGCCGCCCCGCTCAGACCGATTGGCGGGTGATGCGCCATGAGGACGGCACGACGCGGGTGCGGCTGATGCCGATCACCGGGCGCAGCCACCAGCTGAGGGTGCATATGGCCGAGCTTGGCCATCCGATCCTCGGCGATCCGCTTTATGCCGAAGGCTCGGCGCAGGCGTTCGAGCGTCTGATGCTCCATGCCGAGACGCTGCGCTTTCGGCATCCCGATGGCGGGATGCATATGACTTTCACCGCGCCCGTTCCGTTCTGAAACCGATACAATCGCAGGTCTTTTCCCCGCCCGCGCGCGCAGGCATACTCCTGCGAGACTTATTGCGGAGAGCCCGATGCCCAAACCTTTGCGCCTTGGTGTGAATATCGATCACGTGGCCACCGTGCGGAATGCCCGCGGCTCGGCCTATCCCGACCCGCTGCGCGCCGCGCGTCTGGCCGAACAGGCCGGGGCCGACGGAATCACCGCGCATCTGCGCGAAGACCGCCGCCATATCCGTGACGCCGATATCGACGCGCTGCGCGGCGGGCTCGACATCCCGCTGAATTTCGAGATGGCCGCGACGCCCGAGATGCAGGAGATCGCGCTGCGCCATCTGCCCCATGCCTGCTGCATCGTGCCGGAAAAGCGCGAAGAGGTGACGACCGAAGGCGGTCTGGACGTCGCGGGCGATCTCTCGCGGCTGACCGATTACGTGGGGCCGCTCGTCGAGGCGGGCATCCGCGTGTCGATGTTCATCGGTCATGATCCGGCGCAGATCGAAGCCTCCGCCAAGATCGGCGCGCAGGTGATCGAGCTGCATACCGGCCATTTCTGCGACATGCATTACGAGGGCGATTTCGCCGCCCGCGATGCCGAGTTGGAGGCGCTGAAAGCAGGGGCGGCCTATGCCGACAGCCTCGGGCTGGAGGTGCATGCGGGCCACGGTCTGACCTATGAGACGGTCGAGCCGATCGCCGAGATGAAGCAGATCCGCGAGTTGAACATTGGCCATTTCCTGATCTCCGAGGCGATCTTCGTGGGCCTCGGGCCCGCGATCGTGCATATGCGCAAGCTGATGGATGCGGCGCGGGGATGAAGCTGCGCGGCGTCATGCTGACCGGTGCGTTGCTTGGCGCGGCTTGCGCGGCGCAGGCAGGTCCGGCCTATGTCGGGCCCTGCGATTTCGCTGCGCGCGCCGACAATATCGTCGAGCCTTGGTCGGAGAATACCGCGACTTTCGCCAATGGCGCGGTGCGGCTGGCGCTGATGGACACGATCGAGCCGGCTGCAGCGGCGTTCCATATTCTCGTCCTATCGCCCCCCTATGACGAGGTCGGCGGGCGGCAATGCCGGGTCATCTCGGCTGCAAAGGACACCGGCTTCGGTGGAGTCGATTTCGCGGCGCTCTCGGCCAGCTACGATCCCGCGACCGGGTTGAGCCTCATGCTGCCGGTCTCCACCTATGACGGCACGGGCGACGCGATGTCGCATCAGTTGCGCATGACACTCAATCAGGCGACCGGCGCAATCGCCACCGAGGTCGCCCCATGATCCTCGGCATCGGCACCGATCTCGCGAATATCGAGCGGATCGAGCGCACGCTCGAGCGCTTCGGCGACCGCTTCCGCAACCGGGTCTTCACCGAGACCGAGCAGCGCAAGGCCGAGCGACGCAAGGATGTGGTGGGCACCTATGCCAAGCGCTGGGCGGCGAAGGAGGCCTGTTCCAAAGCGCTTGGAACCGGGTTGCGCATGGGCATCGCATGGAAGGATATGGCGGTCACGAATCTGCCAACGGGACAGCCGGTGATGCAGGTCACGGGCTGGGCGGCGGACCGGCTTAAGGAAATGACACCAGAGGGTTACGAGGCCGTCATCCATGTGACGCTGACCGATGACCACCCCTGGGCGCAGGCCTTCGTCGTGATCGAGGCCCGCAAGCTTTCTTGACTCGGGCGCGAGGCCGCGTATTGAGGCCAAGGAATTTTGAGGCAGGGTAAGAGATAATGGCGAAGAACAAGGCCGAGGGCGGTATCCTCGACACGATCAAGACGATTGTCTGGGCACTGGTGATCGCGGGGGTGTTCCGCACGCTGTTCTTCCAGCCCTTCTGGATTCCCTCCGGCTCGATGAAGGACACGCTGCTGATCGGCGACTTCCTCTTCGTGAACAAGATGGCCTATGGCTATTCGCGCTATTCCTGCCCGTTCTCGGCCTGCCCCTTCGACGGGCGCCTGCTGGCCAGCGACCCCGAGCGCGGCGATGTGGTGGTGTTCCGTCACCCGACCAAGAACGTCGATTTCATCAAGCGTCTGATCGGCCTGCCGGGCGACAAGATACAGATGATCAACGGCGTGCTGCAGATCAACGGCAAGGCCGTCGAGATGAAGCCCGAGCCCGATTTCGAGGAAGTCATGCAGCCGCAGGGCCCGCAGGGTCTGCTGCCGCGCTGCTCGAACTCGCCGGTCGGCATGGGCGATACCTGCATCAAGAAACGCTATGCCGAGACGCTGCCCAATGGCGTCACGCATGACATTCTGCAGATCAACAATGACGGCCCCGTGGACAACACGCCCGTCTACACCGTGCCCGAGGGCATGTATTTCTTCATGGGCGACAACCGCGACAACTCCGAAGACAGCCGCTTCCCGCAATCGGTGGGCGGTCTCGGCTTCGTCCCGAAAGAGAACCTGATCGGCCGGGCCGACCGGGTGATGTTCTCCTCGGCGGGTCGCTCGCTGTTCTACTTCTGGACCTGGCGTCCGGATCGGTTCTTCAAGGCGATCAATTGAAGCTAAGCGCGGAGATCAAGGCATTCGAGCAGCGCCTCGGGCACAAGTTCAAACGGCCCGAGCTGCTCGCGCGCGCGCTGACGCATAGCTCGATCTCCACGCCGACGCGGCCCGACAACCAGCGGCTGGAATTTCTGGGCGACCGCGTTCTGGGCCTCGTGATGGCCGAGGCTTTGTTCCTCGGCGACCGTGCCGCTTCCGAGGGTCAGATGGCGCCGCGTTTCAACGCGCTCGTGCGCAAGGAAGCCTGCGCCGATATCGCCCGCAAGATCGACCTCGGTGCGGTGCTCAAGCTCGGCCGGTCCGAGATGATGACCGGCGGGCGGCGCAAGTTGGCGCTGCTGGGCGACGCGATGGAGGCGGTGATCGCCGCTGTCTATCTCGATGGCGGGTTCGACGCGGCGAAGGTGCTGATCCTGCGGCTTTGGGAAGATCGGCTCGACAGTGTCGAGGAAGACGCGCGCGACCCGAAAACCGCGCTGCAGGAGTGGGCGCAGGCCCGCGGTCTGCCACCGCCGCACTACGAGATCATCCATCGCGACGGTCCCGATCACGCCCCAAATTTCACCATCGAGGTGCGTCTGGAAAACGGCGCGCGCGAAACGGCGAAGGCCGGATCGAAGCGTCAGGGCGAGATGACGGCGGCGAAGACGCTGCTGAAACGTCTCGAAGACGGCGCCGAGGGCTGAGATCTCGTTGGGACCGGGGCGACTAGCCCCGGGCCGCGCCCGACCCTCCCACCGGGAGGGCGCATCGGCGATGTCGTCGCGGGCATATCCGCCACTCGAGTTTGAAAGATAAACTGCCCGACCACGAACGAGGCGAAGCGCCCACCCGAGGATCGGGCGCGGCCCTCGTCGCACAAGCCACATGACAAGATGACTGGCAACGCGGGCCGTTATAAGCTACCCCGCGCCCCGTATCGCTTTCGCGTATCGCCAAAAAGGAACACCCATGACCACACGCGCCGGTTTCGTCGCCCTGATCGGAGAGCCCAATGCGGGCAAATCCACGCTGCTCAACGCGATGGTTGGCGCGAAGGTCTCGATCGTCACCCATAAGGTGCAGACCACCCGCGCCCGCATCCGTGGCGTCGCGATGGAAGGCCAGAGCCAGATCGTCTTCGTCGACACGCCCGGCATCTTCCGCCCGCGCCGTCGTCTGGACCGCGCAATGGTCAACGCGGCTTGGGGCGGGGCGGCCGATGCCGACATGATCGTCCTGCTGGTCGAAGCCCATCGCGGTCTCACGCCCGGCGTCGAAAGCATCCTCGAAGCCCTGCGCGGTCGCGAAGGCACGCAGCCGGTGGCGCTTGCGATCAACAAGATCGACAAGGTGAAATCCGAGGAGCTTCTGGGTCTGACCGCGAAGCTCAACGAGGCGTACCAGTTCACCAAGACCTTCATGATCTCGGCCGAGCGCGGCTACGGCGTGCAGGACCTCAAGGAATGGCTGGCAGAGGAGATGCCCGAGGGGCCGTGGCTTTATCCCGAAGATCAGATCGCCGATCTGCCGATGCGCATGATCGCGGCCGAGATCACCCGCGAGAAGCTGACCCTGCGCCTGCACGAAGAGCTGCCCTATCAGCTCACCGTCGAGACCGAGAGCTGGGAAGAGCGCAAGGACGGCTCCGCGCGGATCGATCAGGTGATCTACGTCGCGCGCGACGGTCACAAGGGGATCATCCTCGGCAAGGGCGGCGAGACGATCAAGGCGATCTCGAAAGCCGCGCGCGAGGAGCTGATCGAATTTCTCGACCGGCCCGTGCATCTGTTCTTGCAGGTGAAGGTGCGCCCGAACTGGCTGGAAGAGGCCGAGCGCTATTCCGAGATGGGTCTCGATTTCAAGGACTCGAAGTGATGAGCGAGGGGCGTCTGACCACGGATTTCTGGGTCCGCGCCTATCTCAAGCGGCTGGAGCTGGCGAATATCCCGGCCTATGTCACCGCGCATGGGCAGGCGTCTTCGGGGGCCGTGCTGGTGAAATGCGCGCGGCTCGACGGGACCGCGCAAAGCTACGAGCGGCGTGCCGATCTGATGACCGGCAAAAGCGCGTGGATGCTGTTGCATGACGGTCCCGAGGCCGAGGTCGATGCCAGCATCCGCAAGCAGCGCAGTTTCGACCCGGACCTCTGGGTGATCGAAATCGAGAGCCGCGAAGGGCGCACGATGCTGGACGAGGATGGCCTCAGCGGCTGATCCCGAGACGGTTGAGACCGCGGCCCAAGGTCACGATCACCAGCCCGCCGATCCAGAAGGCCACGAGGAACTTCACGCACCACAGGCCCAGCCCGCCCCATCCGAGCCTGTCGAGGTTGAGGAAGAAATACGGGTAGAACCCGGTCTCCAGCCCCCGGATCACCGCATAGACGAGATAGACCAGCGGCCAGGCCAGCCAGATCACGGCGTGATGACTCGTCAGCCCGCCTTTCGGCGCGAAAGCCAGCCACCAGACCGGCACGAGGATCGGGGCGACCGTGTGATACAGTAGGTTCGAGACGTAATCGAGCCCGTGCAGCGGCGCGTCGCCAGCCAGCAGCAGGTGGTAGACCACGCCGACGATCAGGATCCACAGCACCAGCGCCGCGAGGAACGGCTTCGCCAGTGCCCGTTTGCGCCATGCCATCCAGCCGAAGGCGAGGCCCACCAGCGTATTCGTCCAGATCGTGAAGTAGCGAAACATCAGCCACAGGATGCCCAGCGGCACGGCAGCGTGGGGGTGTTCGGCCATGTTATTGACGAAGCTCGCGCCAAACGCCGCCAATTCGACGAGGGCGATCAGGGCGGCGAAAAGGATTGAGGCGCGTTTCATGGGTGTGAAGCTAGTGCGGCGCGCGACGTCTGCGCAATTCACGAAGCCGCTTGCGCCGCAACGTCACGGAAAGGATAGTCCCTCGCATGGACTGGCAAGACCTCGGCACGATCCTCTCGGCACGACCGCATGGCGAAAGCTCGATGATCGTCGAGCTGTTCACCTCGGCGCATGGGCGACATGCGGGCGTCGTGCGCGGTGGAGCGTCGCGCAAGATGACGGGGATCTTGCAGCCGGGAAACCGGGTCACGGCGACGTGGCGCGCCCGGCTGGAAGATCACCTCGGCAGCTACACGATCGAGCCTTTGCAGAGCCGCGCGGTGATCCTGTCGGACCGGCAGGCGCTGGCCGGGCTGAATGCGGTGACGGCGCTTCTGCGGTTCACGCTACCCGAACGTGAGTCGCATGACGCGTTGTTCATGGCCTCCGAGGCGCTGTTCGACGCGATGGCCGAGGGCGGCGACTGGGTGCCGACCTATCTGCGCTGGGAGTTGGGGCTGCTGGAAGAGATGGGCTACGGGCTCGACCTGTCGCGCTGCGCGGTGACCGGATCGCGCGACGATCTGGCCTATGTCAGCCCGCGCTCGGGCCGTGCCGTCAGCCGGCAAGGGGCCGGGGAATGGGCGCCGAGACTGTTGCCGCTGCCGCTGTGCCTGTTGGGGCAGGGGCCCGCGAGCCTTGGCGAGATCGTGCAGGGGCTGCGGCTGACCGGGTTTTTCCTTGGCGAACGGATGGCGCCCGATCTGGGGGATCGCCCCTTGCCCGAGGCGCGGCAGCGTTTCGTGGATTTGCTGGGGCGAAGTGCGCGCTGACGGAGGGACGCGCCCGAGCCTCGGGTGGGCGCTTTGTTCGGCTCGTGGCTGGGCGCTTTATCTCGCAAGCCCGTAGGTCGGTCGTGCCTTTACTGTCTTCGCCAATGCGCCCTCCCGGGGGGAGGGTCGGGCGCGGCCCGGGGCTAGTCGCCCCGTGCTATAGTTGGAAACCCGCCGTGGTGCTCAAGGCCGCTCGCGATCGTCCAGCAACAGCGTCAGCAGCGCCAGATCCAGCCAGCGCCCGAACTTCTTGCCCACCTGCGGCATCAAGCCCACCTGCGTGAAGCCCAGCCGCTCATGCAGCCGGATCGAGCCCTCATTCGCAGCGTCGATCGCGCCGACCATGACGTGAAATCCGCCCTCTTTGGCACGCGCGATCAGCGCTTCCATCAGCTTCGCGCCCTTGCCGCCCGCGCGGTGATCGCGGTGGACATAGACGGAATGCTCGACGCTCAGGTGATAGCCGTCATGGGGGCGGAACGGGCCGAAACTCGCATAGCCCACGGCGCGCCCGTCTTCCTCCCAGACCAGCACCGGATAGCCCGCCGCCTGCCGATCCGCGATATAGGCGCGACGGTTCTCGGGGCCGACCTCGATCTCGTTCCAGATCGCGGTCGTGTTGCGCACCGCGTCATTGTAAATCTCGGTGATCGCCTCTGCGTCTTGCGGTCTTGCGTCGCGGATCATCTGCGCCCCTCCAGTCTGTCGCGCCAGATTTGGCTGCGAAACTGGGCGAGCGCAACGCTATTTCTGCACGATGAAATGTCCGGTGCGGCGCACGGCCTCGGCGGCGGGTACGAACTCGACCCCAAGATCGCGAGTCGCGGCCTCGTGGCTGAGGTGCATCTTCATCCCGAGCATCGGCTTGATCAGCGCGATCTGCTCGTCGAACAGCGCGAGGATGGAGACGATCCAGTTCGGTGCCTTCCGCGTCGGGATCTTGCGGTCGGGGAACTCGGCCTTCAGCACCCGCGCCATCTCGAGGAAGGACATGAAGCTTTCCGCACAGATGTAGCGACGACCGATGCTCTCGGACCGGTCGAGCGCCGCGATATGGCAGGCGGAGACATCGGCGACATCGACCACCGGAATATCGAATTCCGGCGCCATCGGATCCTTGCCCGACATCAGCCGCTCGATCACCGCGACGGACGAGCCGGTATGGCGATCCATCGGCGTGCCGCAGACGAGGCCGGGATTGATCACCGTCAGACGCATCTCGTGATGATCCTCGATGAATTCCCACGCCGCTTCCTCTGCGAAGATCTTCGAGCGCGTATAGGGGCTGCAGGTCGGCGCGCGCGGGTTCGACCAGTCGCGCTCGGTCATTGGGTCGGAAGTCACGCCATGCATCACCGCCTCCATCGAGGAGGTCTGGATCACGCGGGTCACGCCCGCCGCTTGTGCCGCTGTCAGGACCCGCTTGGTGCCTTCGACTGCAGGCTGGATCACCTCGGCCTCGTTCTTCGGCTTGCTGAGCGGGAAGGGGGAGGCGGTGTGGATCACGGCGTCGACCCCCGCCATCGCCGCGTCCCAGCCCTTGTCCGCCATCAGATCGGCCTCGACGAAGCTCAGCCGTTCCAGCGCTTCGGGGCCGAGGTCACTCAAGGCGGCTTTCACCTCCTCGCCGCGGCTGGCCTTGCGCAGCGTGCCGCGCACGATCTCGCCCTGCGCCAGAAGGTCATAGGCAATGCGTTTGGCGATGAAGCCGGTGATGCCTGTGACCAGAATTGTGCGAGCCATGCGCCCTCCATTGTGCTGAACCTCGTCGTTCAGCTTGCGGGGGCGTTGCACGGGTGTCAAATCAGAACGGGGCGATGCGAGGTTCGCCCGCATCGCCCCGTTGAATAGAGTTTCGCTGGCTCAGCCGAGGAGACGCCGCGCGATAACCTGCGCCTGAATCTCGGCGGCACCCTCGAAGATGTTCAGGATACGCGCGTCGCAGAGGATGCGGCTGATCTGGTATTCCAGCGCGAAACCGTTGCCGCCATGGATCTGCAGCGCGTTGTCGGCAGCGGCCCACGCCACCCGCGCACCCAGCAGTTTCGCCATACCGGCTTCCAGATCGCAGCGATGGCCGTGATCCTTTTCCCAGGCCGAGAAATAGGTCAGCTGGCGGGCGATCATCGTCTCCACCGCCATCATCGCGAGCTTCGACGACACGCGCGGGAATTCGATCAGCGACTTGCCGAATTGCTTGCGGTCGATCGCGTATTGCATCCCGATCTCCAGAGCCGACTGCGCCACGCCCACGGCGCGGGCGGCGGTCTGGATGCGGGCGGATTCGAACGTCTCCATGAGCTGCTTGAAGCCTTTGCCCTCTTCGCCGCCCAGAAGGTTTTCGCCCTTCACGCGGAAATTGTCGAAGCCGAGCTCGTATTCCTTCATGCCGCGATAGCCGAGCACTTCGATCTCGCCGCCGGTCATGCCCTCGGTGGGGAAGGGGTTGTCGTCGGTGCCCGGCGTCTTCTCGGCCAGGAACATCGACAGCCCCTTGTAGTTGTCGGTCGCGGGATCGGTGCGTGCGAGCAGCGTCATCACATGGGTGCGCTGCGCGTGGGTGATCCAGGTCTTGTTGCCGGTCACCAGCCAGTCGTCGCCATCCTTGACGGCGCGGGTGCGAAGCGAGCCCAGATCCGAGCCGGTATTCGGTTCGGTGAACACGGCGGTCGACAGGATTTCGCCAGACGAAAGGCCCGGAAGCCATTTCTGCTTCTGTTCCTCGGTGCCGCCGCAGATGATCAGTTCGGCCGCGATCTCGGACCGGGTGCCCAAGGAGCCCACGCCGATGTAGCCGCGCGAAAGCTCCTCGGTCACGACGACCATAGAGGCTTTCGACAGGCCGAGCCCGCCATATTCCTCGGGGATGGTCAGGCCGAAGACGCCCAGTTCGGCCAGTTCCTCGATGATCTCCATCGGGATCAGCTCGTCCTTGAGGTGCCATTCATGCGCGTTCGGCTTCACGCGGTCTTCGGCATAGCGGTAGAACTGCTCGCGGATCATTTCGAGGTCTTCGTCGAGACCCGACTGCCCGAAGATCGAGCGGCCCTGCACGTCGCGCATCAGTTCGACCAGACGCATCCGGGCGGCGTTGGAATTGCCCTCGGCGATCAGTTTCGCGGCGGCCTCGGACGGGGTCCAGCTGACGCCCATATCGGCCAGGCGCACCATCTCGCCCTGGTTCATCTGGATGCCGCCCGCGATCTGCGCGAGATATTCGCCGAAGCCGATCTGCACGATCAGCTTCTCCATCTCGCCCAGCTTGCCTTCCTCGGCCAGTCGCGTAGCCCAGCCGTGCAGCTGCTTGAGCGACTGCTGATAGGTGGTCAGCCAGGCAAGACCGTGGGCGCGATATTGGTTCGCCTCGAGCGCGGCGCCGGAAATGCGGCCGTCTTTCTCGGTCGCGGCGCGCAGGCTCGCGGTCGCGTCGGAGACCAGCGCCTCCAGTTCGGGCAGACTCGCCTCCGCAAGGCCCATCAGGTCGTCCAGAATGATCGTCGTCGGCATATCGGCCCCGTCATGTGCCATGAGTCGGCTCCTTATTCTGCAGTTGCAGCCTGTCTAGTTACTTCGCAACCGCAGCGCAATAAAAATTCGCCAGTAGCGACAATTGCGACGGATAATGTCGCGGCGGTTGTCGGCGTGGTCGGGTATGCGCCTGATTTCACGTCGCTTCACGGCTGTATCCCGCCGCGTAACCCGGTAGAAGCGACGCGGGACAGGAAAGGGGAACGCGCATGTTCGGGATGGAAGTTTGGCAAATATTCGCGGCGCTTGGCGTCACGCTTTTCGCAGGTTTCGTGAAAGGCGCGGTCGGTTTCGCGATGCCGATGATCATGCTGTCGAGCTTCGCGTCCTTTCTGCCGCCGCATCAGGCGCTGGCGCTTTTGATCCTGCCGACGCTGGTGACCAACGTGATGCAGGCCTTCCGTCAGGGGGTCGGCGCGGCGGTGGGCTCGATCAAGAATTACCGGCTGTTCATCGCGATGATCATAGTCTTCATCCCGATCAGCGCGACCCTCGTCGACGTGATCCCGCAGCCGGTGATGTACGCGCTCTTGGGCGGGCCGATCGTCGCCTTCTCGATCTGGCAGATCTCGGGGCGGCAGATCCCGATGCCCACGCGCCACCGGGCGGTGACAGAGACGGGGCTGGGCATCGTCGCGGGGCTCTATGGCGGGATTTCCGGGATCTGGGGACCGCCGCTGATCATCTACCTGATCTCGATCGACGCGCCGAAACAGGAGGCCGTGCGCATCCTCGGCGTCGTCTTCCTCACCGGGGCGATCATCCTCACCGGTTCGCATCTGGTCTCGGGCGTGCTGAACGCGCAGACGATCCCGCTGTCGCTTCTGATGATCCTGCCCGCGCTGGCGGGGATGAAGCTGGGCTTCAAGGCACAGGACCGGCTCGACCCGGTGCGGTTCCGGTGGTGGACGCTGATCCTGCTGGGCGTGGCGGGGCTGAACCTGCTGCGCCGTGCGCTGATGGGTTAAGCCACGAAGGGACGCAGCCCCTGACGGCGGGCGGAGGCCAGCGTCTTCGCCTCGTAACCCGAGACGATCTTGCGCACCGGCTTGCGATGGAGCGGCACCCCACCTTCGCGCACCAGCCCCGCAAAGGCCGTGGTCGCCGCCAGAAGCGGTTGCCGGGCGAGCCGCCCGATATGCAGGCTCTCCAGCTTGCAGCCATCCGCCATCAGCAGGTGATGGCCGCCTAGCAGCAGCCCGTGCCATTCCAGAACGCCCGGGCAATCGGGTTGCAGCGCGGCGCAGCCATCGGCCAGCGAGCGCGCCTCGATCAGCACCTCGTCCTCGCCGAAGATGAAATCCACCGACGGCCCGCTCAGCGCCACGCGGTGCTGCGGCATGACCCAAAGATCCTGCCGTGCGGAGAAGACCGGCGCACAGAGTTTCACCGGACGCAGATGCCCGATCGCAGGCAGGCTAATCCGGCCCGACCAGAGCACCGGCTGCGGTCCGGCATCGATGGTCTCGACCAGATCGCCTTCGCGAAGCCGCGCGGCAGGCACCGCGCCCTCCGGCGTCTGGATCGGGGTCGCGGGGGCGAAACAGCCCGCCGGTCCCATCGGTTGCAGATGATCGCCAAGCGCCAGCCAGTCGACGCGCGGCCCGATCCGCGCGGGCCCCGCCGGATCGAGCAGGGCGGCGGCCTCGTCACGGG
>MDSW01137833.1_pt1 | contig 54809 bp, 48 predicted proteins | sample 811171 | NCBI WGS metagenome assembly MDSW01 (sample SAMN05326641, study PRJNA326480) | marine metagenome | isolation source: seawater | place: Atlantic Ocean: North West | collected 2012
TTAAAAAATATTGGAATTTCAATAGGAACAATTACTGCAACTCCTACCTTAATGAGCATATTGCAAAGATGTCAGACTGAATTAGATTGGAAACCAAAACTTTTATCAGCAGAACAAATTGAAGTTGTATCAAAATACTTAGATCTAATAATACCCAAAACTGAGGATATTCCTGGAGCAACCGAGCTTGGTTTACATAAATGGATTGATGCATATGCCTATGAGTCACTTGATGAGGATGGATTAAAAGCATATTTGATCCATTTAAACTCATTAATTTTAAATTCTTTGGATACCGCATCAAAAAAAAATATAGACGAATTATCAAATGATGACTATGAAAATCAGCTAAAAAAGTTTTTATTGGCAGATAAAAGTAAAATAAAGCAGTGGGAAGAATTGGTGAATAAATATTGGATTAATTCATATAAAAATTCTTCTATGGCAATTCCCGAGGAGGCAATGGCATATTATTCAATTGTTAATATAAGAGATTGGGCAGTAACTGGATATAGATGGGGAAATGAATTTATCGCAAAGAATGTACTTGACTACAGACCAGTTCCAGGGCAACAAAAAGGTTGTGTTGACTTAAGTGAAGCAACCGGAGGATTAGTTTGGGCGTTACAAAATTAAATTTTATTAGGTTTTCTTAATTTTTGTTGTTGCAAAATATACTCCTGAAAAAACCAATAACATAGCAATTATTTTAACTATGTCAAGGGAATCATTTCCGGTGTATATTGCGTAGACAATGGCTATTAAGGGTTGTAAATATATAAAGGCTCCTATTGTTGATGGAGGAATATGCTTAAGAGCAAACATATTAAGTGAATAAGTCAAAAAAGTAGTTCCTATTACAACATATAACATTCTCCATACAACATCATATGTGAGTATTTGCCACTGAACATTTTTAAATTCTGCAAGTGTGACTGGTAAAGACAATACAAATCCTATTAAAAACATCCATTTCATTAGTATTATAGTGTTATATTTTTCTGTCAATGGTTTTGATAGAACCAAATATGCAGCAAAAGCAGTTGCATTAATGAAGAACATAATATTTCCTAATAAGGTATTCGGAGCATTTAAGGCTACTTTTTTTCCATATACAATTAATGTAATTGCCCCAGCAAAACCTAGAATAATTCCTAATATCTTCAAATAATTAATTCTTTCATTTAAAAAAATATATGAAAGAACTAGAACCATTATTGGAGTGAGCGTAATCATTACACTACTATTAATTGGAGTTGATAACTCTAAACCTTTGAAAAACATTAACATGTTTATACACATTCCTAGAAGTGCTGCAAAAAATAGTCTTATGTAATCTGCAGTTTCTATTTTTTGTTTTTTTACAAATAAACTTAAAATAAAAAATATTAATCCTGCTCCTACTAACCTTAATTGAACAAACCCAAAAGCACCAATATGAGTAGGCATAATAACTTTAGCTATTGTATGGTTTAAGCCATAAATTGTCGTAGCTGTTAATGTTGCTAATATTCCAAGGATTTTATATTTCTCCATCTAAAAATTTTTTCAATGAATCAATATTTTTTTTATCATTTCCGATAAATATTCGTTTACCATAAATTAAAATAGGTCTTCTCATAAATGTGTAATGTTCAAGGATAAGGTTTTTATAATCTTGTTCACTGAGATTTTTATTTTTTAGATTTCTTTTTTTAAAAAGTTGGGATCTTTTGTTAAATAAAGATTCATATGAACCCGAAAGATCCTTCAAAAGATTAATTTCTTTTTCAGATATTTTAGTTGATTTTAAATCAATTTGGGTAATCAAACCCAAATTTAGATCGCTCATTATTCTTTTACAGGTAGAACAGGTTTTTAAATAATAAAAAGCTTTCATTCTTAATTTATATTTATACAAAGAAAATGTATTTTGAAATATCAAATGACATTTAATAAAAACAAATACATTTGTTTAAAATATCTTATTTATTGTAATGGAAAAAAAATTACATTTTAACTCAAGGGTAATACATGGAGGGCAAGAAATTGAAAAATCCTTTGGGGCAGTTATGCCTCCAATATACCAAACCTCTACTTATGCTCAATCCACACCCGGCGTTCATAAGGGATATGAATATAGTAGAACACATAATCCTACAAGGACATCACTTGAAAATTCTTTGGCAAATATTGAGTCTGGAAAATATGGATTGGCTTTTGCCTCCGGGTTAGCCGCAATGGACGCTGTTTTTAAATTACTTAAGCCTGAAGATGAAGTAATTGTGACGCATGATTTGTATGGTGGATCATACAGGTTATTTACTAAAATCTTTCAGGTTTTTAAATTAAAATTTCATTTTATTGATCTTCAAAACATCAAAGAGGTGGAGTCTAAAATTAATAATAAAACAAAATTAATTTGGGTTGAAACACCTACAAACCCAATGATGAACGTAGTTGATATTAGTTTAATAAATAACCTTGCTAAGTCAAAAAATATTTTATTAGCTGTTGACAATACTTTCGCTTCTCCATATTTACAAAATCCACTTTTATTAGGGGCTGATATTGTGATGCATTCAGCAACTAAGTATATTGCTGGTCATAGTGATGTTATACTAGGTGCTTTAATAGTAAATTCAGATAACTTATTTGACCGATTAAGTTTCATTCAGAATGCTAGTGGAGCTGTCCCAGGCCCTATGGATTGTTTTTTGACATTAAGGGGTATTAAAACTTTAGCATTGAGAATGGAAAGACATTGTTTCAATGGAAAAAAGGTTGCTGAGTTCCTTTTAAATAGTGAGTTAGTTGAGAGAGTCTATTGGCCAGGATTTAATTCACATCCAAATCATCTGATAGCAAAAAAACAAATGAACGATTTTGGGGGAATGCTTTCTTTTGTTCCAAAAGGATCTAATTTCAGAAATGCAATAAAAATAATTGAAAATTTTAAGGTTTTCACACTAGCTGAGTCCTTGGGTGGAGTTGAAAGTTTAGTTGGTCACCCTGCAAGTATGACTCATGCTTCAATCCCAAAAAAAATAAGAGAAAAAAGTGGAGTTGTTGATTCACTCATAAGGTTAAGTGTAGGTATTGAAGATTATCAAGATTTGATTGATGATATTACTCAAGCAATTAATAGTTAACCTTTTCTATATTTGTGCTTTATGAATACATTGGTAGTTCAAAAAAATAAAAAAGTTTATTTTTCTTCAGATCAGCATTTTGGTGCGCCATCGGAAGATTCTAGTAAAAAAAGAGAAGAGATTTTTTTAAAGTGGTTAAATTTCATCGATAAAGATGTAGGGGCATTATTTCTTTTAGGCGATCTTTTTGATTTTTGGTTTGAGTATAAAAAGGTTGTACCAAAAGGGTTTATAAGGATTTTAGGAAAATTAGCAAATATCTCAGACAAAGGGGTTCCTATTTATTTTTTTGTTGGAAATCATGATTTGTGGATGTATGACTATTTTAAAAAGGAACTTAATATCAAAGTTTTTTATAAACCGCAAGAGTTTATAATTAATAAAAAATCTTTTTTGATTGGACATGGCGATGGTATTGGACCTGGAGATCTTGGTTATAAAAGAATGAAAAAGGTATTTACCAATCCTATAATTAAGACATTATTTAGATGGATTCACCCTGATTTAGGTGTTAAATTAGCTCAATATTTGTCAATTAATAATAAATTAATTTCAGGGGATGAAGACAGAAAATATAAAGGTCCTGAAAATGAAACAATTTTTCAATATGTGATAAAAAAAAATAAAGAAAAGCTAAGAGATTTTTATGTTTTTGGACATCGACACCTTCCATTAGAAATTCCACTGCAAGAATCTAGATACATAAATTTAGGAGACTGGATTACTCACTTCACCTATGCGGAGTTATTTGGGAATAAATTTTCTTTAAAAAAATGGGAAACTTTTAATGATTGAAAAAAAATCATTATTTATTGAGAAAACTTTATTAGTTGGTTTAATAACGCCCAAACAAAGCGAGATTATATCTAATGATTATTTGAATGAATTAGAGTTTTTATCCTTTACAGCTGGTGGAGATGTTGTTAAAAGATTCACTCAAAAAATGAATTTACCTAATCCAAGAACCTTAATTGGAAAAGGAAAGTTAAAGGAGGTTCTAGATTTTGTGGAAAAAAAAAATATTGATTCGGTAATATTTGATGATGAGCTGTCTCCTTCTCAGCAGAATAATTTGGAAAAGATTTTAAAATGTAAAATTCTAGATAGAACAGGACTAATACTTGATATTTTTGCCCAAAGAGCCAAAACTAGCTATGCAAGAACTCAGGTTGAACTTGCTCAATATCAATATTTACTTCCAAGACTCAAAGGACTTTGGACTCATCTTGAAAGACAAAAAGGGGGTATTGGAATGAGAGGTCCTGGTGAAACAGAAATCGAAACAGATAGAAGAATTGTAAGAGATAAAATATCAATACTGAAAAAAAAGTTAATGGTTATTGATAAACAAATGTCAACTCAAAGGGGTAATAGAGGGCAATTAGTCCGAGTTGCATTAGTAGGATATACAAATGTTGGCAAATCAACACTTATGAATGTTATTTCAAAAAGTAATGTTTTTGCAGAAAATAAACTTTTTGCAACACTAGATACCACAGTTAGAAAGGTTGTAATTGGAAACCTCCCATTATTGATGAGTGATACAGTAGGTTTTATTAGGAAACTCCCAACACAATTGGTTGAATCTTTTAAAAGCACATTGGATGAGGTTCAGGAATCTGATCTACTTCTTCATGTTGTTGATATATCTCATTCAAATTTTGAAGATCATATAGAGTCCGTCAATAAAATTTTATTAGAAATTAATTGTTTAGATAAACCTACAATTTTAATTTTTAATAAAATTGATCTTTATTCACCAAAAACTTGGGATCCAACTGATTTAACAGTAAAAAAAAATAAAAGTAATTTTTCATTAGAAGAGCTTCAAGCCTCATGGTTTGGTAAGGATAATAAAAAAAGAATATTTATTTCTGCAGTGAATAAAGAAAATTTAATCAAACTTAAGGAAGTGATATATAAATCTGTTAGAGATATACATGTTTCAAGATTTCCCTATAATAATTTCCTATATCCCGAGGGATTAGATCAATATTAATTTGATTTATTTAAAACATATGCTCCAGCCTGATCTGTTGGTAAAATTGTACAGTCAGCTATGTTGACATGTTTAGGTGTATTTATCATATAGTAAATGCAATCTGCAACATCATCTGGAGATAATGGTTTGAATCCTTGATATACTTTTTTAGCTTTTATTTCATCCCCTTTAAATCTTACATTAGAAAAGTTTGTTTCCACTAAACCAGGGTGAATAGCACTAACTCTAATCCCATAGGGATTCAAGTCCAAACGCAGTCCCTCTGTAAATCTATCTATTGCTGCCTTACTAGCACAATAAACATTTCCTTTAGGATATGATTCTTTTCCTGCAATCGAACCAACATTAATAATTTGACCAGATTTTCTTTTAACCATGTCATTAAGAATTGCTTTTGTAACATATAAAACTCCTTTAATATTAGTATTTATCATTTCTTCCCAATCTAAAATATTTGATTCATGGGCAAAATCAAGTCCATGGGCATTCCCGGCATTATTTATCAAAATATCAATCTCTTGAAATTCTTTTGGCAAAGAGGAAATAGATTTGAAAACATCATTTTTGTTTTTGACATCAAAACTAAGGATGTAATTTTTACAATTTAACTCTTTGGATAATTGGTTTAATTTTTTTTTGTTTCTTCCACATAAAATCAATTGATGACCGTTTGCTGATAATATTTTTGCAATCGACCATCCAATTCCACTACTTGCACCTGTAATTAAAATTTTTTTATTTTTCATTTTATGCTACTCTTTTACCTTTACTGGCCTCCAATAATGAGAACCAGTCTACATAATCCATATTAATCTTGATTGCTTCCATAGAGGCTTTAATTCTTTCTTTTTTTGTTGTTCCTATAACAGGAAGAATATGAGCAGGGTGTTTCATTAACCACGCCAGAAGAAGCTGATCATCTGAGCATGAATATTTTTCTTGTAATTTTTTTAAAACTGGTTCAATTCTTTTGTGGATATTATCGATTTTTTTAAAATAAGATCCAAGAGGTGACCAAGCCATTATATTTATATTTTTTATTTGACAAAAATCTATTACTCCATCCGATAAAAATTCACTATTTGTCAATGAACATTCGATTTGATTATATTCAACATCAATATTTTTTTTAATAAGTTTAATTTGGTGTTCAGTAAAGTTTGACAAACCGAATATTTTTATTTTTCCTTCACTTTTTAGCTTCGAAATTATTTCTGCAATTTCATCATTTCTCATTAGCGGACTTGGTCTATGTAACAAAAAAATATCTATGTAATCAGTTTTTAAATTTTTAAGAGAATTTTCAACTGAATACCTAATATGTTTAGACGAATAGTCGTAGTATTTAATTTTAAATGGCTTGGAGTCGCATGGGTATTGAATACCACATTTTGTTATTAATTTAATTTTATCTCTTTGAATACCAGAAGATTTAAACGCCTCACCAAATTCTCTCTCTGTTGTATATCCCCCATAAATATCTGCATGATCAAAGGTGTTTATCCCAGTCTCTATGATACATTCAATTAATTCTATCATTTTATTATTAGATAGATTTTCTCCCCATTTACCCCAATTCATTACCCCAGAAATAATTCTTGATTGATTACTTTTATTCATTTTAAACTAAACTTCTTAACCAAAAATAGGAATACTTTGTATCTACAAAAACTCCATCTACCCTATTTTTTAACCAATTATTAACAACGTTTGGTTAAATTAATCTTCATTTTTGTTCCACAAAATTCTAAAAATAACCAGTTAATGGAAAATTCGAACATAGATATCAACTCAATAAATGAAATTATTGAAAAAGAAAGTGCTTTTTTAGACCCACTTAATCGTGAGATAAATAAAGTTATTATTGGTCAGAAAACAATGGTTGAAAGACTTTTAATTGGACTTCTTGGTCAAGGTCATATTTTGTTAGAGGGTGTGCCTGGACTTGCTAAAACTCTTGCTATAAACACCTTGAGCCAAGCAGTAAAAGCAAGTTTTAGTCGAATTCAATTTACCCCAGACTTACTCCCTGCCGATGTTATTGGAACAATGATCTTTAACATGAAAGAAAATGATTTTTCGATTAAAAAGGGTCCAATTTTTGCCAATTTTGTTCTTGCCGATGAAATAAATAGAGCCCCTGCAAAGGTACAGTCTGCTTTACTTGAAGCAATGCAGGAAAAACAAGTTACTATAGGAGATACTAGTTTTAAATTAAAAGCTCCATTTTTGGTAATGGCAACTCAGAACCCAGTGGAACAAGAAGGAACATACCCGTTACCAGAAGCTCAGGTTGATAGATTTATGTTAAAAACAATTATTGATTATCCAAAAATTGAAGAAGAAAACATTATAGTAACTTCCAATTTAAAGGGGGCTTACGAAAAAATTAATCCAATTGTAACAACAAAACAAATACTCTCTGCCCAAGATTCTGTTCGATTGGTGTATATGGATGAAAAAATTGAAAAATACATCCTTGATTTAATTTTTTGTACCCGTTACCCAGAGAAATATAATTTAAGTAAGTTGAAACCATTAATCAGTTTTGGTGCCTCACCAAGGGGAAGTATAAACTTAGCAAAGGCAGCAAAATGCAATGCATTTTTAAGACACAGGGGTTATGTTATACCTGAAGATATTAGAGCAGTAATATATGATGTTTTAAGACATCGAATCGGCTTAACATACGAGGCTGAAGCCGAAAGTATAACATCAGAGGAAATAATAGGTCAAATTGTTAATGAGATTGAAGTGCCCTAAAAAAATATAAATTTATATGGACACCAAAGAGCTAATAAAAAAAGTTCGAAAAATTGAAATTAAAACTAGACGGTTAAGTAATCATATTTTTGGAGGTGAATATCACAGTACTTTTAAAGGTAGAGGGATGACATTTAGTGAGGTTAGACAATACCAGTTTGGAGATGATGTTAGATCAATAGATTGGAATGTTACGGCTAGATATAATAGTCCATATGTTAAAGTTTTTGAAGAGGAAAGAGAGTTAACGTTAATGTTAATGGTAGACATAAGTGGTTCAGAATTTTTTGGAACAGAATCTATAACTAAAAAAGAGATAATTACAGAAATTGCTGCAACACTTGCTTTTTCTGCTCTTCAAAATAATGATAAGGTCGGAATGATTATGTTTTCGGGCATAATAGAATTATTCATTCCACCAAAAAAAGGACGTTCACACATATTAAGAATAATTAGAGAGCTTCTTGAGTTTAAACCAAAAAATAAATTAACAAATATCAGTGAGGCCTTTGCTTTTTTATCTGGAGTCATAAAAAAAAGTGCAATTGTATTTGTATTATCAGATTTTATTGATGATGATTATGATAAAACTCTTAAAATTGTCTCCAAAAAGCATGATTTAACAGGTATAAAAATTTATGACAAACTCGAGACATTTATACCCAAAATGGGACTTGTTCCTATGATTGATTCTGAAAACACCGGAATATCATGGATTGATACCGATTCAAAACGAATTAGACAATCATATTCTTTAGAATATGCAAGAAATAATGAAATTTTCTCAACTCTTTTTAAAAAAAATGGTGCTGGATCAATAAGTTTTGACTTGAGAGAGAGCTATGTAAAAAAACTTTTAGGGTATTTTAAAAACCGAACAAAATAAAAATGAGCAAATATTTTTATTTTTTATTGATACTATCTTTTGGATTTATTAGGGGACAGTTAACTTCGAAAGTTAGTGCAAATGTAACTTCCTCAACCTTTAGTATAGGCGAACAAATTGACTTTTATATTAATGTTGAGGTAGATTCAGTTGAACAAACAACCTTTCCCAATAAATTATCAATTAATCCAATTGAAACCCTAGAGTCCTTTCCAATAGATACACAAAGGTTAGGAAATAAATATTTATTGGTAAAGAGATATAATCTGATTCAATTTGATTCGGGTTATTATTTTATTCCATCACAAAGAGTATTAATTAATGGTTTTTCAAAGCTGACAAATCCAATTAAAATTAGAGTTAACGACATTTTAGTCGATACTTTAAAACAAAAGATGTTTGAAATTAAACCTCTTCAAGTCGAAGAGAAAAGTTATAAATTTTTGATGATTAAGATTGGATTATTGTTATTATCATTTTTAGGAATTATTATAATAATCTATATATATAAATCTTATCAAAAACGGGTTTTGAAAAAAAATAATATTATACCTCCATTTGAAAAAGCTATAAGTGCATTAAAGGAATTAGAAAAAAGACAACCGAAAGATCAAATTGAATATAAATCTTACTATTCTGATTTAATAGATGTTTTAAGGTTGTATTTTGAGGAAGAGACAGATATAGATGCTTTAGAAAGTACTTCAGATCAGCTTCTATTTAAACTAGAAAATTTAAAAAAAGAAGGTAAGTTAGATTTAAAGGAGAAAACCATAAAAAATTTAAAAACAGTTCTTAGCACTGCCGATTTAGTAAAATTTGCAAGAGCTATTCCAGATTTAGGAAAGAATGACAAAGATATTAAATTGGTAGAAGAGGTAGTTGTTAATACAAAGGAAGTGCTTCCAGAACCTACTTTGGAAGAGTTAAAAGCAAAAAAACAATATGAGGAGCTTTTACGTAAACAAAAATTAAATAGATTGATCAAATGGATATTCAGCTTATTTGGAATTTCAACATTTGTTTGTTTTATAATTCTATTTTCAATTTATGGTTATTATCCTGTTAGAGATACTATTTTTCGTTATCCGACAAAAAAATTAATAGATCGGGATTGGGTGACTTCGGAGTATGGTGCACCTCCAATAAAAATTTCAAGTCCAAAAATTCTAAAAAGGACTAATTTGAATGACAAGAATATAATTTTTTTTCAAATGGATAGCATTGAATCCAATTTTTACACTGAAATCTTATTTGAAACAAAATTCAATTCTAAAACAGACAGAAAAAATAAAACCAAAAGTAACATTGCTAGTGCAGAAGAAACTCAAAAGATTATTGATAAAACTATTGATAGACTTAAGATGATTGGAGGAGTAAATATTCTTTTTAACACCGAAAACTTCACGACCCTGAACGGATTGCCAACATTAAAGATATCTGGAACATTAGATTATTCTAAAAATAAGAGTAAAGAAAAAGTGAGATCTAATTTTACTTCATTGATAGTTAATTATGATCAAGGACAAATTTTAATAACTTTCTTTTATGAAAAGAACGATCGATATGGAGAAAAAATTTTAAATAAAATGATTGATAGTGTTGAATTAATAAAAGAACTTTAAAATTAAATTATGGAAAATATATCTTTTTTGAATCCATACTTTTTTTGGTTATTTCTATTACTTCCATTAATAATTTTTTGGGAAGTTTTTTCTCATAAAAGGAAGCAGGCAAAATTAAAATTACCTACCATAAAAAAAATAAATCAAAAGACCATTAGGGTATATTTAAGACCCATATTATTTATCCTAAGATTTATTGCTTTATCATTATTAATAATTTCATTAGCAAGACCTCAGGTTTCAGAAGTTTCAATCAAAAGCAAAACTAACAAGGGTATAGACATTGTTATGGCAATTGATGTTTCATCAAGTATGTTGGCACAAGACTTAAAACCTAATCGACTTTCAGCTCTAAAAAGAGTAGCTTCTGAATTTATAGACGACAGAATTTCAGATAGGATAGGACTTGTGGTTTATGCTGGGGAAAGTTATACTATGACTCCTATAACTAATGATAAAAATATCATTAAAAATAGTTTGTCAGAAATCAGTTTTAAAGGAGTAATTGAAGATGGAACAGCAATTGGAATGGGCTTGGCAACTGCGGTAAATAGATTAAAAGATAGTCGTGCCAAAAGTAAGGTTATTATACTACTAACAGATGGTGTTAATAATTCTGGATTTATTGACCCAAAAATAGCCTCAGAACTTGCTTTAGAATATAAAATTAAAACCTACACTATTGGATTAGGAAGTAATGGAATGGCAAGAGCTCCAATTGGAATATTACCTAATGGAAATTTTCAATATGGAATGACCAAGGTTGAGATTGATGAAAAATTACTCAAATCAATATCTAGTGTTACTGGTGGGCAATATTTTAGGGCAACAGATAATGAGAAACTTGCTCAAATATATTCATCAATTAATAGATTAGAAAAGACAGAAATTGAAGAAATTAAATATACAAACTTTGAGGAAAAATATAGACCATTAGTAATAATAGTCTTAACACTAATTGTCTCTGAGTTTTTATTGAGAAACACATTATTTAGAAGCTTTATATAAAACATGTATATCTTAGACGACACATCATTTTCATATTTATTTCTTTTAATACCATTACTAATTGTAATATTTGTTTTGGCATTCAGATGGAAGATCAAGACTCAAAAAAGAATTATTAGTAATAAAATGATTAACATACTAATTCCTAATAGATCAAATTTCAAAATAATCTTAAAATTTTTTCTTTTTATAATTTCAATTTTATCCTTAATTATTGCATTAATAAATCCCAAAATAGGAACCGAGCTTGAGACTGTTAAAAGAGAGGGAGTAGATATTGTATTTGCAGTAGATGTTTCAAAAAGCATGTTAGCAGAAGATATTGCACCAAGTCGAATCGAAAAAGCAAAAAGATTAGTTTCTGCAATAATAAATAATTTGGTAGGCGATAGAATAGGAATAATAGTTTATGCTAGTAGAGCAATTCCTCAACTCCCAATAACAACTGATTATAGTGCTGGAAAGATGTTTTTACAAAGCATAAATACCGACATGATGTCTTCGCAAGGAACGGCTCTTGATTCTGCTTTAGATTTATCAGTTACTTTTTTTAATGATGAAGACCAAACTAATAGAGTTGTTTTTTTGATCTCGGATGGGGAAGATCATTCTGAGCAGGGTCAGAGTGCAGCTGTTAGAGCGTCATCAAATGGAATTAAAATTTTTACTTTTGGTTTAGGAACTGAATCTGGATCACCGATACCAATAAAAAATAATGGTGTTCTTGAAACTTACAAGAAAGATGAAAAAGGAGAGGTAGTAATAACTAAAAAGAACGAAGAAATACTTCGACAAATATCCAAAGTTTCTGGAGGTAAATATATAGATGGAGACAATACTGAAAAAGTATTGGATTTTGTTTCCGAAGAATTAAAAAATATGGAAAAGAAAGAGTTTGAGGCAAAAAAATTTGTTAGCTATAAAGATAGGTTTCAACTATTTCTATTCGTTTCATTTTTAGTCCTTACAATTGAATTATTTATTTTTGAAACAGAAACCATTTGGTTAAAAAAACTTAATCTTTTTAACGAAAAAAAATCGAAATGAATAAAGCAACTTATATTTTAATATTTTTTTGCCTAATTGTTTACTCTCAAGAATCAACTAATGATAATTATATATTTGAAGGAAATAAAAAAATTGAGCAAAATGATTTTATTGGTGCTGAAATGGATTATAGAAATTCGCTGTCTAACAATCCAAATTATCCAAAAGGATTATATAATTTAGGTAATGCACAATATAATTCCTCGGCTTATGACGAGGCCGTTCAACAATTTTTCCGAACACAAAAATTCTCAAAAAATAAATTAGATAAACATTCTGCATTTCATAATATGGGGAATGTTTACATGAAAAAAAAGGAGTATGACAAAGCAGTGGAGTCATATAAAAGTGCATTAAGAAACAATCCATCAGATAATGAGACAAGATATAATTACGCTTTAGCTAAATCACTATTAAAAAAGGAAAAAAATAATGATAATAAGGGTAATGAAGAAAACAATGATAAAAATAATAAAGAAAAAAAATCATCTGATAAGAATAATGAAAAAAACGAAAAAGAAGATGATGAAAAAAATAAAAAAGAAGGTGATGGAAAAGATAAGGAAGAAAAAGATCAGAAAAATGATAATCAAAAGGGGAAAGAAAAAAATAATGATCTAGACAATAAACAACAATCCCAAAAACAAGCTAAGGGAAGATTGTCACCTGAACAAGTTAAAAGCCTTCTCGATGCAATGAATAATCAAGAGAAAAAGGTACAGGATAAGATAAATGCTAAGAAAATAAAAGGAGTGCCATTAAAATCTGCTAAAGATTGGTAATAAATATGCGTTTGAAAATAATAATATTATTGATTTTTGGAACCTTATGTTTAAACGCTCAAGTTAATTTTGATGTTAGGGTAAGTAAGAAGAAATTAGCAATAAATGAGAGGTTAAGGGTCGATTTTGTAATGAATGAAAATGGAGATGATTTTACCCCACCATCTTTTTCTGAATTTAATTTAATTGCTGGACCTAATCAATCAATAAGTAATTCATGGATAAACGGTAAAAGAACCTTTTCTAAGACCTATACCTATTTTTTATCTCCTAAGAAAAGAGGAGTTTACAAAATTGGATCTGCTAAAATAAGCTTTAATGGAAAGACTTATAAAACATCCGACGTTTCTATTAATGTCACAAATGCAGTAAATAAACCATCAAAAAGTAGCAGTGTAGAATACCTTGCTGACGAAAATATACATTTAATTGCAGAGATTTCTAAAATTGATCCTTTTTTGAATGAAGCTATAAGTATAAATTATAAATTATATTTTAGAGATCCAATAAAAATTTCCGATGCACGCGAAATTACAAGCCCAAAATTTCAAGATTTTTGGACTAATTCAATAGATATCCCACAATTAAGGGTTAAACCAGGCTACTATGAAGGAGAATCTTATAATGAAGTTTTATGGAAAAAAACTGTTTTATATCCGCAAAAAACAGGGAAATTAGTAATTGAGCCTCTGGGAATTAATCTTGTTGTTGAAATTCCAACAAAACAAAGAGATTTTTTTGGTAATGTAATTTATAAACAAGTTTCAAGATCTGTAAATGCAGGAAAGAGAGTTATTAATGTAAAAGATTTACCAAAAAGAAATCAACCAGAAAGTTTTACGGGTGCAGTTGGAGAATTTAATCTTGATTTCCTTGTAAATAAAAGATCACTTAAGTCATCAGAATCATTTGAGGCAACAGTTAAAGTATCTGGTCAAGGTAATTTAAAATTATTTGATTTACCTAAAATTAAGGTACCTAATAGTTTTGAGTTATTTGAACCTGAATACAATGAAAAAATTACTACAGATATTAAAGGGATGAATGGAAATGTTAAAAATGTATATACCATAATTCCTAATTATCCTGGAAAATATCCAATACCAAAAATAGAGTTTAGTTACTTTGATCCAAAAAAAGAATTGTATCATACTCTGATTTCATCGGATCATCTAATTGATGTATATGGTGATAACTCACCTACAAATAATATAGGTAACAAAAATAATTCAATAAGTAATCAAAAGCTGAATTTTGATAATAGTCAAAACTTAAAATTTATAAAGTTTAAATCCAATTTTTATTCTGTGGATAAAATTGAGTTTTGGCAAAAAAAATATTTTTGGATTTTATATATCCTTCCTCTGATATTATTGCCTTTAATTTCCGTTTTCAAGAAAATACTATCAAATAGAAAGATAAATGATAACTCAATTATTTTAAGGAAACGAAATAAGTTAGCAATAAAATTTTTAGGAAATGCAAAAAAACAAATTGGAAATAAATCAATTTTTTACGATTCCTTAGAAAAGGCATTGCACAATTATTTGAAGGCAAAGCTTCAAATAGAAACTGTAGATATGCAAAAAGATCTGGTTGCTAATTTTTTAAAAGAAAGAAAAGTGAAAATTGATACAGTTGAATTATTTCTAAAAGTTATCAAAAATTGTGAAATGGCAAGATACTCACCAACTAACCAATTTAAAATGGAAGAAGATTATAACTCTGCAATTGATCTTATTGAATTCCTGGATAAAGAATTGTGATATGAAAAAGTTAATTTTTTTATTATTTTTTCAAATTGGTTTTACACAAAGCCCAACAATTATTTTTGAAAATGCAAATAACTCATACGTTAAGGGAAATTATCAGGATGCAATAATTGGTTATAAACAAATTTTAGATAGTGGATATGAAAGTCCAGAATTATATTATAACCTAGGCAACTCCTATTACAAATTAAATAAAGTCGCAGAATCTAACTTTTATTTTGAAAAAGCACTTATTCTATCTCCAAATGATAAAGAAGTTCTTAATAATTTATCTTTTGCAAAAAATTTAACAATTGATTTAATTGAGGATTTACCAAAGACTCAGATTCAAAATAGAATTGATTTTATTACCTCTTTTTTTTCAGATAGAGTATGGGCTTACATCTCGATTGGATCGGTAATCTTATTTTTTATTTTATCATTACTATATTTATTTTCAGATAAATCTTCAATTAAGAGGTTTTATTTTTCTTTATCTTTAATTTCTTTATTTTTTTCAATATTTTTTTCATCAATATTATTATCAAATAATGAAAAGAAAGAAAAAATATCAACTGGAATAATATTTTCCAAAGAACTTCCAGTGTTTTCTGAACCAAACATGGATGATGAAATTTTTATTTTGCATGAGGGAACTAAGGTGGAGATAATCGAAAAACTTATAGGTTGGGAAAAAATTAAATTATCAAACGGAGCTGAAGGTTGGGTAGTTGAGGGTAAAATTGAGAAATTATAGTTTTTCCCAATTATTGTTGGAATTTAACTCTTCTACATCTATTATCTCAATTATTAATTCGGCTAATCTCAATAAAGGATCATATGTCACGGAGGATTGAATTTGATTATCATTATTGCTATAAAATTCCATAAAAAATACTTCATTAATTATGAAAATTATAAATGATAATATCAGTAAATACTTTAAAATCCCAAAAATAAGTCCAGAAATTCTATTAAATAAACTTAAGACACTTATTTTAATGGCTTTTGTTATTAGTTTAGCAAACATTGATATTGTGTAAGAAATACTAAAAAAAATAATTATGGATGAGATTATATAGCTAGCAAATGAAGGCCAATTAAATATGCTGTTTATTAAGTAAGATAGATTCGAAGAATATTTAAAAACACCTACAAGTCCAGTAAAAAGACTTATTAGGCTTCCTAATTCAACTATTAAACCTCTTCTAAAACCAATTATTGATCCATATGTAAAGATACACAATACAAGTACATCGAACCAACTTAAATTCATAGTTAAAAGGTTGTTGCTAATTTACTAATTCATTAAAACAAAACAGTTTTTTCATTAAATATATGTAATTTAAAATCAGTTTAATATTTTTGCATTATGATAAATAAAGTGAAAATTCATCTTAAAAAAGTTAATGATTTTAAAACTAATAATCTTGAAGAACTAAATAAATTTAGAGTTGATTATCTAGGCAAAAAAGGTATTTTAAATAATTTCTTTAATTCATTTAGAGATATTCCTTTAGAAGAAAAAAAAGAATTTGGTAAAGAAATTAATTTTCTAAAAAAAGCAGTTAACGATAAGATTTTAGAATTAAAATTTGTTTTGGATTCAGTCAGTGAAAAAAAACAAATTAATGATTTAACTCGCCCAGGTCTCGTTATAGATCGTGGAACTAGACACCCGCTTTCCATTGTTAAAAAACGTATAATATCTATTTTTTCATCTGTAGGTTTTGGCATATCTTATGGACCTGAGATTGAGGATGATTGGCATAATTTCACTGCACTTAATTTACCAGAATATCATCCTGCAAGAGATATGCAGGATACATTTTTTATTCAATCAAATCCAGATATATTGTTAAGAACTCATACTTCATCAGTTCAAGTAAGGTATATGGAAAATAATAAACCGCCTATAAGAATATTATCGCCCGGTCGAGTTTATAGAAACGAATCAATTTCTTCAAGATCACACTGCATTTTTCACCAAGTTGAGGGATTATACATAAACAAAGATGTCTCATTCGCTGATCTTAAACAAATTTTGCAATATTTCACAAAATCATTATTTGGTAACTCTAAAATCAGATTAAGACCATCATATTTTCCCTTCACTGAACCAAGTGCAGAAGTAGATATTTATTGGGGGCTAGAATCAGAAATTGATCACAAAATTACTAAAGGGACTGGCTGGCTAGAAATAATGGGGTGTGGAATGGTTGATCCCAATGTTTTAGAAAATTGTGGTATAAATCCTAAAGAATATTCAGGTTATGCTTTTGGTATGGGTATTGAGAGAATAGCTATGCTTTTGTATCAAATTGCTGATATTAGAATGTTTTTTGAAAATGACATCAGATTCTTAAAACAGTTTAAATTTTCTATGTAATTTAAATGTTAAAAAACATTAATGAAAGACCTATCAAATAGAAAACAAAAATTCTAATGTGTTTTTTTTTATTGATGCTTTGATAGTTGTGTTGTGACCATCCAATGTATATAAAAAATGTAACTATAAAATTCAAAAAAATATTTTTGAACAAAAAAATGTATCCATCATACATTACAAAATTAAATATGATACTAATTAGAAAATGAATGAATGAAATAATTAGTAAGAAACTATAAACTCTAAAATTTAGAGTCTTGTATTGTTTTTCAAAAAAAAAATTTGTTATCGAGTAAATTAAAGTCATTATTAAACTGACTTGAACAAAATTTTTCCAAAAATAAAATACTATTTCAATGATTGAGTGCATTGGTAAAAAACACTTTTAAATGTCAAACTTTATTCCTTGGGCTAGGGGTATTTCAGAAGAATAGTTAATTGTATTTGTTTGTCTTCTCATATATGTTTTCCATGCATCTGAGCCACTTTCTCTTCCACCTCCTGTATCTTTCTCCCCTCCAAAAGCTCCACCTATTTCAGCTCCTGAAGTTCCAATATTCACATTTGCTATTCCGCAGTCACTTCCCCAATGAGACAAAAAGGTTTCCGATTCTTTAATATTTTGTGTCATTATTGAAGAGGATAATCCTTGGGGAACATCATTTTGAATTTTAATTGCATTTTCAATATTTCCGGAATATTTAATTAAATACAAAATTGGTGAAAAGGTCTCAGTTTGAACAACAGAAAAACCTTTATCAACCTCAGCAATAGATGGAGTAACATAACATTCACTCTCATAACCTTTTCCAGTTAATGATTTCCCTTTAATAATCCAATTAGCTCCCTCTTTATCAGCTTTATCGATTGCTTTAAGATATTCAAATACAGATTTTTTATCTATTAGTGGTCCAATATGATTTTTTTCATTTAATGGATCACCAATTTTTAGTTGATTATAAGCTTTTTTCAAAGCAGAAACTAGTTTTATATATATGTCTTCATGAATTATTAATCTACGCGTAGAGGTACATCTTTGCCCACAGGTACCAGTAGCTCCAAACAAAACAGCAATTAATGTCATTTTTATATCTGCACTTGGAGTTACAATAACAGCGTTATTTCCTCCCAATTCAAGAAGGGTTTTACCTAATCTTTTCGCGACTATTTGACTAACTTTTTTTCCCATCTTAGTTGAACCTGTAGCAGAAATGAGAGGTATTCTATTATCATTAGACATCCATTCACCAACATTATAATCTCCATTAATTAATGATGAAACACCATCAGATATTTTATTTTTTTTTAAAACATTGGCAATTATTTTTTGACACGCGATACTACATAAAGGTGTTTTTTCACTTGGCTTCCAAACACATACATTTCCACAAATTAATGCAATAGTGATGTTCCAGCTCCAGACAGCAACAGGGAAATTAAAAGCAGAAATGATACCAACTATACCAAGTGGATGATATTGATCGTACATTCTATGTAAAGGTCTCTCAGAATGCATTGTTAAGCCATTTAACTGTCTTGAAAGACCAACCGCATAGTCACAAATATCAATCATTTCCTGAACCTCTCCTAACCCTTCTTGAAGAGATTTTCCCATTTCATAAGAAGTTAATTTGGCTAAATTTTCTTTTTGGTTTCTTAACTCACTACCAAGTTGTCTAATTAGATCTCCACGTTTTGGGGCGGGTATTTTTCTGAAAGTTTTAAATGCTTTTTTTGCACGCTTGATTATTATTTCATAGTCGTTTTTAGAGGTACTAATAACTTTAAAGAGAGATTTGCCATCAACTGGTGAATGTGTATTTATTATTTCCCCTGATCCAAACCATTTACTACCACTACTGCAACCAAAATGATCATCTTTAATTCCAAGAGAGTATAGAATTTTTTGTGTTTTTTTATTCACAAGCAATTAATTTTAAAATCATTTAAAGTTAGTACTATTTAAAAAAAGTTTTTGTTAAAAAATATTTTATTACGTTTGAATATTAAATGATCAAAAATTATGATAAAAAAATTAGTAATCTTATTTATTTTATTTTTTTCATGTAAACCACCATCTAATTCCATCAAAAAAAATGATAATTCAAATTTTGCTATAGTAATTCATGGTGGTGCCGGAACTATGTCAAAAAGTAATATGAGTGAGAAAATTAAAGAAAAATATATTAATAAACTTGATGAAGCTGTTACAGTTGGCCATGAAATCTTAAAGAATGGAGGAACAAGTCAAGAAGCAGTTGAAAAAACAATAATTGTTATGGAAAATTCCACCCTTTTTAATGCAGGCAAGGGGGCTGTATTGAATTATGAAGGAAATGTTGAATTAGATGCTTCATTTATGGATGGATATTCATTAAACGCAGGGGCAATTTCCGGATCCACTAGAATAAAAAATCCAATCTCTGCTGCAATATCCGTAATGAAAAATTCTCCACATGTAATGCTTTCTGGGCTGGGTGCGGATGAATTTGCTGAAAGCCAAAAGTTAGATTTAAAACCAAATAGTTACTTTATAACACAAAGAAGATTAAATTCACTTATGAATTCAAAATCTGAGGATAGTTTATTACATAATATAGAGCAAAAGATAGGAACAGTAGGTTGCGTAGCTTTGGATAAATATGGAAATATATCTGCAGGAACTTCAACTGGAGGTATGACAAATAAAAGATGGAATCGAATAGGAGATGCTCCTATAATTGGAGCTGGAACATATGCAAATAATAAAACCTGTGGAGTTTCTGCTACTGGATGGGGTGAGTTTTTTATTCGCTCGGTTGCTGCGTATGATATTTCTTCTTTAATGGAGTACAAAGACCTATCAGTAAAGGAAGCTGCTAGAATTGTTATTCATGAAAAAATAGGAAGAATTGGAGGGGATGGTGGTGTAATAGCTCTTGATAGTCATGGAAATGTTGCTATGGAAATGAATACAGAAGGAATGTATAGAGCACATATGGATTCAAAAGGGAATAAAATAATTAAGATTTTTAAAGAAGATTAAGTCTAAAGTTGAGAGTTGTAGTATTTTTTTTGACCAGTTACTTCTTTACCTAGCCAATTAGGTTTCGGATATTCGGAATTTTCAGAATTTAACTCAATTTCAGCAATAATTAGTCCTTCATTTTTTTCTTTAAATACATCTACTTGAAAAATATGATCATTTATATTTATTAAATATCTGTCTTTTTTTATTAATTCAGGTAAACATAGTTTAAGTAGTCTTTTTCCATCAACTAATGGAATTGATTTTTCAATTTCAATTCTACATACCCCATTCTCAGTGCTTTTACCTTTAATAGTTAAAAAAGCTTTATTTTCACATATTCTTACGCGAACTGTTCTATGCGGATCTTTAGATAAATAACCTTGTATTATTTTATGTTTTTTGAAACTTTCATTTAAAAAACTAAGATTTTTGACTAAAAATTTTCTTTCAATTTCAATCAACACAGAACTTTAATTTTAATCAATTGTAGTGACTCGTAACGTATTAACCATTCCTTTTTTATTTACAGGCATCGCAGTCAGGTTTATAAGTAGATCACCATTAACAACAAAATTATTTTTCTTTGCAATGTTATTTATCTGTTCAATAGTTTTGTCAGTACTTTCATTAGCATCATAGAAAAAAGCTTTTACACCCCAAAGAAGATTCAATTGACTTAAAATCCTTTTATTAGATGTGTAGACAAGAATATCAGCCTGAGGTCTCCAAGATGAAATTTGAAATGCTGTATAGCCACTATTAGTAAGTGTACATATTGCTTTTGCTTTAATCACATCTGCCATTATGGATGCATGATAACATACTGATTTTGTGATATACCTTTTATTTTTGATTGTTGGATGATTTTTGGGAACTTCAATCAGCTCAGATCCTTCAACTTTTAGCAGAATCGACTTTATAGATTTAATAACCTCAATAGGAAATTGACCTATCGATGTTTCTCCAGAAAGCATGACTGCGTCAGCTCCATCCATCACTGAATTGGCAACATCATTTACTTCGGCTCTAGTAGCTGTTCTACTTTCAATCATCGATTCCATCATTTGAGTAGCAATTATTATAGGAATTCGAGCTTTTTTTGCATCTAAAACAAGTTTCTTTTGTACTAATGGAACTTCAGCAGGGGGAATCTCAACACCAAGATCCCCACGTGCAACCATTAGACCATCACTGTTTGAAATTATACCAGATATATTTTTTATTGCTTCTGGCTTTTCGATTTTTGAAATTATGGGAATTTTATGTTTTGAAAATTTATTAATTAAATGTTTTAGTTCTTCTAAATCTTCTTTGTTTCTGACAAAAGATAGAGCTATCCAATCAACCTTTTTTTCAATAGCAAAAAGTGCATCTTGTTTGTCTTTTTCAGTCAATGCAGGGAGTGAAATTTTTGTATTGGGTAGATTAACTCCTTTATTTGAACTAAATGCCCCACCCTGAATAACTTTGGCTTTCACTTCATTTTCTTTGTCAGTTTTAATAACTTCAAAAATCAATTTTCCGTCATCAAGTAGAATTTTTTCCCCAATTGATACATCTTTTGCAAAATTTTGGTAATTCATGTAAGCTTTTTTGGAGTCACCTATAAACTCTTTATCACTCAAAAAGGTAATCGTATCATTTTTTACAACTTTGGAATCTTCTTTAATTTTTCCTATTCGAAGTTTTGGACCTTGAAGATCAGCTAAAATAGAAATATTTAAATTATGCTTGTTACTTAGTTTTCGTATTAAATTAATTTTATTTTCTGCCTCCAAGTAATTAGAGTGAGAAAAATTTATTCTAAAAACATCCACACCCTCAATAATCATTTCTTCTATAACTTTTGATTTTTCGGTTGAAGGCCCCAGGGTGGCGATTATTTTCGTCTTTTTTCTATTTAACATTAATCTATTATTAAATTAAATTTTGATTTTATTTTTTTATTATTAATTATGTATGATAAAATAATTTCGGGTAAGCTTTTAATTTTTTCAACTACAAAATTTATTTCTAGTCCAGAATTGATTTTGATAAAATAATCTACATTTTCTAATGAATCAATCAAAGATACTTTTTTTGTTTCTTCGAAAAAAAATAATGAGGTGTTAGATTTTTTTATTTTTGATTTTATTTTTTTTTGATTTGAAATTAAGCTACAGTCAATATTTTCTTTTTTTATTTCCCATTTAAAAAATTCAAAATTGGCAGAGTTTATAATTTCATTACTAAAACTTCTTTTAAATTTACCTTTCAATGTTTTATTCAAAATATATGCAAGGGAGAAACCTTCAATTACTGAGTGTACTGCAATAAGACCAAAATCATAAGTTATATCATCTCTTAGAAAATATTTTTTAGCCATTTTTAAATCAATTTATTTTAATTGTTTCATAATAAATTTTTGACACTTTTTCTTCTGCCTTTTTTTTTGACTCTTCAATTGCAAAAGCAACTTTTTTACTATCAACCAACAGTATTGATGAAAAACTAAGTTTTGAGTTTGATTTGTTGTTTATTTTTGTTTTAAAAATAATTTTTTTCTTTTTCTTTTGGCACCATTCAATTAAATTTGCCTTATAACTAATAATTGTTTTATTTAGATTAATCACATTTAAACTAGTTATTATTCTATTTAAAACGAAATTTTCACAAAACTTAAAACCCTTTTCAATATAGATTGCTCCGATTAATGCTTCTAGAAGGTTGCCATTGATATCATCGGATGATTTATCAACCTTGAATGATGCGATAACTAATTCATTAAGTTTTAATGAAAAACCAATTTTATTTAGATTATCTCGACTAATAATTTTAGAACGAAGTTTAGTTAAATCTCCTTCACTGTATTTTAAATAATTTGAATAAAGGTAATTTGATATTATTGTTCCAAGTATTGAGTCTCCAAGAAACTCTAGTCTTTCATAGTTAAATGCAAGACCATCTTTATCCTTTAAATTTTTGGAGCTATGTGTAAATACCTTTTTAAATAATAAAATATTTTTTATTTTAAATCCTAACAACCTTTTTAAATTATATACAAATTTCTCGTTCGGATTTTGATTTGAATTCAAAAATTTTTCTAATCCTAGCACACTTTGGAGTTACATTTTTTTAAATAAAATACAAGCATTGTGACCTCCAAATCCAAATGTATTTGACATTGCCGTTTTAACATTTCTTTTAACAGCAGCTCCAAGAGTAAAATTTAACTTTGGATCAATTCTTTCGTCAAAACTTTTATGATTAATAGTTGGTGGTATTATACTTTCTTTAATTGACATTATACATGCTATAGCTTCTATCGATCCAGCTGCACCTAGCAGGTGACCTGTCATTGATTTTGTAGAATTTATATTAATATCATAAGCATTTTCACCAAAAACCTCCATAACTGCTTTAGATTCGGCTAAATCTCCAAGTGGAGTGGAAGTTCCATGCATGTTAATGGTATCAACTTCATCAATTTTAACATCAGCGTCATTGAGACAATTATTCATAACCTTAATTGCCCCGGTTCCATCAGGGTGAGGAGCAGTTATGTGATATGCATCAGCTGACAAACCGAAACCTGCTAATTCAGCATAAATTCTGGCTCCTCTGGCTTTGGCATGTTCATAGTCTTCTAGGATTAATGTTCCGGAACCTTCACCCAAAACAAATCCATCTCTATCTTTATCAAATGGTCTTGATGCTTCAGTTGGATTATCATTTCTTTTAGAAAGAGCATTTAAAGAATTAAATCCACCTATTCCTGCGATAGTTACCCCTGCTTCAGAACCTCCTGCTATCATAATATCAGCATAACCTAGCCTAATATAATTTAGAGCATCTATAATTGCATTTGAAGAAGAGGCACAAGCTGAAACTGTAGCAAAATTAGGACCAGAAAAACCATATTTAATTGAAATCATTCCTGGAGCTATGTCAGGAATAAATTTCGGGATAAAAAACGGATTAAATCTTGGAGTTCCTTTACCTTTTTGAAATTCAATAACTTCATTTTGAAATGTTTCTAAACCCCCAATTCCAGAACCCCAAATAACTCCTATTCTGTCTTTATTTTCACTATCAATGTTCAGACCCGAATCATTTAAGGCCTCTTCAGTTGAAACTAATGCATATTGAGTAAATCTGTCAAGTTTTTTAACTTCTTTTCTGTCAAAAAAATTTAGAGGATCAAAATTTTTTAGCTCACAAGCAAATTTCGTTTTGAATTCAGAACAATCAAAATATGTTATCGGAGCAGATCCACTTCTACCATTAATAAGCCCTTGCCAGAATTCTGATAGGTTATTCCCTATAGGAGTAAGAGCGCCCAAGCCAGTAATTACTACTCGTTTTGGCATAATTGCCACTTTAAATTATTGTGCTTGTTCAATAAATTTTATTGCTTGGCCCACTGTTGAAATATTTTCAGCTTGATCATCAGGTATTTGTATATCAAACTCCTTTTCGAACTCCATGATTAACTCTACAGTGTCTAGGGAGTCAGCTCCCAGATCATTCGTGAAGTTTGCTTCTGTAACAACTTCATTTTCGTCAACACCTAATTTGTCGACTATTATTGCTTTCACTCTTGAAGAAATGTCAGACATAATTTATTGTTTTAAATTTGTTGAAACAAAAATAAAAATTTTAAATGAATACTTGGTTTTCGTTTCGATAAATTATGTGCTAAATTTTTTAAACTTGTATAAATTAAAATTTCTTTTTTATAATTTATAAGCATCTACAGTAAAATAGATTAATGAAAAATAATTTAAAAAAAATAATATTATTTGCCTCTGGAAATGGTACGAATGTGGAAAACATTATCAAATATTTTCAAAACAGCACCAAAGTAGATGTCATACTTGTTGCTGGAAATAATAAAAATGCTAATGTATTTGATAGGGTAAAATCTTACGGAATAAAAACATTGATTTTTGATCGAACTTATTTTATCAACGGATTTCTTGAGAACTTAACTAAATATAAACCAGACCTTATAGTTTTAGCAGGTTTTTTATGGAAAATTCCCAGTCAATGGATTATAAAGTTTTCAGATAAAATACTAAATATTCATCCATCTTTATTACCTAAATATGGTGGAAAAGGCATGTATGGTATGAATATCCATAAAGCTGTGAAAAAAAATAAAGAACAGGAAACAGGGATAACCATCCACTTAGTTAACGAAGATTATGACAAAGGAAGAATTATATTTCAAAAAAAAATTCAAATTCCTTCAAATTTTGATCCAGAGGATATTGCTGATAAAGTTCATGAATTAGAAAAAAAATTTTTTCCCAAAGTAATTGAAAAGTACCTTTTTGAACAGATATGAAAAAAATAAAAATATACACTGATGGTTCTTCAATTGGCAACCCTGGCCCAGGAGGTTATGGAATTATTTTATATTGGGAAGGTAAAATCAGAGAGCTCACAGGCGGATACAGAAAAACAACAAATAATAGGATGGAGCTTTTGGCCGTTATTATTGGATTAGAATCATTAAAATATAAACCTTCAAATGTTACTATTTTTTCTGATTCAAAATACGTAATAGATTCAATTGAAAAAAAATGGGTTTTTAATTGGGAGAAAAAAAATTTTAAAGGAAAAAAAAATCATGATTTATGGAAAAGACTTCTCGAAATATACAGAGAACATGAAATTAAATTTAGTTGGATTAAGGGTCATAATAACCATCCTCAAAATGAAAGGTGTGATTTTTTAGCTCTTCAATCTGCAAAAGGGAGTTCTCTAGGTATAGACGAATTTTATGAAAAAAACATAAAATGATTAACAAATTACAATACGAAGCTGAGTAAGTTTTTTAATTTTGTAGCATGATTAATAGATTATTAGTTGTCGGGACAATGGCCTACGATACTATCGAAACTCCTTATGGTGAAGCTGATAAAATTCTTGGTGGAGCTGCAACATATATAGGACTCGCAGCGTCCTACTTAGAAATCAATATTGGGATTGTCTCAGTTATTGGAGACGATTTTAATTCAGGTGATTTAGAAATACTTAAAAAAAGAAAAATAGACTTAACAGGTGTTGAAAAAATTAAGGGTGGTAAAACTTTTTTTTGGCATGGAAGATATGATAAAAATCTCAATACAAGAGATACTTTAGAGACTAAATTAAATGTTTTGGAAAATTTTATTCCAAAGGTTCCAATTGAATGGAAAGTACCTAAAATTCTTCTTCTGGGAAATCTTCACCCTGAGGTTCAATTATCTGCATTAAGTCAAATGAGTGAGAAACCAGAACTAATTATCCTTGACTCAATGAATTTTTGGATTGATAATTATAGAGAAACCTTAGATAAGGTTATAAATAAAGTTGATATTTTATGTGTAAATGATGAGGAGGCACTTGAACTAACAAAAAAAAAGACATTGGTAAATGCTGCTGATGAAATTCAAAAATATGGGCCTAAATATGTTATAATAAAAAAAGGCGAACACGGAGCAATGTTATTTAATAAGAATAATATTTTTTTTTCCCCAGCATTTCCATTGAAAAGTTTAAGAGACCCAACAGGTGCAGGTGACAGTTTTGTCGGAAGTTTTGCGGGTTACTTAACAAAGACAAACAATTTTTCATTCGAGGCAATGAAATCTGGGTTGATTTATGCCTCATCGTTAGCTTCATTTTCTGTTGAAAAATTTGGTACTGAGGGACTCCAACAACTAAATAAAAATAAAATTCGTGATCGAATGACTTACTTGAAAAATTTAACAAGTTTTGATTCAAAATTGAGTAATTTCGTTTAATTATGAGTGATGCTGTCAAACATGAGTGTGGGATTGCTTTAATACACCTTAAAAAACCTCTGAGTTATTTTAAGAAAAAATACGGGACCTCCTTGTATGGTATAAATAAGATGTACTTAATGATGGAGAAACAACATAACAGAGGTCAAGACGGAGCTGGTTTTGCAAGTATAAAGCTAGATCTTCCTCCTGGTCAAAGATACATAAGTAGAATCAGATCTAATGATAGTGAGCCAATTCAAGATATATTTAAAAAAATAAATAATAGGGTCGTTTCTGAATTAAAAGTTTCTCCCAATCTATTGGATAATGCTGAGGAATTAAAATTACGTGTTCCATATATTGGTGAAATTATGTTAGGTCATGTCAGGTATGGAACTTTTGGAAAAAATACTTTAGAGAGTGTCCACCCTTTTTTACGACAAAATAATTGGAAGCATCGAAATTTGATAATTGCTGGTAATTTCAATATGACAAATGTTACAGAGTTATTTGAAAATCTTGTGGAGCTTGGTCAGCACCCAAAGGAAAGAGCAGATACAATAACTGTAATGGAGAAAATCGGACATTTTTTAGATGATGCTGTTGCAAAAATATATAAGAAATTAAAAAAAGAAGGTTTTAATAAAGCTGAAGCATCACCCCAAATTGCCTCAAGATTAGATATGTCAAAAGTTTTGACAAAGGCATCTAAGAATTGGGATGGAGGCTACGCAATAGCAGGTATGCTCGGTCATGGAGAGTCATTTGTCCTGAGAGACCCTTCGGGTATAAGACCGGCATATTATTACGAAGATCCGGAAATAGTTACTATCGCATCTGAAAGGCCTGTTATTCAAACTGTTTTTGATGTTCCTTTTACAAAAGTTAAAGAGCTTCAACCAGGAAGAGCCATAATAACTAAAAAGGGTGAAAGTGCAAAAATTGTAAAAGTTTTAGAGCAATTACCCAAGAAATCATGCTCTTTTGAAAGAATTTATTTTTCTCGAGGAAGTGATGCGGAGATTTATAGAGAACGAAAATTATTAGGAAGGAAAATCTTTCCAGAAGTTTTAAAATTCATAAACTCTGATTTTAAAAATACAGTTTTTTCTTTTATACCAAATACAGCGGAAACTTCATTTTATGGAATGATTGATGCTGCTCAGGAGCATATAAAAAAAATGCTCTTAGATTTAATTCAAAAAAATTCTCCAAACAATACAAAATATTTAGAGGAACTAATTACTTTAAAACCGAGAATTGAAAAAATTGCTATTAAAGATGCCAAATTGAGAACTTTTATTACTGAGGATTCAAGTAGAGATGATCTTGTTGCTCATGTTTATGATGTTACATATGGTGTGATTAAAAAAACCGATAATCTAGTCATAATTGATGATAGTATTGTTAGGGGAACTACTTTAGAGAAAAGTATTTTAAGAATGCTTGATGGATTAAATCCAAGTAAAATTATAATTGTTTCAAGTGCCCCGCAGATTAGGTATCCAGATTGTTATGGAATTGATATGGCTAAACTAGAGGATTTCATTGCATTCAAGGCAGCAATTTCATTACATGAGGATCTTGGTAATAAAAAAATCATTTTAGATTCTATTTATAAGAAATGTAAAGATGCAATAATTAATGATATTCAAGAAACAGAAAATTTTGTCAAAGAATTATACAAACCTTTTACCTCAAATCAAATATCTAATAAAATTGCTGAGTTGTTATCTCAAAACGGTTTAAAATCAGAATTAAAAATAATTTACCAATCAATTGAAAATTTACACAAATCATGTCCCACACATCAAGGAGATTGGTACTTTTCCGGTAATTACCCGACACCAGGAGGAAATAGGGAAGTTAATAAAGCATTTATTAATTTTTACGAAGGTAACTCAACGAGGGCTTATTAATAAATTCTATGAATGTAATTCATATAGTTTATTGACATTTTCCCAATTTATAATTTCAAAAAATGCATTAATATAATCTGGTCTTCTATTTTGGTAATTCAAATAATAAGCATGTTCCCATACGTCAAGACCTAGAATCGGATATCCTCCACAACCAATTCCTGGCATAAGTGGATTATCTTGATTTGCAGATGAACACAATTCAATTTCACCACCAGGGTGAACACATAGCCAAGCCCAACCAGAACCAAATCTAGTAGCTGCTATATTAGAAAATGCATTTTTAAATGATTCAAATGATTTATAAACCGAATTAATGGCGTCTAGGAGCTTACCTGTGGGTAAACCACCACCTTTAGGACTCAGGCTTTCCCAGAAAAGACAATGATTAAAGTATCCTCCACCATTGTTCCTCAATGCTGTATTGTTCATATCGAGATTTTTAAGAATCTCTTCAATTGATTTGTTTTCTAGTTCATTTCCCACTAGAGAATCATTAAGTTTCGTGGTATAACCATTATGATGTTTTCCATGATGAATTTCCATTGTTTTTGTATCAATGTGGGGTTCTAATGCATCATTTGAATAAGGTAAAGATGGGAGTGTAAAAGCCATAAGAATAATTTTAATATTTTTTACAAATTTATAATTTCTTTTTCTTATTTCAGTTTTTTGAGATAAAGAAACTGTTACATTTACATGTTACTTAATTAAAATGATAAAACCCTCCTTTAATATAATTGATGCCTCTGCTGGATCTGGAAAAACATACTCGCTTGTATTCAATTATATTAAGGAGTTGCTTTCTAATTCCGACGATGATCATTATAGGACATTGTTAGCGTTGACTTTTACAAATAAGGCAGTTAATGAAATGAAATTTAGAATTATTGAAAATCTTTCAGATTTTATTAATAAAGATGATTGTGAAATGAGAAATAAAGTTTCGCAAGAAGTTAATTTAGATCAAAAAGAAATTCGAGCAAAATCAGAAAGAATACTAAAAAATATTTTATTTAATTATGCGGGGTTTGATGTTTTAACCCTCGATTCCTTTACACATAGAATAATAAGATCCTTCGCATTAGAACTCAAGCTTCCAAAATCATTTGAGGTTGTGATAGACCAAGATGAAATTTTGAATGATATCATTGATATTTTAATAGATCAAGTTGGAGCTGACAAAGAAATAACTAAATCTCTTGTTGATTACACATATTATAAAATTGATAAAAATAATAAACGGACCATAAAAGATATTTTTATAGATGTATCAAAGATTATTTTTAATGAAAATGATAGAGAGTATTTAAAAAAAATAAGATCCAATACTCCAGATGATTTTAAGAAGACTCAAATGGAATTAAATAAAATTAGATTAATAGAATCTAACAAAGCTGTTGAATATGCAAAGTCAGCATTAAATATATTGTCATCAAATGGTCTAAGTGAATCAATTTTTTCTAATGGATTGGTTATTAAACATTTCAATTCAATTGTTAAAAAAAAATTTGAGGGTCTTTACTCAAACAATCTTGAAAAAAATTTACGTGAAAAAAATAGAGTCATAAAAAAAACAAATAATCCAAATGACTTAATAAATATTGCAGAAAAATTAATTCCTGAAATTCACAAATATTTCGTGCATGCAAAGAGATGTATTTTAAAATGTAATTTAATTGATGAACTTAACAAGCAATGGATTCCAGTTTCATTTATTTCAAAAATAGCGGATACTTTGAACAGCTATCAGAATGAAGAAAAAAAAATATTAGTTGGTCAATTTAATGAAAAAATATCTGAAGTCGTAGATGAATATGAAGCACCTTTTATTTATGAGAAAATTGGAGAAAAGTATAAGCATTTTTTTATTGATGAATTTCAGGATACTTCAAATCTTCAGTGGAAAAATTTAAAACCACTATTAATAAATGCTCTGGAAGTTGAGGATTTAAATGGTAAATATGGTTCGGTTTTTTTAGTTGGTGATCCTAAACAAGCTATATACAGATGGAGAGGTGGTAATATTAACATGTTTTTAAATTTTTTAAATAATAAAAAATTTAATAACACAAAAATTAATATAATAAAGCGACTTAAAAATCAAAGAAGTCTATACGAAATAGTTGATTTCAACAATAAATTTTTTGAAATTGTGCTTGAATCACTTTCTCATTCTGAATATCGTTCATTCTATAAAAAGTCTTTTTATCAAGAAATAATATCACCAAAAGGAGGAAAAGTTGAAATATATTTTGTAAATGAGAAAGAAAACACAACTCACGTAAAAAAAACAATTGATTCGCTTTTAGAGGCCAAAAAAAATGGATTTAATTGGGGATCAATGGCAATTTTAGTTAGGAAAAAAAATCAAGCAATATCAATTTTTGAATCTATCTCAAAAACAGAGATACCAATTGTCTCAACTGAGTCACTTTTAATTAAAAAATCCTCATCAATTAGTTTAATTATTTCAGTTTTAAAGCTCAATATTTTTCCAGAAAAATTAATTGAAAGAGCTAATATTTGCAAATACTTTATTAAAAATAACCATTTGGATAAATATGCACATGAAATTTTTGCTAACTCTATAAAAGGTACAATCAATGATTTTTCTATTTTTTTAACTAAAAAATTTGGATTTTCATTTAACCCTAGTCATATTCAACATCTCAGTTTTTTTGAACTAATAGAAAGTTATATTGATGATTTAGGTTTGAATAAAAATTTTGATTCATATCTCGAATTCTTTTTGGAATATTGTTATGATTTTTCAATGAAATCAGATGATATATTTAAATTTTTAAAAAAATGGGAAAGTGATTCGGAGAAATTAACTATACCATTACCAGATGACACTCAAGCAGTAAGAATAATGACCATTCACAAAGCAAAAGGGTTACAATTTCCATTCGTAGTTTTACCATTTTTGAGTTCAGATTTTCAGCCAAGCCCTAGCATTATTAGACAAGTTTGGTTTCCATTGGACTTTGAAAATACATTGGTGGATTTTGGGAGAATTAACATATCATCAAGACTAGAAACATATGGAGAAAAATCCAAAGAAATTTTTGATAAAGATAAGAATGAAAATGAATTAGATGCATTAAATAACCTTTATGTTGCTTTGACCAGAGCAAAAACTAAAATGGTAATAATAACATCGTTATTGAAAAAGCCAAAAGCTAGAAAAAATTATTCTCAATTATTTTATGAGTTTGTCAAAAATAATGGTTTAGATCCTGATGTAAATCATCCAGCCATTTTTGGTTCTAAAAATTCTTTTTATAAAACAAAAGAAGATGAAAAATTTAAAAAGGATTCAGTTAGACCAAAATTTAACTTCCATTGGAAAAATAGACTAAAAAAATTTGATTCAACTAATTATAATGCTGAAAAAGGTGTAAATATTCACATTTTGTTTTCAAAAATTGAAAATGTTTTAGATGTTGATTCAGCTATCGATTATTGTATAAAGAGTGGAGTTTTTAAAACCGAAAATAAATTTGAATTAAAAAATTTAGTTAACAAGGTCATCTATCATGACAAATTAAAAAATGTTTTTGAAATGGGAAATAAAATTTATAACGAAAAGGATATTTTGGTTCCTAGGAAAGGCCTAATAAGACCTGATAAAGTTGTATTAACAAAAACAAAGTGCTATGTTCTTGACTATAAGACTGGAAAAGCAATTGATAATCATAGTGAACAAATCTTGGAGTATTCAAATTATCTAGAATCAATTATTTCACTCCCAATTGTATCGTACTTGGTATACATCAATAAAGATGTGACTGTGAAAGATATAATTAGCTGAAAAATATAAATAATTATGAATAAATTTTTGAATTATGTTGCCGAAAAAATTATTGATAATAGTGATTTATCTAATTTAAAGTTAATTCTGCCAAGTAATAGAGCATCATTATTTTTAAGGAATATACTCATACAAAAAATAGAAAAACCAACATTTTCACCGTCAATAATTAGTATTTCTGATTTCATTGAAGATTTATCAGAAATAAAAAGAGTTAATAAAACACAAGCTGTTTTTGAAATGTATATATCATATTGTGAAAACACCTCTAAAAAAGATCAAGAAAATTTTGATGATTTTATGGGGTGGGCAGATATTATAATAAATGATTTTAATTTAATCGATAATTACCTCGTTGACACAAATGCAATTTTTTCGAATATGATATCTGCATCAGAAATTAAAGATTGGGCAACTTTCAATGATTTTAAGGTATCAAATAAAAACGTAAATTTTTGGGAAAAAATACCAAAAATATATTCATCTTTTTCCAAATCTCTAGTTAAAAAAGGTATTGGAACAATTGGAATTCAATCAAGAGAGGCCATAAAAAATTTAGAATTATACATGTCAGAGAATGATAAATTTCATTATTTCATTGGATTTAATATGTTGAATAAAGCTGAAAGCACTATAATTCAGGAATTTTTATCTCAAAACAAAGGAGAAGTCTTTTGGGATTTGGATCACGAATTTTATCAAGATAAAAAAAATACTGCAGGTAAACATATTAGATCGTATTACAAGAGCTGGAAGTGTTTAAGAGATAAAAACCCTGATGGACTATCAAAAAATTTTGGTAAAGAAAAAAACTTTCAAATAATTGAAACTTCCAACAAGGTCAGCCAGGTTAAATATGCTGCACAAATAGTTAATAGATGGAAAACAGGAGGTAATTTTTCTAGAAAGGGAGTGGTCATTGGAGATAATAATACACTTCCTACTTTTTTATCGGGAATTGATATAGACAACAAGTATTGGAACGTAACAATGGGGATACCCATAAAAAATTCCAAATTTTTGAGCATAATTAACTCCATTTTTGAAATGCATATAAATGCATTTAATAACAAATTTTTTTATGATGATGTAATATCAGTTCTAACTAATACTTATATAATAAAACATTACAAAAAAGAAGATATAAACTTAAAAGACAAAATAAAAAAATTAAAAAACTCAAATCAAAACTTAATTAAACCAAATCAATTGTATAATCAAAAAAACTTATTTGAACTTTCTTTATTTAAACCGATAGATTCAGGTTCAGAGTTAATATTAAAACTAAATAAAATAATTAAGTTTTTAGAAAAAGATAATGATGAAATTAAAAATGACTTGATTGCACTTAATGATATAGTTATGATAAAAGATATTTTATCCGAATTATTGAGTTACACAAATAAAATTTCAGATTTTTCTGTTGAGTTGCTTTTTTATATCTATAAGAAATATATTGAGGAAGAAAAATTAAATATATCTGGAGATTATAATTCTCAAATTCAAATTACAAGTCTCTCAGAAACAAGATTAATTGATTTTGATACTGTATTGTTAACTGGTGTTAATGAGGGGATTTTACCAAAAGGAAGGTCAGGTGATAGTTTTTTACCATTTGATATAAAAAAACATTATGGGCTTCCAACTTTTTATGATTATGATGCTAGGGAAACTTACCAGTTTTATAGGCTTATTCAAAATGCAAAAGAGATATATTTATTATACAGTAATAGCGAAAGAGGATTAGGGGGTATAGAAAAAAGTAGGTTTATACACCAGCTTATAAATTTTAAAAAACCGAATCATAAAATAAATTTTTTCAAGACAAGTAATCTTTTTAAAGAAGAATATACTTTTCAAATCAGCAAGACCAAAAAAATAGTAAACATAATAAAGAAAAAATTAGAAGATGGTATTTCTCCTTCAGCATTATCTATGTTTTTAATTGACCCCATGAGATTTTATTTTCATCATTTGCTTAGAGTAGAGGAAGGTAAAGAACATTCAAAAATTATTGATGCAGCGGATAAAGGAAATATAGCTCATGAAACATTAAAGGAATTATACAATTCATATGTGTCAGAATATATTTACGAAAATGATTATGACAAAATTCTAGAAAGACTACCTATTGTATTGAATAAAAAGTTTGATAAATATAATGTTGGAAATACAGAAAGAACAGGTTATAACTATCTGATTTATGAAGAGTTAAAAAAGCAATGCATAAAGTTTTTGGAATCGGAAAAGGAGTTAGTTAAGAAGGGAAACAAATTAAAAATAATTAAATTAGAAGAAAGAATTGAATATAACCTTGATATAAAAGAATTACCCAGCAAGGTCAAAATATATGGATATATCGATAGAATTGATGAGTGGAATGGAAAAATTAGAATCTCTGATTATAAAACTGGAACAGTAAAAAAAGATAAGTTAAAATTCTTTTCTGATTTCTCTTTTGATCAATTAGATTTTAAAAAAAATTATGATAATAAATCTTTATTCCAATTATTAATTTATTCATACATGTATTTTAAACAAAATTCGGTTGTTAAAATCAAGGCTGGTATAATTCCTCTTAAAACCCCCAAAGATTATTATTATAACATTACAACATCAAAAGAAAAAAATGATAATGATTTCTTATTAAAAGAAAATTTCATTCAATTTGAAAAGGAATTAATAAATATTTTTAAAAATTTATTTGATGAAAAAGTACCATTCTTTACCAATGATTTAGAATAATTTCTTTATAATAGCAATATATATTACAAAATTATGGTAAATAAAGATGATTTTGATAAGTTAGACGCCGATAAGGATGGGGTTATTTCAGAGAAGGAGTTTGAAAAAGCAAAAGATATTTTATCTGACGAAAAAGGAATTGAAAAAGAAAAGCTTAATTGGTTTTTAAGATTAATAACATTAGGGGATAGATTTTCTTTTAAAGATTTAATGGATAGGGCAAAACAGGCTTTTGTTCAATTTATTGTCGTTTTTTTTGGGGTATTAATATCATTTGGTGTTGAACAAAAGGGAGATGATTTTGAAGATAGAGAATGGAATATTGAAAATTTACATAATCTTCTCGATGAGATGAATAGTTTAAAAGCATATACTGAGGAACATTTAATGACTGTAGAATATATAAGAGGAGAGTATAAAGACTTACTTGAAAATTGGGAAAGCGATAAGAGATCTCTATTTATATGGGTATATGGACCAGATGATTATGGATACCCTTTAAAAGAATACACTAACAGAATGCCCTTTGATCCCGACAGAAGAGTATATGAAACCATAAAGCTTGATGGAACGTTTCGATTTTTAGGAACCGAGGTTGCAAAAGCAGTTTATGATGCTTATGATGGAACTCTATATCAGTACATTAAAATAAATGCTGATAAGGAAGAAGAAGTGTTTACAAAAAAATTTAATGATAGAGTTGACAGTAAATGGATTTATGATTTGGACAAGATTGATTTTGACGACCCTCAATTTTGGTTAAAAAACAAAAAATATATTCAAGACGATTACTTCGTGAAATATAATATTTTTAAAAGAATTGAGCTTTGGGATCAAACAATTGAGCAAATCAAGGAATATTTAAATTTAGTAGATACAAGTATAGCCACTCTTCAAAAAGAAATTAAAACAAAGGATGAAGAAATTGAAATTATCTATTGGGTTTTTTAAGGTATTTTTCAACTAATCCAGCACTGATCTTTCCTGAAATTAATGATGGAGGAACTCCAGGGCCAGGAACTGTAAGTTGACCACAAAAGTAGAGTCCTTTTACTTTTTTGCTCTCCAATTTTGGCCTTAGAAATGCAGTTTGAAATAATGTCATTGCCATTCCATAGGCATTTCCTTTGTATGAATTATATTCAGAAATAAAGTCATTTACACAAAAAGATTCTTTGAATAAAATATGCTTATTAATTTCTTGTTCAGTTCTTTTCTCTAAACGTTTAATCACAAGATCTAAATATTTTTTTCTTAGATCTTTAGTATCATTTAAACCAGGAGCCAAGGGAATTAGAATAAAGCATGCTTCTTTACCTAGGGGCGACATAGTTGAATCAGATTTAGATGGAAAATTCACATAAAATAATGGTTCTTCTGGCCATTTTGGATCATCGTATATTTCAGCAGCATGTTTATCAAAATCTACATCAAAAAATAGAGTGTGGTGAGCAACATTTTTAACTTTTTTATTTAAACCAATATAAAATAAGAGTGAGGAAGGAGCGAAAGTTTTTTTACTCCAGTAACTTTCACTGTATACCCTAAATTCTTTATTTATTAGTGTTTCAGTATGGTGATAGTCTGCACCACTTAATATTACATCTGCTTCAAAGAATTTTTTATTAACTATTATTCCCTTTGCTTTTGATTGATCCACAACAATTTTTTCAACCGGAGAATTTAAATGAAACTTAACACCCAATGATTCAGCTAGTTTAACCATTCCTTTTATCACAGAATAAATACCGCCCTCAGGATGCCATGTTCCAAGACCATAGTCTGCAAAATTCATAAAATTGTAAAACGCGGGGGTGTCTTTGGGTTTAGCGCCCAGGAATAGGACTGGAAATTGAAGAAGCTGTCGTAATTTAGGGTTTTTAAAATTTTTATAGACATCACCTTTTATATTTCTTATGAATAAATTTAATTTTTTAATTGTCTCGAATGTTATTAATTCGAGTGGAGATTTTCCTGGTCTGTAAACAATTTTATTTATGGCTATATCATAATTAATTTTTGCATTTTCAATAAACTTTTTAAGTTTTTCTCCACTTCCTTTTTCCTCATTTTCAAAAACGCTTATAATTTTATTTAGATTGCCATCAATTACAATTTTTTCGTTTGTCCCAAAATAAACTTCGTAAGCAGGATCTAACCTTTTTAAATTATAATAATCGCTTGGACTCTTGTCAAAATCATTAAAAAATCTTTCAAAAATATCCGGCATCCAATACCAAGAAGGTCCCATATCAAAGGTAAAACCATCTTTTTTAAATTGCCTCGCACGCCCACCTAAACTATTATTCTTTTCAAAAACCTCAACTTGGTAACCCCTCTTTGACAAGTAACAAGCTGAGGATAATGAAGAAAATCCTGACCCAATAATTATGACTTTATGATTCATAATAACAAAAGTATATTCTCAAACATATTAGTAAATAAATTTATAATTACTTATTACCTTTTTTTTCCGGCCTTTATAATTTCCTCAACAAAAGATGCGCTAATTACTCCCGTTGGAATTGCAACAACTCCAATTCCTACTAGAGAAATTATTGATGCAAAAATTTTTCCACCAACAGTTATAGGATAAACATCTCCATAACCAACGGTTGCAAGTGAAACAGTAGCCCACCAAATTGATTCTGATATACTAGAAAATTTTTCGGGTTGGGCGGCATTTTCAAGATAGTAAATAGCAGATGCTGAGAACAAAATTGTTAAAATAGATAGAAAAAGTGTAAACTTTAATTCGCTTTTTACAGCCCATAGCGCTTTACCAAAAAGTTTCAATGATTCAGAATCTCTACCAAGCTTAAAAATCCTTGTCAATCTGAATAACCTAAGAATTCTTAGGAACCTTCCATCGATTTTTGTAAACTGGCTTAAGAAGAAAGGAATTATTGAGATTAAATCTATTATTCCAAATAAACTGGTCATGTAGGAAAAAGCTCCTTTTAATTTAGATTTTTTATATGCATGGGAAACACGATAAATATATTCTGCTGAAAAAATACAAATTGAAATAGCTTCAAAAAAATAAAACTCGTTGCTATAGATGGATCTTATTGAAACATGAGATTCAGCTATCATTGCAATTATGTTTGCGATAATTAGAATATAAATGAATTGATCAATACTTTTATGAAGATTCATTTATTTTTTTTTATGTCAATTATTATTCCCATCATAACTATGATCGATGTAATTATAACTAAAACGGCAACGAATTTTGGAGTCATCAATAATATTTTTAGCTAAAATAATTAAAACTAATTAAGAAAAATATAATAAAGATTATTATGTTAGATTTATAAATAAATGAACGAAATTTGTAGAAGATAAAATTCGAGTTTGAAGGATTATAAAATAGGTTCATTTACTACATTAACAATTTTTTCTTTTGGTAAAAACTGGTATTGGCCTCTAAAGCAGATGGCTTACAGTAAAAAAAATTTCGTTGAGGAAAACGGCCTTGAGTTTGTAAGAGTAATGGGAACCGGAGGTGGTTCTGGATTTAGTTTAAAGCCAGACTTTAGTTCATACGCAATTCTTTGCGTATGGAAAAACAATTATTCATCGGAAGCATTCTTTAAGAACCATCTCATATTTAAAACTTATGTGAAAAAATCAGTTAGTTTTAGACATATAGAAATGATAGCAATAAAAAGTAATGGGTTTTGGGACGGATTAAAACCTTTTAAAAATCAGGAAATTAAGAAAAAGATCAATAGTCATCCAATAGCAGTTATAACTCGAGCAACATTAAATATGAAGATGTTATTTCAGTTTTGGAAATCAGTACCTAGCATTAGTAAGGCAATAAAAGATGCTAAAGGAGTTTATTTCTTTAAAGGTATAGGAGAGCTTCCATTTATTCAACAAGCAACAATAAGTATATGGAAAGATAATGATTCAATTAATAAATTTGCATATAATAATATGGATCATAAACTAGTTATAAAAAAAACCAGACAAAATAATTGGTACAAAGAAGATTTATTTTCAAGGTTTTTAGTGATTTCAGATTTGAATAATAGATTTGAAAAATGAAAAAAGCTATAATTATTGGTTCAGGTATTGGTGGTATTGCACTTAGTATTAGACTAGCTAAAATGGGATATTTAGTTAAAGTTTTTGAATCAAATTCATACCCAGGAGGTAAAATACATTCAATTGAAAAAGAAGGTTTTAGATTTGATGCAGGTCCTTCTTTATTTACAATGCCAGATTATGTTGATGAGTTGTTTAAGTTATGTGATGAAAACCCAAGGGATTATTTTAATTACAAAAGAAAAAAGATTGGTTGTAAATATTTTTGGGAGGATGGGACTGAACTCATTGCTTATGGGGATAAAAAAAGTTTTCTAAACGAAGTTGAAAAAAAATTAAATATTCCAAAAAAAATATTAACACAATACTTCAAAAGAGCAAAAGTAAAATATGATAGTACTTCACCTTTGTTTTTAAATAAATCACTACATAAGATTAAAACCTATTTATCAAAAGAGGCTTTAAAAGCAGTTTTATCATCCTATAAATACGATATTTTCAAAAGTTTACATCAAGTCAATCAGGAGCAATTAAAGGAACCACACTTAGTTCAGCTATTTGATCGCTTTGCAACATACATTGGGTCTGACCCCTTTCAGGTATCAGGAATGATGAGTTTAATTCAGCATTTGGAAAAACATTTTGGCACCTATGTTCCATTAAAAGGGATGATAAGCATAACAGAATCGTTATTTCATTTATCAAAAAGACAAGGAGTGGAATTCATATTTGATAGTAAAGTTGATAGAATTATAGTAGAAAAAAATAATTCAAAAGGTATTAAAAGTAATGGAAAGTTTCATCACTCAGATATAGTAATTAGTAATATGGATATTAATCCAACTTATAATATCCTAATGCAAGATTTTCCTAAACTAAAAAAAATAATTAATAACAAACCATCAAGTTCAGCATTGATTTTTTATTGGGGAATTTCAAAAAACTTCCCAAATCTCGACTTACATAATATTTTTTTCTCAAAAAACTACAATGAAGAATTTGAACAAATCTTCGAATATTATAATATTTCTAATGACCCTACAGTTTATTTAAACATAACCTCTAAGGACGTCAAAGGGGATGCTCCAATGGGGTGCGAAAATTGGTTTGTAATGATAAATTCCCCATATAATAATGGACAAGATTGGGATTTAATTGTGTCGAGGGTTAGAAAAAACGTAATAAAAAAATTGTCCAAAATATTAAAGACTGATATTTCAAAAAATATAGTAGCAGAAGAAATCATGACGCCAGTAGATATTCAGAATAAAACTAGTTCTCATCTAGGATCATTGTATGGTCCATCGAGTAATAATTTACTATCAGCATTTTTCAGGCACTCAAACTTTTCCAGTGATATAAAAAATTTGTTTTTCTGTGGTGGAAGTGTTCATCCAGGGGGTGGTATCCCAATTTGTTTATTATCTGCTAAAATTACCGCTGAATTAATTAATAAAATAAATGAATGAATAAATTTTTTGGTTTTTCGTTTCTATCAATTTCAATTTTTATAGTTTGGGTTTTTCATTTATCAGGAATTCTTGGGATTTTTTTTGGAGACAGTACTTGGTTTATCTCTACTACCCCTTTAAATTTAATTTTATCACTTGTTTTATTGCTGTTAAATTCTAATGACTCAAATAAAATTGTGATGATTGCTTGTTTGGCATTTGTTATAGGGATGTTTGCTGAAATACTTGGTGTTAACTACGGACTTATTTTTGGTAATTACAAGTATGGTAATACCCTTGGTCCAAAAATGTTTAATGTTCCAATTTTAATAGGGTATAATTGGGCAATGGTTTTAATAATTACAGCAAGTATTGCTCAAAAAATTTCAAAAAAAATTGAAATTAGATTACTTATTGGAATGATTTTAATGCTTTTTCTTGATATTTTAATTGAGCCTGTAGCTCCATATCTTGATTTTTGGACCTTTAAATCAGGAATTGCTCCAATACAAAATTATATTGGTTGGGTAATTGTTTCATTTCCTCTTCATTTTTTATATTATAAATTTGGAATTAAAAAAAATAATCGATTCTCAATTCATTTATATCTTGCTCAAATTTTATTTTTTTTAGCACTTTTATTTAAATTTAAAATTTTGTAATAAATGAATCCTTTAAGATTTTTTACTTTATTAATTTTTACATCATTTAGTTGTCAAGAAAGTGTTGTTAAAGAAACTAAAATAAAAGGCTTTGATACCATTAATAAATATAATTTATCGAAAGTGGAAAAATTAGTTGAAATTTCGATGGAATATAGAAAAGAAAACAACATTGATTCATGGACTGAACTTAATAATTTTATAGATCTTTTTGAAAACTTGGTCAATATGGTGCCTGAAGGAAATTTGGTTTTTATAGAAGATTTAATTACCAAAACAGATGACCTGATTCAGTCAAATTTTCCAGAAAAACTTGATGTTCCTGATATTAAAAGTAGAGTTAAAGTAGTGAAATCTATTTTATTGAAATGTAAATATAATTCCGAAAATAAAAATTGGAAAGATTTGAATATTAGTTTAAGTGAACTCTATATTAGTTATAATTCATTAATAAATAGAATCACTTCGATTAGTGATGAAAATGATATTTTTAAAATCATAAAATAAAAGTTTTTCAAAGATTTAATAGTAAGTTTTTCTGTTTGAAGTTGTAATTAATTTTATTAATCAATTTTTCAGAGGATATTATTTTATTTGATTTTTTGCCAGCAATAAATTTTGGAGGTAAAATGTTAAATTCTTTTGCAATTAAAGTGTAATAATCTTTTTTTAAAGGATGATATGGGGATACGGCGTTGAATAAACTATTTTCTTTTGGAAATCTATCTATTATTTTTAGGATTATTCCAATAACATCATCAATGTGAATTAGATTTACAAATTCATTTCCTTTATTGAAAACTTTTCCACTTATTGAGTGAATTGGATGGATGTCCTCTCCAATCAGTCCTCCTAGACGAATATTTACTGTTTTAAATGGACCACTATTTAGTATATTTTCTACGGAGATAATTTTAATACCATTTGGAGAATTAGGTTTACATTCTGCTTTTTCATCCAACAACTTATTTGGATGCCCATATACACTAATACTACTTAGGTAAATTACTTTTTTTATCGATTCTCTTTTAATTATCTCAACTAGTTGAGAAATTAAATTATTAAATGCAATTGATTTAATATCACTTCGACCAAATGGTATAGTAATTATTAATAAGTCTAATGATTTAAAAAATAATGAAGTATTAAAATTTTTATCAACTACGTATTTAAAGGAATTAATTCCTGATTCAGATAATTTTAAAATTTTATCATATGATCTAGCTGTACCATTAACTTTATATCCTTTTTCAACTAAAGTTTTTGCCAAAGGGAATCCTACTCTTCCACAACCTAAAACACCTATTGTCCTCATTTATTTTCCAAAATTAAATAAAATTAACTATCTTAAAATGAATTAATTATCAATAAATGGCAATTAAAAGTTTTCAGGCTGCTAAAATGCCTCCAGCAAAAAAGATTGTTAAAAATATTCTTGTTCGGGATATAATGACTAAAAACTTGATTTTATTTCGTCCCAAACAATCTATTCATGATGTTATGAAGGCGTTTATAAAGTATAAAATTTCGGGTGGACCAGTGGTAAATAAGTATGGCGATTTAATGGGAATTATTTCAGAGGCGGATTGTATGAAAGAGATTTCAGAAAGTAGATACTTTAATATGCCAATTCTTGACAAGTCGGTTTATCACTTTATGACCAAAGATGTTGAGACAATCGAAGCAAATAATTCAGTTTTTGATGCTGCATCAACTTTTTTTAGGACTAAAAGAAGACGTTTTCCAGTTCTTGATAATAAAAAATTGGTAGGTCAAGTCAGTAGAAAAGACATTGTAATAGCTGCATTAAACCTCAAAAGCCAAACATGGCACTGATTAATATACTTTGAGACCAATCTTTATGTTTTGAGAATCTGGTTCTAAAAAAATTATTTTTCCTAAGTTATTTTTTACAAGTAGAATTAGTCCTTGACTTTCTTGACCCTTAACCTTTTTTGGTTTAATATTTGCAAGAACGCAAACTTTTTTCCCAATTATTTGTTTTAAATTTTTAATTCCATTTAGATTACAAACAACAATTATTTTTTTAAAACCAATATCTATATTAAGCTTAAAAAAACTGTTATAATTTGCTATTTTTTCAACTTGTAATATCTGTCCAATTCTAATATCAAGCTTCTGAAATTGTCGAAAGTCAGTGTTGGGTTTTTTCTCAAAAATTTGTATTGTTTTATTCAGATTGATTTTTTTGCAGTTTATCCATTTGTTTTTTAATCTGGTCATCTTCTATTTTTGAAAATAAAAGTTCTTGTTTTCCAATTATATGACCTTCTTTGAAAATCTCATCATTTTTAATTTTACTCCATTCAAAAACTTCAATTCTTAAAAGCTTTTGAAGTTTTTTATATGTAGCAGGTAAAAAAGGCTCACTTAAATATGTTAATACTCCTGTTATTTGAATACTTGTATTTAAAACAGTTGCTACCCTATTAGGTGATGTTTTAATTAATTTCCAGGGTTCCTGATCCGCAAGATATTTATTTCCAATCCTAGCTATATTTATTAACTCTTTCAGTCCATCTCTAAACTGAAATTTTTCAATTGAATTTTTGATCTTTGATGGTATTGTACCTATTTCTTGAAATATTTTAATATCGTCATCTAATAAACTTTCTGATTTTGGCACGCTTCCTTTGTAATATTTATTTATTAAAACAACTACTCTATTAACAAAGTTTCCATAAATGGCAACGAGTTCGTTATTATTTCTTGATTGAAAGTCTTTCCATGTAAAGTCATTATCTTTAGACTCTGGGGAATTTGCTGTTAAAACATATCTTAAAACATCCTGTTGTTCTGGAAATTCCTCCAAATACTCATGAAGCCAGACAGCCCAATTTTTTGAGGTTGATATTTTCCTTCCCTCTAAATTTAAAAATTCGTTTGCAGGAACATTTTTAGGTAAAATATAATTTTTTGAGGTCTTTAATATAATTGGAAAGATTATACAATGAAAAACAATATTATCTTTTCCAATAAAATGAATTAATTCAGTTTTTTCATCTTTCCAATAAGGTTTCCAATCTTTATTGTTTTTTTTTGCCCATTCTTTTGTTGATGAAATATAACCTATTGGAGCATCAAACCAAACATACAATACTTTATTCTTATATTTTTCAATTGGTACTGGAACTCCCCAGTCTAGGTCTCTTGTAACAGCTCTTGGTCTAAGACCACTGTCAATCCAAGATTTTACTTGTCCGTAAACATTTGGTTTCCAATCATTTTTGTGACCTTTAATTATCCAATCATTAATAAACTTTTCATATTTATTTAGTGGTAAATACCAATGTTTTGTCATTTTTAGTATGGGTTTTGTACCTGACAATCTTGATTTTGGATTTATTAGTTCAAGCGGGTTTAAACTGCTTCCACAATTTTCACATTGATCTCCATAAGCCTCATCATGCCCACACAATGGGCATGTGCCTGTAATATATCTGTCAGCTAAAAACTCCTTAGCTTCATCATCAAAAAGCTGTTCGGATTCTTTTTCAATGAAGATTTGCTTATCATTCAAATTATTGAAAAACTCTTGGGCAGTATCGTGATGAATTTTATGAGAGGTTCTTGAATAATTATCAAAAGAGATATTAAATCTTTTAAAAGAATCTCGGATTATTTTATCATATCTATCGATGATTTCTTTGGGTGTTTTTGATTCTTGTGTGGCTTTTATTTTTATTGCAACACCATGTTCATCACTCCCGCAAATAAATGCTACATCATTTTCCATATTTCTTTGATATCTAGCGTAAATATCAGCAGGAACATATACCCCTGCTAAATGGCCTATATGTAAAGGTCCATTTGTGTAGGGTAATGCTGCGGTTATGGTATACCTTTTTGCTTTAGACATTCATTTGTTTTTACAAAAATACAATGAATAGCTATATTATTTGTCAGTTTATGAGTATTAAATTTTGTTGATTTTCTATATATAATGTTATTTTTAAAACAACATTTGTTAAATTTAAAAGTTTTTTAAAAAAAATAGATGAAAACAATTGCCTCAGAAGTAACTAATTATATCAAAAAAAAACCTTTTTTATCAAGTGCCTTGTCACAAGGGATAATTAACTTAACATCACTTGCTAGACAAATTCAGCCTCAAATTGAAAATGCACTGAAAAAGCCAGCAAAGAGTGGAGCAATTGTAATGGCTCTCAAAAGAATCTCAGAAAATCATGAGTTTCTATCCACACATAAAATAGTTAGAGTTTTAAAAAATATGGGAGATATAACAGTTCGCTCCTCTTTAGTCGATTATTGTTATAAAATTTCAGAGACTTTATTGCCTACTCAAGCAAAATTTTTAAATCAAATAGATTTAACTAAAAATATTTTTTACACCACCTCTAGAGGAGTTGGAGAATCAAATATAATTGTAAGTCAACAATTATCTGCTATCATAGAATCTATATTTAAACATGAAGTTTGTATTGAAAAAACAAACGACCTATCAGCAATTTCAATTAAGCTTCCAACTGAAAATGTTACCATACCTGGGATATATTATTTTATTTTTCAACGTTTGTCATGGGAGGGAGTTAATATAAATGAGGTGATTTCAACTTCAAATGAATTTACTATTTTGATGAATGAGGAGTCAGTAAATACTGCTTTTCAAGTAATTAAGGACCTGAAGAATCTTTAATTAGGTTCTCAAGAATATTTAATAAGTCATCTATTTTTTTTATATCCTCTACTGTTAAAATTAGTTTCATGCCTTTTTTTGTTTTTTTCTTGGATATTATTGCTCTTGAACTTTTATTTTGAATATTGTTTAAAAAATTTATGAATGTTGGATTTTTATAAATATCGTCTTCCTCATTCTGAATAAAATATCCAAGACACTTGTCCTGTTTTATAATGAACTTCTCAATTCCGATTTTACTTCCTATTCTTTTTATATCAACACTTTTTATTAGTTCTTCTGCTTCTTCAGGTAGTGGGCCAAAACGATCAATAATCTTTTTTTTGAATTCTAACAAATCTTTTCTATCATTGATTTTACTTAATTCATTATATAACGATAGTCTTTCACTTATTATGTTTATGTAATTATCTGGAAAAAGAATCTCTAAATCTGTATCTATTTGAACATCTTTAAAATTTGATTTTGATTCTTCATTTTCATATAATTCTTTAAACTCGTTTTCTTTTAATTCTTTAACAGCCTCATTTAATATTTTGTGATATGTTTCAAAACCAATTTCATTAATAAAACCACTTTGCTCTGCACCTAATAAATCCCCAGCCCCCCTAATTTCTAGATCTTTCATTGCAATTTGAATTCCAGAACCAAGTTCAGAATAATTTTGAATTGCATTAATTCTTTTTTGAGCTTCATTAGAAATATGATTTATTGGAGGAGTAATAAAGTAGCAAAAGGCCTTTTTATTACTTCTCCCTACTCTCCCTCTCATTTGATGTAAATCACTTAAACCAAAATTATTTGCATTATTAATAAATATTGTATTGGCATTTGGAACATCTAATCCATTTTCAATTATTGTAGTTGCAACTAAAATATCAGACTCCCCTTCCATAAAGTCAATTAGTCTCCTTTCCAATTTATTTCCATCCATTTGTCCATGTCCAATTGATATTTTAGCATCTGGAATTAATCTCTGGAGCATTTCACCAACCTCATTAATATTTTCAACCCGATTATGAATGAAAAAAATTTGTCCTCCCCTTTGAAGCTCAAAGATTATAGCATCTCTAATCAGAGTTTCATTAAATCTGATTATTTCAGTTTCGATTGGAAATCTATTTGGTGGAGGTGTGGCTATAATAGATAAGTCTCTAGCGGACATTAAACTAAATTGAAGGGTTCTAGGAATTGGAGTTGCTGTTAAACTGAGTACATCTATATTATTTTTTATTGACCTTATACTTTCCTTAACCGATACTCCAAATTTTTGCTCCTCGTCAACAATTAATAAACCAAGATCATTGAAAATTATTGATTTGTTAGTCAATTGATGAGTTCCAATTATTATATCTATTTTCCCGTCTGATAAATCTTTATAGATTTGTTCCTTTTCTTTTTTTGGTCTGAAACGATTTAAGTAATCTATTCTTAAAGGAAAATCTTTTAGTCGATTAGTAAAAGTTTTATAGTGTTGAAATGATAGTATTGTAGTTGGAACAAGAATTGCAACTTGTTTAGAATTATCAACAGCTTTGAAGGCAGCTCTAATCGCAACTTCTGTTTTACCAAATCCAACATCTCCACAAACCAGTCTGTCCATAGTTCTCTCGCTTTCCATATCCAGTTTTATTTCCTTAGTAGCTTTAGTTTGATCTGGTGTATCTTCAAACAAGAAAGAAGCCTCTAGTTCCCACTGTAAATAGCTATCAGGGGAAAAAGCATATCCAATTTTTTCTTTCCTTTTTGCATAAAGTTTTATTAAATCAAATGCAAGAGATTTTAGTTTACTTTTGGTTTTTTGCTTTAATATCTTCCATGATTTAGATCCAAGCTTATATATTTTTGGTTTATGTCCATCTTTACCATTGAACTTTGATATTTTGTGTAATGAATGAATGCTTATGTATAAAATGTCTCCATCCCCATAAATAACTTTTACAGCTTCTTGTTTTGATCTACCAACTCTTATAGTTTGCAGTCCACCAAATTTTCCAATCCCGTGATCAATGTGAGTTACATAATCACCAATCTGCAAATTTGTTAACTCCTTTAAGTTAATTGAATCTCGTTTTATTTTATCTGACTTTAATTTATACTTATGGTATCTTCCAAATATCTGATGATCAGTGAAAAAAGCAATTTTTGATTCCATATCTTCAAATCCAGCGTGAATTGGACACTCTAAAATTTTATAATGAACTACTTCATCCATTTCCTGAAAAATATCATTTAGTCTTTTAACTTGTTTCGAGTTGGTACATAAAATATAATTCAAAATCCCACTTTTATGGTTACTATTAAAATGTTTAACAAGAAGCTCAAAATTTTTATTAAAGATGGGTTGAGGTTTTTGAACAAATTTAATCGTGGTCTCATGGATCAAAAAATCACTTCTATTTAATATAATGTGACAGAAGTTTTTACATGTATTGATCCATTCTACAGAACTTGAGTAAAGTATATGCTGAGAACTTTGAATAGTCGAACTTAACTCACTAAATCTCTCTTTGGTTTTATCATAAAGCATATTTAAAACACTTACTGTTTTATCCACATTCATGGTAATTAAAACACTATCATTAGGAAGTAAATCTATCAGGGTCTTTCTTTCTTCTTTGCTTGAAATAGAGGAGGTATTTGGAATCAGGTCCAATGCATCAATACTTGAAATAGACAGTTGAGTTTTAACATCAAATGTTCTTAGACTATTAATTGTATCAGAAAAAAACTCTATTCTATATGGGTGTTGGTTTGAATAAGAATAGACATCAATAATCCCTCCTCTTACAGAAAAATCACCAGGTGAACATACAAAATCAACTCTTTCGAATCCAAATTCAAAAAGACTTTCATTTAAAAAATCTAACGAAATATTCATACCTTTTTTTAGATGTAATGTATTCTTCTTTAAAGTTTTTTTTGAAATAATTTTTTCAAAAATAGCCTCAGGGTATGTAACAATAAATTTTGGTTTTTTGTTAGATAGTTCTTTTAAAACGAAGGATCTTTGAAGAACATTTGAGTTGTCAATATCATTTTTAGAGTATGATCTTTTATGACTTGATGGAAAGAACAGAATATTATCTTTATTACCAAGGTGCTCTTGGTCATTAAAAAAATAAGCTGCCTGTTCAGCGTCATTGAGTGTAAATAAGAAATTCCCTTTAGATTTTCTAAATTCACTAGCAAACCTCATGCTAATTCCCGATCCAAATAGTCCTTTAAGTAAATGAGTTTTATTTATTTTTAGCTTTTCAGCTAATTTAATCTGACTTTGATCTTCTATTTTTAGTTTAAACAATGTCTAAGTAATTATTTTTCAAAGATAGTTGGTAATTATTTTTTTTAAAGAATTAAATACAACTGTTTATAGAAATAGTTGATAATTGATAATAACTAAGTTTAAATTATGAATGATAATAAATTATTTTTAAGTTAAAATAAATTGCAAATTGTATTTAATATTTGATACTGAAACCACAGGATTACCTAAAAGGTGGGATGCCCCATTATCAGACAGTGATAATTGGCCTAGATGTGTTCAAATTGCATGGCAATTTCATGATGAAGATGGAAATTGTATTTCACATAAGGATTATTTAATTAAGCCTGATGATTTTGATATCCCATATGACTCAGAAAAAATTCATGGTATATCAACCGAACTCGCAAAAAAAGAAGGAGAATCAATTATAAAGGTTTTAAATAATTTTAAATCTATTTTAAAAAAAACAAAATTTATTTGTGGTCACAATGTAAACTTTGATATAAACATAATCGGTGCAGAATTTTTGAGGGCTGGTTCTGAAAATCAATTTGGTAAAATTCCAGTAATTGATACTTGCACCGAGCAAACAGCAGGTTTATGTAAAATTCCGGGTGGGAGAGGAGGTAAATTTAAGTTCCCTACTTTAGTTGAGCTTAACAATTTTTTATTTAACGAAAATTTTGACGAAGCACATAATGCAACCGCGGATGTTGAGGCAACCGCAAGATGTTTCTTTGAACTTTTAAGAAATAAATCTATAATTCCAAAAGCATTTGGTGATGAAAGTTTATTTTATGAGAAAGTAAAAAGAAACTTTAAAAATAAAGTTAAACCTATCGGATTATCTCATGTTAATTTGAGAGATGCATCAAAACTACTTGTAAAAAATGATTTTTTTGATGTAAAAAAAACTGACTCGATTGATTCAGAAAACAATTTAATTGATTCTCCATTTATTCATTTTCATGTATATTCTCAATTTTCAGTACTTCATTCAACCTCTCAAATTCCTTCGTTAGTTAGTCAGGCTAATAAATTTAAAATGCCAGCAATATCAATAACAGACAAAGGAAATCTAATGGGTGCATTTCATTTCATAAAAGCGATTAAAAATCACAATGAAAATTTAGAGGATAAATCGAAAGAAATAAAGCCAATTATAGGATGTGAGTTTAATGTTTGTGAGGATAGCAATGATAAATCAAGAAGAGACGATGGTTTTCAAACAGTATTTCTTGCCAAAAATAAAAGAGGATATCACAATCTATCAAAGATGAGTTCTTTAGCTCAAACTACTGGTTTTTATTATGTGCCAAGAATTGACAAAGAAATTGTCAGGATGTATAAAGATGATTTAATTGTTTTAAGTGGAAATTTATATGGAGAGATTTCTTCTAAGGTTTTAAATGTTGGTGAAAGACAAGCTGAAGAATCTCTTGTTTGGTGGAAAAATGAATTTAAAGACGATTTTTATATTGAAATTATGCGTCATCAGCAAGAAAATGAAAGCAGGGTAAATAAAACTTTATTGGCATTTTCAAAAAAACATAATATATCAATAGTTGCTACAAATAATACCTATTATACAAATAAAGAGGATGCTAATGCACATGATATTCTGTTATGTTTAAAAGATGGTGAAAAGCAGTCTACTCCAATTGGAAAGGGAAGAGGTTTTAGATATGGCCTTCCGAATCAAGAGTATTATTTTAAATCTCAAGAGGAGATGAAAGATTTATTTATGGACCTGCCTGAGGCAATTTTAAATTGCTCAAAGGTTTTTGAGAAAATAACACCTTTTGATCTTGACAATGAAGTACTACTACCAAAATTTGAAATCCCAAAAGATTACGATTCAAAAAGTGAAAAAGGTATTGAGAAGGAAAATGCTTATTTAAAACACTTAACTTTTATTGGAGCAAAAAACAGATACGAAAAGATCTCAAATGAAATAGAAGAAAGACTAAATTTTGAACTAGAAGTAATAGCTAATACTGGATATCCTGGATATTTTTTAATTGTGCAAGATTTTATTGCTGCTGCCAGAGAAATGGGAGTCTCAGTTGGACCTGGAAGAGGGTCTGCTGCGGGTTCAGTAGTTGCTTATTGCCTGGGAATAACAAATCTTGATCCCATAAAATATAATTTACTTTTTGAAAGATTTCTGAACCCTGATAGAGTTAGCCTTCCAGATATAGATATTGATTTCGATGACGAAGGCAGATCAAAAGTAATTGATTACGTAATTGAAAAATATGGATCAAATCAAGTAGCTCAGATTATCACTTATGGTAAAATGGCAGCCAAATCATCAATAAGAGATACTGCAAGGGTCCTTGATCTTCCATTAGCTGATGCAGATAGAATAGCAAAGTTAGTTCCAAACATAAAATTAGATGAAATTTTTAAAGGATCTGATAATTATTTGAAAGAGAAAGTAAGAGGAGGTGATGAGTTTTTAAAAGTGAAGGAATTGCAATCCTTATCAAAGGGGGATGATTTGGCAGCAGAAACCCTTCGTCAGGCTCATATTCTTGAGGGCTCTTTGAGAAATACTGGAATCCATGCGTGTGGTGTTATAATAACACCTGACGACATAACACAGTTTGTACCAATTGCAAATGCTAAAGATTCGGATTTAGTTGTTACTCAATTTGATAACTCGGTTGTTGAGGGAGCAGGACTATTAAAAATGGATTTTTTAGGATTAAAAACTTTAACACTAATAAAGGATACTGTAAAACTTGTTAAGTATAAACATAATATTGATTTAAAACCAGATGAATTTCCTTTGGATGATGAAAAAACCTACGCTCTTTTTCAAAGGGGTGATACTGTTGGAATCTTTCAATATGAGTCTAATGGTATGAAAAAATATTTAAGAGATTTAAAGCCCACTGTATTTGCCGATTTAATTGCTATGAATGCCCTATACAGACCAGGTCCACTTGAATATATACCAAGTTTTGTGGCCAGAAAAAATGGCACTGAACAAATCACTTTTGATCTTCCTGAAATGGAGGAGGACTTAAAAGAAACCTATGGTATAACTGTATACCAAGAACAGGTTATGCTTCTTTCTCAAAAACTGGGTGGTTTTTCTAAGGGTGAAGCAGATCTATTAAGAAAAGCAATGGGGAAAAAGATTTTTTCTTTACTAGACAAATTAAAGCCAAAATTTATAGAGGGAGGTAAACAGAGAGGTCACTCTGAATCAATATTAGAAAAAATTTGGAAAGATTGGGAAGCATTTGCATCGTATGCATTTAATAAATCTCATTCAACATGTTATGCATGGATTGGCTTTCAAACTGCATATTTAAAAGCTCATTATCCAGCTGAGTATATGGCAGCAGTTTTATCCAACAATATGAATGATATTAAGCAAGTATCTTTTTTCATGGAAGAGTGCAAACATATGGGACTTGAGGTTTTAGGACCTGATGTTAATGAATCTTTTTATAAGTTTACTGTTAATGATGATCAGGCAATACGATTTGGTATGGGGGCAATAAAAGGGGTTGGAAAGGCGGCTGTTGATACAATCATTCAAAACCGAAATGATGGACAGTATACTTCAATTTTTGACATGGCCAAAAGAATAGATCTAAGAGCAGCTAATAAAAAAACTTTTGAAAACTTGGCATTGGCCGGAGGCTTTGATAGTTTCTCAGCCCATAGGGGTCAATACTTTAATCCTGATGGAGACGGCATAATGTTCTTTGAAAAAGCAATGAAATTTGGTTCAAAGTATCAAGAAAATATAAATTCACTTCAAATTAATTTATTTGAAAATGAAAATGACATTGCATATAAGGAACCTGAAATTCCTGAATGTGATGAATGGGAAAAATTAGAATTATTAAAAAAAGAAAAAGAGGTTGTTGGAATATACATCTCTGCTCATCCACTTGATGATCATTTAAAGGCACTGGAGCTTTTTTCATCTGCCCCTTTAAGTGCATTAAATGATTTAGATCCGTTGATTAATAAAGATTTTTATTTTACAGGTATAATTAATGATTTTGAAAAGCTAACGTCTAAAAATGGAAATGGGTGGGCTAAATTTATTTTAGAAGATTTAGAGGATCAATATGAGTTTCGAATATTTGGAGAAGAATTTTTGAGATTTTCTCATTTTATTAATTACAACCAATTAGTTAGGTTTAAGGTATCAATTAGAGAAGGATGGAAAAGTCGAGAAACTGGGAGAATAGGGCCTCCAAGAATCAAATTTTTGTACTTTGAACTTTTAAGCGATACGATTAAAAATAATTCTAAGAAACTTATAATAAAGTCTGATTTAAGATCAGTTAGTAAAGAATCAATCAATAAAGTAAAAAGTATTTTGAATCGATATAAGGGTGATAAACCAGTAGGTTTTGATGTTTATTACCCAGAGGAAGAAATTAAAATTAGCTTGAATAGTAGAAAGCAGAAAGTCGATGTTTGTAACGAACTTTTAGATGAATTAGACTCAATTTCAGTAAAATATAGTATCAAATAATTTCTTTTTTTTTTGTTCAGATTAAATTGAAAAAATATTGATGATTATAGAAATTATTTTGATTATTTTTGCCTCAAATTTATAATTATGGCAATTGAGATTACAGATTCGACTTTTGATGAAATAGTTTTAAAATCAGATAAACCAGTTATGGTTGATTTTTGGGCTGAATGGTGCGGACCTTGCAGAATGGTGGGACCAATTATGGAGGAGCTTAGTAATGATTTTGAGGGGAAAGCTGTTGTTGGAAAATTAGATGTCGATTCGAATCAAGAGTTTGCAGCTAAATTCGGAGTTAGAAATATTCCAACTGTTTTGGTTTTTAAAAACGGGGAATTAGTTGGAAGACAAGTTGGTGTTGCCCCAAAATCTACATATACTGAAGCTATAAATTCAGCTCTATAGTTTCGTATATTAATTTAGAATTTGGGTAAATTAAAAACGAATGTATATTTGCAAACACTAATCATGGTCTGGTAGTTCAGCTGGTTAGAATACCTGCCTGTCACGCAGGGGGTCGCGGGTTCGAGTCCCGTCCAGACCGCTAAAATAAA